>Ga0190344_1000015_pt1 | contig 100533 bp, 93 predicted proteins | sample 48721323_MG_FD_161662 | JGI IMG/M metagenome (GOLD analysis project Ga0190344, IMG submission 161662) | Hydrothermal vent microbial mat bacterial communities from Southern Trench, Guaymas Basin, Mexico - 4872-13-2-3_MG | ecosystem: Environmental > Aquatic > Marine > Hydrothermal vents >... | reverse complement strand
TCGGAGGTTGTGCCGAAAGGCTGTGGAAGGATGTGCCGAGCGGAAACGGTTGAAGGAAGCAATTCATGAAAAACGGGGGATTCATCTACTATGCGCCGTCAACGAGCCGCCTGCGCGTGATGCGCGATGGGCGAAACAGCCCGGGCAGTTGGCCAAGACGGTTTCCAGAGGGGCGGCGTCCATCAGTTGACCGAGGTCGTCGTTCGTCATGGCCGGGGCGTCCGGCAAATAGGCCAACGCGTTTTGCCGAATCGTCGCGGCTTCCACCGCCATGCCCTTTTGCTCCAGCTGGGCGGCCCTGGCCAGGTAGGCCCGAAACAGGAGCGGCTTGATCGTCTCGGGCGTCCCGCCGGCTTTCAAGGCCGCTTTCAGCAGGACAATGGCCTGGCGAGGGTTGCCAGCCCGGCACATCTCCACGCTCTGGCGGATCAGTTCAGCGGGAGGCTGCTGGATTTTTTCCTTCTGTTTGGCGCGGGCCTTTTTGGCCCTCTTGTGCTGTTTGCCCATTTGCCTGTTTTATGCCCGCGTCGTTGGCGGACTAGTAAAGAAGATGGTGTCCGGCATTTTATAACCGACGTGGACGACAAAGGCAATCGGCGGGTCACTGCGGCGCGAAGGCCGCCAGCAGGGAGGCGGTGGTCTGCTGGGCATCACCTAGGAGCAGGATGGTCTTGGGGTCGTCGTAGAGCAGGTTGGCCACTCCCGAGTAGCCCGGTTGGCGGTCCAGGTTGCAGACGATGACGGTGCGCGCGAGGTGTGCCTCCAGGATCGGCATCCCCGAAATGGGGGTCCCCTCGGTTTGCACGGCGGCGGGGTTCACCACGTCGCAGGCGCCCACCACAAGGACCACGTCGGTGTCCCCCAGCTCCGGGTTGACGGCGTCCATCTCGTGGAGCAGGTCGTAGTCCACATCGGCCTCGGCCAGCAGGACGTGCATGTGACCCGGCATGCGGCCGGCCACCGGGTGGATGGCGAATTTGACCGATTTCCCGATCGCTGTCCACCGGGCCGCCAGGCTGGCCACGTTGAACTGGGCCTGGGCCAGCGCCATGCCGTAGCCGGGAACGATCACGATACGCCGGGCCGCTTCGAGGGCCGCCACCGCTGCCGGCAGGGGATCGGTCGCCGGTTTGGGTGCCGGTGCGGCCGCCGGTGGAGGGGAATCGACCGGTGCCGCCTGGGCTTTGTGGAACATGTCGAAGGGCCGCCAGTTGACCTCGCCCTGGTGGCCGGCAAACACCTTGGCCGTGCGGCGGTTCATGGCATGGCACATCACCCGGGTCAGGATCGACCCCGATGCGGCCACCGTGGCGCCGAAGGCGATGAGCAGGCGGTCCTTGAGGATGATGCCGCAGGCCGCGGCGGCCAGGCCGGCGGTGGCGTTGAGAAAGGAGATGAGCACCGGCATGTCGGCGCCCCCGATGCGCACGGCGAACAGGGCGCCGCCGGCGGCGGCCAGCAGAGCCGCCGGGACCAGTAGCGCTTCCGGTGAGATGCGCAACGCCCAGGTCCCGGCGACCAAAGAGACGACCAGAACCGCGGCCGTGGCCGTCCCATGCCCGGGCAGGATCAGCGGGGTGGGGCGCACGCGGCCCGACAGCTTGGCCGCGGCGATCATGCTGCCGCTGAAGGTGGCCGCGCCGATGAGCAGGCCGGCCAGCCCGGAAAGCCGCCCGGCATCCAATGCTCCCTGTCCGGCGACACCCAGCTCCACGTAGGCCACCAGGGCCGCCGCTAGTCCACCGGCGCCGTGCTGGAAGGCCACCATGGCGGGGATTTGCACCATGGTCACCCGCATGGCCAGGCGCCAGCCGACAGCGGCCCCGGCCAGGGTGGCTGCCGCCAGCAGCAGGGGATGCGCGGTGCCGGCGCGCCAGAGCGCCAGCACCACGCCCAGGGCCAGGGCGAGGCTGGCCAACCGGTTGCCGAAGCGGGCCGAGACCGGGGAATTGAAACGCTGGATGCCCCCCAGCAGGATGGCGATCACCGACAGGTCCAGCAGCAGGTGCAGGATTTGGCTCAATGCGGATACCTCCAGGGCTTGATTCTCTTGAATCGCGCCCTCTTTCAAGCGCCGTCGCTGCGCTGGGCCGCCCCCTCGGACCTGAACATCCTGAGCATGCGCCCGGTGATGGCGAAGCCGCCGACGATGTTGAACGCCGCCGCCGCCACGGCGGCGGCGATGAGCGCCTGCTGCCCCGGGGCGCGATCCGTCGCCAGCAGGGCCAGGGCGCCCAGGATGACCACCGCCGATATGGCGTTGGTCATGGACATGAGCGGCGTGTGGAGCATGGGGGGGACCCGGCGGATCAAGCGGTCGCCGATGGCGAAGGAGACGGCGAAGACCACCAGGGCGAAGAAGAGGTCCGTCATCGGATCACGCCTCCTTTCCCATAGCCTTGAGGGTGCCGGCATGGACGATCCGGCCGTCGCGGGTAACGGTGGCGCTGGCGACGATCTCGTCGTCGAAGTCGATTTCGCCCTTTTTCTTTTTGAAGAGGTTCTCCACGAAGTAATACATGTTGTTGGCATAGAGCCAGGTGGCGTGCACCGGCAAGGACCCGGGAATGTTTTTGGTGCCGCAGATCAGCACGTCGTCCACCGTGTGCAGGGCGCCGGACTTGGTCAGGGCGCAGTTGCCCCCCTGGTCGATGGCCACATCCACGATCACCGAACCGGGGCGCATGCCGCGCACCGTTTCGGCGGTGATCAGCACGGGGGCGACCTCGCCGGGGACCAGGGCGCTGAGAACGATGGCATCGGCCCGGGCCGCCAGCGGGGCCAGGGCATCGCGCTCCTGTTGCAGCCAGTCGTCGGGAAGGCGGCAGGCATAGCCGTCGGCCGACTGGGCCATTTCATCCGGAACGGAAAAACCTTCCACCTTGGCCCCGAGGCTGGCGCACGCCTCGCGGGCCTGGGCACGGATATCCACCGCGGTCACCACCGCCCCCAGGCGCTTGGCCGTGGCAATGGCCTGCAAGCCCACCACCCCGGCGCCCACCACCAGCACCACGGCCGGCTTGATGGCGCCGATGGCCGTGCCGACCATGGGCAGCACCACCGGTAAACGGGCGGCGGCGGTCAGTACCGCCTTGTAGCCGGTCAGGGTGCTCATGGAGGTGAGGGCGTCCATGCGCTGGGCCCTGGAGATACGCGGAATGCCGTCCATGGTCAGGGCCGTGATGTTGCGGGTGCGCAGCTTTTCCACCATGGGATGGTTGGCCGGCGTGGCCGGATGGAGGAAGGTGATCAAGGTGGCGCCGGGGCGGATCAGGTCGGCCTCGTGCTCTTTCAGGGCGCTGTCGAAAATCGGCTCCTTGACTTTCAGCACGATGTCGGCTTCCGTCCAGAGACGCCGCACGTCGGTTTCAATGATGGCGCCGGCCTTGGCATAGGCGTCGTCGGTGTGAAACGCCCCCAACCCCGCTCCGGACGCCACCTTCACCGTAAAGCCGAGCTTGAGATACTTGGTGACCGTCTCCGGCGTTGCTGCCACGCGCCGTTCATCCGTCATGATTTCCTTGGGCACTGCGATGACCATGGTATCCGTCCTTTCTCGCGTTGAAGCCTCGATGCGTGTCGGAAAGTCTTTTGGTGCGCCCGGTGCGCCTTACGGCGCCAGTTCTTGCTTGCAGTCCTCCAGGGCCTGCTCAAAACGCGGCGGTTGCGGCACGCTGCGCAAGCGCCGCAGCGTTTCCGCCACAGGCGGTTCATCCGGGGCGGGCCCCGGGGGCGACAGCCGCCGGTGCTGCGCGATCAGGGAAGCCAGGGCCCGGGCCGCCAGGATCCGCACTTCGAAGTAGATGTTGTCGTCGGCGACGATGTGCAGCACCTGCTGCATCAGGGGTCGACTCGGGCGGGCGATGCGGGGGATGTGCTTGAGGGCTTCCTCGCGCAACCGCCAGTTGCCCGGGTAGCGCAGGATGCGGATCAGGCCGTCCTGGCACTCGTCCAGCCGTCCGTTGTGGGCCAGTTCTTCCAGAGTTTGCAGAACCGGGCCCCAATCGCGAAGATTGCCGAAGGGATCTGGTGTCAACGGGATGGTCTCCTTTCCACAGAACGAGAGGTCGCTCTAGCCGCGAGGGCTTAAAGTTTCGAGATACGCTTCGTACTTCGCCAGTTGTTCAGCGCCGAGCCGCTTCACCCAGGCCGGCGCACGGGGATCGACGGCCACCGGGTCTTCGAACAGCCGCTTTTCCAGCCGCTTGACCCGACCCTCGGGGGTGATGAGCAGCAGGTGGTCTTCCGGTTCGTCGTCGGTTTCCAGAACGATGAAGTACTTGCCCGATGTCTTGTTGCGAATCAGCGTCATGAACCCATCCTCCAAAGAATGCCCCGTGGCCGCCGCTGGCTGCGAATGATGACGGGGCGCTTCGAACCACGTTGCCATTGAAGAGCAAAGGGTGTGCCGGAGGCCGGGAAAACCGTCAAGTTATTCCAAACAAAGAGAAAAACGATTGAGGCCGTTTGGGCGTTTTCGCCCGATTCGGGCGCCAGCGGCACCGGGGCGGCGGCCAGTTTGCGAAACAACGCGCGGCGGGAAATGCCCAGCAAGCCGGCGGCTCGGGTGCGGTGACCGCCGGTGTGGGCCAGGGCCCGGGAGATTAGCGCCTGTTCGAGACGGCCGACGGCCTGGGGCAGGTTCAAGGAGGTGTCGCCGGCCGGCGCTTCGGCCGGTGGTCTGTCGGCGCCGAAAAATTCCAGGTGCCCCAGCGTGGCGTAACGCTGCAGCACGTTGCGCAACTCGCGCACGTTGCCGGGCCAATCGTGGTCCATGAGCAGGTCCATGATGCGCCCCGGCACGCGCACCGCGCCGAAGCAGGGCGCCATCTGACGCAGGAAGTGGTCCACCAGCAGGGGAATGTCCTGGCGCCGCTGGCGCAGTGGGGGAAGACGGATCTGGATCACCTGGACGCGGTAGAAAAAATCTTCGCGCATGGCGCCGGCGGCGACCTTTTCGCACAGGGGGATGTTGGCGGCGGAAATGATGCGGAAATCCTTCACACGGGGTTCCGTGTCTCCCACCGGCGTGTATCCGCCCCCTTCCAAGGCCCGCAGGAGCTTGACCTGCATGCTGAGGGTCAGTTCGCCAACCTCGTCGAGAAAGAGGGTCCCGCCGGCGGCCAGATCCAGGTAGCCGGGGGCATCGGCGTGGGCCCCGGAGAAGGCGCCCTTGCGGTGGCCGAAAAATTCCCGTTCGAAGAGCGGCTCCTGGATCGCGCCGCAGTTGACCGCCAGGAACCGCTGGCCCTTGCGATGGCCGTGGTCATGGATCGCCCGGGCCACCAGCTCCTTGCCGGTGCCCGATTCCCCGTAGATGGCGACGCTGGCGTCGGTGGCCGCCGCCTTGAGGATCATCTCGTAGACCGTCTGCATCGAATCGCAGCGGCCGATGATGTCGCCGAGCCGGTAGCGCTCGCGCAGGGATGAGCGCAGGACCCGGTTTTCGCGCCCGAGGCTGTCGGCCCGCCGCTCGGCGGCCATCTGCTGCTCCTTGAGGTCGGTGACGTCGCGGAAGGTGGACAGCAGCGCCGGCCGTCCCCGGTAGCTGATGGGATTGTGGGAGACCTGGATCCAGCAGGCGGCGCCGGCGCACGGGAGCCGCTGCACGTCGGTGACCGGCCGGCCGGCGTTTTCCCCTTGAAGCCCGCCGTAGCAGCGGGCGATGGGATCATCGTCAATGCCCGGCGGGCGGATCGGCCGGCCGGCGAGGGCCGCGGGCGAAGCCAGGGCGAAAATGCGGCAGAAGGCCGGGTTGACGTAGCGGAAGTGGTCGTCCTGGACCAAGGCGACGCCTTCGGTGACCTGCTCGGTGAGCACCCGGTAGCGCTCTTCGCTTTCCCTGAGCGCTTCCTCGGCCCGTTTGAGCCACAGGACCTTGCCCAGGCGCTCGCCGATGGCCGCCAGCAGGCGCTGCTCCTCCTCGAGGAAAAACGGGTCGCCGGCCCCGGGCGGCGGGGTGAGGTAGCAGACGCAGACATTGCCCGCTTTCTGTCCGTTGACGACGATGGCGGTGGTCTGCTTCCAGGCAGTGGGTCTGAAATTGGCCGTGGTGAAGACCTGCCCGTCGATGGCGATGCGCGCGCAGGCGTTCTCGGGGTACTGCCAGGCGGCGGGGATCAAGTCCACGGCCCGCTGCATGATCCACGGCAGCGATACCCCTTCGGTTTCAAAAAGATTGGAGATGCCGTAGAGGCAGTTGAGCTCCTTGATCCGCTCCGCCAGGGCCTCGGCGGCCGGTTCCCGGATCGCTTCGGACGAGGAGTTTCGGGCGCCCGAAGCGATCCGGGGTGCAGCCCGGTTCGAGAGCGGCCTCGAACCGGTTGCAGAAGAGGCCGTCGGCATGGTCAGGCGCCCCCGGCTTGGCCGGCACCGGCCTTGACGTAGCTGCGCAGCCGGTTTTCGAAGTCCTGTTCCCAGCCGCCGCGGTAGACGATGCGGGTGGCGATCTCCACCGCCAGGATGGCCCACTTGATCTTTTGCGGCAGGCGGTCCGGGCGGCTGCGATAGACGGCGTGGCGTTGGATAAAGGCCGGCAGGTGGGCGAGGAGCACCCGCCGGAAATCGGGTTCCTCGGCCAGGACGGGGTGGGCCTGGAAGAAGGCGAACAGCCGGGCGTACCACTGGTTGATCTCCTGGCTGATCTCGACGCTGATCTCCGTGTAGCGCCGGCGCCCCTCGGCCTGGCCATGACGGCTGAAGATCAGCTCGGCCTCGTCGCTGGCGCGGCGGGTGAGGATCTCGAGCACGTCACCGACGTAGGCTTCCTTGTCGGCGAGAAACTCCTCGTCGGACAACAGCAGGTTGGCGATGATTTCGTAGGAGGAACAGATCACGCCGCACTTGTTGGCCGAGGCGTCGCGCACCAGGATCACCCCCCGGTCCTGGAGGGCGTTGCGGGCTTCCGGCGAGATGAACGAGTTGGCCCCCTCCACGATCACCCGGGCGCTGGGGGCACCGTCGGCACTGAAATAGCAGGCCCAGTTGGTGGCGTCGATGGTCTCGGGACGTCCGCCGCAGGGCAGAAACAGGTCGGCGGTCGTCTCGAAGACCAGCCGGTTGGTCTCGTTGAAAAAGGCGTCGGCGGTGATCCACTGCTCCTCGATGCCCGCCTCGGTGCGCAGCAGCTTGCGGTGCAACTGGCGCATCGCCTCGCGGCGCTGCTGGCTGCGAAAGACGATGAAACCACCCGGGTGCAGACGCTGGGGGTCGAAATGGTCCAGGTCCGCCTTGAGGACGATATCGTCCAGTGCCCGGAAGTCGGCGCCCAGAGGGTCGAAGAAACCGCCGCTGCCGTCCACCATGGCCACGATGCGCACCCGGGGGCAGCGATCCAGCAGCAGCCGCAGGCTGTTGCCGGCCACGTCGCCGAAGGGGCCCCCCGTCATCTTCACCGCGAAGGCGTCCCGGGTCATGTCGAGGCCCACCTGGCGCAGGGCGATCTCGGCGGTCCGGATTACCCCGCGGCTGGTGACACCGTAGGCCTTGTGGTTGATGCCCACCTGTTTGCTGGAGATGATCCCGGCGCCCAGTACGTAGCCGCGCTCGACGGCCAGGCGGGCGATGGTTTCGATCATCTCGTCGTGCATGTTTTCGTCCGGCCCCAGCTCGATGGGCTCCTCTTCCCCGTGGTAGTCCACCACCGCCGGGTGGCGGGCCGTGCCGCCGTCGGTGACGAAGATGTCCAGAAAGGCGTTGATCAGGCCGAATTGAAACTTGTGCAAACGCCGGGTGACGTCCTCGGCCGTGGCCAGATCGCGCGCGTCGCAGATGGCGGTCATTTTGCTGCCGCCCTCGTAGATGTCCTTGTTCTTGAGGTGCTGGGTGTGGGCCAGGACGAAGACTTCGCGAAACAGGGTGTTGCCGGCGCTGATGTACTCGTCGCCGCTGCGGCACAGGACGGTGCGCCACCCGCCGCGGGCGATGTCCGAGAAACCGATGTGGTAGCCGAAGCCGTGGCGCCCGAAGAAGAAGGTGATGCGGAAGGGGGGGACCTGGGGCAGGTCGCGGCGCAACTCCGGGGCCAGTTCGCCCAGGTAGGCCGGGTCGAGGCGGAAGGCCAGGGCGTATTTTTCCGGGACGAAGAAGTTGGTCTTGAGACAGTGGCGAACCATTTTCAGGGCCGTCTCGAAGACCACGCGACGGATCTCGTCCAGGTAGCGCTGGCCGGTGTTGTAGGCCGCCAAGGTGGTCTCGGCGGCGGCCAGGGCGTCCCGGTAGGCCGATTGCCGTTCGTCGACCCGGGGGTCGAAGCGCAGGCGAAACAAGGCGATGAGCATCGCCAGGATATCCGGGTGGGACTCGAAGCAGCCGCGGACGGTGTCCAGGTCGAAGCGGTCCGGGTCCCCGTGGCTCAAGTTGGTGTGGCAGAAGGCTACCATGGCCTCGGCCAGGCTGGCGTCGGGGCCGGTCATGGCGCCGGCGGCCACGAAGTTGCGGTAGGCGAAACTTTCGATGGCCAGGATCTGGGTGTTGTAGAGTTCCGTCTTCAGTTGGCGGTAGATGTCGGAACTGGCGTCGATGGGGCTGCGGTCGTGGGCCCGGATGTAGAAGTTGCCGATGAAGCACGGTCCGTCGGCCAGGGTCAGGGTGAGGCTGTAGGATCGGCGCACCCCGAGGTCGAGGCGGCGGAAGACCTCGAGAATCTGCAGCAGAAACTGGCGCCGGGGGGGCTGGGCGACGCCGAAGACCACGCGCCACTCGCCGTCTTCGCTGGCGGCGGGAACCGGCTGCACGTCGAAGAAGAAACCGCTGCGCCGGCTGGTCTGGCGCAGGACCCAAAGGATGCGGGCAATGCGCTCGGGGGGCGAAATTTCCACGTAGTCCGGCTTCTGGCGCCAGAGATCGGCGAGGGGAGCGTCCAGTTCGGATACGGGGAAATCCGGGTAGTCGCGGGCCAGGGCTTCGGCCACGGCCTTGCGGATCGGGGCGGACGGGGCCGGGGCGGAGGGCGCTTGCGCCGAGGCCGCCGCCCCGTCGGTGGACTGGAAATCGAAACGCTGGATTTCCAGGGGGGTGTCGGTGTCGGGAAGGGGGCCGTTGGAGTGGATGATCTCCGCGTAGGCCACCTCCCGCTCGCCGAGGGCTTGCAGGGTCTCATAGAGGGAGCCGGCACGGTCGCAGCGGGCCATGATCAGTTTGCCGGCCCGGTCCAACAGGACCAGGCTGTTTTGATCCTTGATCGTGGGCAGGTGCAGGGCCAGCCGGGCCAGGGCCTCGCTCTCGGGTCCCATGGTAATGGTGAAGTAGGCCGGCATGTGACTGGCCAGCCAAGCCAGATTGCGGGGTACCGTTGAGCAGCGGTCGGTGACCTGCTCCTGCAGGGTGTGATAAAAATGCTCCACTTGAGACCTCCTTCAGGCGAATTCTTCGCAGTGCCATACCCCCCCGATGGGTTTGCGCAGGGTGCAGTGATGGTGGTTGGCGCAGCTCTTGCACAACCCGATCCATTCCTCCGCGGCCTGACCGGACGGGGGCGACGCGACCGGCCGGAGCCGGGGGGCCGCCGGGGCCGTCCGGGATCCCGGGGCCGTTGGCGTGAATTCTTCGCAGAAGACCACCGGCGCGGCCTGGCGGGACCGCAGGCCGCAGGTGTCCTGGTGAATGCAGGTGGCGCACAGCCCCCGGTCCCAACCGACCGTCGGGGCGGGTTCGAAACGAGAAGCAGCAGCTTTGCCCATGGGTCCCTCCTGGGTCGCAACGGCATTTTCCGCCTTGGTTTGAACGGTTCGGAGCGTCTCCGCCGATGTGGCGCAGCACCCACTTCGCCGGACCCTTAGCATGGGCCGTGCCAGGAGACGCGCCGTCACTCCGGGGCTGCTGGTACAGATTTGCCAACTATACGTTTTTAAAGAATTTAATTAAAATTTTGAATGTTGTGCAAGCGGTTTGAGGGCCCGGTGGCCATCCGGGCGGGTGCCTGAAAACGCGGAAAGGGGTGGTTCAATTCGAACCACTGGGTAGAAATAAACCGGGCGTTTCAGCCTGCTGCCGCCTCGCCGGCCTTGGCCAGCTTTTCGCGCAGGGTGCGCCGGGTGATGCCCAGGATCCGCGCCGCCTCGCTCTTGTTGCCGGCGACGCTGGCGAGGACGGCCCGGATGTACTCGGCTTCCACTTCCCTGAGGGGCCGATCGAGGGGCCGCGCGGGGGCCGGCACGGTGTAGCGCATCAACTGGGGCAGGTCCGGGGCTTCGATGGTCGCCCCCGGGCTCATGGCCATGATGCGCATGATGATGTTTTCCAGCTCGCGCACGTTTCCCGGCCAGTGATAGTCGCGCAGCAGCGCCAGGGCCCGATCCGAAATCAGGGGTGCCGTTTGCCCGTTTTCCTGGGCGAAGCGCTGGATGAAATGGCGGATCAGCAGCACGATGTCGTCCCCCCGGGCCGTCAGGGGCGGCACGGTGATGCGGATCACGTTGAGCCGGTAGAAGAGGTCCTCGCGGAAGTGGCCCTTGCGGGTCAATGCCTCCAGGTCCTTGTTGGCGGCCGCCATGATGCGCACGTCGACGCGGGTGGGACGCGTGGCGCCGAGCATGAAGATTTCCTTGTCCTGGAGAACGCGCAGCAGCTTGACCTGCATGGACGACGGCGCTTCGGCGATTTCGTCCAGCAGGATGGTGCCGCTGTCGGCGGTCTGAAAAAAGCCGGCCCGGGTGGAGTGGGCCCCGGTGAAGGCCCCCTTCAGGTGGCCGAAGAGCTCGCTTTCCAGCAGCGTTTCGGGGATGGCGCCGCAGTTGACCGCCACGAAGGGGGCGGCGGCGCGGCGGCTTTCATAGTGGATCGCCCGGGCCACCAGCTCCTTGCCGGTGCCGCTTTCGCCCTGGATCAGGACGGTGGCGTCGGTGGCGGCGGCGCGGGAGATGGTAGCAAACAGCGCTTTCATGGCGGGGCTCTCGCCGATGAGACCGTAGCGGGCGTGGGGCAGGGGGGCCGCCTGGGGCCCGGGCACCAACCGTTGTTTGGCGAAGGCCGCTTCCACGGCAGTGAAAAGTTCCTCGTCGGTGAACGGCTTGATGAGGTACTCCTCGGCGCCGATCTTCATCGCCTGGATCGCCTCGTCGTAGCGGGGATAACCGGTGATCACCACCACCCGCACCCCGCTGCAGTTGTCGCGAATGTGGCGCAGGAGGTCCAGGCCGCTGGGGCCGGGCATGCGGATGTCGGTGATCACCAGTTGCACCGGCTCGGTTTGCAGCAGGCGCAGGGCCGCCTCGGCCGAATCGGCGGTGCTGGTGCGGTAGCCGCGGGCTTCCAGGTTGCGCCGCAGCACTTCACGGGTGTCGAAGGCGTCATCCACGATGAGGACGAGGGGGGATGGGGGCATGGGCAAATCCGAAATTCGAAAATTTCAAAAACCTGGGTGACGGTCTGGGCCGGGCTCTTTTCCGAATGTATTCCGCCCCATAACATGGATTTGCGAACGACGCCAGGGATGGGGGAAGGGGGGGTAGGGCCCCGTCAAAGTTTGGCGATGATCCCTTGGAGGGTTTTTCCCGGTTCAGGCCATCCTCCCGTCTGTGTTCTCAACTGCAGATCCCTCGTCGCTGATGCCCCTCGGGATGACACCTTTTCTGAGTGACTGAAATTACGGGTGACTAAAGTGGTGGAGTCGCTTTGCTCCGGCTTTTATATAACTGCCAGGATTTCTTCACTTTAGATCACTTGACACTCGAATTTTTCCGTCTCATGCCGAACGTCCGTGAGGCATCCGCAGTTGGGAAGATCGTCGGAAAACGGTGCCATTCGGCAAAAAAAGTGACGGAACCTCCGACTTTGACGGGACCCTGGAGGGGGGATTGCTCATTGGGCATCGGTGGAACGGGGCCGGCGTTCGATGCGGCGCCGACGGTTTTCCGCGACCGCCACTAGGGACGCCGGCCCGGGGGCCATGTTGGAGGGCGGGCGGCTACCGGAAGGCAGCGGGTTTCGGTATTGAGGTGCCGGTGCGGGTTTCTTTGAATTTTCGAGATTTCCAACATCACTCCCGCAGCGGAAACGACACGGTAAAGCGCGTGCCGCGGCCCGGCCGGCTGTCCACGGCCAGCTCCCCGCCGCTGTCGCTCACGATTTCCCGCGCTACGGGCAGCCCCAACCCGGTCCCCTGGTGATGCGGCTTGGTGGTGTAAAAAGGGATGAAGGCTTTTTGCAGCTCCGCCTCGCTCATGCCGCAGCCGGTGTCTTCCACGGTGATCACCAGGCGCCGTCCCGGGCGGCGGGTGGACAGCGTCAGCCGTCCCCCCTGGGGCATGGCCTGGAGGGCGTTGAGGATCAGATTGGAGAACACCTGGCGCAGCCGGGCGGGATCGATGCAGACCGTATCCGGGCCCCGGGTCAGGCGCAGCCGGATTTCGACCTGTTCCTTGGCGCAGCGGGCCCTGAACAGCGCCAGGGTGTCTTCCATCACCCGGTGAACCGAGACGGTTTCCATGCGGGCGGGCATGTCCCGGGAAAACATGAGCAGCTTGCGCACGATTTCCCGGGCATGCAGGCAGGTGGTGATGATCCGGTCGATATCGGCCCGGGCCTGGGGCGGCAGTCCAGGGTTCTTGGTCGCCAGCTGGGCATAGCCGAGCATGGCGGTGAGCGGCTCGTTGATCTCGTGGGCGATGGTGGCCGACAACTGGCCCATCATGTTGAGCCGGTCCGTGTGGGCGAGGCGTTCCTGCATGCGCGCCTTCTGGCGCCGGAAATCTTCCCGGGCGGCGATGCGCCCCAGCTCCCGGGCGATGGTGTCCATGAGGCTGCGTTCTTCGGCCAGAAAAGGTCCTTCGTCCATGGGCGGGTGCGCGCCGGCATAGGCGATGGCGATCTGTCCCCGGGGCCCGCCCTCCACCACGATGGGGCTGGCCATCACGGGCCCATCGTCGGGGAAATCCCTGTCGCCGTAAGTTTTGCCGTCGAACTGGATGCGGACCCGGGCGTCCTCGCTGTGCAGCCAAGCGGCCGAGATGATGGCGGCGATGTCGTTGAAACGTCCCTCCAGGGGAGATTCCGGCGAGGCGTCGATGCGGGCCATGCGGTAGAGGCAGCTCAGCTCCTTGACCCGCTCGCGCAGGGCCTGGCCGACGCGCCAATTGGACAGGGCGATGTCGAAGAGGGGACCGACCTGGCCGAACAGGGCCAGCCGGGTGGCGTTGAAATGGCCCCGGCGGTTGTTCGAAAGGACCAGCAGTCCAGGGGGACCGCTTTTCAGGTCGAAGGCGGCCGCCAGCAACGAAACGCAGCGGCTGCCGGCGGTCTCGGTGAGCAGGGCCAGGGCCTGGCGCTGGACCTCGTTGGTCCGTGGGCAGCGGGCGGCGTCGGCGGTCCACCAGAGCCGGGCCTGGATGTCGGTGGCCGGGACTTCGGGCGGGCAGGCCTGGGGCAGTTGGGCGATGATCCGCGCCGGCGGTGCCAGGGCCGCGGGGCCGTGGCCGATGGAAAACGCCGGCCGATTCCCGCTGCGCACCACCCGGTAAACGGTACCATCGGTGAGCCATACGCCGGCGCTGCGGCAGCGGAACAGGGCGGAGAGCTCTTCGAGACAGCGCCGGAAGAGGGATTGGCGGTCCGCTCCCCGGCCGGCCTGGGCCAGGATGCGGGTGATGGCGTGGAGGGCCTCGATCTGCGGCATGATCTCAATCCGCCTCGAAGAGATAACCCACGGCGCGCAGGCTCTTGAAATAGCGCGGGTGGCGGGGATCGTCCTCGAAGTACTTGCGAAAACGCACGATGAAATTGTCCACCGTGCGGGTGGTCACATGGCCGCTGTAGCCCCAGCCGATCTCCAGGATCTTTTCCCGGCTCAGCGGCTTGCCGCGGTACTGGACAAAGAGCTTGAGCAGGCGCAACTCCTGCTCGGTGAGGCGGATGCACCCTTGGCGGCAGCGGGCCGATCCGTCGGCAAAATCGATGCGGTTGTCACCGAAGACGAAGGTTTCCGGTTCCGGGGCGGCTTCCGGGGCCGGCTGGCGACTCCACCGGGCGCGGGCCATCAGGCGCTGGACCCGCAGCAAAAACTCGTTGAGGTTGAAGGGCTTGGCCAGGTAGTCATCGGCGCCGCGGGCCAGCCCCTTGACCCGGTCGTCGGATCCCCCTCGGGCCGAGAGGATCAAAATCGGTATGCGCTGGTCTTGGAGCCGGATGTGCTCGAGAACGCTCAGGCCGTCGATGCCCGGCAGCATGATGTCCAGCACCACCAGGTCGGGCCGGCGGGCCTTCCAGACGGCCAGGGCCTCGGTGCCGTTGGCCGCCACGTCCACGGCGTAGCCTTGCAGCGTCAGGTTGAGTCTCAAGCCTTCGGCGATGTGGGCCTCGTCTTCGACGACGAGGATGCGCTGGGTGCTTTCGGCACACATGGGCGAACACCCTCCTGGTTGGTGGTAGGCGGCGCCGGCGGCAGGCTCACCACGAAAGTGGCCCCCTGGCCGGGGCCGGGACTTTCCGCGTGGCATTTTCCCCGGTGCAACCTGGCGATGAGCTGTACCAGGTAGAGGCCGAGGCCGGTGCCCTGGGCGCTCATGTCTTCGGATCGGTCCACCTGGTAGAACTTGCGAAAGACCTTCTTCAGTTCGCCGCGGGCCAGCCCCGGGCCGTTGTCCGTGACGCGCACCTGGATCCAGCGGCGGGTGCGGGCAAAGTCCACCGCGATGCGCGGCCGGGGTGAATCGTTGTACTTGACGGCGTTGACGACCAGGTTCATCAGCACCATGGCAAACAGGCCCCGGTCGATGCGCACGGTGAGCGCCGGGCCCGTCCATTCGGCGATGTCCACTTGCACCTTGGCGGTCAAGGCCTGGTGGGCATCGAAAAACCGCCGTGTTTCCGCCACCAGGTCCGCGACGACGAATTCGCCTGTGTAGCTCTTGCTCTCGATGCGTGCCAGCTCGAGGATCCGGTTGATGGTTTCGTCCAGGCGGCCGATGTCGGCGAGCATGTAGCCGAGGTAGCGTTGGCGTTCGGCCTCGGGCAGCTCGTGCTTGAGAAAGGTTTCCAGAAACAGCTTGAGGCTGGTCACCGGGGTCTTGAGTTCATGGGTGAAACTGTTGATGAAGTTGTTTTGCAGCCGGTAGAGACGCAGGGTTTTCTGGCTGTAGACGAAGATGGTGAAGATGCCCGCCAGGATGATACCCACCAGGATCGAGAGGACCAGGATGACGATCCAGGTCTGGGGTTCGAAGACCTGGTGCCGGTCCAACTGGAAGCGGTCCACCACGGTGCGCAGGCCGGCGCTGACTTCGATGTACCAGTAGATGTACAGCACCAGCGACAGGCCCAGGGCCAGGATGGAAAAGACGAACACCGCCACCGGGTGCAAAAACCATTGGGTGCGTCGCAGCATGGCGCCGGTCCTCCCTTCGCCCGGCAAGCCTAATATGCCACGAGGCGTCGGCCGGACGCAATGGTGGGAGGATCAGGGCTTGGAGAGGAAGCGATTGACAAGCTGCGGGTCATTTACTGAAAATCCCCTGTTCTTCTCTCTTCTTCTTCGCACCGACAGGCTCACCGCCGCCGGAGTGATGCCGATGCGACGGGCGAGTTCGTTCACCGAGCAGCCCATCTCGTCCACCGCCCGAAAGCAGCAAGCCGTGGCAGATTCAACAGGCATCGGACGCCATTCGCATTTACCGGTATCAGTATCGCGGCACCCGCGGCAGGAGGCAGGTCGCACAGAAGGGCGTCGGCACTTCCGGCAATGGCGAAAGTTTAATCGAACGGCTGCGCGAGGTCATTCGACTGCGGCACTATGCAAAAAGCACGGAGAAGACATATCTGCATTGGACGCGGAGATTTCTCGCGTATCGCAAGCATGCCAGGCTGGCGAGATCGTCGCCGTTCAGACCAGAAATCATCGAGCTCGCCAGTGCCACCGAAAGAAAAGACTCAAAGAACTGGGCTGCGATAATCAACTTGCGTTGTAGGGTTATGCAGGTTTAAAAATCGTTCCATTCAGTGACCGGCTCAAGAGGCACCTGCGGGTATATTTGGCCGTGGGCAGGCGGCATGGAGTTGTAGACCCAGTCGATGTCGACGCTTCCGGTCTTCACACCACGCACCCGGCAAAACCGGTTGAACCTTCCCCTGACCATCACGTTTTCCATCTTCATGGTGATTCCGAACACGGCCACGGTCTGTCCTGCCGGCACTTGGCAAAGCTCGTTTCCATAGGCCAGGGTGGAGAATACCAGCCGACGGCTGTCCGCTGCCTGGCACTGGAGCAGGGGGATGATTTCCGGGAACCCGTCATCCCCGATATAGGCAAGGAATTTCAACGAACTTAGCATATTGAACAGATTTTCACCAAAGGGAGTCAGCGCCCGGCCATGGTTCTTGGACGCAACCCCTCCCTTGGCAAGCCGTGTCATCAGGGTCGAGAGAGTGATTCCGGCAAGGGGCAGGTCCTCCGGCCCGCGGGCTTCGATGAGGTCCAGGTAGTGAACCGTGTTGATACCAAAGTAGGCGTTGTACCGGAACATGGGCAGGTCGTTGTAGGATTCATATTCAGGCCCGTCCATACGCAAATGGGTCCATTTGGCGTGTCCGCGCCACATCTTTCGGTCCATGGTCAGCACCAGAAAGGCGGTATTTGGATTTTTCTGGATGTTGCTCTTGCTGCTGCCCTTGCAGAACTCGCCCAGGGTGACCTGTTTCGGGCCTTTGGCCCGGATGGAGGTGATCAGGGTTATATGCGGCAGTCCTTGCGGGGTTATGGAAGCCACCAGCCCGATTTTTTCCGCGGGAGAAAATGCCTCCACTGCCTGCTTGCCAAACTCCTTTAGATCATATCCCATCTTCCGCCTCCTGTTGTATCTCTTCGGTCTCAAGCCGGGTGGAGCCGGACCAGTTGACGATTTCCGGGTTCACCCCCGATTTTCTGGCTACATCCGCCATCTCTTCCATGAACTCCTTGGATAACAATTCGCTGTCATCAAACGCCCATTTACGGTCCAGTCGCAGGTACTTGTCCCGGCACAGGTTGTTGAATGCACAAAGCTCCCACCGGGAAATCACCCGTGAAAGGTTTTTGGCAATAAATCGGCCAATCCCGTTTATGTTCTCCTGGGTGGCTGTGGCCCCGGGAATCACCGGGGTCCTGATCCAAAGCTCACGCGGATAAACATGGGATGCGATATAATCTGCTACAAAACGCAGGTTATCGATAATCCGTTTGTTGGAATGCCCGGTAAACCGCCGGTGTGTTTCTGCATCCATCAGCTTCATGTCAAACATGACCAGCACGGCATAGGGGAGTATCCTCTCCAGCGCCTCTTTACCGCATTGCCCGCAGGTGTCCAGCGCCGTGTGAAGCCCCTTGCCCCGGAGCGCCTTTAAAAAAGCTCCGGCGAATTCAGGCTGCATGGTCGGCTCGCCTCCTGATATGGTGACCCCGCCGCCGGATGTTTCAAAATAGGCACGGTCCTTGATGACCTCGTCTACCAGGGCGTCGAGGCTCCAAACTTTTCCCAAAAGTTCCAGGGCCGTGCCAGGGCATTCAGTTGCACAAACGCCGTAAGCATTGCAGAGGGAGCGGTCGATCTGTATTCCCTGTTCGGTCATGGACAGGGCGTTTTCCGGGCATACCGACAGGCAGGTTTTGCACCCGATACACCGGTTGCCGACCCAGCAAAGCTGAGGCTTTGGGGATATGCTCTCGGGGTTGTGGCACCAGGCGCATTGCAGGGTGCACCCCTTGAAGAACACCGTGGTCCGTATACCGGGCCCGTCCTCGGTGGACATCCGCACGATCTCCAGGATCATGCCTTTGTTTTTTTTATCGATCATTGTCTCATTCATCTATTTTCTTCCGGGTACTCCCCGGCGCTTAAAACCGGCAGTGGGATAATCTTGCAATCACCTCGTTTTGCAGCTCCTTGCCGATTGCCGTGAAATAGGCATTATAACCGGTAATCCGAACCAGCAGGTTCCTGTAGTTCTGCGGATGATGCTGCGCGTCAATCAGCATGTCGGCATCCAGCATGTTTATCTGCAGGCAGGTGCCACCGTTTTTTCCGTAACCGCGCAGAAACGCCTTGAACTTATCCTTGTGTTCCGGGTCCTTTATGATTGACGGGTTGAAGGTGATGGTGTGCGAAGCACCGTTTGGCAGGTTGTTTAAGTAATCCTCCCAGTCACCGTTCCCGTCCCTGGCCTTGCCGCCCAGGGCCTTGCCAACGGAGTTGGTGTTTGCCGTGGGGCCGTTGGTATCTGCGCCGTTGGACGGGCAGATGGCGTTTGACAGAAATTGGCCCTTTTTTCGTCCATCGGCACTGGCCGCCATGATAAACCCGTCGCCGGCCCAGTAGTTCCAGCTCAGCATCCCGGGCCGGAACTGCCGGCCAGTGGACCGGGTTTTATGCTTCCATGTCTCTTCGGTCCACAGTTCCATCACCTTGTACGCCATCTCGTCGGCCGCATCGTCATCCCGTCCGTACTTGGGTGCCCTGTTCTTTGCCAAAGCCTGGAGCACCTCGTACCCTTCCCAGTTGGCCTTGAGCGCTTCTATGAGCTGCGCCATGGTGCCTTTCTTTTCGTCAAACACGAGGTACTTGATGGCAAGCAGGGAATCCACGGTTGTGGCAAACGTGACCCCCTCCAGGGTGGTGAAGCTGATCTCGGCGCCGCCCTGGGTGACATCCAGCCCCTTTTCCGCGCACCCCTTTACCAGGCAGGACAAATAAGGAGTTGGCAGGAACTTTGCCCGCACCGACTCGGACATTTCATACAGGTCCACGCATTTTTTGATTATGTATCTTGTCTGGATTGCGTAGGCTTCCCAGAACTGGTCCCAGGAGGTAAACTTTGTCGCGTCCCCGGTATTTGGTCCGTCACGGCGAATCTTTTCGGCCTTGCCGGTCAAGGGATCCACGAACGGGACCAGGTCCCTGCCGCCGGTGAGGGCCAGCTCCACGGCTTTGAGCAGGTTAAGGTTGTTGTCCACGGTACCGGACCGGTCGTTGCCCACCATGGTGTTCTCCAGGCATCCGACCGGCGCATACTCATGCACGTTATCCTTGTTTATAAGATGGGTGATACCGGCCTTGCGCGCTTCTGTCAGCATGCCGGCCATGGACCGTTCGTCAAAGTTGAGCAGGAAAGGAGCGCCCTGGCTGCTTGAAATCATCTCTATCAGCCTGTCCAAAAGCTCATCCGGGGAGTTCTTGTGCAGCCGGACGTTTGGCTTAGGCTCGAGTATGGGGTTCATCTCGTCTATCACTTCCAGCATGGCACGGGTCAGGTCATTGGTCATGTCGATCCCGTCCTTGCCCATCCCGGACAGGGTGATAAGCTGGCCGAACCCGGATGTGATTCCCTGGTTGCCGTTTCGGATCATTGAATCGTAAGCCGTGTTGCAATGGATCCAGAAGCATTTCAGGATCTCCTTGCCAAAATCCCGGTCCATCCCGTTTTTCAGGGAAGACTCCCAGTAGGGGCACAGGTACTGATCGATGCGGCCGAAAGACACACCAGGGCCTGGATAGCCCTCGTCGCTCATGATAAGCATGTGATTGATCCAGAGCGCCTGAACCGCCTCCCAAAAGGTCTGCGGCGGATTCCACGGCACTTGTTCCAGGTTGGACGCCATCTGTTTCAGCTCGGCCTTTCTCGCGGAGTCGGTCTCCTTTGTCGCCAGCTCATTGCAAACCTTTGCATATCCTGACGCCACCTCGCGCGGCATACCGGCCGCAGTCATCATTGCCCGGAGCTGCGCGCCCCTGGGCCCCTGGCGGTCTTTGGGTGATAATCCCTGGTACACTGCCTCAAGCTCCTGGTAAATTCCCTTCCAGCCGATGGAAAGCACCCTCTCGTGGCCGGGTATGATATGACCGCAGGTGGCGCCGCTGTTGCCGTACCCGTGGTTATGGAACCAGTTTACCGCGGCTCGGGCGCCGTTTTTTCCCATGGTCAGAGCGTCAAACTCCTTTTGTTCCTTTTCGGTAAGACACATGGAGGCAACGATGTTGAACCGGCCGCCGGCGATCAGGTCGCCCGGAAGTATCTCCTTGGGCAGGTATTTTGTCATGACTTCCCGGACAAACCATGCCCGCCGCTCCACCAGGGGCCACGACCAGAACTCGTCAGGCAGACTGACCGGCCTTGCGGCCTGCCGGTAGGAACTGCGCATGGTCTGCATCAGCATGTAGGTTTCAGGGACAATGTAAAATGTCATCTCGTTAAACTGAACATCCCAGGGCGTGCCTGTGGTCCAGGCTGTGGTTTCGTTATTCCAGGCCCGCCGGGCTCCTTTGAAATAGTAGTCCCGCAGCCTTGTGATCCGCCTGGAAAGTCCCTTTGGCTCCTTGATCGGATGTTGCTTGGCTTTTGCAGCTATATTCATGATCAGCCTCCCCTGGTTTATCCGGATGTGATTTTTTTCAATCGTTTTTCCCCGTGCTTTAGCATCCGCAGCATGATGTCTGCCGCGGCCTGTTCATCCCGGTGGGATATCGCGTCTGCCAGCTTTTTGTGAAAACCGAAAACCACCGGCACCACGGATTCGTCCTGGAAAAATTTTTGGGTAAGGTTTGTATATACCGGCTTGAAGGAGTTCAGCAGCAGCGGGTAGAGAAGATTGCCGGTTGCAATGGCTATGATGAGGTGAAATTCAAAATCAAGGCCGGTGATGGTTTCGATGTCGGTGGGATCGGATTTCGCCTCCTGCCGGACAACAGCCTTTAGTTCATCAACCTGGGATTCGGTGCGGTTCTTTGCCGCGAGCCGGGCGTTTTCCACCTCCATCAGCAGGCGCATGTTCAGCATCCCCTCAAGCAGGCCGGAGTCAAGCCTGCCGTTGTGGTACTCGAGCAGGGAAGTCAGCAAAGCGATCGATCCCTGGCGGCGGAAATCATTGACAACCGTGCCGATCCTCGGGGTCATGGAGACAAGCCCCTTGGCTGCAAGATTGACAAGCGCCTCGTGCACCACCGGCCGGCTGACGCCAAGCCTCTTGGCCAGCTCCCGCTCCGGGGGCAGCTTTTCACCAACTGATAGGGTCCCGGACAGGATCAATTCCTCAAACCGCCTGGTGCAAACATCCTTTAGACTGTTGTTTTTTATAGGTCCCAGACCGTCTATCATGGCATCTTCCTTCGAGGTGTCTTCCCCCTTATGGCTGGTGGTATTACCAGGCTAAACAACAATAAATGTATTTGCAAGTTTTTTTTGGTTTTCATCCAGTAAGACTCAGCCGACTTTCGGGCGGCTATACCCATATGGATCAAATCTTTTGGCCATTGACAGCTTGTCGACCTTGATATTGATGACGTGGACTTCGACGCCAATCATCTTCATGTCCGCCATAAATGATTATTGACGCCATACCGACTTTATTTAAACGGAAGTTTTTCCTGATCTGAATTTGCATTTAATTTTTTATATTTTCCCGTTATCCAGCTTTCCAGATCCGAACAGTACCATTTTGAGAATCTCCGGTCAGACGGTCCACCAGCTAAATTCGTATAAATGTCGTCAGTAGAAAGATCTGTGACCATTCTGAAACTTGGCGCAAAAGTCGTTTGCCTGCCAGCGCTTTCAAAAATCTGCCCCTGGTGCGGTGTGGCGAGACTTCCGATGATGGTGATTGGTCCCCGGTCAAACCCGAGAAATTTTGGGAGTTTACCGTTGAAAAGGATATTTTTCATAATTACTTTCCTGACCTTCCCCCATTTTTCCGGTTGCGAGTTCAGCGCTTTTTCAGCAGCCCGTGAATAAAGTTCCTCTCTTGTACTGTTGCCAAACCATGATGAATTTTCTGAAAGGAGTATCCGGTCGAAGTTTATATAAAAATCGTTGAACATGCCGGTGTGTTGGTCAATATGTCTCACTGCATCTGTGCCGAAACCGTGTTTGCCGAAAACTTCCAGGTAAAGTGCTTTATAAAACCTGTCAAAAAGAGTTGCCCCTTCAGAATCAGCCGAGTATTCAAAATTCCAGTTTTTAAGTATTTTTCCGGGGCCCTTGTCAGGAAGAAGAGGGCTGAGAATCTTCATGAATAATTCAGCCTGTGTTGAATATACATCATAATGTAATTGATACATGTATTCACAAGTGATTTCATTATTTTCGGAAAGAAGTTTGCCAATCCGGCCTGAACGGTAGGGCCCCATGACAACATTAATAGGATCTACTTTGCCGTATTCATTAAGGTCCTGGTTGGCTGTAACAAAGTAACCGCATTCAGGGTTATAGCTTCGGGGCAGGTCTTCCGGTTTTTCAAACCCCTGCCAGTCATTCCTTTTTTCCCAGCCGGGCAGGGGCACAAATCCACTGACGCCTTCACGTCTTTTCGGCATCAGGCCGGACATTTGGTATCCAATATTTCCTTGCCTGTCTGCGAGGAGAAAGTTCCAGGAAGTCTCTATGCGGCCAAGAAGATCCATTCCTTCTGTAACCGTCTTTGCATCAAGCATCTTGATAATGCTTTCTAATGTAGCAGCGCCGGAAAATGCAGGTGCCCATGCAGTGCTTATGTAATATCCATCCTTGTTCGGATCTCCTTCAAGGACTCCATGGTTATTTTCATAAAAGATTATTTTTATTGGATCTTTTTTCTTTCTTTTTATTATTTCTTCCCTTTCGGTAAAAGGTATCCACTGGTCCGGCTCACGCAAGTATTTGCCGCCTTTGCAGTTTTCAATCCAGGAATCTGTCCCGTCCATGAAAGTATACGTCGCACTCCAAGCAAGGTCTGGATTTCGTCCCACAAGAAGAGCCGGGGCGCCAGGCATGGTTCCGCCCATTGCATAGGTATCTTTGGTTTTTAATACCATTTCGTACCAGACATTCGGAAGCCTGTTTACTTCCAGGTGAGGATCGTTAGACAGAATCGGTTTTCCTGATTTTGTCTTTTTACCTGAAACAACCCAGTTGTTGGATGCCATCATTAATGGCGCAGCAATATTCCAGAGAGAAGTCGGGGCAACGAGACGTTCGCTAAGTTCTATCTTTTTCACAAGGTCAATATCAAGTCCGCCAAGGATTCCCGGGAAAAGCTCGTTTAATCTTTCTTCGTCCATGCCTGCCTGGACAAGCTCAATCAGCAGCCTTTCCATTTCACCCTGTGACTGTGCAAGGGTGAGATAGCCAATCATTCGTGAAATAAGAATTACGTCTTCCGCGCACCAGGGCTCGGGTTTATAACCGAGGAGTTTAAATTCCCATGGAATTTTTTCTGCAAAAGCCCTGTTTACGCCATCGCAGTACGCATCAATTACTTCTTTTGCTTCAGGAGACAATTTTTCAATCTCTGATGACGTTGCGCCGGTCCAGTTCATGCGCCTGAAGAATTTGTCGATTTCAAGCACTTCATCACTCGAATCAAGGATTTCAGATGCCCGGCCCTGGCCCAGAATACGCATCAATATAATCTGCATTCCCCTGTCTTTTCCATGCGCATACCCCATCAGTCCGAAGACTTCGGCCTTGTTTTTGCCCTCAACGTGGCAGACACCATGTTTATCTCTCCAGATTTTATCTTTGTGATTCATATTTCCTCCTGAATTTAGGTCGGTTAAAAACTAAAGGGAGCCTCGAAAAATAGGAGTTTTTCCAATCAACAGGGGCTGATAATAGTATTTGAACATATTGTACTGTTTCAGACAAATCAAGGACGAAAAATGCTATCGCTGCCTCCGAATCCCTCCTTGAAGGCGCCGAAGAGTATTGAGCATTCCTTAGTCCTTCTGGAACGTCTTGGTTGCGTAGGTGGGACTCATGGTCAATCTTCTCGGTGGAGAGAATGCATTTCAAATGCAAAATATCAAGCAAAAATTGGATACCTTGAGGCGCCCCACCCTATGAGGCGCATGTAGACGTAGTTCATGGAAGGAATGGTTCGTGTAACGTCTTTTCTGGCGGAGGCACAAACCGGCTGCGACCCGTCGGGCAGAATCATCGGATTCGACGAGCGGCGCCGTTTCCGCGATGGCGTCACGAGGCGCCAGGGGACCGGCGCGTGCCATCGTCGAGGACCGGGCCCAGGGCAAGGAAAATCAAGGCTGTCGCTTGAGTTTTTGATAGTAGGAATGCACCGTGTACACCGCCGCCAGGGGGTTGTGGCCCGTGACCCGGTCCTTGGCGGCCAACACGGTGCTGTAAGCCTCCGCGTGCTTGAGAAACAGGGCATCGTGGCCCACGCAGAGACCGAGGACGATGTTGAGGTCGGTTTGCTCGCGGTTGAGAATCTCGGCTTGCAGCAGGGGGTTGCACATCGTCTCGAGGCTGCCGGGACGGACCTTCTCCGCATCCCGGATGCCGATGCGCTCCTTGGGTACGGCTCCGCAGTTGCACGCCACCGAGGCCAGGGCGAACCCGTTGGCCTCGATGATGTCGGCCACCATGCCGGCTTCTTTCTGCAGGCCGCCGCAGAAGGCCAATCCCAGTTTCTTGCAGCCCAGCTTGGCGGCGAATTCCATGGTTTCCTGGATTCTCGTCTTGACGGGCTGAAGCACGTAGGGACCCGGCGCCCGGTTGGCGTAGCACTCGCCTTCCTGGACGGAGGCCAGGCGGGCGAATTCACTGATCGCCGGCGCCTGGTAGCGGGCGGTGACCGTGTCGATGATGTCGCGGTAATGAATGGTGGGACAAAAATCCGGGGCCCGGCCGCTCTCGGGATTTTGGCAGATTTTTTCGGCCTTGGGGATGCGGCAGCGGGCGCAATGGGCCTTGGCTGTTGTCATGATAACCCCTTGAAAGATTGTATTGCCTTCTTGTGTGGGAAAAACATCGCCATGGCGAATTCTCGCTGGAAGCGCGGATGAAGCGTCAATTCCAGGTATTCCATGCGCCGCGCCAGCCGGTCGGCTTCGATCCGCCTGGCGCGATCGAGCAGGGCCAGGCGTGCACCGTCGCCGGCGGCATTGCCCATGGCGACGATCCGCTCGGGCGCAATATCCGGAACCAAACCGATGATGGTGGCCGCTACCGGGTCGATCACCGAGCCGAAGGCGCCGCAGAGAAGGACCTTGTCTACGGTTTTCACCCCGGCGGCTTCCATCAGCAGCCGCCCGGCCGCATGAATCGCTCCTTTGGCCATCTGTACCGCGCGGATATCCTCCTGGTCAATCACGATGGGACTGCCGGTGGCGCTTTCTTCCGCCGGTACGAGAACGAAGGCCAGGCGGTTGCCTTGCGCAAGCATCCGCGGCGTTTGCAGGTTCCGGTTCAGGCGGCCGTTGGGACCGATGACCCCGGCCTTGAGCATGGCGGCGGCGGCATCGATGATGCCCGAGCCGCAGATTCCCACCGCGCGGACCGGGCGCGCGGGGGTGTCGCCGATCACCCGGCAGTGCACCGCCAGGGTTTCCGGCTCGATCCAGACCCGCTCGATGGCCCCGGCGGCGGCCCGCATGCCGTGGCGCAGGGTGGCCCCTTCCAGGGCCGGGCCGGTGGCGCAGGAGGCGCAGCGCAGGCGGTTCTCGTGCGCCAGGACGATTTCCCCGTTGGTGCCCACATCGACGATCAGCACCGTCTTGTCGTGCCATTCGGCGGCGGTGGCGAGCAGGGCGCCGATGGTGTCGGCCCCCACGAAGCCCGAGACCAGCGGCAGCCAATGGACGCCGGCGCCGGCAGCCATGTGCAGCCCGATATCCCGCGCAGAAATGGATACGGACTGGGATATCATGGGGACGAAAGGCGCCAGCCCCAGGCCGACCGGGCTTAGTCCCAGAAAGAGGTGATGCATGCACGGGTTGCCCACGCAGACCATCTCCACCGTCGCATCCGGTGAAATCCCGCTCTGATGGTAAAGCGCCTCGAGGAGATCGTTGACGGCCTTGATGATGCTTCGATGCAGTTGATCCGATGCTTCCGTGCCGGCGGAGGCGTGGGCGATGCGGGAGATCACGTCCTCGCCGAAGATCGCCTGGGGATTGACGGCCGAGGCGGTGGCTAGAACATCGCCGGTGGCCAGGTCGCAAAGGTGGGCGGCCAGGGAGGTGGTGCCGATGTCCAGGGCGACGCCGGCAAGCGGCGCATCGGCCTTTTCCAGGATGCCGATGCAGCGGCCGTCGGCATGGACGGCTATCGTCACACGCCCCTCGCCTTGCCGCAGGATGGCGGGCAAGCTTTTCAACCCCGGAATGTCCGGCGCCGGGGGAATCGCCTGATCCATGAACGCTAAAGCGGCTTTGAGCCGCTCCCAGTCCGCCATGGGGGGATTGCCACCAGGGGGCGGCACCTGGACCTGAAGCCGTCGGACTGTTGGATTTGGCGTAATGGCCTTGATGGCGGGGGCCTTGCAGATGACCTGGCGGGCCGCACGGCTTTCCTCGGGCACATCCACGGTGACATTTCCGCGAACCTCGGCCTGGCAGGCCAGGCGCCAGCCGTCGGCCAGTTCATCGGCGCTCAGGGCTTCGGTTTCCGCCGCACTCGGCGGCGAAAGCGAGGCGCCGGCCGTCGTGGGCGAGGCAATCCGCACGCGGCATTTGCCGCATTTGCCCTGACCGCCGCAAAGGCTCTGCACATCGGCGCCGAGCTGCCGGGACGCCTGGTCGAGCCGGGTGCCCGGGGCCACCGGGCCGCGCCGGCCCGACGGCAGGAAAACGACCTTGACGGGCGGCTCAGACATCCGCATTTCCCTCCGCTGCCGTTGGCGTCTCCGGTCCATCAAACCGCAGGTGCACGTCAACGGGAAGGGCCGCACCGATTTCCACCTCGATGGTCTTCAGCACGGCCATGGGGACCGGGCAACTGCGATGCTTCAACTGCCGCAGCGCCGATTGCCAGGCGTCCCCGGTTTCGGCCATGGCGCCCAGCGGCTGGCGCCAATCGATGGTTTCGATGGATCCGGCCCAGCGTTGCAGGGCATCGCAGTCGCTGAAGATGCGGATGCGCACCGTGGCGCGGCCGGCGCGCACAACCTCGATGCGCGCTTGAAAACCGCAGGCCCCGCAGGCTACCGTGGCACGGGTCACGGCGTCCGCCCTGCCGGGTTAGGGTTCATGGCTGCTGCATGGCCCCGAATCGGTCGAGGGCCTTTTGCACCACGTGCAGGTGGTAGCCGGGGGTTTCCGGCGGCAGTTCGCAGCCCGCGCTGAACATGAATCCCCGCGGCGCCCGTTTGCCTTTTTCGATGGCTTGTCGGCAGCGTTCGTAAATCGCATCGGGGGTTCCGGTGAGCAGCAGGCTCGGGTCCACGTTGCCGATCATGATCGCCTTTTCGCCGAGCACCTCGATGGCCCGCTCGATGTCGATCTCCTCGCCGAAGCTGCACAGGCCCAATTCGCCCATGGGCACCTCGGCCCAGAAGGGCAGGTTGGCATTCTGGTCTCCGCAGATGTGGTGCAACACGTGACGTACGCCCAGTTCCCGGATCCGCTCGCCGGTTTCCACCAGGTACGGCAGCACGAACTGCTTGAACTGGCGCGGAGAGATGATCCGGTTGGCCGCCAGGGGCTCCCAGAACTGGGGAATGACCCGGTCGGCGCCGAAGGTGTCCACCCAGTGGCCCACGATCTGGAGAATGTGGTCGGTGGCCAGGCGCAGGATCCGGTGGGCCAGTTCCGGCTTCTTGATCATCCAGCGGCAGAGTTTTTCCACGGCGCAGATATTGCCGGCGATGGTGAAATTGCCGCCCAGAACCACCGAGATCGGTGTTCCGTGACTTTCCTGAAGCCTGGAGAACGCCATGGCGATGGGCAGGCAGCCGGCCGTGCGCACATCCGGCAGGCCCAGGGGGTCGACGTCGGCTTCCGTCTTGACGGGAAACGACTTGTGGGCCGGGGCCTGCTGGTAGTTGCCCGATGGCATCTCGATCTCGCCGCCGAACTCCCAGGTGCCGTAGGAAGCGTAGCCGTAGATCGGGCCCCAGTCCACGCCGTACTGTTCGAAGGTCATCTGCTGGGCGGCGAAGCTCTTTTCCGCGTCGCGGTAAATGGTGGTGATGGGCAGGCCGAGGTTGCGGGCGCAGAAGCCGAGGATGAACGGAAAGTGGGGGATGCGGTCCACCGGCTTTTCCGCGAGGATGGCTTTGGTTCGCTCCCTGGAGGTCATCGGGTGCATGATTGCGTCCTTTTATACATACCAGCCGAAGTCGTGCACGGCACGGGTCATGGCGTAGACGTTCACCGGCGGGGCGGCCACCGGCAGGCCGCAGCCCGGGCCGAGGATGAACCCGCCCGGCGCCTGGCGCCCTTTCTCGATGGCCGCGCGGCACAGGGCGTAGACCGTTTCCGGGGTCCCGGTCTGGATCACGGCTGGTTCGATGTTGCCGAAGATGATGTCCCGGGGGAAATGCTGGGCGGCCGTTTCCAGATCCACCTCGTGGCCGAAGCTTAACACGCTGGGATGGGCCCAGGGGCAGGCCTCGGCCAGCAGCGGCAGATTAAGGTTTTGCTCCCCGCAGATGTGGAACCCGAATCGTTTCACGCCCAGCTCCCCCAGCCGCCGGTGGTATTCGATATGATACGGCAGGGCGAATTTTTTCACGATGCGTGGCGAAACGAGCTGGTTGGACTCGGTGGGGCTGCTCATCCAGGCGAAGACCCGATGGGCGCCGAAGGTGTCCACCCATATGGCAAGCACGTTGAAGATGTGGTCAAGGGAAAGCCGCAGCAGGTGTTCGCACAGCTCGGTCCGCTTCATCGTCCAGCGCAGAAACCGGTCGATGCCGGCGATGTTGGCCGCCATGGTGAACGGGCTGCGCGAGAAGAAATAGACCGGTAGATCGTTGTCGGCCTGGAGACGGGCAAAGCGAAGCGCCTCGGGAATGCGCCCGGCGGTTCGCGGATCGGGCAGGACCAGTTTTTCAACGTCCTGCTCCGTTTTGACCGGGTACTCGGTGACCACCAGGGCCCCTTCGTATTCGCCTTGGGGCATGCGGACCTTGCCGCCGAAATCCCAGGCCCCCAGAACGGTGTGCCCGGCATACTGGGGGATCGGATCCCAGCCGTACTGCTCGGTGGTCCACTGCATGGCGGTGAAACTTTTTTCCGGGTCCTTGTAGGCGTCGGCCACCGTGTGCCCGGCGTTGCGGGTATTGAAGCCGGTGCTCATGGCGCCGAGCGGTACCCGGTCGGGGACCTGGCCGGAAAACAGGGCGTTCATCCGCTCCCGGCTGGTCATTCGGTCCTGTTTCAGATGCATTGCGGGACTCCTTCGGTCACGGCCCGCCACCGCCGTCAGGCGGCCTTGGTGACCAGGCGGGTGGCGGTTTCCACCGCCGCGATGGCATCGGGGGCATAGCCGTCGGCCCCGTAGCGTTCGGCGATTTCCGCGTTGAGTGGCGCCCCGCCTACGAGAACGATCACGTCGGGACTCACTGCCTTGAGCATGTCGATGGCCTTGGGCATGGCCATCATGCTGGTGGTCATCAGGGCCGACAGGGCCACCACGTCGGCCGCGGTATCCCGGAGCGTTTCGGCGAAGCGCTCCAGCTTCACGTCCTTGCCCAGGTCGTGAATTTCCCACCCGGCCGCCTCGAACATGGTCTTGACCAGGGTCTTGCCGATGTCGTGGATGTCCCCCTCAACCACGCCCATGATGATCTTGCCGGCCGCGGCGTGTTCGCCGACTTTCACGTGGGGCCGCAGCACCTCCAGCCCGGCGTACATGGCATCCGAGCACAGGAGCAGCTCGGGGACGAAGTACTCCTTTTCCTCATAGAAGCGTCCGACGGTGTCCATTCCCGCGGCAAGCCCCTCCATGATGGCCGTGTAGGCATCGATTCCGGCCGCCAGGGCCTCTTGGCACAGCCGGGGCGTCTTCTCCTCGTCCATGTCCACCACGGCGTCGTGGAGTTGTTTCAACAAGGCCGCTTTTTGCGCTACATCCATCAATCCGGTCCTTTCTGGCCGATTGTCGCAAGGTCTGGGGTCAGACGGCGGCATGACCGGTTGCCATGCCGAGGAGTTCTCCCAGGTCCCGGACGTTGGTGCCCATCGTTTTTTCATGCTTCATCAGGTTGATCAGGCAGATGGGGCAGGTGACGACGATATCCATGGGGCCGCCGGCGGCCAGTTCGCGCGCCCGGATGCCGGAGATAGAGCGGCTCAGGTCGGCGAAGGCATACTCCACCGGCCCGCCGCAACAGGCGGTGTCCTGCCCCCGGTTTTCCGGTTCCACCATCTTGACCCCGATTCGTTCCAGAACCGTGCGGGGTTCCTGGACGATGCCCAGGTCCCGGGCCATGACGCAGGAGTCGTGGAAGACGACCTGCCGTGGCAGCGTGCTGGCCGATGGCCCCAAGGCCGGCGGCGCGGCGTTGGCGAGCACCTGCAGGTAGTGGCGCACATCGAGGTCGAAGCCGGGAACGAAACGGGGGTAAATCTCCCGCAGCATGAAGGTGGTGTGCGGATCGGTGGTCACGATGGTCCTGGCGCCGCTTGCCTTCAGGGTGCGATAAACCGCGCGGGCCAGGGCGGGCACCTCGTCTTCCAGGCCCAGATCATGGAGCAACACCCCACTGTAGGGTTCCTGCTCGTGGAGGTAGGCAGGCCGGATGCCGGCGGCGCCCAGGGCGGCCACCACGCCTTGCAGGGCGGCCTCGCCCCGGCGGCGGATCTCGTGCTCGGCCCTGCCCTGGAACCGCAACACCGGATCGGCGGCCAAGGCGCCCGCCATTTCGGCCATTCGGGCCAACGCGTGCACCCGCAAGGCCGGCAGCACCGGTTTCGCCGCCGCGGCCATCTCGGTGGCCCCCACCACGTAGGGCAGCATCTGGTACATGCGCGCCGTGTAGAGCAGCACGTCCCCGCGCCGGGGCAGGCCCAGGCCCCTGGCCCAGCGTGTCCAGTAGACGGTTTTGAGCCCCAGCGGATCGCCGGTGCGCGTCAGGTTGCCCGCGATGGTCTTCAGGGCTTGGGACACCAGCGTCTTAGAGCTTCGCATCGTTTCCCTCCTCGGCCAATCTTTGCGACAACAGGCGGCGGCCGCGTCCCAGGATGTCGCAGATATCCAGGTTCTGTCCCTTGCTTTTGCACATCACTTCACAGCGCCGGCACTGCAGGCAGCTGTAGAGGCAGTAAGTCAGGGCGTCATCGAAGGCCAGGGTGCCGTTGAGCAGGTACTTGGTGATCTGCAGGCGGCCGTAGGCGCAGTAGCTTTCCACTCCCCCGGAGGCCTGGTAGGTGGGGCAGACGTCCACGCAGAAGCGACAGGCGCGGCACTTGGCGATTTCCTTCAACAGTCGGTCTCGCTCTGCTCCTTCGCCTTTCACAGCCAGCCCTCCAGGTTGCCGCGGTTGAGGATGTTGTTGGGGTCGAAGGTCTTCTTCAGGCCGACGAGCACCTCGGTGTAGACGCGGCCGTATTTCTTCTCCAGAAACCCGGCCCGCTGGGCCGTCAGGCCCCATTCGCCGCCGCAGCCGCCGTACTTGACGTTCAAGGCCTCGGTTTTCTCCCGGACCTCGAGCGTCACAGCTTTCTTGATCTCGTTTGGGATGTCCTTGGAGGGGATGAAAGCGTAGGCATGGATCGTGGGCGCACCGATGTGTCCGAATGAATAGAATTCGTTGCCCTGGTAGCTGTCGAGGTTGAGGATGATCTGTTTGGCCTCGGCGAAGGCCTCGCGCAGCTTGTCGACCCGCGGCGTGATCTCGCTGCCGAAGGTGGATCCGAGGCGGTAGACGTAGTTGCCCGCCTCGGCCCGGCTGCTCCAGATTTTGCCCCAGCGCTCCTTGTCGTCGACGATTTCCGCCTGGATCGGTTTTTGGCGCTGCAGAAAATCGAGAAAAATCTTCGCCCGCGCCCGGCATCCCTCGACGGTGGCCGAATGCATGCTCATCATGGCCACCGCGCCGGTGGGCGGCTCCAGGCCCACGGCGGAAAAGCCCACCCGGGACGATTTTTCATCGAGGTACTCGAAGAACAGGGGGGTGGGAATCGCCTCGCGGTACATGGCCATCACCGTGTCGAGGATTTCCTCGGTGCTGGAGAAATAGGCCACGATGTTGGCCGTGTGCGGCAGAGGGATCAGGCGCATGCGGATGCGGGTGATCACGCAGAGCAGGCCCTCGGAACCCACGAGAAACTTGGTCGCCTCGATGCCCGCCGGCTTGCGGGTCGATTCGGTGCCGGTGTGGAGAATTTCGCCGTTGGGCAGCACCACTTCCAGGCCCAGCACGTAGTCCCCCGGCTTGCAGAGGCTGGCGTCCACGGCATGGGCGCTGGTGTTGACCGCCACCGAGCCGCCGATGGTGGCCACCGGCTCGCTGCCGGGAAAGACGGGCAGCAGTGCCTTGTGGGGGGCCAGCGCCTTGCGCAGTTTGCCGATGTGCATCCCCGGCTCGACTTCGAAGTAGCCGCGTTCGGGAAAAATTTCCAACTTCTGCATCCGCCCGGTATCCAGCACGATGGCGTTGGTCTTGGGTCGTCCCAGGCCCACCAGGGAGGTGCCGGAGCCGTGGGTGTGCACCGGGATGCCCCGGGTGTTGGCGTACTTGAGCACCGCGGCCACCTCCCGGCTGTTGGCCGGGCGGACCACGGCGAAGGGGACGTGATGCGGCTCCACGTCCCAGGGCATGGTATCCTTGGCATAGGCCATCGCCGTGGGGCGGTCGGTGAAGGCGTTTTCCTTTCCCACCAGGGCGGCGAGATCCTTGCCGAGTCGTTTCAAGTCCGGTTCCATTCCTCCTCCGTTTGTTTCGATCGCCGAAAACCGACTTCCTCAGGACCGCTTCTGCTTGGTCCCCATGGAAACGGTGAAGTTGTAGTGTTTGAAGAAACAGTCCACATCCGCGAAGCCGGCCTGGCGCATCCAGGCCAACTGGTCTTCGATGGGCGCCGGGCGATCACAGGCCATGCGCTCGCGGATCGCCGCCAGCTCTTCGGCGGTGAACCCGCCGCCTTCCAGGTGCGCTTGCCAGTGCTCCTGGTAGCGCTGCTCCGTGGCCCGGGTGGTGCCGCGGGCCAATTCGGCGTGGATGAAGGCGCCGCCGGGCTCCAGGGCGGAAAAGATCTTTTTCATCAGCATCTGCTTGCCCGAGTCTTCCAGGTGGTGGATCGACATGGCGGAAACGATCAACGGGTAGGTCCCCGGCAGGTCTTCGCGGGCATAGTCGCGGATGTAAAACTGCACGTCCGGCCGGCCGGCAAACCGCAGGCGGGCCTGGGCCATCATTTTTTCCGAGATGTCGAGCAGGTGGGCACGGGCTTGGGGAAAACGCGCCAGGATCAAGGCGGACACCAGGCCGGTGCCGGCCCCCAGGTCGAGAAAGGCGAAACGATCCCCGGATGAAAACGGCACCAGCTCCAGGAGCGTGCCGTAAAAGGTGTCGAAGCAGAAGATGACCCGGCGCCTGCCGGCGTCGTATTCCAGGGCCCCGGCGTCAAAAAGCTCTTTTACGGTCATTGGATTGATTTCCCTCTAAGAAATGAAAGGCTCGCAGCCATCCCGGCGCCGGTTAGCGCGTCAGCGGTGGCGTGAGCGTACAAACGTCCTCAAGGTGTTCCAGGTTTTCGATCTGGTTTAACAAATCACGGCTCCTGGCCTCATCGAAGGAGATGCCGCTGTACTGGATGCATTTTAAAAACTTCTGGCGGCACTGGGCATCGTTGACCGGACGCAGGGGGTTGCCCAGCGGCGCATTGATTCGAACTTCGAGAGACTCGCCGTTGGCGCCGATGGCCCGAAGCTGAGCCGGCAGGATATCCTTGGGCGCCAGGTTCGGGTTCTCGTTGACGTGCACCTTGGCAGCCAGGGCATTGACAGGTTCACGCCGGACGGCCTCCGGTTCGAAGTCGCCCAGAAACACGTCCCCGTAAAGCAGGGCCACGGCCACTGTGTAGGGGATGCTGAACTGAGCGTCGACCTGGGGATTTTCGCCGATGCGAAACGGTTTTCCCACCATTTCGACAACCATGCTCGATGCATTCACCTCGATTCGTTCCAGGCGGCCCAACGACGTCAGCCGCTCTCGTACCGCCAGGGCGGCATCGATGGCGGAATGGGTCATACGGCAGCACGGATACGGCTTGATGCTCAGGTCGACGATGGTGAAGTGCCGTCCGAGGCCATCGATGACGGCGGCTTCATCCAGGTCTCCTCGTTCGTAGAGCGGATAGTAGCCGTAGGTGCCGGTGAGAAAGGCGCGGCTGCCGGTCACGCCCCGGGATGCGAGAAACGCGGCGGTGACGCCGGCGGAGGCGGCAAAAGCCGGCTGCATCCGTTTGACCAGGCGTCCCTCCAGCAGCCCCTGGGCATTACCGGCGGTCTGGGCGTAGGCGATGCCCAAGGCATCGGAGATCTGATCGCGGTCGAGGCCGAGGATCTTGGCGGCACTGGCGGCGGCGGCGAAGCTGCCGCAGGTGGCGGTGCGGATCCAGGACAAGGGCCGCTGGATGCCGAGACTGATGCGGCAGATGACATCCACCCCGAGCACCAGGGCGGCAATGAACGTCTGGCCGTCGACGGGTTTGCCGGCGGCCTCGGCTGCGGCCAAGGCGGCGGGCAAAACGGTGACGAAGGTATGCAAGGCCGAGGCATCGAGGGTGTCGTCGAAGTCCAGCGCGTGCATCATCGTGCTGTTGACCATGGCCGCCATGGGCGGGGCGATCTTGAAGGGCTCGAAGAGGACCGAGGCGCCCCGCTCCCCCCCCCAGGATGCCATCAGCGACACCATTTCCGGCACCCCGGGGGCCGAGCGACCGGGAAAGGCCACCCCGATGGTATCCATGACCAACCGCTTACAGCAGGCGACGGCCGCCGGATCCAGGTCTGCATAGGTCGTATCGTAAAGATGGTCGATGAGCTGCGTTTCAAGCTTCGGGTCGTTTTCTGACATCGCGTCTCCTATGGGGGCTCAATCCAGGGGCAGTTTTTGAAATTCCCGGATGAACGCCCTGGTATAATCAGCAATCTGTTCAGTCAGATGTCGGCCTTTTTCCGGGCTGGCCCCCGACGGATCGCCCATCGTTCCGGTTTCCGTGATTTGTCGAAGATCCTGGAAAATGGTCTGTATCGAGCCTTGAAACTCGGTGTCGCCCAGGGAGTTTTTGACCTTGAAAGCGCTTCCGCCGGGAGATTTGGGCTTGTCGACGGTGATCTTTTCGGTGACGACGGTTTCAGGCGCCAAGGCCATGATCACCGATGTCATCGCTTCGCCGGCATGGCTGAACCGGCCTTCGTCGATCTGATTTTCCGGGGCGGCGGCCAGGTCGTTGACAAGCTTCCAGACGTTGATCATGGCCACCTGCGCCTTTTTTTCCGCGATCAGGGTGCGCGCCACCGCCTCGATGGCGGCGTTGTTGCCCCGGTGTGCGTTGAAAAAAAGCAAACGCTTCACACCGTGGGCGATCAGGCTGCGGGCGTATTCGTCCAGTACCCGGATCAAGGTTTCCATCTCCAGGGAGATGGTGCCGGCAAAGGGCATGAACCACTTGGAGTATCCAATGGGCAGGGTCGGGCCCACCAGGACCCCCGGCGCACCGTTCAGGCCCCGAGCCACCGCCTCGGCTGTGATCGTATCGACCCCCAGCGGGAGATGGGGTCCTTCCAGCTCCACCGAGCCGATGGGGATGACGGCGACCGTTTCGGCATCGATCGCATCCCGAAATGCTTCCCAGGTCATTCGAGCAATCATTGCCGTTTTCATTGGCGCTCCTTTTCATAGACTAAATGGAAACTTTTTTACGCAGCCAACCGATCGTGTAGCGGCGAAGGGTATCCGGAACGCGGATGGCGCATACCGCCGCCAGAATCGCTAACCCGACCAAATCGGTTGCCCAACCGGGGTAAATGAGACACCCCCCGCTGATAAAAAGGATTAAACGATATAAAAGCGGAAGCTCGCCGCCGAGGTAGTTTTGGGCCGCTGAGGCGATTGCCAGCACCCCGAAGAACGCGGTGACGCACACCTGGAGGATCTGTATCGGATTGCCGATGAGCAAAAGGGCATTGTTGTAGACGAACATGTAAGGAATAATGAAAATTACGATGGCCAGGCGGCAGGCGGTGAAAGCCGTGCGCATCATGGGCGCTTCGGCGATGCCGGCGGCCACGAAGGCATCCGGCGCCATGGGAGGCGTGATCCCGGCAATGGTGGCGAAATAGAATACGAACATGTGGGCAGCCAAGGGATAGACCCCCAGCTTGATCAGGGCCGGCACCACCAGGATGGCCAGGACGATGTAGGCGGCCACCGGCGGCACGCCCATGCCGAGGATGATCGAGGCGATCATGGTCAGAAACAAGAGGATCAGCAGCTGACCGCCGCTCATCTTGATCAGCAGGCCGGACATCATCAGCCCGAGGCCGGTCAGGGTGATCATCCCCAGCACCACGCCGCCGAGGGTCAGGATCGACACCACCGGAAGGGCGGTGAGCGCACCGCTCTCCAGGCCCTCCAGAATTTGGCGCAACGTCATGCGCCGTTCCTTTTTTGCCAGCAGGCTGGAAAGGGGGATGGAAATCGTCGCCCAAAATGCGGCCCGGGTCACCGATACCTTGGAGTACACCAAAAAGAAAATAAGGACGAAAATTGGGATGATGAAATACCATCCCTCCTTGAAAGTCTGTCGAAGACTGGGCAGTTCTTCTTTTGGCAGTCCTTTCATGCCCATTTTTTGGGCTTCGATATCGATCATCAAGAAGAGGCCGGTGTAGTAGAGAACAGCGGAGAGCCCGGCGGCCTTCATGATGGTCACGTAACCGACCCCCAGCACTTCCATGATAATAAAAACGGCGCTTCCCATGATGGGGGGCATCAGGAGTCCGCCGGCGCTGGAAACCGTTTCCACGGCGCCGGCGAAGTGGGGTTTGTAGCCGCTGCGTTTCATTAAGGGGATGGTGATCTGGCCGGTTCCGGCGACGTTGGCCGTGCCGCTGCCCGAGAGCATGCCAAAGAGCGATGAGGCCACGACGGCGATTTTGGCTGGCCCGCCACGGACATGGCCGAACAACGCGAAAGACAGATTGATGAAAAACTCACCGCCGCCGGCGGCCCGCAGCATCGCCCCGAACAGAATGAACAGGAAGATGTAGGTGGCCGAGATGCCGGCCAGCATGCCGAAAACGCCGTCTGTGGTGATAAACATGTTGCCCACAATGCGTTCAAAGGCATAGTTTTTGTGTGCCAGAATGCCGGGCAGCATTTCGCCGAAGCGAGCGTATATCATGGATAAAATGGCAATGATGGGAAACACCCAGCCGAGAGTGCGGCGGGCGGCTTCGATGCACAGCAACAAGAATACCGTTCCCAGGGCTAGTTCGTGCCAGGGGGGCGCCATGCCGCAAGCGCCGACCTTGGTAAACCATGTCGCCAGCACGTAGATCCCCAGTCCAAGCGCCACAGCAGCGAGAAGGGATCCGTGCCAGGAGATGCGTTCCTTTTTTTTCTGATCGAAACCATAGTAGAGATAAATCAGAACGAGCCCGAAAGTCACATGGGTGACCCGCTGATTCATGGCCGTGAGCTGAAAGATGCCGGTAAAAAGCTGGTATAGGCTCATGGCCACCGCCACGGCCCGAATGAGCATGGGAACGTGCGGTTTTTTTGGTGCGGCTTGAATCTCCATGTCACTCCCCTTGCGATGGATCCCTAATCTTTTGACTTCTGTAAATAGCGCTTTCCGAGCAGAGCGCCCAAATTTAAGGTCTATGGTTAGACCGCAATGGCCTCAATACCCCCACAACAAAATCCTCTTTACGGTGCCACGCCGTTTTCCGTTGTGATGAAACCCGAAGAAAGTCAGGATAATCGGAAAACAGCGCAGCGAGACAAAACAAGGACCGGGTCCGCCTATCCCTGCCGGGGGGGGGCGGACCCGGGTGCGCCGTTAACAACAGCGTTTATTCGTAGTACTGGGCGCGCTTATCCCAAATGCCCTTTTCCTTGTAGTACTTGATCGCTCCCGGATGAAAATCCACCGGAACGCCGGGGGTCCCCCGAAAGGCGTTCTCGATGGTGTACATTTTCGCCAGCGGGTGAATGGCGTTTTTCTCCTCCTCGTTTTCGTAAACCGCCTTGATGATCTGGTAGACGAGATCTTCGGACAGGTCGGCGCGGCAAATCCACATTTGGGGGAGACAGTAGGTATGAACATCCTTGTCGATGCCGTTGTAGGTGCCGGCCGGAATGATGAGCGGCACCACGTTGCTATGGACGGCGCGAAGTCTTTCGAGGGCTTCCGGCTCGATTTCGATCAGGCGGATGGGGATGTCTCTGGCAAGCTCCATCACCGAGGCCAGCGGGGCGCCGGCGGCGATTATCCCGGCATCGATGGTGTTGTCGCGAATACCGCGGGTAACCTCCGAAAAGGAGATGTACTTGGGGGAGAAGTCGTCAAAGCTCAAATCCCATCCGGTTTTCAGGTGCTTCTTGGACCAGATGTTTAAAGTGGCGCTGCCGGCCGGCCCGACGCCGATGACTTTTCCCTTGAAATCCTTGATGGATTGAATGGGGGAGTCTTTTCGAACGATCCAGTGAGTGTCGCTGGTGTGGCCCACCGCAATGAGGCGGACCTTGTCGACGTCCATTCCTTGGTCTTTCAAATCCTTCAGGGTTCCCATGCACGCCAGGCCGAGCTCCATTTCACCGCGGATAAGCAACCGGGCGTTTTCCGTGGACGCCGCGGTCGACTCTGCCGCCACCCGGACCCCGGGAACGTTGTTATTGATGATCGAAGCGAATCCAGCCCCGAGGAAATAATAGGTGCCCGCCGGGCTACCGGTGCCGAAGGAAAGAAACTCCAGCGCCGGTGCCGTTTTGGGGGCCAGGATCAGCAATACAGCCAGCAGGATGCCGAGCTTGGATGCCGCATGCAAGGCGAAATTTTCGCGTTTCATGATGTCCTCCTTTCCGGCGTGTTCAGCCGAGTTCTTTCACGACGATGGTAAAGCCGCTGGGCATTTGATGGTAAAACATGGGGAACACCCGGGTGAGTTCCTCGCCCGGTGCAATCCCCGTGGCGTCCTTTTTGACCTTCCGCGGGTAGAGGCCGCCGCCCGCCGGTCCCTCTGGCAAGAAGATGTGAACCCGGTATCGTTTTACCTCGGTGGATACATTTTTGATGGTCAGCTCCATGTGGAGCCGTTGCGCACCTTTGTACTCCTTGAAGTAGTAGGCCACCTTGGTGACCTGGGCCGAATCGGCCACCTGGTAGGTGATGTTCGGGGCGATACCCGCATCGGCGGTTGGTTTTCCGGTCGTGGCGCAAGCCGTCAAGAGCCCTCCCATGATCACCAAGGCCAGTAAGCCGATCATCCATCGATATTTTCTCGTGTCCATCGCTCCCTCCTTCCTGAAAATTGGGGGTTCAAGTCTGTGGGGGTTCAAAAAGATTGCTGTCTTGCCGGATGCGTCGGTCGATATCCTTGTGCAGCGACTCGGGGGCGTGTTTCGAGTAGGTCAGGTAGGTCTCCAAGAGATGGCGTCGGGTTTTCTCGTAGGCTTCGGCTGAGTTTTGCTTGATAATCGAATCGAGAATATCGCGGTGCTCGTCGATGAATTTTTTGACTTGAGAAGGACTGAGAATGTCGCTGGTACGATCGATGATCAGGGCGGAGTAGGACTGGGTGATGGATTCGGTGATGAAGACAATAATCGGGTTTTTCGTGATTTTGGCCACTTCGCAGTGAAACGACACGTTGAGCAAACGGGCATGCTTGCGGGCGTCGGGCAGGAAGGCTTCCGCTTTTTCCAAGAGGGTTTCAAGGCGGCGCAGGTCTTGGGCGGTGCGGTATTTGGCCGCCATCTCGGCGGTGCGCGGCTCGATGTAGAGACGGGCATCGATCAGGTGGGAATAATCGATGCGGCCCATTTGTATCAGATTTTGAAAATTCTCCGTGATCGGTTCCGACGTCAGCTCGGAAACGTACGCACCGGCCTTGACGCCGCGTCGGACGGTAATGAGCCCGCTGCGTTGAAGGTTGCGCAGTGCTTCGCGAATCGTGACGCGGCTGACTTGAAACTGCTCCACCAAGACCCGCTCGGGGGGGATTTTTTCGCCCGGCTTATAGATGCCATCCCGGATCGATTTCTTGATGGCGTTTTCCACTTCCTGGGACAGCAGGGGCTTTTTCAATGAGGTAAAACCGTTCGCAGGTAGTTTATTCGTCATATTCTGAACCCTTTTTATAAGTCTGACATCTGATGTCATACCACCGAGGGGGTGTCAACCTTTTTTTCGTGGGGCGGTCGCGACGGCCGTCAAAATGCAGTCTCGCCTTGAGGGACCGGCAACGCGCCGGTTGCAACGCCTCCCAGAGACCCTTCACTCCATTTCGCAGTACTCCCGGAAATGCCGGGTTGGGATTGGGAATTTTGTACGAAGGGGGCAAGAACTATTTGGAGAAGAAAAGGCCAGGTAAAAGAATTGTAAAAGAGGTTGCGCCGCCTGGCGTTGCAAGGGATGATCCATTAAAATTATTGTTCATGAAAAAAGGCGGCGATTCTCCGGCGAGACAATCGCGGGCCTTACGGTGAACAAATTTTGATGGCGTGTACCCAGCGCCTGGAGGCGGGAGCGATGATCGACAACCTTGTCAAACACCTGCGCGGCGCGTTGGCGATGCTGCTCTACGTGCTCAACACCGTCTGGTGGTGCCTGTTGTTGTTTCCGGTGGCGCTGTTGAAACTGGTGGTGCCGGCGGCCGGCTGGCGGCGGTGCTGCAACCGGGTGCTGCACCTCATCGCCTCGGCCTGGATCGGTTGCAACAACCTCAACCAGCGCCTGCTGGGGCGGGTGCGCTGCCACGTGGAGGGACTGCCCGAGCTGGAGCGCCGCGGCTGGTACCTCATCCTTGCCAACCACCAGTCCTGGGTGGACATCCTCGTCTTGCAGCGCATCTTCAATCGGCGCATTCCGCTATTGACGTTTTTCCTCAAGCGCGAACTGATCTGGGTGCCGATCCTCGGGCTGGCCTGGTGGGCCCTGGATTTTCCCTTCATGAAGCGCTACTCGAAGGAACTGCTGGCGCGCAAGCCGCACCTGGCCGGGCGGGACCTGGAAATCACCCGGCGGGCCTGCGAGAAGTTTCGCCACCTGCCGGTGGCGGTGATGAACTTCGCGGAAGGAACCCGTTTCTCGCCCACCAAGCATCAACGTCAGACCTCACCGTATCGGCACCTGCTGCGGCCCAAGTCAGGAGGCGCGGCCTTCGTCCTCTCCGCCATGGGCCGGCGCATGCACCGGGTGCTGGATGTCACCATCGTCTATCCTCCCGGGCCCAAGACGTTCTGGGCCTTCTTGTGCGGCGAGATCCGGGATGTGAAGGTGGCGATCCGCTCACTGCCCATCGGCCAGGAACTGGTGGGCGACTACTTTCACGATCCCGCCTTTCGTGACCGCTTTCAGGACTGGATCAATACCCTGTGGGAGGAAAAAGATCGCCTTATCGATCAGTTGAAGCCCACGCTGCCCACCGGTGGCCAGGTCGCCTGAACGCCGGCGGCAATATCGCTGTTTTTCCCCTTGCCATCCCTTTCTTTATCCCCCGCTAGGCGTTAAAAATGTTGACTTTCCGGCCAAGCGCATTAATTTAACGCCTTCTAAACCCTTGCCGCGGTGGGCGCAACTCCCTCCAATTATTGTCAGATATCGATTTCGCTTGACCAGACCCGGGGCATAATCTATACAAAGAACATTAAATGAATATATTTTCTATTTAATAAATGAAATTCAGAGGATTTGGTTTCATGGGGATTCAAGAACGAAAGGAAAGGGAGAAGGAACGGCGGCGCCAGCAGATCATGGTGGCCGCCAAGCGGGTTTTTTCAGACCGGGGATTCAACCGGGCCACCATGGAGGATATCGCCAAGGAAGCGGAACTGAGTCCCGGGACGCTTTACCTGTACTTCAAGAACAAGGAGGAGCTGTACGCCTCCCTGTCGCTGCGGATTCTCCAGTACCTGCACATCCGGGTGGGGCACGTGCGGGACGAAGAAGGGCCCCCGGAGAAAAAACTCGAGACCCTCATCGAGGCGATGTACGATGTCTACGCCTTTGATCCGCTGATTCTCATCAACATGTTCCACCTGCAGTCCAGCGAAACCCTCAAGAACCTGTCGCCGGAACTGCTGGAGCAAATCGAGGACCTCTCACGCAAGTCCATCGGGGCGATTTCGTCGATTTTCAAGGAAGGCATTGAAAAGGGCGTTTTCATCGACCGGCACCCGGTGGCCCTGGCGGACATTTTCTGGGCCCTGTTTTCCGGGGTCGTCCTCTGGAACACCAGCAAGCGCATCATCGACATCCGCAAGGACTATCTCATGCAGACCCTCCAGGCGGCCTTCGAGGTCTTTGGGCGTGGGGTCACGCGCAATGTTGCCCTTCCCGCGGAGTGAGCAAGCCGCAGTTAAGGATGCAGCGGGAAGCGATGGCAGGCTCGAAGAGGTCCCTCGGCGCTTCGTTCCGGCAATGAAATGAAACGCTCCCGCGCCTCACAACGGTGAGCCCCACGGCGCCGATCAAGGCATCGGAGTCCCGAAAAGGCGAGTGATCTCGTCCACCTCGAAGGCCGGCCAGGGGGCCGGGCGGCCGCCTGCTTCCGCCCGGACGCCCTTTTCGACCTCGGTGACCTCCCCGATCTCGGTGACCCGGATCCCGGCGGCGGTCAATTGCCGGCACAGGCCGTCGGCCGCCTCCGGCCGGCAGCAGATCAGCAGGCTGCCCGAGCCGATGAGCCCCAGCGGGTCGATCCCCAGCAGCGAACAAATCTGGCGCGTTTCCTCGAAGACCGGGATACGGTCGACTAAGAGCCGCAGTCCGCAGCGGCCTGCGTCCGCCAGCTCGCGCACGGCGGTGGCCAGGCCGCCCTCGGTGACGTCGTGCAGGCCGCTGACGCCGGCATGATCCCGGCACACGGCCGCTTCGGCCAGAATCCCGATCTCTTCCGCCAGGGCCAGGGCCCGCTGCAGGACCGGCCGGGGCAGGCCGCGGCGCCGGAGTTCGGCTTCGAATTCGCCGGCGATGATGGCCGTGCCCTCCACGGCAATCGCCTTGGTGAGCAAAAGCCGGTCGCCGGGGCGGATGCGGCGCTTGTCGATGAGCTGGCCGCGCATCACGGTGCCGAACATGGTGCCGTTGACCACCGGCCGGGTGACCGCGTCGGTGATCTCGGTGTGCCCGCCGCACAGGACGATGCCGTGGCTGCGGCACACTCCCGCCAAATCGGACATAACCCGGCGAATCTCGCCGGCGGTGGTCCTGGGGGGAAACAGCAGGGTGGTGAGCAGCCAGCGGGGAACCGCGCCGGCGGTGGCCATGTCATTGGCGTTGACCAGCACGGCGTAGTGGCCGATGCGTTCGGTGACGAAGGTGATGGGATCGCTGGTGAGCACCAGGGTGTCGGCATCGCCCTGAGCCACGGCGGCCGTGTCGTGTCCCACCTGCGGGGGGACCACCAGTGACGGGTCCGGCGTCTGGAACTCCGCCAGGAAGCGCTCCAGCAGGTCGTTGGGCAGCTTGCCGGGGGGCAGGGCCACATCGAGGCGGATGGCTTCCCACAGTTCTTCCAGCGTATTCACCGCGTAGCGGCAGGCAAAGGGCGGGTTGCCGCCCACGTGGGCCGTTATCGCGCCGGCCCGGCGGCCGGCCTCGATGTCAAAGACGAAATCGCCCACCACCAGCACTTCTTCCACCGGCACGCCACAACGCTCCGCCGCCAAATGGACGCCGTCGCCGCTGGGCTTGGGGGTCACCGGCGTGTCGCGGGTGATGATGACGGCAAAGGCTTCGGGTCCGATGGCGGAAAAGTTTTCCAGGGCCCGGTGGACGGCCCGGCGGCTGTTGCGGGTCAGGATGCCGCAGGGGATCCGGTGGGCGGCCAGTTGGCGCACAAGGGCTTCGGCGCCCGGGGCGGGCGCCGAGCGCAGCGCGGCCTCCATCTCGTGGGCATCCAGGACCGCGTGGGCCCGGCGGCGCGCCTCGGGGTTGTCCATGGCCTCGATGAATTCGAGCACCGGTCGCTCCGGCGGGCAGCCGATCTCCCGGCGAATGGCGGCAAAGTCCAGGGCGCCGGGGTGGGTGAGGGTGCCGTCGAAGTCGAAAAGGACGGCGGCGATGCGGCAGGATCGGGCCATCACGAAGATCTCTCCTCCTGGACCGCCGGGGCGATAAGGGAGCGGCTCATCTCCTGGAGCTTGTACTTCTGGACCTTGCCGCTGGCGGTGAGCGGGTAGCGGTCCACGAAGACAACGTGGGTCGGGATCTTGTAGCGGCTGATGCGGCCGCGGCAGAAATCGTGCACATCCTCGGCCGTCAGGTCGGCGCCGGGCTTGGGGATGATGAAGGCGCCCACCTCCTCGCCGTATTTCGCGCTGGGAACCCCCACCACCTGGACGTCGGCCACCCCTTCCAGGGCGAAGAGGAACTCTTCGATCTCCCGCGGATAGATGTTCTCGCCGCCGCGGATGATCATGTCCTTGTGGCGCCCGGTGATCGACAGGTACCCGTCGGCGTCCATCACTCCCAGGTCGCCGGAGTGGAGCCAACCGTCGGCGTCGACGGCCGCCGCCGTGGCCTCGGGCATGTTGTAGTAGCCCTTCATCACCGAGTAGCCCCGGCAGCAGACCTCCCCCTGGCGCCCGGGGGGCAGCTCCTCGCCGGTCTCCGGGTCCACGATGCGCACCTCGACGTGGGGCAGGGGGCGCCCCACGGTTTCGGTGCGCCGCCGCAGGTCGTCTCCGGGCAGGGTCTGGGTGATTACCGGCGAGGCCTCGGTCAAGCCGTAGCAGATGGTGATCTCGGTCATGTGCAGCCGCTCGATCACCGCCTGCATCACCTTCACCGGGCAGGGGGAGCCGGCCATGATGCCGGTGCGCAGGCTGGAAAAATCGAACTTGGCGAAAAGCTTGTGCTCCAGCAGGGCGATGAACATGGTGGGCACCCCGTACAGGGCGGTACAACCCTCGGCCTCGATGCTGGCCATGACCTGGACCGGGTCGAATTTTTCCAGGATCACCAGGGTCGCCCCGTGGGTCACGGCGCCCAGCACTCCCATGACGCAGCCGAAGCAATGAAACAGGGGCACGGGCAGGCAGAGGCGGTCGGCTTCGGTGAAGCGCTGGTTTTCCGTCACCCAGTAGCCGTTGTTGGCGATGTTGGCGTGGGTGAGCATGACCCCCTTGGGAAAGCCGGTGGTCCCGGACGTGTACTGCATGTTGACCACGTCGTGGCAGTCCAGTTCCGCCTGACGCCGGCGGTATGACTCGGTGTCGGTCATGGGGGCCAGGGCCATGACCTCGGGGATGGTGTACATGCCGCGGTGTTTTTCCTGGCCGAGAAAGAAGACCCGCTTGAGGCGGGGAAACCGTGCGCTGGAAAGGTGGCCGCGGGGCTGGGTGCGCAGTTGCGGCAGCAGCTCGTAGACCGTGGCCAGGTAATCGATGTCCTGGTAGCCGTCGATGAGAAAGAGGTTTTCGGCCTCGCTCTGGCGCAGCAGGTAGGCCAGCTCGTCACGCCGGTAGTTGGTGTTGACCGTCAGCAGCACCGCCCCGATCTTGGCCGTGGCGAACTGCAACGCCACCCAGTAGGGGATGTTGGTGGCCCACACGGCCACCTTCTCGCCGCGGTCGATGCCCAGTGCCATCAGGCCCCGGGCCAGGCCGTCCACCAGGTCGGCGAACTGGCGGTAGGTGAGACGGAAATCACGGTCCACGTAGACGATTGCCTCGCGGTCGCCGAAGCGGACGACGGTTTCGTCGAGGATATGGCCCAAAGTGGCCTGGAGCAGGCCTTGAGGCCGCTGCGCGCCGTTTTCTGGCATGGGAAGAACTCCTGAAGGATAAGATGTGCTGATCGGGTCAACGCCAGGCTACTCCGGAATGTAGAGCACGGCATAGATGGCCGCCGGCTCCGATCCGGCGCAGCTCACCCAGTGGGGCACCACCGAGTTGTAGTAGATGCTGTCGCCCACCGCCAGGTGGTAGGTCTCCCGGCCGTAGGTGACGTCCACTTGGCCGGCGGTTACCACGAACCACTCCTCCCCTTCGTGGGACGAGAGCCGCGGGGCCTTGGCCGACTCGGGCAGCAGCTCGACGTAAAACGGCTCCATGTGCCGGTCGGTCTTGCCCCGGCCCAGAGAGTGAAAACGCATGGTCTGGGGCCGGTCCCTGGCCCGCAGCATGTGCAGCTCGGCGCTGCGCTCGGTGCGGCGCACAATGAGCGGGTCCTGGCTGATGCGGTCGTCGACCAGGGTCCCCAGGCGCACCCCCAGGGCCCGGGCCACCTTGAGCAGGGGGCCGATGGACGGATAGACATCGTCTGCCAGGAGGCTTTCGAGGAAAGGAAGATCCAGGCCGGTGCGTTGGGACAGTTGCGTGACGTCGAGGTTCCGGTCCGCCAGCATCTTTTCGATGCGCCGGCCGAGGTGCAGGGTTTTCATGCGTTCGTCTCCATTGGCAAAAAATTGAGGGTGGCAAAGTAGTCGGCCACCGTCTCCGCCCGGCGGATCAACTCCACCGTGCCGTCGGCGCGCAGCAGCAGCTCCTGGGGCCGGAGCTGGCCGTTGTAGTTGAAGCCCATGCAATGGCCGTGGGCCCCGGTGTCGTGGATCACCAGCAGGTCCCCGTCGGCGATGGGCGGCAGCTCGCGCTGAATGGCGAACTTGTCGTTGTTTTCGCACAGGGGGCCCACCACGTCCACCGTCTGACGATGATGGTCGCCGGCCTTGGCCGGCACCGTGATGTGGTGATAGGCGCCGTACATCCCCGGGCGCATGAGGGCCGTCATGGAGGCGTCCACGCCGATGTAGGTACGGTAGGTGTCCTTGCGGTTGATGGCCCGGGTCACCAGGGCGCCGTGGGGGCCGGTGACGAAGCGGCCGCTTTCCATGAAGAGGCGCGGCGCGTATCCCTGGGCGCGCTCGAAGCGCTGGAGCCGGTCCCGGATCCGCTCGGCCATGGATTCCAGGTCCAGGGGGGCCTCGTCCGGGCGGTACGGGATGCCCAGGCCGCCGCCCATGTTGATAAACTCGAAGCGGATGGACAGGGCCCGGCTCACCAGGGTGACGATGTCCAGCAGCATGGTCACGGTCTGTACCATGTAGTCGGCGTTGCGCTCGTTGCTGGCCACCATGGTGTGCAGGCCGAAGCGCCGCGCACCGCGGTCCATGGCGGCCCGGTAGGCGTCCACGATCTGGTCGTGGGCTACGCCGTACTTGGCTTCCACCGGGTTGCCGATGATGCTGTTGCCCGTGCGCCGTGCGCCGGGATTGTAACGGAAACAGATCTCCTCGGGCATCTGCGGCACCTTGGGCACCAGGGTGATGTCGTCGAGGTTCAGGCGGCATCCGCCCTCCAGGGCTGCCACTCGAAAATCCTCGGCGCTGGTATTGTTGGAGGTGAACATGATGTCCCGGGGACCGGCGCCGACGCGGCGGGCCAGGATCAGCTCGGTGATGGACGAACAGTCGAATCCGAATCCTTCCTCGGCCAGGATGGCCATTACCCGGGGGTTGGGCAGGGCCTTGACGGCGAAAAACTCGCGGAATGCCCTGACGCCGGCGAAGGCGGCGTTGATGCGCCGGGCCGTCTCCCGGATGCCGACTTCATCGTAGATGTGAAACGGGGTGCCGAAGGCTTCGGCAACGGCGGAAAGCCGGGGGTAGAGCCGGTTTTCAAAAGCGGTGGACATGGGCATGGTCAGACGTCCTCCTCCGATGGGTCGATGGGAATGCGGGCGGTTTCCTTCAAGGTGGCCAGGGCGATGGCCGTGCGGGTGGAGACCACCCCTTCCAAGACGGCGATTTTTTCACGCAGCAGGTGGTCCAGGGCCCGGGTGTCGGCGCAACGCACCTTGATCAGGTAGCTGTCCTGGCCGGCCACAAAGTGCACTTCCTGCACGTCGGCGATAGCGGCCAGCCGGTGGCCGATGACCGGTTCGACCTCGGGTTCGGCCGTGGTCACGGTGACAAAAGCCACCAGGCGGCGGCCGAAGCGCTCCGGGTTTAGCCGGACCTCGTAGCCGTCGATAAACCCCTGGCGCTCCAGCTTGCGAATCCGCTCGAGGACCGCCGAAGGCGCCATGCCCACCTGGCGGGCCACCTCCACGTTGGGGATGCGGGCCTTTTTCTGCAAGATCCTCAAGATTCTGAAACTGATCGCATCCAGCATGAACGCCTCCCGGGTAGGGGTATTCCGGGTTGTGTATTCGTAAAAAGGGTTAATGTCAAGAATAATATTCTCTAAAATGAAAATAAAACAGAATTAATTTTTTCATCCCTTTTCGACCGTTTCCAGGGCGCCGTGGGATCGGGGTTTTGGCGATCGGCGTCGAGTATGGTATGAACAGCAATCGAGGCGCACTCGGCACCCCACCCCCGGAGCGGCCACCGGTTGATGAAGATTGCCCTGGTTTATCCCTATTTTCTCGATCCACGGCTCGATCCCCAGGAGATCGCCGCGCCGCCCATCGGCATCTACTACGTGGGCGCCGTACTGCGGGCCCACGCCCATGAGGTGCAGATCTTCAACGGGTTCGAGCGGGCCGGCCAGCAAAAAGCCGTGGCCCGGGAGCTGGCCGCCTGGGGGCCGCGGGTGGTGGGTTTCTCGGTGCTGCACGCCAACCGCTGGGGCGCCCTGGAAATCGCCGCCGAGGTGCGCAAGGTGCTGCCCCGGGCCGCGGTGGTCTTCGGCGGCATCGGCGCCAGCATGCTCTGGCATCACCTGCTGGCCCATTTCGCCCAGGTGGACGCCGTGGTGGTGGGCGAGGGCGAGCAGACCTTTCTCGCCCTGGTGCAGGCCCTGGAGCGAGACGGCCGCCTGCCGTCCGATTTGCCCGGGCTGGCGCTGCGGCGCGGCGGCCGGCCGGTGTTCAACGGTCCGGCGGCCCCGATCCAGCGGTTGGATGACCTGCCCGATCCGGCGAGCTATTTTACTTTCCAGCACCTGGTGATGACCCGCGGCTGCCCGGGACGCTGCACCTTCTGCGGCTCTCCGCGCTTCTGGGGCCGCCGGGTGCGCTTTCACTCCCCGGCCTATATCGCCGACCAGATCCAGCGGCTCTACGACCGGGGACAGCGGTATTTCTTTTTCTCCGATGACACCTTCACCCTCAGCCGCCGCCGGGTCATCGCCCTGTGCCGCGAAATCCTGGACCGCGGGCTGGCCATCACCTGGCAGGCCATCAGCAAGGTCAACACCGTGGACGCCGAGACCCTGGCCTGGATGCGCCGGGCGGGGTGCATCCAGATCAGCTACGGGGTGGAAAGCGGGTCGGAGGATATCCGGACGCTTCTTTGCAAGGACATCGACCAGGACCAGGTGCGTCGGGCTTTCGCCCTGACGGTGGGCGCCGGGATCCTGGCCCGGGCCTATTTCATCTACGGCAGCCCCGGCGAGAGCGCGGCGACGATCCAGGCCACGCTGGATTTGATGGAAGAGATCCAGCCCCTGGGGGCGATCTTTTACATCCTGGATATCTTTCCCGGCACGGCCCTCTACGAGGATTTCAAACGCCGCACCGGCGCCACTGACGACATCTGGCTGGAACGCCGCGAGGACATCCCTTACTTCGAGACCGACCCGGCGCTGGACGCCGCACAGGTCCTGGCCTTCGGCCGCACCCTGCGCCAAACCTACCACCGCCGTCTGCCGGCTTATGCCCGCAGCATTCGGCTCAACGATGATCCGGCCTCAAGGCCCCTGCACGCCGATTTTCTTTCCCGTCTGGCCCTGACGTTTCACCGGGGGGACTACGCCCGCAACGAAGACATCCAGGACCCCGAGGCCACCGCCGAGGTGCTGTACCGGCGGGCCCTGGACCTGGCGCCGGACGCCCGGGCCTACCTCGGCCTGGGGCAGATGCTCCAGCATCGCCGCGACACGGCGGCCAGCATCGACGTGCTGGCCGCGGGGTTGAAGCACTTTCCCGGGGACGGCGCCATCGGCCTGTGCCTGGCCATCAGTTGGATGAACGCCGGCCATTTCCGCCGCGCCCTGGACCTGCTCATCCCCCTGGAGGCCGATCCGCGGGCCCGGCATTTCGCCGGCATCTGCCGGCAGGCGTTAAGGGAAACTTGAGCCGGTGCGTACTGGTGACGCCCGAGCGGGCGGACCTGTCTGACCGGTCCGACAAATGAATGCGGCAACATTCATGACCGGCCCAACCCTTGCCGATGCAAACCGCAACCCTCAAAAAGGAGAAACCGCCATGTCCCAAAAGATCCTGATCGCCTGCGACGAATCGAAAAACGCCCGGCGCGCCGTGGATTACGTGGCCCGCGCCCTGACCACCGATCACCGCATCACCCTGATGGCCGTGCTCCAGGATACCGCCAGCCTCTGCGAGATGCAGTCGCCGGAGCTGACGCCCTATTTTAAGGCCCAGCAGGCGAACTTTTGCGAACTGGAGGACCAGAAGAAGAAACTGATACAAGCCTCCCTCGAGGCGGCCCGCCAACGCCTGGTGGATGCCGGCTTTGACGAGAAAAATATCACCATCAAGATCGAACCGAAGAAAAGAGGTGTGGCCCGGGACATCGTGGCCGAAGCGGCCAACGGGTACGACTTGATCGTCATCGGCCGCCGCGGCGCCGCAGGCATCCGCGAGTTTTTCCTCGGCAGCGTTTCGCAGAAGGTGCTGAGCCTGGCCACGGAGCAGTCGGTATTGATCGTCAACTGACGCGCCAAGGGCTTGACAAAGGCCTTTTGCGGTAAGACAAGGGGCGTCCCGCGATCGAGTTTCAAGTTTCCTCAAGCGCCTCGCGGATGCGGGTCATGGCCGCCTGGACGTTTTCCTTGCTGTTGAAGGCGCTGATGCGCGCGTAGCCCTCGCCGCAGCGGCCGAACCCCGCCCCGGGGGTGCACACCACCCCGGCCCGATCGAGCAGCAGGTCGAAAAACTCCCAGGAGGGGCGACGGCATTCCACCCAGATGTAGGGGGAATGGCGGCCGCCGAAACAGGTGAATCCCAGGGCCTGCATGGCATCGCGGATCATGTCGGCGTTGGCGAGGTAGCCGTCCACCAGGGCCTTGGCCTGCTGCCGGCCCTCCGGCGTGTAGACGGCCGCGGCGGCGCGCTGTACCGGGTAGGACACCCCGTTGAACTTGGTGCTCTGGCGCCGGGACCAGAGGCGGTGAACGGGCACCTTCTCGCCGGCGGCAGTGTAGGCCTTGCAGTCCTTGGGCACCACGGTGTAGGCGCAGCGGGTGCCGGTAAACCCGGCGGTCTTGGAGAAGCTGCGAAACTCCACCGCCACTTCCCGGGCGCCGGGGATCTCGAAGATCGACCGCGGCAGGCTGTCATCGCGGATGAACGCCTCGTAGGCGGCGTCAAAGAGGATCAGGGCCTTTTGATCCCTGGCCCAGTCCACCCAGGCGGCCAACCGTTGCCGGTCGATGGTGGCGCCGGTGGGGTTGTTGGGAAAGCACAGGTAGACCAGGTCCGCCGGCAGGTCGGGCGGATCGGCCACGAAGCCGTTTTCCCGGCTTCCCTCCAGGTAGACGATCCCCTCGTAGCGGCCGTCGACGAAGACGCCGCTGCGGCCGGCCATGACGTTGGTGTCCAGGTACACCGGGTAGACCGGGTCGGGGATGGCGATGCGGGCGTCCCTGGCAAACAGCTCCTGGAAGTTGCCCGTGTCGCACTTGGAGCCGTCGCTGACGAAGATTTCATCGGCCTGGATGTCGGCCCCGCGGCGCTGAAAATCCTCGGCGGCGATGGCCTGGCGCAAAAATTCATATCCCTGCTCGGGCCCGTAGCCGCGAAAAGTGGCATCCCGGCTCATCTCGTCCACGGCCTGGTGAAACGCCGCCACGCAGACGGGGGGCAGGGCCCGGGTGACGTCCCCGATGCCCAGCCGGATGATGGTCCGGTCGGGGTGGGCCTGCTGAAAAGCCTTGATGCGGCCGGCGATGTCGGAAAACAGGTAAGATGCCTTGAGCTTGAGGTAGTCTTCGTTGATGCGGATCATCTTGCCATCCTTGTCTGGTCGATAACTGGCGGTTTCCGTCGGGCGCCCGGGCAGCGGGCCGATTCCCTTTGACCCTGCGCCGATTTTGCCGTTCAATCTGGCACAGGTAGCGCTGTTCGTAAAGATCCAGGTTGCATTCCAGGCCCCCCAGGGCACTCTCCTCACGCCGATGGTCGAAGACCATGCCTGACATTCGCGACTGCGACCGCATTGAACATGCCGCCATCCTGGCGCTCAACTTCATCCGCGACGATGCGCCCTACGTGTTTCGGCGGCATTTTCGCACCGGGCTGCGGTCGCGGATCATCGAGGTCCTCGAGGCCGACGCCGCAGCCCGCGAGACCGCCGGGGTGGTGGTGGACGGGGTGCGCTGTTTTCCGCGGGCCCGGCCGGTGAAGATGCTGCGCATTTTCCGCACCCGCTTTGCCGACCTGGAACAGGGCCTTCACGAAACCCGGCGGCTCAAGCGCGTCGAGTGCTGGCTGGCGCCGGCATTTCTGGCCGCCTCGGAGGAGTTCTATGTCGACTACCGCTGCGGCGGCCGGCGTCAGATCCTGCTCTGCGGCCTGCAGGACTATGTTCACGGCGCGGCCCTGGATCCGTGGCAGGCCGCCGGCCCCGGGTTCCTGGAGCGGTTTCATCGTCAGCTAAAGGAGGAGGCCGGTGCCCGGATGGAGATGACTGTCTTTGGAGAGCGGCTGAGAGAGAATTTGGATGCCTTCGTCACCGCCGTGCGCCGCTTGATGGAACGGGAGAAGATCCTGCCGGACTTGGCCGGGGTGCGCAACCTGGTGGTGAACGCCGAGGCGCGGCTGCGCCTGGTGGACATCAACAACATCCAGGACCTGGATTTCGGCGACGCCGTCCCCCTGGACGACAAGGGCTACCCGGTTCTGGATAAGTCCCTCGAAGCCCTGGATCTGCTGGCCTTCCACTTGCTGGGCCGCCGGGACCTGCGCGACGACGAGGCCCTGAGGCGCTTTTTCACCCCGGACCGCCGGGCCCGGGTCGAGGCGGCGGCGCGCCGGTTCGCGCCGCCGTCCGGTTGATCCTTCCAGGCCGCCGGGACGGGGATCAGTGGTATTCGTGGGTGCCTATGACCACTTCCACCCCGGTCTTGCCCTGGAGCAGGGCGGCGAATTCCTCGGGCGTGCCGTAAGGACAACCCGGTTTGGCGTTGGCAAGGCAGGAACTCAGGTAGATTTTATCCGGCTTGATTTCACCGAGCTTGATGGCCATTCCCATGTTAGGCAACAGCGTGCGACCCGGACATTCGCACTTGACGAAAGCGATCACCTGGCTCGGTTCGTCGAACTTGCCTTCTCCGAGAGCCGCGGCCTTGAGGCAGCGCCACTCGCCGGGGCATCCATAGCCGCTGTCCATGTAGGCGCCGCAGCCGACAACTGCTACTTTCTTCATCTTTCGCCTCCTTTCGGTCGGGGTGACGTGTTGCAATCCGCATCGATTCATTTTATGAGTGAGCACATAAATAGCAGAATGATGAAGCCTGTCAAGCTTTACCGAACAATGGGACCGACCCATTGATGTCGCGGCGAAGCTTGCCGGGGTCGAGGAGCCGACCATGTCATTGACACCCCCCTGTGAATCTTTCGATCCCGATGCCGTGGCGGCGGACGACCGTGACTGCCTCTGGCATCACATCAAGCCCCATCACTTATTTCAATCCGCCGAACAGCCGGTCATCGCCTCTGGAGACGGGCTGGTGGTGCGCGACATTCGCGGTCGCGAATACCTCGATGCCGCCTCCGGCGGCGTGTGGAGCGTCATCGTCGGATACGGCCGGCGCGCCATCGCCCGGGCAGTGGCGCACCAACTCGAGACATTGCCATACTACGCCGGTGTGCTCGGCACGGTGCCGGCGGCACGGCTGGCACGGGCCCTGGTTGATCGGCTGCCCGGCATGGACAAGATCTTTTTTTCCAACAGCGGCAGCGAGGCCAACGAGAAGGCCTTCAAGCTGGTGCGCCAGGCCGCCCGGCTGGGCCGGGACCGTGCCGGCAAGGTCAAGATCCTCTACCGCGACCGCGACTACCACGGCACCACGCTGGCGACCCTGAGCGCCACGGGACAGGCGGAACGGCGCCGGGGCTTTGAACCCCTTTGCCCCGGCTTTGTCCAGGTCCCTCATCCCCTGTGCTACCGCTGCCCCTTCGAACTGTCGTATCCGGGCTGCGAGATGCGCTGCGCCACCGAGGTGGAGCGCATCATCGAGAGCGAAGGTCCCGATACCGTCGGCGCCCTGATCGTGGAGCCGATCACCGCCGGCGGCGGGATCATCGTCCCCCGCGACGAATACCTGCCGATGATCGAGCGGATCTGCCGGCGCCACGGGCTCTGGCTGATCATCGACGAGGTGGTCTGCGGCTTCGGCCGCACCGGCGTCTTCTGGGGGCACCAGCACTTTGGGATCTCCCCGGACATCGTCACCATGGCCAAGGGGATGGCGGGCGGCTACGAACCGTTGTCGGCCACGGCGGTGCGGCCCGAGATTTTCCAGCGGTTTCTCAACGATCCCGCCGATCCCGGCCAGCGGTTGAACTATTTTCGGGATATCTCCACCTACGGCGGCTGCACCGGCCCCATGGCCGCGGCCCTGGAGACCCTGCGGATCATCGACGCCGAGGACCTGGTGGGCAACAGCCGTCGTATGGGGACCTACCTGCTGGACCGGCTGCGGGAGCTGGCCGATATGCCATTGGTGGGGGACGTGCGGGGCCGCGGGCTGTTTTGCGGGGTGGAGCTGGTGGCGGACAAGAAGACCAAACAGCCGATCAGCGAGGCGTTGATGGGGCGCATCGTGGCCGCCATCAACGCCCGAGGGGTGCTGGTGGGGCGCACCAACGCCAGCTTGCCGGGCAACAATACCATCATGAACTTCGCCCCGGCGCTCATCGTCACCCGGGAGCAGATCGACCAGATCGTCGACGCGGTGAAGGCTGTCCTGGCCCAGCGCTGGCGCGATTGAGCCCCCGGCGGCTCGCCGGGGGCATCAGGATTTCAGAAAAGGACCGGCGCAACGATCGGACCTCGGGCCAGTGGCGCGGGCACCGGTTTTTTCGGCTTGGCCCGCAGGGATGGGGATGCTCAGTAGGTTTCCCTGTGGGTGAACTCGGCTATTTCCCGGCGCTTGGGCGGCGAGGGGCTCTTGGCCGGATAGCCCAGGGGAATCAACGCCACCAGTTCTACGCCTTGGGGAACGTTCAGGACGCTCTTGGCCCCGTCGTGGTCGAAAAGCCCCACGATCACGGTGCCCAATCCCAGGGCATGGGCCGCCAGGCAGAGGCTCTGGGTGGCGATGCCCAGGTCGAACAGGTACCAGTCGCCGAATTTGGTGGAAGGCTTGTTGTCATAGTATCCGCTCACCCCCAGCCGGCCGCAGAGCGCCAGTACCACCGGCGCGGCAACGATGGCCTTGGTAGCCGGATTCTTGGGAGCGATGGTCTCCTGCAGCTTTTCCTTGGTGGCGGCATCGCGCACCACCACGACCTCCCAGCACTGGCAGTTGGTCCAGGAAGGCGACCAACGGACGGCCTCCAGGATCCGGTTGACCAATTCTTCGGGAACGTCCCGGTCTTCATACTTGCGGATGCTGCGGCGTTGTTCGATGACTTGAAAGAATTCGCTCATGGCAAGCTCCCGGTTTCGTCGTCGAGTTTTTTCGCAGGTGCAGTCGGTTTCGTTGCGGGCGGAACAGGTGTACGCCCTCCCACGCCGATCACCCGGTGGCCCGAAGCGGCCAGCGCCTCGGCGAGGTGGCGCCCCACAAACCCTGAAATGCCGGTGATAAACACTTTCATGGCGCGTTTCCCTTCCGCTTTCCCCTTGCTGCCCCGAAGGCAAGAGGCCGGAGGGCGCCTTTATCCGATGTGAAACTGGCCCGATTCGATGTAGGGGACATCCTCAACGTCGATGGCCTGGATCACATCATGGTTGAGCCGTTTTTTCAGCTCGGCCATCACCGGTCGCTTCTTGGTCAGCCCACGGGCGAAATCCAGGACGTCGGCCATGAGCACTTCAGGCGGGCAGGCCTGCCGGATGATGTGGTGTTCGGCGCACTGCTCGGCGGTGAGGCGGCAGCCGGTGTACTGCATGGTCTCGACCATGTAACGCGGCATGGCCTTGCACAAAAGGGCGTTCATCCCCGGCAGGAACGGAATGCCCAGGTCGACTTCGGGAAAGCAGAAAAATCCGCGGCCGGTCTGCATGAAGCGAAAGTCAAAGGCGCAAGCCAGGATCGCGCCGCCGGCGAAGGCGTGTCCGTTGATGGCGGCGATGGCCGGCAGCGGGTAGGTGGCCAGCCGCTTGAACACTCCGTTGAGCTGGTAAAAAAAAGCCTTGCAGGTGTCCAGGGCGTTGCGCTGGATCTGGGGCACGAGCCAGTCCAGGTCGATGCCGTTACAGAAGATCTTTTCGTGGGCCGATCGTACCACCAGGGAACTGGCCTGGGTGTCGGTCTCGATGAGGTCCAGGGCTTCGCTGAAAGCCGAGAGAAAAGCAGGGTTGAAGCGGTTTTCGCCGTCGTTGAGGGTCACCACCGCCACGGTGCCGTCCAACTGCCAGTCGATAAGTGCCATTGCTGAGTCTTTCTTCCCTTTGGATCGTTGATGATTGCGACGAAAAACACCGGCTGAACATTTTGTCGGGGACGCGGGAAGCAAATATGGCACGAACCGTCCGCACCGTCAACCGGACGGTGGGCGGCGACGGCGGTTCCCGTTGGAGATTCGTTGACCGCGGCCGAGCAAGGACCCAGGCACCTGGATTTACAGCGGTGGGGCGATGGTGACGAGCACCCGCATGTCGGTTTCGGCGCGAAACCCGTGGGGTTCGGCAATGTCGGCGACGAGGATGTCGCCGGCGGCCGCCGGCAATTCGGCGCCGTCGGCGCCGAGAAAGGCGCCCGTGCCTTCCAGCACGGTGACCGATAGCTGGCCGTCCACGTCGTGGTGGTGCAGCGGCATGGCCTGGCCGGCCTTGAGGTTGAAATTGATGATGCGAAAGTAGGGCGAATCGTGGACCAGCAGCTTTCCCAGCCCCTTGTCGTTGAATTTGCCCTCGCTGAAGAGAGCGATCTTCTTGGCCATGGCCGCCTCCTTTTCGATCTGCCGCTGCCGGGGGCACAGAAAAAAAGAGGGCGCTCGGTGTGGAGCGCCCCCGGTGGTGTCAGTGATTGAAAATGGGTTCAGTGGCAGGTGCCGGCAGAACCGCAGCCGGAACAGCCGCCGGCCGCGTCGAACTGAATGGCGCAGTCCACCTTGAACCCGTAGCCGGTGAAGTCGACCTTGATGGGCTTGACCTTTTCGAGGAAGTCCTTGTTCACCAGAAAGGTGAATCCGTTGACGGCGAAGGTTTCATCCGTGTCACGCGGCTCGTCCAGAGCCATGGCCAGGGATGGGCCGCCTCACCCGCCCTCGTTGAGGAAAATCCGGATCGGCTGAACTTGCCGACCGGCGAAATACTCGCTGATCTGTTGCGTTGCCGCGGGGGTTACTTCAAGCATGGTGCCCTCCTTGAATAAAAAATCGGCCCGCCTGGGAGCGGACCCTGATCGGCTCGAAACTTAAAACCAATCTAATTCGTCTTTTTCGCCTTGTCAACAACCGGCGCACCAGTGGGCCGGAAACTTCAGACGGCGTTTTGCCGGGACCGCAGGTACCCCTGATAGGCGGCCAGGTGGTCATCGGAAAAAACCACGAAGATCACTTCGGTGATGCGCTCGTGTCTGGCCAAAAAGGCGGCCGTGGTATCGACGGCGATGGGCACGGCTTCTTCAATGGGATACCCGTAGACGCCGCAACTGATTGCCGGAAAGGCGATGGACCGCAGGCCGTGGTCCACTGCCAGTTGCAGGCTGTTGCGGTAGCAGGAAGCCAGCTTCACGGCATCCTCGAGGCGGCCGGAATACACCGGGCCGACGGTATGGATCACAAAGCGCGCCGGCAATCGGTACCCCCTGGTGATGCGGGCTTCACCGGTGGGGCAGCCGCCCAGGGTGCGGCACTCGGCCAACAGTTCGGGGCCGGCGGCCCGGTGAATGGCGCCGTCAACCCCGCCGCCGCCCAGCAGGGAGGTGTTGGCGGCGTTGACGATGGCATCCACGGCCAGGCGGGTAATGTCGCCTTGTTGAACGCGGACACGGTCCAGGAGGTTCAAAGGCATGGCAACCTTCTTTGGCGGTTTTCGGCTATCCGTTATCGGTTGATGGTGATCAAGAAACGGCGAGCGCCGGTAATCGATAGCCGTTTTTCAAAGCTCATAGAGCGTCTCGTCGTGCCGCGGGGGCGGCCGCCGGCTTCTTCCGCCGCGCTTGCGCGCCGGCAGGACAAAGGGCTCCTCGCTTTCGAGCAGATCCCCCATCTCGGCTTCCACCGCCTCGGGGTCTTCGCCGCGCTCCATGCGGCGAACGGCCTCGTCCATCCCCGCCCCCAGCTCCATTCCGGTCATGCGCGAGAGCTTGCGCATCAACGCCGCTGCCTGTCGCGGATCGTCTTCGTTGATGTGCTCGGCCTCCCTCGCCAGGCTTTGCATGGCCTGCTCCATCTTGTGTTCATCGATGGGCAGGTCGTCCGCGTCCTCGCTGCCCTTGGCCCGGCCGGTGACGGCGAAGGCCGACATCTGGCGGGTCAGCCGCTCCTGCCGGCAGCCGGGGCACCGGGGCCTGGCGGTGGTGTTGATGCTGCGCGAAAAGAAGTTGTAGATCGTGTTGCAGCGGGGACAGTAAAATTCGTAGATCGGCATGAACCTCCTTTCCGCCGGCGCCCTGCGGGCCGTGCCAAGGGGTGAGCGCTCGTGTCGCTGCGCACGGACAGCCACCCTTTTTATACCGTTGCCGGCGGCTGTGATCAAGCGGCGAAGCGGGCCTTGGCGGCGGCAGGGCAGTGGTTGACTTGCCGGTGGCGCTTCTGGTATGCCACGTTCGACTTTTTGTGCGGCTTTAACCGGACGCCGGGTAACCGGTGCAGAACCTGAAAGGATTGCCCCATGCAGCGTACACTGGCCATCGTGAAACCTGACGGCGTGAGTCGGTCTTTGATCGGCGAAGTGATCAAGCGCCAGGAAGCCAGCGGTCTGAAAATCGTGGCCGCCAAGCTCGTTCGCATGACCCTGGCCCAGGCCGAAGGGTTCTATGCCGTCCACCGCGACAAACCGTTTTTCGGCAGCCTCACGGCCTTCATGTCCAGCGGCCCGGCCCTGGTGATGGTGCTCGAAGGCGACGATGCCATTGCCCGCTGGCGGGAGCTGATGGGCGCCACCAACTACAAGGAAGCTGCCCCGGGCACCATCCGGGCCGACTTTGCCACCGACATCGAACGCAACGTGGTCCATGGCTCCGATGCCCCGGAGACCGCCGCCTTTGAAATCGGCTACTTCTTCAACTGCTTCGAGCTTGTCGGCTGATCCCGCCCGCATCGACCTGTCCAAGGTGGCCATCGTGCTGCACCGGCCGCGCTACCCGGAGAACATCGGGGCCGCGGCCCGGGCGATGTGCAACATGGGGCTCGAGCGGCTCGTGGTGGTGGCGCCGGAACGCTACGAGGCCGAAAAAGCCCTGAAACTGGCCACCCACGGCGCGCGGCACATTGTCGATCACATGACCACGGTCGAAGAGCTGAGCCTGGCCTTGGGCCCCTTTTCCTTCGTGGTGGGCACCACGGCCCGGCTCGGGGGCCAACGCCGGGTCTACCGGCGGCCGGAAGCCCTGGCCGAGGCCCTGATTCCCATCTCGGCCAACAACACCATCGCCGTCGTCTTCGGCCCGGAGGACCGGGGGTTGACCAACGAGGACATCCGCCTCTGCCACGCCCTGGTCAATATTCCCACCGCCGGTTTTTCCTCCCTCAACCTGGCCCAGGCGGTAATGATCCTGTGCTACGAGCTGCGGCGGGCCGCGGTGCCGGCGCCGGCCGAGACCACGCCGCGGCTGGCCAATCGCTTCGAGCTGGATGCCATGTACGACCAGCTCCGCGACGTGCTGGTGCGCATCAGCTTTATCAGCCACGAGAATCCCGAGTACTGGATGAGCCGCATCCGCCATTTTTTCACCCGCATGCAACTGCGGGCGCGGGACGTGGCCATCATCCGCGGCATCTGCCGCCAGATCGACTGGTACGGACGCAAGTGCCACGAAGACGGCCGGCAGGGGCGGCCCAAGGAGCGCTGAAATGAGACTGATCCGATTCGGCCCGCGGGGCCAGGAGCGGCCCGGATTGATGCGCGAAGACGGACGCATCGTCGACCTGAGGCGGCACTTTTCGCAGATTCCGGACATCGGCCGACGGTTTTTCCAAGAAGGCTGGCTGGATCGGCTCGCCGCCCTGGACGATCCCGGGGAGGTGCGCCGGGAGCGCCTGGGGGCCCCGGTGCCGCGGCCGGGCAAGATCATCTGCCTCGGTAAGAACTACGCCGAGCACGCCCGGGAGGGCGGCTTCGAGCGGCCGGCGCGGCCGTTGCTCTTCTGCAAGACGGTCAACACGGTCAACGGCCCCTTTGATCCCATCGTGCTGCCGGTGAGCAGCGGCAAGGTGGACTGGGAGGTGGAGCTGGTCGTGGTCATCGGCCGGGCCGGAAAACGCATCAGCACCGCCGCGGCCTGGGATTTTGTCGCCGGTTACACCGTGATGAACGACGTCTCGGGCCGGGAAGCCCAGTTCGCCGACAGCCAGTGGTTCCGGGGCAAGTCCTTCGACGGTTTCGCCCCCATGGGGCCGTGCATCCTCACCGCCGACGCCATCGGGGACGTGGGCAACCTGCGCCTCACCGCCGCCGTGGACGGGGTGGTCATGCAAGACGGCAACACCGGCGACATGCTCTTCGATATCCCCTCCATCATCGCCGACATCAGCCGGGACATGACCCTGGCCCCGGGGGACATCATCTCCACCGGCACTCCCGCCGGGGTGGGGATTTTCCGCGACCCGCCAGTGGTGCTGCAGCCCGGCAACGTGGTGGAATGCGCCATCGAGAAAATCGGCGCCATCGTCAACCCGGTAGTGGCCGACGAGGGCGCCGGTGAGCTGTCACTTTAGAAGATCATCGAGAAACGTCCGGAAACGGCACGCCACCGGCGCCTGATGGGCATGGAACCGCTGAGCGATAAAATCCTGGTAAGCGCGGTGCGCGAATTCTTCGCGCAGCCGTCGATCCGGCAGCCGCTGGAACAACTGGCCCGGCGGCTGCCCTCGCGTGCCGATGTGCTCGTCGCCGGCGGTGCCCTCCGCAACCTGTTCATCGCCGCCATCCACGGCAGCGCCCCGCCCACCTGCGATATCGACGTCTTCATCAGCGGACTGCCCGCCGACTTTCCCCTCGCCGACGCCTTGACCGGCTGGGCGCTGGAAGTCACGGACCTGCAAGGTCTCCGTTGGCGTCCGGCGGCCTCGGGCTACGCCTTCGACCTTTGCCTGCTGCCGCGGTTTGTCGTCATCGAACGCCTCGGCCTGTCCGCCGACCTGGAAAACTTCCTGTTAGGGATCGATTTTTCAGTCAACGCGGCCGTTTACCAGGCAAAAACCGGTAGCGTCTTCCAGAGAGGAAGCATCGAGGCGGTCAAGCGGCGCGTCATCGACTTCAACAGCGGGCTGGTGGCCGACCGGGACATCATGATTTACCGCAATTTCCTCCTTGCCCACAAAACCGGCTTCCAGATCTCGGAGCCGGTTTTCACCTTTCTCAGGCGCTATCTGGACCTGGAGACGATGAATTGGCTCGACTCGGTCAACCGGGGCAAGCACGGGAAAAAACGGGCGGCGGCCATCCGCAGGGACTACGAGGCCGTGGCCAGGGCCTCGACCTACGAAGGCTACCTGGCTTCGAGGCTGGCCGGCCGATGACGGCCTACTCGAGCGGTTTTTCGATGATTTGGCCCGGCTCGAGGCCCGGCAGCGCCGCGGGAGAAGGGGAGGGGACCGTGCTCGCGGGCGTGGGCGAAGGTGCCGGGGAGGACGAAGGCCTCGGGGCCGCCGGGATGGGCGGCCCGGCGGAAACCTTTAGGCTGGCGACCTCGTTCTGGATTTGATCGATTTTGCGGCGCAGCGCCTCCAGGCGCGCCTCCAGGGGCTGAAGCGCTTGCCGGGTCTGGCGGTCAGATGCCGCCTTCTGTTGTTCCAGGGCCTGCTGGGCCGCCTGGCGGTCTGTTTGAAGGGCGGCGTCGAGGCGCTTCACTTCGTCCGCCAGGGCGGCCTGGTCCTTGCGGACCAGCGCCAGCGTCTCCGCCAGGGGAGTCAGGTCTGCCTTGACGGCATTGATCGCTTGGACCGCCGCTTGCATCTGCTCGTCCAGGCGCGCGCTGAGCGTCTTCAGGGCCGCGTCCTGGCCGTCGAGCCGCTCGGTGAGGGAAGCCACCTGCTGGGCCAGGGCCCCGGTGGCCGCCTTGAGCTGCTGGCCGCCGATTTTTTCGGCTTCCAGGTCCTTGATCCGTGCCTCTAATTTGGCCACCCGGTCGGCCTGCTCGGCCCGTAAGGCAGCGGCATTGGCCATGGTTTTTTCTAAGTGGGCCTCCAGTTCGGCCACGCGCACCGAGAGGGTGGCAAAGCGCGCCATGAGATCGTCGGAAAGGGTTTGCACGGTGGCGGCGCCGCTGTCTTGCAGGCCGGCCACCCGCTGCTTGAGATCCAAATATCCCAGCGCCAGGATCACCACGAGGGCGATGGGCAGCAGGACACTGAGCAGCGTAAGCCGCTGGCCGAGGCGATCGATGCGCAGCTGGGTCAGTTCGTCCCGGTAGGGGTTTTCCCCGTCCAGGGTGGGTGGGGGGATTTTCAAGATGCGCTCCGTTTCAATTTTCATTCCCACTCGATGGTGCTGGGCGGCTTCGAGCTGATGTCGTAGACCACGCGGTTGACGCCGCGTACCTCGTTGATGATCCGGCTGGAAATGCGCCCGAGCAGGCCATGGGGCAGCCGGGCCCAGTCGGCGGTCATGGCATCCTTGCTGGTTACGGCGCGGATGGCGACGATATTTTCGTAGGTGCGGCTGTCACCCATGATGCCGACGCTCTTGATGGGCAGCAGCACGGCAAACGACTGCCAGAGCTTGCGATAGTAGCCGCTGGCGCGGATCTCATCCAGTAGCACCGTGTCGGCGGCGCGCAGAATGTCCAACCGGGAACGATTAACCGGTCCGATCACCCGGATGGCCAAGCCGGGGCCGGGAAACGGCTGGCGCCAGACGAGGGTTTCATCCAGCCCCAGGGCCAGGCCGAGGCGCCGCACTTCGTCCTTGAAGAGGTACTTGAGCGGCTCCACGAGTTGCAGGCGCATACGCTTGGGGAGGCCGCCCACGTTGTGGTGGCTCTTGATCACCGCCGATGGGCCGCCGAAGGCCGATTGGGATTCGATTACGTCCGGGTACAAGGTCCCCTGGCCGAGAAAGCGGGCGCCCTCGATTTTCTTGGCCTCGGCCTCGAAGACCTCCATGAAGACGCGGCCGATGATCTTGCGCTTGCGTTCCGGGTCGGCAACCCCGGCCAGGGCCTTGAGAAAACGCCCGCTGGCGTTGACGGAGCGGATGTTAATCTTCAAGTGTTGCTTGAACTTTTTCCGAAGCTGCTTGGCCTCTTCTTGGCGCAGCAGCCCGTTGTCCACGAAGATGCACGTTAACTGCGACCCCACGGCCCGGTGGATCAGCAGAGCGGCCACCGCCGAGTCCACTCCCCCGCTGAGGCCGAGGATTACCGGCTTGTCGCCTACCTGGTCGCGGATCTGACGCACGGCGTCGCGGGCGAAGGATTTCATCGTCCAACTGCGGCGGCAGCCGCAGATGGCGAAGAGAAAATTGGCCAGCATCTTTTTTCCCTTGGCCGTGTGGACCACCTCGGGATGAAACTGCATGCCGTAGTATCTTCGTGCTGGATCCTGGATGACGGCGTAAGGGCTGTTGACCGTCGTTGCCAGGGCGGCAAAACCTTCGGGCAGGGCGGTGATGCGGTCCCCGTGGCTCATCCAGCAGGTGGTGGGCGAGGGGATCCCCTCCAGGATGCCCTCGGCCCTTGCGATGCTGAGGGTGGCCGGTCCGTATTCGCGCTTCTCGGCCGCTTCGACCCGGCCGCCGAGGGCATGGACCATGAACTGCATGCCGTAGCAAATGCCCAGGACGGGGATGTTCAGGGAAAATATGGCCGGATCGACTTTGGGGCTGCCGGTGGCGTAGATGCTCGCCGGCCCTCCCGAGAGGATGATGCCCTCGGGGGCCAGGGCGCGGATCTTGTCCATGGAGATGTCCGGCGGCTCGATCTGGCAATAGACTCGGCATTCGCGCACCCGACGGGCGATGAGCTGGTTGAACTGGGATCCGAAATCGATGATCAGAATCATGCGCTTTCCCTCGGGTCGGTATCGGTGCAAACGGTTTGCGAAAACGCATCGAATATGTTAGAGACGCCCCCAAAAGTCAAGGCCGATATCCGTTGCCCCTGGCGCCCAACCGATTGTTTCACGGGGAGTTTTCGAAAACCGCGTGCCGCGCTTCATCTGCCAGATCTACGAGGTCCAAACACCTGCCGAGGCCGAGGCCCTGGCCGCCTTGGGGGTCGATCACATCGGTTCGGTGCTCATGGCCCACGACGCCCCGAGCAACCGGCTGGTGGGCGAAACCATCGCCGCCGCCCGCCGGGCCGGGGTCCGCAGCAGCCTGATTCCGCTGTTCAGCGAGCCCGAACCGGTATTGGCCGCTTTGGCCGAACTGAAACCGGACATTGTCCATTTCTGCGAAGCGCTGGGCCCGGATCCGGATACCGATGCCGCCATCGGCCCGCTGATCGCCCTGCAGCGGGAAGTGCGCCGGCGTTTTCCCGAGGTGCGGATCATGCGCTCGATCCCCATCGGGCCTCCCGGCCGGGCCGACGGCGTGCCGACCCTGGCCCTGGCGGCACGCTTTGCGCCGGTCAGCGACCTGTTTCTCACCGATACCTTGCTCGATGGCACAGGCAGCGGGGAGGAGGAACCGGTGGCCGGCTTCGTCGGGATTACGGGGCAGGTCTGCGACTGGGACATGGCCCGGCGCCTGGTGGCGCAAAGCCCACTGCCGGTGATCCTGGCCGGCGGCATCTCGCCTCGCAATGCCGAGGCGGGCCTGCGGCGCGTGCGCCCCTTCGGCATTGACAGCTGCACCCGGACCAACGCGGTGGACGCCGACGGGCGGCCGGTGCGCTTCCGAAAAGACTTTGAAAAAGTGGCGCAGCTGTTGGCGGCGGTTCGCCGCGCCGAACGGGACCTTGAAAATCACAGCTGAAAGCCGCCCCCGTTTTTTGATTTGCCGTGGTGGCGGAAAGAGGAAAAACACCCCCTTCGTTGTCCCGCGAAGCTTTTTATATCTTCAACAAGCTAAAGGAGAACCCATTTCATGTATGAAAGCGGTGACCTGCGCAAAGGTCTGAAAATCGAAATCGACGGCGAGCCTTACGTCGTGGTGCAATTCGAGTTCGTCAAGCCGGGCAAGGGGCAGGCCCTGTACAAGTGCAAGCTCAAGAACATGCTCACCGGGGTCCAGTTCGACCGGACCTACCGCTCGGGCGAGAAGTTCAACAAGGCCGACCTGGAGGAGCTCGACATGGAGTACCTCTATTTCGACGGCGAGAGCTACTGCTTCATGAACACGTCCACCTATGAGCAGGAGTTCTTGACCCCCGATCAGGTGGGCGACGCCAAGGGGTTTTTGAAGGAAAACACCGTCTGCAGCATGCTGTTTTTCGACCGGCGCCCCATCGGCCTCACCCTGCCCAATTTCGTGGAACTGAAGATTGTCAAGGCCGACCCCTGGGTCAAGGGGGACACCGCCTCCGGCGACAGCAAGCCGGCCACCCTGGAGACCGGGGTGACGATCCAGGTGCCGCCGTTTGTGGAAGAGGGAGAGACCATTCGTATCGACACCCGCACCGGACAGTACGTGGAGCGGGTGAAGGGGTGACGGGGAGGCCGGCTAGGAAGTCGTTTCGATGGCCGGTTTTTCGGCGTTCAGCGGCGCCTGGGGCTTGTGGCGCACCGTGTACTTGTTGATTCGCGTGCCTTCCATCTCTTCGACGGTCACCTCGTAGTCGCCGATGACCAGGGTTTCCTTGATCTCCGGCATCCGGCCGATGAGGTGGAGAATGTAACCGGTGAAGGTGTCGTAGTCCCGGGTGTCGGGGATTTCCAGGGGAATGGCGTCATTGACCTCCTCGATGTCCGCCTTTCCCAGCACCATCCAGATGCCGGGCTTGACCGCAACGATGTGGGGCTCTTCCTTGTCGGTTTCATCCGTAATATCGCCCACCAACTCTTCCAGGGCGTCTTCCATGGTGATGAGCCCCGACACTCCGCCGTATTCGTCCACCACGATGGCGATGTGCTGCTTGCGTTCCCGGAATTCCTGCAGCAGCATGTTGAGCTTCATGTTTTCGGGAACAAAGTAGGGGTCGCTCATTATGTCTCGTACCACCACCGAGCCGCCGGTGGTGACGTGGTGGCGGAACAGGTCCTTGATGTTCAGGATGCCGATGACGTGATCGATGTCGCTGTCGATCACCGGAATCCGGGTGAAGCCGGATTCGATAATGGCCTGCAGGTCGAGCTCCCGGTTGGCGTCCACCACGAACATGTCGCCGCGCGGGGTCATGATCTCGGAGGCGGCCGTGTCGTCGAATTCAAAGATGTTGGAGATCAGCTCCCGCTCTTCCTCCCGGATGTGCCCCTCTTCTTCGCCCACCTCCACGAAGGTCATCAGCTCTTCCTCGGTCACGGTAGGCTGGTTTTCCGCCTTGCCCGAGAGCCGGGGGATGAAATTCAGGAAGACGATCACCGGCCACATCAGCATTGATAGCCAGAAGATCGGCAAGATAGCGAAACTGGCGATGGCCACGTTGTGCCGCGTGGCCAGAGACTTGGGAATTACTTCGCCGAAGACGAGGATCAGCAGGGTCATGACGCCGGTGGCCAAGCCGATGGCGTAGCCGGGGAAGGCTTCAATGGCCAGGGCCGTGGCCATGGCCGAGGCACCGACGTTGACCACGTTGTTGCCGATGAGGATGGTGGTCAACAGCCGGTGGGGGTCCTCCTTGAGGCGCATGATCAGCAGGTGGCTGCGGCGCCCGCTCTTGGCCAGGTGCCGGGCCCGGGTGCGGCTGATTGAAAACAGGGCGGTCTCGGCCGAAGAAAAAAAGCCGGAGAGCACCAACAATAAAAGCAGCAGCAGCAATTGGGTTAACATGGCGATTCGAATGCCGCAGGGAATGCGGGCCGTCTTGGCGGCGCAGGATACTGCCGGGGCGCAACGCCGAGCCGCTGACCCTGTAAGGTTGTTCGTGGGCGGTCGTCGGACGGTGGACACCGTTTCGATACGGCGAACGATTTAGGGGGAGGCTCTGGGTGGTCGTCTGGCATCGTTGTCGTTTGAATCAAAATATACGAATCAACTCAATTATAGAACAAATTTAAAACATTGCAAGCCTTGGGGGCGCTTTTTCCAATCTTTCTACTTTCGATTCAGCCCGGCGCGACCAGGCACCGGTCGTACATGCGCCCGATGCCGTATTCACTGCGGCGCACGAATTTTTCCGTTGGCGGCCCGATGATTTGCATCTCCGGGTACTGGCGCTGGACCTCCTCGGCGATCTTCATCTCCTTGGTGCAGCCGGTGGAGTAGGTGGCGTCCTTGCCGACCCATTCGGGGGGAATCCGGCGGCCAAGCAGTTCGAAGGCCTTGGCGATGTCCTCGCTGGTCTGAAAGCGCCAGATGTCGATATAGCCGCTGCGCTGCACGATCTCCCACATGTACATGAGGTCGTCGGCATCCATCCCCGGTTCGTAGTGTTCGCTGGGGTTGATGATAAAGGTGGAGGCGCTCTGGTTGCGCAGGTAGTCGATGAAGGTGGCCATGACCTGCCTGGCGACGTCGATCTTGCCGGGAATCGAGCCGATGATGCCGCTGTAGAACATCACGATCATCCCGTTTCGCTTGGCTTCGGCCATGCGGTCGATGATCGCCTGGGCCTTGGCTTCCAGGTCGGCGTGGGAAAACTTGATTACCTCCGGATGCCGCGGCTTGTATTCGATGCGCAGTTTTCCGTTTTCGTCCGCATCGATGTTGAACAGGTCCTGGGTGAACTGGAACCGTGTGGCAAACAGGCGCCGGTGTTGCTCTTCGCCGCGGCATACCACGGCGTTGACCTCCTTGAAGGCTCTGGCGAAGGTGGTGGAGGTCAGGATGAGGTTGAGCCGCTCGCTGGTGCCGTCACTGATGACGAGGATGTTGTAGTCGCTGCGCAGCATGCGCAGCAGGTCGTTCTTGCTGACCTCGTCGTCCTCGATGAACAGGGCGCCGGCCAGGGCCTTGCGTAACACCGGATCCTCCCGGGCGTCGGCGTAGACCGCCTTGGTAAATATCGGTCCGCCCTTGAACACCACGATGACCTTGTGTCCCAGTCCGACCAGATGCCGGATCACGGCCAGATCCATCACCACTTCCCCCGCCTCATCCATCAGCCAGAGAATCTTGCGCGGCTCCCGCGGCAGCGGCGCCGTGCCATCCGGCCGCACGCCGACAAAGTTGAAGAAGGCTTCCACCCCGCTGCCGGTGGGCGGCTGTCGGCACAGGGCCACGGCGTCCAGCGGCAGCAGGCTCGGCCCCTTGGGCGGCAGCCAGATCGCCTTGCGGGTCGCGGCGCACAGCAGGCGGCTCAACTGGATGGCATCGGCCATCTGCCGGATGGCCGAAAGGTTGTCCAGCGGCCCGGCCAGCTCCTTGGGATCGACATAATCCAGCGCCGATCGAAAGGCCGGCAGGTCCAGGGCTTCGGCGGCGCGCTGGTTGCGCCGCGCCTTTTCCTTGCGAAACGGGTCTTCGATCTGGGTGCGGCGGATGAAGATGCTCATCAACCGCTTTTCCACCCGCGAGGGGATCATGATCTCGTCGTGGGTCTCGTGCTTGTACTTGGTGATGATCAGCGCTTCGAGAAACTCCTTTTCCTTTGGATCCTCGATCTGCTCGTCGATGAGCGCCAGGATGCGCTGGAGCACCGCGTTGTAGGAGCGCTGCAAATACGCCGACTGGGTGCGGTCCATGATGGCGGCAAACATCCGGTCCGAGCACGGGTAGTAGCGCAGACCGTCTTCCGGGTACACCATGAAGCGCACCTGCTCGGGGCTGGCCGCCAAGTGGGGATGGGTGAGGGGGTCCAGGTGGTTTTCGATGAAAAAGGCGGTGTGCCAGGCGTCGATTTCGGGGTTGAGACCGGGTTGATACTCGAATCGATGCCCGCCGGGATCGGGATGGTCGCCCATGGTTCGGTTCCCTCTGCTCGGTGTTTCGGCCGACGGCCGACGCTTCGCGGGATGATGCCGTGGCATTATAGCGCAACCGTTCGTCCGAGACCACGTCAAATTGTCGCCGGAAATCTTTCGCCTCCCGGCATGGCCCCGGACTGGCGGATGAGCGCTGCTGAAAAACGCCGGATCGATTCCGGCCTTCTTTCGTTTTTCACCTAGTCTCCCTCTCCGCCGCAACCCGGTATCGAGTGCCCCGCCGACGACAGGAGCGCCGTCAATTGGTCGAGACGGGTGAGCACCAGGTCCGGCTCGAGGCGCTGGCAGCGCGGATCATCGCTGCGGAGGCGAAGCGAGCGGGCGTCGCCGGCGAACAGCGCCGTTTGCAGCCCGGCCTGCCGGGCGGCCCAGACGTCGTTGAGCATGTCGTTTCCCACATAGAGGGCCTGCCGGGGGGAGAGGCCGACAGCGGCCAGGCAACGGCAGGCGGCCTCAAAGAGCATGGGCGACGGCTTGGCGCGCCCCAGGCGGTAAGAGTAGATCTGCATTTCGGGCGTAATCCCCAGGCTTTCGAGGTCCCGGCCCAGCAGGTGCGCGAGCACCAGGGGGGTATAGAATTGGGCGTTGGAGACGATTCCCAGCGCCAGACCGCTGCGGCGGCAGGTTTGCAGCAATCCCCGTGCTCCCGGCATAGGCCAGACCGGATTGACGCTCAGCTCGTAGATCAAGGCGGCGCGCCGGGCGATCTCCCGGTCGTCGGTGGCCAGCAGGTCCATCCAGATGCGATCGATCTCGACCTCCGGCACGTCGACCCCCCGCTGGCGCTGCCGCCGATGGGCCTCGATGATGCGCCGACGCAACTGTGCCCCCACGGCGGCCGGATCCGCCGGCAGGTGCAGGCCGAGGGAGCGGCAGGCGGCCGGCCAGGTGTCCAGCGCCGTGGCGGCCGCTGTGCCGATGTCGCCGGCGGCGCTGACCAGCAGCGTGCCATAGACGTCAAGCAAAACGGCCGCGACGGGAGATTTCAGCGCGCCCGAAGGCACGGCATCGGTCGGCAGGGGGGCCAGCGGTGCAAAATGCCAGTGCTGCAGGAGCGCGCTCAAGGTGTCCATCGGCCCCACCGCAGCAGGCTGAATTGGTCCAGATCGAGAAAACAGTCCAGGAGCCGGGCCTTGTCGACGGCTTGGTGGATCGGCTTTTGCGCGTCCCGGTAGACGGCCCAGAGGCGCCGGCCGATGGCCTCGCGGCCGTAGTGGCGGGCCACCGCCGCCGCGTTGGCCGCCGTCCGGCGGGCAGCCCCGGCGGGAGGCGCCACCGACCTCAGTTGTGGGTTGAGATGGGCCAGGTCATCGCGCCTGGCGGCGTTTTTCAGGCAGCGCTGAACGATCTCGGCTTGCAGCGGCTCGTCCAGCAAGCCGAAATCGACACTTTCGGCGTCGGCGAGACGCTGAAAGGCTGCCCGGATGGCCTCCGGGTCGAAAGGACGGCCGAAGGCGCAATGCGCGGCGGCCACCGCCGCCTGCCAGCGATTCCACCAGCGCTGCCGATCAAGCCACTTCGTTGGCACTTGCAGGGCGGTGTAGAGATGGTCCAGCACGACCCCGTTGTCGCTGAAGTCGGCGCATACCGGGGCCAGTCGCCGGCCCCATAGCCACTTGCCGGCCCGCCAGGGTTCCAGGAAGGCGAAGCCGAATCCTTCGGCGATGCTGGTGGTGATCAAAAAGCGGGCCGTTTGCACCAGGGTGCCGAAGTCCTGTCGAAGGCCGACTTCCCATTGCACCGCCAGGCGGTGGCGTTGGACGAAGTCTCGCCAAAAGCGGTAGGCTTCCTGGTCTGCCGGACTGTTCGGCGGCAGGGTCACCGCCAGGTGGTGGCCGGGCGGCATGAAAAGAGAGAGCAGGATCGCTTCGCCGATGTTCTTGCGGCGGATGGCGCGCACCGGGTAAAGCACGTGGCGGCCGGGGGGGGCGTCGGGGTCGCCCGGCGGCGTGGCGACTTCGTTGGGCAACAGGTGAAGCCCTTCGGGGCGAAGGCCGGCGGCGAGCAGGATGTCGTAGTCGCGGCGGTTGAGCACGGCCCAATGGCAGTCGGCCGGATAAGGGGCCGGGCTGTAGGCGCCGGGGCGGGCATCCTCGGCAAAGTCGTGGATCTGCAGCAGGAGCCGCAGGCCCCGCTGCTGGAGCCGCCCGAGCACCTCGGGCAGCAGGCGATTTTTGGCCAGGGTGGGATTGTGGACGTGGACCAGGTCGCACCCCCGGGGCCAACGCCGGACGATGGTGTCGCGGATCCGGTCAGCGGTTTCAGTGGCGGACCACTGCGGTTCGCGGTGCAGGTCGTAGGCCAGCCCCGGCACCACCGCCACCGGAGCGGGAAAATCCGTGCCGGGCGGCTCCCCGCAGACCACCAGGACGTCTGCCCGACCGGAGAGCGCTTCGGCCTGGCGCCGGATCACCGAGGTGACCCCGCCGGGCTTCAAGTGGTAGTGCACCATGACAATGCGCATGGCTCTGGTCCGAGGTCGCGCCGCCGCCTCAGTCCGTCGGCCCGGTTTCCGGGTCCTGGCGGTACCCGCAGCCGGCGTTGGGGCAGGCGAGGAAGAGGCCGTCTTTCTTGGTTCGCTTTTCCACCAAAAACGGGTGGCCGCAACGGGGGCAGGGGATGGGCAGCGGTTTGTCCCAGATGGCGTAGTCGCAGTCCGGGTAACGGCTGCACCCGTAAAAGACCTTGCCGCGCTTGGAGCGGCGCTCCAACAGCGTGCCGCCGCAACCCGGCACCGGGCAGGCCACGCCGGTAGGCTTGCCGCCGCCGTTACCGTTGATCGAGGCGGTGTATTGGCATTCCGGGTAGCCGCTGCATGCCAGAAACGGACCGAAGCGCCCTTCCTTGACGCGCAGGGGGCGGCCGCATTTTTCGCACAGCTTGTCCGACAGGGTCTCCGCCGCCGGCCGGACCGGCTGGATGCGCCCCTTTTCGTCGCGCTGGTAGTTGCAGGTGAAGCGGCAGTCCGGGTACCGGTTGCAGGCGAGGTAGGCGCCGTTTTTGCCCACCTTGATGTGCAATTCTCCCTTGCCGCATTCGGGGCAGGGCGTCCCCACCGGTATGCCCACCCCGCGCATGCTGCGCATTTGCTCTTCGGCCCGATCAAGGTCGCGGGAAAACTGGGCGTAAAACTCCTTGAGCACGGCCAGCGAATCGATCTGGGCCGCCTCGATGCGGTCAAGGTTGTCTTCGAGGCGTGCGGTGAAATCGACCCCGAAGATGTCGGAAAAATTGGCCACCAGGAGGTCGTTGACGATGAAGCCCAGCTCGGTGGGATGAAAGTACCCCTTGGTCATCTCCACGTAGCCCTTTTCACGGATGGTGCTCAGGATGGTGGCATAGGTGCTGGGCCGGCCGATGCCGTTTTCCTCCAGCTCCTTGACCAGGGATGCCTCGGAAAAGCGGGGCGGCGGCTGGGTGAAGTGCTGCTTGGGCACCAGCGCGTGCAGGCGCAACGGCTCCCCGTTGCGCAGCGGCGGGAGGGTTGCTTTTTCCTGTTCCTTGGCGCCGCTTTCCTCGAAGCTCAGGTACAGTGCCATGAAGCCGGGAAAACGGATCGTGGATCCCGAGGCCCCGAACAGGTAAGCCCCGGCGCTGATGGTGACCGAGTTCTGGTCGATTTGGGCCTGGGCCATCTGGGAGGCGACGAACCGCTGCCAGATTAAGCGGTAGAGGGCCAGCTGGTCGTCGTTGAGATACCGGGCCAGCTTTTCCGGCGTGTTGGCCACCACGGTGGGGCGGATGGCCTCGTGGGCGTCCTGGGCCTTGTTCTTGTTGGCAAAGACCCGGGGGCGGTCGATGGCGTACTCTGGGCCGAAACGCTGGCGAATGAGGTTCAAGGCCTCGTTGGCGGCTTCGTCGGAGATGCGGGTCGAGTCGGTGCGCATGTAGGTGATCAAGCCCTCGGGGGCGCCGTCGCCGATGTCGATCCCCTCGTAGAGTTGCTGGGCGATGGTCATGGTTTTCTTGGCGGAAAAGCGCAGCTTCTGGATGGCGTCCTGCTGCAGCTTGCTGGTGATGAACGGCGGCAGCGGATTGCGCCGCACCGTCTTTTGAACCACCTTCTGCACGGCGAAGGGGGCCTCTTCCAGTTCCTTGAGGATGGCCCGGGCGGCGGCCTCATCCGGAATCTTGACCTTGGTGGTGCCCTTTTTTACCAGCTTGGCCTGAAAGGTCGCCGGGGTTGTCGCCTCGGGCGACGGCGTTGCTGCGGAACTCAGCTCGGCGGTGATGGACCAGTACTCTTCCGGTTCGAAGTCCTGGATGGCCCGCTCGCGCTCGCAGATGATACGCACGGCCACCGACTGCACCCGGCCGGCGCTCAGCCCGCCTTTTACCTTGCGCCACAGCAGGGGAGAGACCTGGTAGCCGACGAGCCGGTCCAGGATCCGCCGGGCCTGCTGGGCGTCGTACTTGTGCGCGTTGAGGGGCTGCGGATGGGCCATGGCCTCGCGGATGGCCCCGCCGGTCAACTCGTGGAAGAGGACCCGGTGAAACTGCCGTCCTTTTTTCCGAAGCACTTCCGCCGTGTGCCAGGCGATGGCCTCCCCTTCGCGGTCCGGGTCCGGCGCCAGGAAAATATCGGCGGCGTTGCCGGCGGCCCGCTTCAGTTCGTTGATCACCTTCTGCTTGCCGGAGATGGTCTGGTAGCGGGGGGTGAAGTCGTTTTCAATGTCGATGCCGATATCGCGCGGCGGCAGGTCCTTGATGTGGCCGACAGTGGCGGCCACGTTGTAGTCCTTGCCGAGGTACTTCTTAATGGTGCGCACCTTGGTGGGGGATTCAACGACTACCAACGGTTTGGTCACGATGCTTCTCCAGCAGATCGACGATGGGCGTCTTTCATGGGCGCAGCGCCGGCCCATGTGCTTGTTACGGTTTGCGAGCAAAACGCTTGCCGGGCCATTGGATGATGACGCCGGCCAACTCGAGTTCCAGCAGGATACCGGCCAGGGCGCCGGAAGGCAACTGAAGCTTGCGGGCCAGGACATCGATGTGAACCGGGTAGGCATCCAGGGCCGCAAGCACGAGCCGGCCCTCGTCGGAGATGGTTGCCGCGGGGCCCTTGGCCGGGAGGGCGACCGGCGTTTCCGGCTCCCCGCCGGCGGCAAGCACCGCGGCGGGGAACTCTTCCAGGATGTCCTCCACGCGCTCCACCAACTTGGCGCCTTGGCGGATCAGGAGGTGGGTGCCGGCACTCTTCAGCGAGCCGACACTGCCGGGGACCGCGAAGACCTCGCGGTTCTGATCCGCCGCCATCCGGGCGGTAATCAAGGCGCCGCTGCGGCGGCTGGCTTCCACCACCACCGTTCCCAGGCTCATCCCGCTGATGATGCGGTTGCGGCGGGGAAAGTGATGGGCGTCGGGGCCGGCGCGCATCGGCAACTCGCTGATGACCGCGCCGGAGACCGCGATGCGCCGGGCCAGCCGGCGATTATCCGCCGGATAGATGCGTCCCAGGCCGCTGCCGAGCACCGCCACGGTGCGGCCCTCCACGTCGAGGGCCCCGAGGTGGGCGGCGGTGTCGATGCCCAGTGCCAAGCCGCTGACCACCGTGATTCCCCTGAGCGCCAGGTGGGAAGCAAGATCACGCGCCGTGGTGAGACCGTACTCGGTGGCGCTGCGGGCGCCGACCATGGCGATGGACCGCCGCGCCGACGCCCCCAGGGTTCCCATTACATAGAGCAGCGGCGGCGGATCGGGGATCTGGCGCAGCAGGGCAGGGTAATCGGCGTCCGTGTAGGTGACGATACGTACCCCGGCCGCCTGCGCCGCGGCCAATTCGGCGCGCACCCCTTGGGGCGGCTTCTGGGCGACGATGGCGCGCGCCAGGGGCAACGAGATCTTCCCCTTTGCACAGAGCGAATCGACCCCGGCGGCCAGTACCGCCTCCGGCGAGCCGAAGGTTGTCAGAAGCCGTTTGAACAGATTCGCGCCGATGCCGCGGACACCGGCCAGGGTGAACCAGGGCAGCAACCTTTCCATGCCGTCTCCGGTCGGTTGCCGACGGGCGGCGGGCTGAAAAAACGGCTGACCTCAGGTGCGCCGTGCCCGGCCCTGCCACAGCAGCAGGAGCGGGCTGGCGACGAAAACCGACGAGTAGGTGCCCACCAGGATGCCGATCAGCAGGGCAAAGGCGAAGTCGTGAATAATGCCGCCGCCGAGCAAAGTCAACGCCAGCACGACGATCAGGGTAGTGCCCGAAGTCAGGATCGTGCGGCTCAGGGTTTCATTGATGCTGCGGTTGACCGTTTCCTCCAGGCGTCGACGCGGATGGTGGCGGATGTTTTCCCGGATCCGGTCGAAAACGATGATCGTGTCGTTGAGCGAGTAGCCGATGATGGTCAGCAGGGCGGCGATGATGGGCAGGGTGAATTCTTTTCCCATCAGGGAAAAGACGCCCACGGTGATGCCCACGTCGTGGATCAGGGCCACGATGGCGCCCATGGCGTAGCGCAGTTGCAGGAACCAGAAGAGCACCAGGGTCACTACCACGCCGGCGAAAATCAGCCAGGCCATGGAAAGGTTGAGCAGCGACAGCCCGTAGACGGCGCCGATGAGGGCCGCGGCGATGACGGCGGCGATGGTCCAGCGCTGCTCGAAGCGGCCGCTGATGTAGATGGCGATAAAAAGCAGTGCGTAGAAGATGGCCTGCAGGGCCTTTTTCTGAAGGTCCTTGCCCACCTGGGGACCGACCATCTCGATGCGCTGCACTTCGACGGGAACCCCGGTGCGACGGCTCAACGTTTCCACCAGTTGATCCGAGAGCGCGTCCGGGTTGTCGGCCAAATCACTGCGGATGAGGTATTCGTTGTCCTCGACCGGCCCAAAGCGCTGCACCATGGCTTGCCCCAGGCCCCCCTCGGCCAACCCCTGTTTGACGGCTTCGATATCCACGGTGTCCTTGAACTGGACCTGGATGACGGTGCCGCCGGCGAAATCGATGCCGTAGCGCGGCCCCCGGTGCCAGATCAAGGTGACGACGGTCAGCACAATCAGCGCCGCCGAAACCACATAGGCGGCCCGTCGTTTTCCGATGAAATCGATGTTGATGTCCGGCTTGATGAACTGCATGGCGAAACGTCCTTTTTGTCCGGTCAGATGCTCAATCGGTCGATTTTGCGGCCGGCCAGCAGCTGGTCGAAGATGGCCCGGGTGAGAATCAAGGCCGTAAACAGGCTGGCCACCACCCCCAGGCTCAGGGTGACGGCGAACCCCTTGACCGGGCCTGTGCCGAACTGAAACAGGACCAGGGCCGCGATCAAGGTGGTGATGTTGGCGTCCATGATGGTGAGGGTGGCCCGCTGGTAGCCGGCGTCCACCGACGCCCGCGGGGGCTTGCCCAGGCGCAGCTCTTCCCGGATGCGCTCGAAGATCAAGACGTTGGCGTCCACCGCCATGCCGATGGTCAGGATGATGCCGGCGATGCCCGGCAGGGTCAAGGTGGCCTGGAAGGCGGCCAGGCCGGCGGCGATGAGCAAGATGTTGACCATCAGGGCCAGGTCGGCGATGACGCCTGCCTTGCGGTAGTAGGCGACCATGAAGATGAGCACGATAACCCCGCCGACGACCATCGACAGCATGCCGGCACGGATCGATTCGGCGCCCAGGGAGGGGCCGACGCTGCGTTCCTCCTCGAGGATCAGTGGCGCGGGCAGGGCGCCGGAGCGCAGCACGATGGCCAAGTCGCGGGCTTCCTCGGTGGTGAAGTTGCCCGTGATGCGGGCCTTGCCGCCGGAGATTCGCTCCTGGATCACCGGCGCGCTGTACACGTTGCCGTCCAGCACGATGGCCAGGCGTTTCTTGACGTTTTCGCCGGTGACCCGCTCGAAGATCTGTCCGCCCTTCTTGTCGAAATCGATGGAGACGTAAGGCTCGTTGTACTGGGAGTCGATCTGCACCCGGGCGTCGGTGAGGTAGGCGCCGGTGAGCAGGGGCCGCTTCTTGATCAGGTAGGGGGTCTTGATGGTGCGGTTGGTGGCCGGATCGCGGGTTACCTCGTAGAGCACCTCGCTGCCCGGCGGGACGTTGCCTTCAAGGGCGGCACCGAGGTCGTTGGCCTCGTCGACGAGCTTGAACTCGAGCAGGGCCGTGCGGCCGATGAGTTCCTTGGCGCGCTTTTGATCCTTGACCCCGGGCAGCTGGAGCAGGATCCGGTCATCTCCCTGGCGCCGGATGTCCGGCTCGCTGACGCCGAACTGGTCGATGCGATTGCGGATCGTCTCCAGGGCCTGGGCCACCGACAGGGCTTCGATGTGCTCGATTTCCTTGTCCGGCAGGGTCAAGGTCACGGTACGCAAATCGTCTCCGCGCTGGTCGGAAAGGAGGCGCAGTCCGGTAAACTCGTCGTCCAGCACAGCTTGAAACCCGTCAATGGCCTCCTGGCCGGCAAGGCGCACCTCGATGCGGCGACCGTCGATGGCTTCAATGCGCTGGTAGCGGACCCGGGCCTGACGCAGGGCGTCGCGGATCTCGTCGGCGGTGCGTTCCACGGCCGCCTCGATGGCTTTTTCCCGGTCGACCCGAAACAGCAGGTGCATGCCGCCCTGCAGGTCGAGGCCCAGGTTGATGCGCTTGTGCGGCCACAGTCCGGGGTTGAGCGTCGGCAGGACATAGATCACGGCGGCCAAAACGACCGCGACGATCACCGTCAGACGCCATGAGATACGCTTCAAGGCTCCAGTCCTTTCTCAACAGATACGGGGTCAAACAGTCGTGCCCGCGTGGCCCGAAGCGCCACTGACCGGCGAAGCGGAGGCCGACCCGCCGGCATGCAGAGGCAAATGACCCGGAACGCGGGCACCCAAAATCGGCTCCGGGCGCGGATGCCGGCCCGGCGCGAGGTACTTATTTGTCCGCCTTGGTGTCGTTGGGTTCCGTCTTGGCGGCCGCCGGCGCACCGGAGGCGCGCACCAGTGCGGCCACGTTGCCGCGGTTGACCTTGACGCGCACCTTTTCGGCAATTTCAAGGGTCAGCGTGGTTTCGTCCAACCCGGTGATCCGACCGTGGAGGCCGCCGCTGGTGATGATCCGATCGCCCTTTTTCAGCTCGGCGATCATGTTGCGGTGCTCTTTTTGCTTTTTCTGCTGGGGGCGAATCAGCAGAAAATAGAAGATGACGAACATCAAAATCAACGGGACGAAAGAGGCAAAGCCTCCGGCGCCGCCCTGAGAAGCAGCGCCTCCCTGGCCCATGGCATAGGCGATATCGATCAAACCGAAACCTCCCTTTCTTCAGGCCGTCCGATGACGGCCGGGTTGATTCGTTGGCGCTTATACGGGTCTTGTGCCGCCGGCGTCCCGGCGCTCTTTGAAACGGTACGCCGCACCGCGGGCGGCGGGCAAAGTCGGGGCTGGTATACTGGAAATCACCGGCGGGGTCAAATCATTTTGATTTGCCGGGGCCACCGCCTGAAAGGTGCCCCGGTCCCTTGAAATCATCGAGGGGCAGGTCACAAACGGGCCTCAAGCCAGAGCGTGTCCCCGTCGAAGCGGATTCGGTCCAGGGCCTGGGGGTCGATCTGCTCGAGCAGGGAAAACACCTCCCGCATCTTGTAGACGACGATCTTGCTGCGGGGGTGAATCAAGTCGATGGACCGGTCCAGGCGACGCTCGCGCAGGTTGTAGATGTAGACCATCCCTTCGGAGAATTTGAGCAGCCGCCCCACGCCGCTGCTGGCGCCGTTGACATGCGGTTCATCGGCCAACGGCGGCAGGTCGACCCCCTTGCCCTTGAAGTACTCCTTCAGCATGGCAAAATGGATGTTCCAGAGGTTGTCTCCCGGCTGCACCACGTGGATGCCGTAAATTTCCGGGGGCGGGGAGGCGTCGCCGCCGCCGTCGGTTTCCGATTCCACGATGCGCCCCTCTGTCACGGCAATCTGCCGCTTGATTTCAGCCATGGCAACGACCTGGTCGCCGACGCGGATCGTCTCCTGGTCGCTGACGATCATGTCCATGGCGTTATCCAAGCCGTACTCGGCCTTGCGTTGGGCCATCTCCAGCCGGGCGGCCTCGTCCTGCTCCAGGGCCTCGAAGTCGATCACCGGCGGTTCATGCACCGGCAGGCGCACCCGGGGGGAATCGGATGTGGACGGGGAGGGCGGCGGAAGCGCGGTTTCGCGCAAGCCCCTTACCATCACCAGGGCGAGCAGCGCCACCAACGCCAAAGCGAAAAACCAGGGCTTGGCCGAGCGGCGGCCGGCCGGATCTCGATGGACATCGCTCATGGGGCGTGACCCTTTTTCGGTTAGATCGTTTCCGTATTCCGCTGGGCGCGCTGTTCCAGATGGATGTCGCTTTGCCCCGGCACCATCTGGGCTACCCCCTCGATGCTGATACTGATGTCGCGGCGCTGCTCCAGATCGAGCAGTTCCCGACGCTTGCGGTTGAGCAGGTAATGGGCCACCGGCACCGGCACCTGGCAGCGGGCCGCGGCAATATCCCCCTTGAGCGTCTTGAGGCTCAATTCGCGCAAGAAGGCCACGGCGAGGGTTTCCACCGTGGGGGTCAACCCGCGCCCGTTGCAGTGGGGGCAGGTGGTATAACCGCCGAAAACGATGGACGGCCGCAGGCGCTGCCGGCTCATCTCCATCAGGCCGAACTTGGAGATGCGGCCCACGCGGGTGCGGGCCTTGTCGATTTTCAGATGTTCCTTCAGGGCACGCTCCACAGCGTTGCGGTGCTTGGTTTCGCGCATGTCGATGAAATCCAGGACGATCAACCCGCCCAGGTCCCGCAGGCGCAGCTGGCGGGCGATCTCCTCGGCGGCCTCCAGGTTGGTCTGCAGGGCGGTCTCTTCGATGGAGCGCTGCTGGGTGGCCTTGCCCGAGTTGACGTCGATGGCCACCAGGGCCTCGGTCTGGTCAATGACGATGGAGCCGCCGGATTTCAGCGAAACGCGGCTTTCGAACACCGAGGCGATCTGCTCCTCGAGCTGGAACTTGGTAAACAGCGGCTTGGCACCCTTGTAGAGCTTGACGCTCTGGGTCTGCTTGGGTGCGATCATCTGCATGAACTTGCGCGTTTCCTGGTAAACGTTGGGATCATCGATCATCACTTCGTCCACGTCCGGGGTGAAGTAGTCGCGCAGGGAGCGCAAGACCAGGTTGCGCTCCTTGTAGAGCAGCGAAGGCGTCGGCACCTTCATCACCATGTCCTTGATGCTGCGCCACAGCCGCATCAGGGTGTTGAAATCCTTGGTGATGGATGTCTTGGTGCACCCCTCGCCGGCCGTGCGCAAAATGATGCCGAAATTTTCCGGCAGCTTGAGGCTGGCGATGATCTCCTTGAGGCGGGCGCGCTCCTCCTCGGACTCGATTTTGCGCGAGATGCCACGGCTGTCGCTGCCGGGCATGAGAACCACAAAGCGCCCCGGGAGGCTGATGTAGGTGGTCAGCATGGCCCCTTTCTTGTTGATGGGATCCTTTTCCACCTGCACCATGATCTCCTGGCCCTTGCGCACCAGGTGGCCGATGGCGTGGTCGCCTTCGCGGTGGGGTTGGTAGTAGTCGGGATGAATTTCCTGCAGCTGCAGGAAGCCGTGGCGCTCGGCGCCGTAGTCGACGAAGACGGCCTGAAGGCTCGGTTCAATGCGGACGATGACGCCCTTGTAGATGTTGCCGTGGGTGATCTCACGGGAGGCGCTTTCGATGTGAAATTCTTCCAGCTTGCTGTCGGTGACCTTGGCGATGCGGCACTCTTCGGTGTCGACGGCGTTGATCAGGATTTTGCTGCTCATGATATTTTCCTTAAATGGTTTTCAAGCGGTCGCCCGGAAGCATAATGGGATTGGCGCGTTCAAGTCAAACCCTTTGTGGGGGGAGATCGGATGGCAGGGGCGGTCCGTCTCCATCCAACGGGATCGGCGCCATCGGACGCTTGTTATTTGGCGGTCGTTATGGCATGAGAAGAGCCGATGCCGGCGCACTGGGTGCCGGTGGTTTTGTTTGGTTTTTTCGAAGGTTCCGGGTCGCCGCCCCAGCGGCACGCAGCAGCGGCGCACCGGCGGAGGGAATCGTTGACAATGGAAGAACGCTACAGCCCGCAAGACATCGAAGGCCGGTGGCAGCAACACTGGCAAGACCAGGGGCTCTTCAGGGTCGAGGCCGTCCCCGGGCGGCCAAAATACTACCTGTTGGAGATGTTTCCCTACCCATCGGGCAAGATTCACATGGGCCACGTGCGCAACTACACCATCGGTGACGTGGTGGCCCGCTACAAGCGCATGGCCGGCTTCAACGTGCTGCACCCCATGGGGTGGGACGCCTTCGGCATGCCGGCGGAAAACGCCGCCATCGCCAACAACACCCACCCGGCGCGCTGGACCTATGAGAATATCGCCGCCATGCGCGCCCAGCTCCAGCGCCTGGGTTTTTCCTACGACTGGGAGCGGGAGTTGGCCACCTGTCGGCCGGAGTACTACCGCTGGGAGCAGTGGCTGTTCATCCAGATGTACAAGCAGGGCATGGCCTACCGCAAGGAGTCGTACGTCAACTGGTGCGAGACCTGCACCACGGTCCTGGCCAACGAGCAGGTGGAGGCGGGGATGTGCTGGCGCTGCGGCCGGCCGGTGCGCCAGAAGAAGCTCGCCCAATGGTTCCTGCGCATCACCGACGAGGCGGAAGATCTTCTGCTGCACTGCGACCGCCTGCCGGGATGGCCCGAGAAGGTCCTGACGATGCAAAAGAACTGGATCGGCCGCAGCGAAGGGGCGGAAATCCAATTTGCCGTGGCCGACGCCGAGGCCACTATCACGGTTTTTACCACCCGGCCGGACACCCTCTTCGGCGCCACCTTCATGTGCCTGGCGCCCGAGCATCCCCTGGTGGCCGAGCTGTCGGCCGGCACCGACCAGGCCGACGCCGTGGCCGCTTTCGTCGAGCGCATCGCCCTGCAGGAACGCAGCGCCCGGGCACTGGAAACGTATGAAAAAGAGGGGGTCTTTCTCGGCCGCTACTGCATCAACCCGGCCAACGGCCGGCGCATGCCGATCTTTACGGCCAATTTCGCCCTGATGGAATACGGCACCGGGGCGGTGATGTCGGTGCCGGCCCACGACCAGCGCGACCTGGATTTCGCCCGCAAGTACGATCTGCCCGTGGTGGTGGTGGTCCAGCCGGAAGGCGAAGCGCTGGAGGCCGACGCTCTCGGCGAGGCCTACACCGGACCGGGCAAGATGGTCAACAGCGGCGCCTACGACGGGATGGACAACGAAGCGGTCAAGCAGGCCATCGTCGCCGATCTGGCCCGAAAGGGTCAGGCGCGGCCGACGGTCAGCTACCGGCTGCGCGACTGGGGCATCTCGCGCCAGCGTTACTGGGGCGCGCCGATTCCCATGATCCATTGCCCCCACTGCGGGATCGTTCCGGTGCCCGAAGACCAATTGCCCGTGGTGCTGCCCGAGGACGCCGACCTGCTCGAAGGTGGGCGCAGCCCCCTCGGCGCGCTGGAACGCTTCGTGAACACCCAGTGTCCCGTTTGCGGTAAACAGGCCCGCCGGGACACGGACACCATGGACACCTTCGTCGAGTCGTCCTGGTACTTCGAGCGCTACTGCAGCCCCCGCTACGAGCAAGGGATGTTCGATCCGGCCGCCGTGGCCTACTGGATGCCGGTGGATCAGTACATCGGCGGGGTGGAGCACGCGATATTGCACCTGCTCTATTCGCGTTACTTCACCCGGGTGCTGAAGCGCTTCGGCCTGGTGGGCTACAAGGAACCCTTTACCCGCCTGCTGACCCAGGGCATGGTGTGCAAGGAGACCCACCGCTGCCCGGCGCATGGCTTCCTCTTTCCCGAGGAAATCGACGAGGCGGGGTGCTGCCGGCGCTGCGGCCACCCCGCCGAAGTGGGGCGGGTGGAAAAGATGTCCAAGTCGAAGAAAAATGTCGTCGATCCCAACCTGCTCCTCGACCAGTACGGCGCCGACACCACGCGCCTGTTCTGCCTGTTCGCCGCCCCCCCCGAGCGCGACCTGGAATGGAGCGACCAGGGGGTGGAGGGCGCCTACCGTTTCCTGAACCGGGTTTGGCGCCTGGTGTACGCCTGGCAGGGGCGCATCCGCCATGCCGCCGCCTACGACGGGCCGCTGGCCGATCTCGACGAACCGCTGCGCGCCCTGTTCCAGAAAACGCACCAAACGATCCAGCGGGTCACCCACGACATCGAAAACCGTTTTCACTTCAACACGGCCATCAGCGCGGTGATGGAACTGGTGAACCAGCTGGGGAGTTTGTCCGCCGAAAACGAGGCCGCCGATTCACAGACCGACGCCGTGGTGCGGGCGGCGGTGGAGACGGTGGTGGTGCTGTTGTCGCCCATGGTGCCTCACATCTGCGAGGAACTGTGGCGCACTTTGGGGCAGACGCACAGCGTACTGGAAGCCCGATGGCCGCAGTGGCGCGCCGACGCCCTGGTGGTGGACACGGTCACCGTGGTGGTCCAGGTCAACGGAAAGCTGCGGGGCCGTTTCGAGGCGCCGGCCGGTACCGCCGAAGAAGAACTCAAGCGGATGGCCCTGGCCGATGCCAAGGTGGCGTCTTTCGTGGGGGACAAGCCGGTGCGCAAGATGATCGTGGTGCCGGACAAGCTGGTCAACATCGTCGTTTAGGCGGGAGGCGGGATGAAAAGGCGCGGCAGATGGCTGTTTGTCGGATTGATCGGCGTGGCCCTGGCGGCCGCTTCGTGCGGCTACCGGTTTGTCGGGGGGGAACCGTTGCCCGGCGGCATCCAGCGCATCTTTGTCCCCATGGCGCAAAACCGGACCGCCGAGAGTGGAATGGAGAGCGTGGTGACCAACGGACTGCGCCGGGAAATCATCCGCAGGGGCCTGGCGGTAAGCGCCGACCGGGCCGGGGCCGACGCGGCGCTGACAGCCGCTGTCATCCGGGCCTCCGGGGACACCATCACCCGCCAGACGACGGTCAGGGCGCTGGAACGGGAAGCGGTACTCACAGCGGTGGTGGTCTTTTCCACCGCCGACGGCACCCGCAGCCTGAGGATCACGACTTCGGAAACCTACGTGGTGGAACCGGATCCCGCCGCCACGGACCGCCAGCGGCGCCTGGCCCTGGAGCAGGCGGCAGAGCGGCTGGCGCAGAAGGTATTGAGCGATCTGTCAGCCGACTTTTAGCCGCCGGCAGGTAGGGGCCAAACGCGGGTTTGGCAAGGTGGGTGACCGGGCAGGATCTCGCGCCAGGGCCGGATGAACACCCCGCCGCTCGCGGAGCGTGCCAGCGCAAACGGCCGGCGGCCGGTGCGCGCCCAGAGGGCGTCGCCTTCCGGCGCCGGCCGGCACAGGAACCACGGCGGAGGGCGGGCTATTGCGAGGCGGCGTTGACCTGGCGGGCCAGGCGGGAAATCTTGCGGGCCGCCGCCCGCTTGTGAATCACGCCTTTTTTGGCCGCCTTGGCGATGGTGGATTGGGCCGCCCTGAGCTGAGACGCGGCTTCGGCCGGATTCTCCGCCGCTGCCGCGCGCACCGCCTTGGTGGCGTTCTTGACGCGGGTTTTAACCATCCGGTTGCGCAAACGCCGCTCCTGGCTCTGCCGTGCGCGCTTGATGGAAGACTTGTGATTGGCCACGGTGAAACACTCCTTTCGCCTGTCTTGGCAACTCGAATAATGGATCTGGCTCAAAACGCACTTGATAATGCAAACGGCGGTGCTTTGTCAAGAAAAAGAAGTTGACGGCATCACGGCGGATTGACGCTGGCCTGCCTTTTATTCTATACCGACCTTGGCCATCTTGCCGTTACCGTTTTTCGCCGTGTTTATGGAAGCGCCATGGAGGGCGAAACGGACGCTCGGTCCCAGCCGGCGACAGAGGAACCTTGGGGTGGGCAATCGACATAAATTATTGATGGCAGCCGTCCTGCTGGGACTGGCGCATCTGGCCCTGGTGATCGTTTTCGGCGACAAGGGAGTGGTCGAGCTGCACCGACAGCGGGCCGCCTACCAGCGCCAGGTGGCGGATAACCACCGCCTGGAGCGCCACAACCTGGCCCTGTTCCGCAAGATCCAGCGGTTGAAAAACGATCCGGCCTACATCGAGGCTTTGGCCCGGCAGCAGATGCTGGTGCGACCGGAGGAGATCGTCATCAGCCTGCCGTCGCCATCACCGGAGCCTTGAGCATGAGCGATACCGATCGCACCTTCTACACGGCCACCATGGCGAGGCTTTGCGCCGAACAGGGAAACTTGGCCCGGGCGGTGATGATCTACCGCTACCTGTTGCGCCAATCTCCCCAGCGGGAAGACCTGGCCCAGGCCCTGGCAGAGGCCGAAGCCCGTCTTGCGGCCCTGGATCCCTACGACATCGTGGACCAGGTCCGCTGCTGGGCCGAACTGACGTTGAAAAGCGGTCGAACCGCCGAGCTGGGCCGAATCGGGCGGCGACTGCGCCATCGGTCCGGCGCCGCCCGGACGACAACGGCTGACGAGGAGAAGCAATGACCCACACAACGGCGAGGCTATCGATGCAATGGAAGGTTTGGGCCGCCCTGGCCCTGCTGATGATCCTTTCGGGGTGCGCCACGTTGCAGGGAGGCGGGGCCAGCGCACCGGAGAAAACGCTAAAAAAATCGGATACCGGGCCGTTGCCTTCGGATTTCGGCGACATCCGGCTGCCCCGCGCCCTCAAGCCGGTCAAGGACCAGACCTTCTTTATGAACACCGGCGATTTTTCCGCCGGCGTGATTTCCCTGAGAGGGCGCGTGGACGGTCATTCGCTGGTGACTTTTTTCGAAAGCCAGATGCAAAAGGACAACTGGCGCATCGTCGGTTTCTTCAAGTCCCTTCGATCGCTGATGATGTTTTACAAGGAAAACCGCTGGTGCGTGATCAGCATCACCGAAAAAGACTTTTTCACCTACGTGGAGATCTGGGTGGCTCCCACCCTCCATCCCCTGGACGCCGGCCTGATCAACTGAACGGAAGGCGGGGGGCGTTGCGCAGGGCGCCTCAATCGAGAGGAGCGACAGTAAATGACCGATTCACTGGACGGCAAGACCGTCGTGCTGGGCGTCACCGGCGGCATCGCGGCCTACAAGAGCGTTGAGCTGCTGCGCCTGATGCGCGGCGCCGGCGCCCGGGTACGGGTGGTGATGACCCGCAGCGCCACCCGCTTTGTCGGGCCCACGACCTTCGAAGCCCTTTCCGGCGACCCGGTGTGGCTGGAGATGTTTGACACCGGAGCGGATGCGGCCATGCGGCACATCGACTGGGCCCAGCAATCCGATGCGGTGGTGGTGGCGCCGGCCACCGCCAACATTCTCGCCAAGCTGGCCGGCGGCATCGCCGACGATTGCCTGAGCACCCTGCTGCTGGCGGCCACCTGCCCGGTCATGCTTTGCCCGGCGATGAACACCCACATGTTCGGCCACCCGGCCGTGGTCCGCAACCTGGCGCGACTGGAAGCCGACGGGCATTGCATCCTGCCTCCGGACAGCGGCGACCTGGCTTGCGGCACCGTGGGGCCGGGCCGCCTGCCGGATCCCGCCGTCATTTTCGACCGGCTCCTGGCCTTGCTGACGCCCAAGGACTACCGCGGCCGCCGGGTGCTGGTCACCGCCGGCCCCACCCGGGAACCGCTGGATCCAGTGCGCTTTCTGAGCAACCCGTCCTCCGGCCGCATGGGTTTTGCCCTGGCCCGGGCCGCGGAGCACCGGGGGGCGACGGTTACCCTGGTCAGCGGCCCCAGCAATCTGGCCGATCCCATCAATGTGGACACGATTCGCGTCACGACGGCGCAGGAAATGGCCGAAGCCGTCTGGCGCCGCGCCGCCGAGGCCGACATCGTGGTCAAGGCCGCGGCGGTTTCCGATTACCGGCCCGCCTCGACGGCCCCTCAGAAGATCAAGAAGGGAGCCGCTGACACGACGCTGGTTTTGACACGCACCCCGGACATCCTGCTGGAGCTGGGCCGTCGCAAGCAAGGCCCCCAGGTCCTGGTCGGCTTCGCCGCCGAAACCGAGCGGGTGGAAGCGTATGCCGCCGCCAAGCTCGAGGAAAAGAACCTGGACCTTATCGTCGCCAACCGCATCGGTACACCCGGGGCCGGGTTCGAGGCTGAAACCAACATTGTTTCCTTGTTCTACCGCGACGGCCGTCGCGAGGAAGTGGGATCCATGAGCAAAAAAGACCTGGCCCACCTGCTGCTCGACCGCGTTGCCGACCTGGCCGCCGGCGCCTGAGACCAATGCCCGCCGATCCGTTCGACCATCTTGTCCAGGAGGTGCAGCGGAGCCTGCGCTGGCTCGCCCGGTCCGGCTGGAGGGGATTCGATTGCAGCCCCGAGACCCTGGCGCGCCTCGAGGGCTGGTCGCAGGGGCCCAAGGCCGGCGCTGTTCCATCGCCGGAGGCAAAACGGCCAACAGACACCCGCGTCCAAACGGCGTCACCGGCCGTTCCCGCCGAAACCCTGGCGCGCATCCGCGAGGATCTGGGCGACTGCCAACGCTGCAAGCTGTGGCGCCAGCGCCGGCACATCGTTTTCGGCCAGGGCGATCCCCGGGCCCGCCTCGTTTTCGTCGGCGAGGGGCCCGGCTTCGATGAAGACCGGCAAGGGGAGCCTTTCGTGGGCGCCGCCGGGCAACTGCTCACCAAGATCATTCAAGCCATGGGGCTCTCGCGCGACCGGGTCTACATCTGCAACGTCATCAAGTGCCGGCCCCCGGGAAACCGGACCCCCGCGGCGGACGAAGTCGCCGCTTGCCTCCCGTTTCTCAGGCGCCAGCTCGAGGTCATCGCCCCCGAGTGCATCTGCGCCCTGGGGGCGGTGGCGGCCCGCACCCTGCTGGAAACCGACCTGCCCATCTCCAAGCTGCGCGGTCGTTTTCACACCTACCGGGGGATGGCTGTTATGCCCACCTTTCATCCGGCTTACTTGCTGCGCAACCCGGGACAAAAGCGGGCCGTCTGGGAGGATGCCCAGCAGATCATGGCCCGCTTGGGCCTGCCCCGTACGACCAGAGGCAATGCCTGATGATGGTCAGCCTTGATCCGGTCGGACGAACAGGCCGTCGGCGGCCGGCTCGATATTCACATCAGCATCGGCTTTAGCGGAGAATCGATACCGTCTTGACAGGCAGCCGGGCAGCGGGTAGGCTGCGCCAGCCTTTTTTGCCCCCCCCAATGCATGAAAGGCAAGAACGCCGTAAAAGCCGCAACCCCATCAAAACGGATAGAAGGAGGCGACATGAAGAAGATTCTGCTGGTATGCATGGCTCTTTCACTGCTCTTGGGCGGTACGGCCATGGCCGAGATGAAGACCCTGCGCCTGGCGCTGGCATCAGACCCGGAGACCCTCGACATCCAACAGCAGCTCTCCGGCAACATGCTCGAGTTTTCCCACTGGGTCTTCGATCCGCTGGTCCGCTACGCCCAGGACATGTCGTTTGAGCCGCGCCTGGCCCACAAGTGGGAGCAGATCGATCCCCAGACCATGCGCTTCTACCTCGTCAAGGGGGTGAAGTTCCACTCGGGCAACCCTTTCACGGCCAAGGACGTGGTCTTCACCGTCAACCGCATGAAGCAGAGCGTGGACTTCAAGGGGCTCTTCGAGGCCTTCGAGACCCCGGTGATCGTGGACGACTACACCGTGGACATCAAGACCAACAAGCCCTATTCCCTCGTCTTGAACATGGCTACCTACATCTTCCCCCTGGACAGCGTTTTCTACACCGGCACCGACGACCGGGGCCAGCCCAAGGACGCCGTGGTGAAAGCGGGCTACTCCTTTGCCAACGAGACCCTGCCCAGCGGCACCGGACCGTATCGCTGCACCTATCGTGAGCAGGGCGTGCGCATGGTCCTGGAGCGCAACCCCGACTACTGGGACAAGAGCTCCCCGGGCAACATCGGCAAGATCATCCTGACGCCTATCAAGGAGGAGGCCACCCGCGTGGCGGCGCTGCTCTCGGGGGACGTGGATTTCATCTACCCGGTGCCGCCCCAGGATTTCGAGCGGATTGAAAAGGATCCCAAGGTCAACCTGATCACCTACACCGGCGGGCGCATCATCACCGTGCAGATGAACCAGAACCGCCTCGAGGCCTTCAAGGACCCGCGGGTGCGCCAGGCGATCAACCTGGCCACCAACAACGTGGGCATCGCGGAGAAGATCATGCGCGGCACCGCCACCCCGGCCGGCCAGCTCAGCCCCAAGGGGTACGCCGGGCACGACCCGGAGCTGGCGCCGCAGTATGACTTGGCCAGGGCCAAGGCACTGATGAAGGAAGCCGGTTACGAGAACGGGTTCGAGGCAAGCATGATCGCCCCCAACAACCGCTACGTCAACGACGAGAAGATCGCCGAGGCCTTCGCGGCCATGATGGCCAAGATTAATATCAAGGTGAATCTGAAGACCATGCCCAAGGCCCAGTACTGGGACGAGTTCGACAAGCAGGTGGCCGATTTCCAGATGGTCGGCTGGCACTCGGATACCGAGGACTCGGGCAACTTCTACGAGTTTCTGGCCATGTGTCCCAACAAGGAAACCGGCTACGGCCAGTACAATTCGGGCAACTACTGCAACCCCGAGGTGGATCGGCTCACCCTGGCCTGCCAGACCGAGACCGACCTGGAAAAACGCGCCGCCATGCTCAAGAAGATCGAAAAGACCCTCCACGACGAGGCGTTCTGCGTCTATTTCCACTGGCAGAACCACTCCTACGGGGCGGCCAAGGGCTTGGACGTGTTGCCCATCGTCAACGTGATGAACTTTCCCTACATCGGCGACCTGGTCTGGAAGTAGTGTTGGACCGGATTTGATCAACCCCCATCTTGCGGCTGCCGGCCTTGCGCGCCGGCAGCCGCAAGTTTACCCACGGGGCCGATCCGGCCCCGGATGCTTGCAGAAGTCTCATGTTTGCATTCATCATTCGACGCGTTCTACAGGCTATCCTGGTGATGGTGATCATCGCCTTCATCGGCTTCGCGGTGCAGCACAGCATCGGGGACCCGGTGCGCGACATGGTGGGCGAGCGCGTCTCCTTGGCCGAGCGGGAAGCCCTCCGCGAGCAGTTGGGGCTCAACGATCCGGTGCTGGTGCAGTTCGGCCGCTTCTGCTGGAAGGCCCTCCATGGAGATCTGGGCACTTCCTACTTCCACAAGCGCCCGGCCCTGGACGTCATCGTCTCCAAGGCCCCGGCCACCCTGGAACTGGTTTTCGGGGCCACCGTGATCATCCTGCTGTTTTGCTTTCCCGTGGGCATTTACACCGCCATCCGACCCCGGGCCTGGTTCTCGCGCCTAGTGATGGCCGCGAGCACCATCGGGGTGGCGGTGCCGGTCTTTCTCACCGCCATCGTGCTGATCTACGTCTTCGGCGTCGAGCTGAGGTGGCTGCCCACCTACGGCCGGGGGGTGACGGTCAACGTGGGCGGCTGGGACACCGGCCTGCTCACCGCGGACGGGCTGCGGCATCTCATCCTGCCCAGCGTGTCCCTGTCGTCCATCATGCTGCCGCTGTACATCCGCCTGATCCGCTCGGAGATGATGGAAGTACTCGAGACCGAGTACATCAAGTTCGCCTGGGCCAAGGGGCTTAGCCGCTGGCGGGTCTGGCTGCTGCACGCCTTCAAGAACACCCTGCTGCCGGTGATCACCGTTTTCGGGGTGGAGATCGGAATCCTGTTCGCCTTTACCCTGCTCACCGAGACGGTGTTCCAGTGGCAGGGGATGGGGTTCATGTTCCTCGAGGCGGTGGAGCGTTCGGACACCGCCCTGCTGGTGGCTTACCTGGTGGTGGTGGGGGTGATGTTCGTGGTGATCAACACCGTTGTGGACATCTGCTATGGTCTGGTCAATCCCATGGTGCGCATCGCGGGGAACCCATGAAGGCCTGGTGGCGGTTTAAAAATTCGTATTTTTTTTACAGCTTTCGGCGCGATCCGGTGGCCTTGGTGAGCTTTTCGGTCTTCTTTTTCCTCGTGCTGGTGAGCCTCTTCGCCCCCGTCATCGCTCCCCACAATCCCTACGATACCAGCACCATCGACGTGATGGACGCCGAGATCCCCCCTTCCTGGATGGACGGCGGACAGGAGCGCTTCTGGCTGGGCACCGACATCCAGGGCCGCGACCTGTATTCCACCATGCTCTACGGGCTGCGCACCTCGGTGGCCATCGGCATCGGGGCGGTTCTTTTCCAGGGGATTCTGGGGATCGTGGTGGGGTTGACGGCCGGGTACGTGGGTGGCCGGGTGGACGGCTTTCTCATGCGCGTGGCCGACATCCAGTTTTCGATCCCCTACCTGATCGTGGCCATCATCACCAGTGCCATCTTCCAGCTGGCCTTCGGGGTGGGGCGTTTCGAACAGCTGGCCATGCCGCTGTTGATCTTGATCATCGGCATTTCCGAATGGCCCAAGTACGCCCGCACCGTACGCGCCTCGGTGCTGGGGGAAAAGCAGAAGGAGTACGTAGAGGCGGCCCGGGTCATCGGGTTGAACCCGGTGAGGATCATGTACCGCCACATCTTGCCCAACACCTTGACCCCGGTGCTGGTGATCTCCACCATCCAGGTGGCCCAGGCGGTGATGAGCGAGGCGGCGTTGTCCTTTCTGGGGCTGGGCATGCCGGTGACCAAGCCGTCCCTCGGCTCCTTGATCAAGGCCGGTTTCCAGTACGTTTTTTCCGGGTCCTGGTGGATCACCACCTTTCCGGGGATCCTGCTGGTGACCTTCACCCTGGTGGTGATCCTGTTCGGCGACTGGCTGCGCGACGTGCTTAATCCCAAGCTGTACAAGGGATGACGTTGCCAGTGCCGGAAGCGACCAACGGCCGATAAGTATTCGCCAAAATTCCTTACGGTGGCTTGCTTGGGGCCCTCGCCCCTTTAAGCTCGCTTTGATTGGTTGTAGTTATCAAGGGCATGTGATGACGCATCTTTTGGAAGTCGAAAACCTGGAAGTCAGGTTCGCCCTGCGCTTTGGCGACCTGACCGCCATCGACGATATCAGCTTCCACCTGGACAAGAAGGAAAAGCTCGGCATCGTGGGGGAAAGCGGCGCCGGCAAGTCGGTGACCGGCTTTGCCATCATCAACCTGCTCAGCAAGCCGGGGTACATCGCCGGGGGCCGCATCCGCTTCGAGGGGCGGGAGATCAGCCGGCTCTCTGCCGAGGCGCTGCGCCAGATCCGGGGCAACCGCATCAGCATGATCTTCCAGGATCCCATGATGACCCTCAACCCGGTGCTCACCATCGGCACCCAAATGGTGGAAACAGTGCTGGCCCACCGCCGGGTCGGCAAGGCCGAGGCTCGGGCCCTGGCCCTGGAGAAGCTGCGCAAGGTCTACATACCGTCGCCGGAAAAGCGCCTCGACCAGTACCCCCACGAGATGTCCGGAGGGATGCGCCAGCGCATTGTCATCGCTATCGCCCTGCTCACCGACCCGGCCCTGATCATCGCCGACGAACCCACCACGGCCCTGGATGTCACCATCCAGGCCGGGATCATGGAACTGCTCACCGAGCTGTGCGAGACGGAAGAGATGGGGCTGATTCTCATCACCCACGATCTGGCCGTGGTCTCCCAGGTCACCGAACGCATCGCCGTGATGTACGCCGGCCGGATCATCGAGACCGGGTACACCGCCGATATCGTGGCCCACCCGCGCCATCCGTACACCATCGGGTTGATCAATTCACTGCCCGGCCTGCGCCAGGCCGGCAGCCGCCTGGAGCAGATTCCGGGCATGATGCCCAACCTGACCGCCATTCCGGCCGGGTGTGCGTTTCATCCGCGTTGTTTTCTCGCGACGCCCGAGTGCCGCGCCGCCCGGCCTGAATTGGTAGCGGTTAACGGCGGACGGCAGTGGGCCGCCTGCCATCGCCTGGAGCTAACCGCCGGACGCAACCTTTTGCACCATTGAACGAACGCCTCATGCCGAATCCGACGACATCGCTGCTTTCCATTCGAGGCCTGGTCAAGCACTTCGATATTTCGGGAGGCCTGCTCGATCAGTTGACCCTGGAGAAAGGCCGCCTGCGCCGGCGGCGCACCACGGTCAAGGCTCTCAACGACGTGAGCTTCGAGATCCGCCGCGGCGAAACCCTCAGCGTGGTGGGGGAAAGCGGTTGCGGCAAGTCCACCCTGGCGCGGACCGTCATCGGGCTCTACCCGCCCAACCGGGGACAGGTGATCTACGGCGACCAGCGCATCGACCACCTGACGGCGCGGCAGATGCTGCCGTTTCGCCGCAGGATGCAGATGATTTTCCAGGATCCTTACGCCTCGTTGAATCCGCGCATGACCGTGGCCCGGATCCTGGAAGAGCCGGTGATCTTCCACAACCCGGGGATGAGCGCCGCCGCCGCGGCCGAGAAGGTGGCCGACGTCATGGACCAGGTGGGCGTGGATCCCAAGTGGGCCGACCGGTATCCCCACGAGTTCTCCGGCGGTCAGCGCCAGCGTATCAGCATCGCCCGGGCCCTGATGGTGGACCCGGAGTTCATCGTGGCCGACGAGCCGGTGTCGGCCCTGGATGTCTCGATCCAGGCCCAGATCCTCAACCTGCTCATGGACGCCCAGGAGCAGCGCGGATTGACCTATCTGTTCATCACCCACGACCTGTCGGTGGTGCGTCACATCAGCACCCGGGTGGCGGTGATGTACCTGGGCACCCTCTGCGAGCTGGCCCCGGCGGCCAGTATCTTCAACCAGCCGCGCCACCCCTATACCCAGGCGCTGCTCAGCGCCATTCCCCGGCTGGGCGAGCAGCGCAGCCGGCACATCCGCCTCAAGGGCGAGGTGCCCACCCCCATCCATCTGCCTAGCGGCTGCGTGTTCCACGGCCGCTGTCTCTACGCCGACGAGCGCTGCCGGCAGGAGGTCCCCACCGCCACCCCCCTGGGGCCCGACGGCCTGGTGGCCTGCCACCGGGTGGCCGAAGGGAAAATGTAAGGGTTCCGTCGATGCGGTTTGTGCAACCGAAAAGTGCCGGTTGACACCTCGGGCGACCTCTCCTATAAACGCGGAAAGTATCCATCAACGCAGTTTCGAGAAGCGGACCCGCTTCGGCTGCAACCGTTCATTGCCCATCCGACGGGATTTTCAGATGCCCCTGGAACCGACCGCCCTGACCGCCATTTCCCCCATCGACGGCCGTTACTGCCGCGCGACGCGTCCCTTGGGCGACTACTTCAGCGAAAGCGCCCTGATCCGCTACCGTCTCCAGGTGGAGGTGGAATACTTCATCGCCCTGTGCCGGATCCCGCTGCCCCAATTGCAGGGCATCGACGCCAATTGTTTCGAGGCGTTGCGGCGCCTGGTGAAAGACTTCAGCCTGGAGGACGCCCAGCGGGTCAAGGCGATCGAGGCCGTTACCAACCACGACGTCAAGGCGGTGGAATACTTTCTCAAGGAGCGCCTCGAGCAGATGGGGCTGGCGCCTTACAAGGAGTTCATCCACTTCGGGCTCACGAGCCAGGACATCAACAACACCGCCATGCCGGCCATGATGCGCGATGCCTGGCGCCAAGTGGTGCGGCCGGCTCTCGCGGAGGTGATGGACCGGCTGCGCAGCCTGGCCGAGCGCTGGCGCCTGGTGCCCATGCTGGCGCGGACCCACGGCCAGCCGGCCTCGCCCACGTGTCTGGGAAAGGAGCTGTTCGTCTTTGTCGAACGCTTGCAGAAGCAGCTTCTGCAGGCGGATATGGTGCCGTTTTGCGCCAAGTTCGGCGGCGCCACGGGCAATTTCAACGCCCACCGGGTGGCGTATCCGCAGGTCGACTGGGTGGGGTTTGCCAACACCTTCCTGGCGGACACCCTCGGACTGGTGCGCTCCCAGGTGACCACCCAGATCGAGCACTACGACAACACCGCCGCCTTTTGCGACGCCCTGCGGCGCATCAACACCATCCTCATCGACCTCAATCGCGACCTCTGGGCTTACATCAGCCTCGATTACTTTAAGCAACACATTAAGAAAGACGAGGTCGGCTCCTCGGCCATGCCCCACAAGGTCAACCCCATCGACTTCGAAAACAGCGAGGGCAACCTGGGGCTGGCCAACGCCGTTTTCGCCCACTTGGCCGCCAAGCTGCCCATCAGCCGGCTGCAGCGGGATCTGACCGATTCCACCGTGTCGCGCAACCTCGGCGTCCCCCTGGCTCATTCGCTCATCGCTTACCGCTCGCTGCTCCGGGGGCTGGACAAGCTGGTGCTCAACGAAGCCCGCCTCGCCGACGACCTGGACGCCAACTGGGCCGTGGTGGCCGAGGGGATCCAGACCATCTTGCGAAGAGAGGGCTACCCCGAACCCTACGAGGCCCTCAAAACCTTGACCCGCACCCATGCGACCATCGACCGCAGCGCCATTGTCGCCTTCATCGACAGCTTGAACGTTTCCGACGCGATCAAGGACGAACTGCGCGCCATCACCCCCCACAACTACACCGGGTGCGACGTTTTCTTTTAGCGACCGGTTGATTTTCTCCGCCGGCTCACCCCGGGCTTCGGGCGGAGATCCACCTTTTGCGACGGGCTAGCCGTGAGGCCATGGACACGATCCTTTGCGCCGTGGATTTTTCGTCTTTCACCCCGCAAACGGTGCGCGTGGGCGCCCGCTTGGCGAAAAGCTATGGGGCACGCCTGATCCTTTTTCACTCCGTCGCCTTTCCCATCGACGGCATCTTCGCCTCGGACCGGCCCGAGCGCGACATCAAGGCCAGGCGGTTGGCCCGGGAAGCACGGCAGCGGCTGGAAGCGCTGGCCGCCGAGGTGGAGGCGCCGTGCGAACTCTTGCTGGCGGACGGCGATCCGGTGGAAGCCCTCCAGGGCCTGGTCCGGTTTCGGCCCGTGGACCTGGTGGTCACGGCCAGCCGGGGCATCGGCGGCGTGGAGCGGTTAATTGTCGGCACCGTGGTCGAGCGCATGGTGGTCAAGGCGGCTTGCCCCATCCTGATGCTGCGAATGCACCCCGGCGGTGTTCAGGGGGGGGATGGGCAGGAATTCGCCCGCCTTCTGGTCGGCTGCGATTTGCGCCAATCCCGGGATCCAGCGGTGGATTTCGCCCGGCGTCTTGCCTTGGGGCTAAGGGCCGAGCTGCATCTGTTGCACGTCCTCGAGGCGCCCTTGGACGAGGACCTCAACGGTTCCTACGAGGAAATCCAAAAGGCGCCGCCGGATCGCATCGCCCGCCGCCTGGAGGCCGTCTGCCCGGATCGCCGACACGGAGAGCGGATCTTTACCCGCGTTTACCCCGGAGTGCCGGCCGAGGCCTTGCGCCGCTGTGCCCGGGAGATCGATTGCGATCTCATCGTGGTCGGCGTCCACCGGGTCGGAGCCCTCAAGGGCGCCTTGATCGGCACCACGGCGCGGCAGTTGCTTCACAAGGCACCCTGCAGCCTGCTGACGGTGCCAGAATCGTTTTGAACGGCAACATCGTGGTGGAAGCGATGAAGCCAACCGGAATCGTCAACGACGACATCTACCTGGCCCATGTCACCCCCGATGGCCACCCGGAGCATCGTCGGCGCCTTGAGGCCATTGCCGCTCGGCTGGGCCGCAACCCCCGATTGGCGGACCGCCTGGGGCGTATCCCGGCCGTCTCGGCGGATCTTGAAACCCTCTGCGCCGTCCACGCCGAGGCCTATCTCGAGGCCCTGGCGGCCACCGCCGCCGCCGATGGCACCGCCTTGACGGCGGACACCTTCGCTTCGCGCCAGTCTTTCCAGGCGGCCCGGCGGGCCGCCGGCGGCGTGATGGCGGCGGTGGACGCCGTGATGGCCGGGGCGGTGGAGAACGCCTTTGCCCTGGTGCGGCCGCCGGGCCATCATGCCGAAATCGGTCGGGCCATGGGTTACTGCCTGGTCAACAACGTCGCCGTCGGGGCGATGCACGCCCGCCGGCGCCACGGGTTGAAGCGGATTCTCATCGTTGACTGGGATGTGCACCACGGCAACGGCACCCAGCACATGTTTGAATCGGACCCCGGGGTTCTCTTCTGCTCAACCCATCAGTGGCCCCTGTTCCCCGGCACGGGGCTGTTCACCGAGATCGGCCTGGGACCAGGGGAGGGGACCACCGTCAACCTGCCGCTGCCCCGCGGCTACGGCGATGGGGAGTATGCCGCCATTTTCCATGAGATCATTGCCCCATTGGTGCGGGCCTACAATCCCGAGCTGGTGTTGGTGTCCGCCGGCTTTGACACCCACCGGGACGATCCCATCGGGGGCATGCGGATGACCGAGGCCGGGTTTGCCGTCCTGACGCGTATCCTGATGCGCCTTGCGCGCCACTGCTGCGACGGCCGCCTGGTGATGGCCCTGGAGGGAGGGTACGACTTGGCGGCCTTGGCCAACAGCGTGGCGGCCGTCCTGGCGGAGATGACCGATCTGACCACGGCGCAGCCGGCGCGCATGGCGGCGGCTGCCGGTGCGCGCAAGCGCCGCTACGTGCTTTCGCGATTCGAGACGGTGCATTGCAAGCGGCGGTTCTAGACGCGCAGCGGGAGGAGCGGCTTATGGACAAGATCAAGATCATGGAAGCCTCGGTGGCCAAGTGGGACCGCATCGTCGCCGGAAAAAGCGCCGACGGGGGCGTCCTGGATTGCCCGCCTTGCCGCATTTTTTACATGTTGATCTGCTACGGCTGCCCCATCGCCGAATACACGGGCAAGAAGTTCTGTCGTGGCTCCCCTTATCCGAAATGGTACTGGCACCAGGTGAACGATCACGGTGAGCTGCGGCGCAAGGTCTACTGTCCCAAGTGCCTTGAATACGCCATCGAGATGCGCGATTTCATGATCGAAATCCTCGAGCATCTCAAGGCGGAGCGCCAGGTGCGGGAAACGGCTGCCGCCGATACGGCCAAGGCCCCGGACGATCCCTCGGCGACATGACCGCCTTCTGGAGCATCATCGGGGCGGGCGCCCCGGTTTCAATGGCCGGTGCCGCGCTCGTGACCCTGCGCCGCAACGGCTGGAGCCTGTCCGAGGCCGCGGCCGGAGGAACCGCCGTTGCCTTGGTGGTCCTGTCGCTGCTGACCCGGGCGGCGCTGAGCGTCGGAGAGCCCCGAATCCTCGGCCCCGCGGCAGTGGTGCTCATGGGGGGAGGCGGCGTTTTTCTCGTTTGGAAACGCCGCCAGGTGGAGGGCCAGTGGAGATTGGCCTTGGCCTTCGGGCGCAGTCAGCCCTTGGCGACCGCCATCATCCTGGCGGTCCTGGCGGCCGTCGCAGCCGGCGTTGGCGGCGCACCCGGCAAGCTGCCGGCGCCGTCGTATGCCGGTGTCTCGGTGCCGGACAACGGTACGGCCCTGTTGTACTTCTGGGCCGACTTCGGCATCAGCCCGGCGGCCGGCGGAATTGCCGGCCTGGTTGTTGTCGCCGCGGCCACCTACGCGTTGGCCCGGCGCTACGCCTGGCCGCCCATCGCCGCCACCGTTACCCTGGTGACCCTGAGCCAGCCCCGGCTGGTACGGCTGGCCCTGCTGGGCAGCCCCGAATTGATGTCGGCGGCGGCCGGGCTCTTCGCGCTGATGACCCTGTACCGGACCGTGGAGCGGCCCCGGTTTGAAAACCTGGCCGCCCTGGTTCTCGGGCTCAGTTTCATCCCTTGTCGCCTGCCGCTGGGACGGGCCTTTACGGGGGTGCTTGTCGTCTTGAGCGTCGTGGTCCTCTACCGTCGCCACGGGATGCACCTGTGGTGGGCCATGATCCGTCGACGCCGCTGGCTCGCCGTCGTAGTGGCCGCCGGTTGTCTGGCGGTTGGCGGCACCTGGCAGGTGGTGCTGCCGGACCCGGGCAATGCCCCGCCAGGATACGCCTTCAACCCGGATGCCATCATCGGCGCCACCGCCAACCTGCTGCGCTACCTGTGGGAAAGTCTCAACCCCGGGCCGAGCTTCCAGGGCCTGGGGAAAATGGTCATGGGGATCTCCCCCCGGCAGTGGTGGAGTGCCCTCTACAGCACGGTGGTGGAGCCGGTCTTCGGGCAGAGGGGGGCTGCCTTCGCCTTCCGACTGGCTTCAGGCGCCGAGCTGGCCGGGGTGTGGTTTGGGCCGCTGGCGCTATGCCTGGTGCTGCCGGCGGTGGGCTACGCTCTGGTGCGGGGGCCGCGACGGCTCAAGGCCGTGGCCGCGGCCCTGGTGGGATACGGGTACCTGGCCGCCCTGATCCCCGCCTGGGCGCCGGGCAACGCGGCGCTGTTTACCCGTTTTTTTGTCTGCGGGGGGTTCGTGACGGCCTTTTTGTTGCCCCCTTGGCGCCTGACCCGGGCCGGTACCCTGGCTCTTCAATGCCTCTGTTTTCTCCTGATGGCCGTCACTTTCCTCCATGCCGCTGGCTGGTCTGGCCAGTGACATGGACTCAAGTTCTCCTTGGGAACGTCAATTATGTTAGGTGGTTAGCTCGCTTGGCCCGCCTTCGGGTCCGATTGGACACCCCCGGCGGACACCCCGAGCCCCGGAAACCTTTATTTCCGGGGGTTTTTTATCCATCGGAAGCCTTGGCCGCGGGAAGCTGAATCAGCTTCCCGCGGCGGTCCAGCGCTTCGTCGATCCTTGAGCCGGCGAGTTGAAGCAACCCCAACCGGTGCAGGTATCGCTCCGTGGTCGCCTGGCTCTTGTGCCGCAAGATAAGCTGCACGTCCTTGATATCGACTCCCTCGTTCCACAACACGCTGGCCGACAGTGCTTAACGCCGCGCATCACAGGCGCGAGGTTATGAGCGTCCTGTGCATGCGGATGTTATGCCCCCGCGCTATGCTCAATTCCTGCTTCCGATGTTTTTACCGGGATAATTCGCCGCTCGATATCGGACCAAATTTTACGCTTTATTATTCGCAAATCATATTCGGTCTGCAAATTCAGCCAAAACTGAGCTTCAACACCAAAATAGCGCTGTAATCTCAAGGCGGTATCAGCAGTAATGGATCTTTTCCCGTTGACAATTTCGCTAATTCTGTTGGGAGGAACAGAAAGGTCACGTGAAAGCTGGTTAATACTAATGCCCAAAGGTTCCATAAAATCTTCGCGCAGGATTTCACCTGGTGTAATCGGATCAAGAAGTTTGTTAGCACTCATATCAATACCTCAATGATAATCTGCAATCTCAACATTAAATGCATTGCCCTCATGCCATTCAAAACAGACACGCCATTGTTTGTTAATGCTGATGGCGAATTGTCCCTTCCTGTCCCCTTTGAGAGCTTGAAATTTATTTCCTGGATTAAGCATTAAGGCGTCCAGACTAGGAGCGGCATGAAGAACCATAAGCCTTTTTCTTGCCTGCCGTTCAAAAGATTGGAAGCGGCGAACTCGTTGATCGTTGAACAGCTTTTCAGTATCTCGGCAGGCAAATGATTTTATCATACGCACATAGTATTATGTTAAGCGTGATATGTCAAGCGGATTTTTTTGTCTGGGGGCATAACGACCAAGCTCACCTGCCGCTATGGAGCGGCAGCGGAATAGCGGTCAGGTGGAGCGATTTGTTAGGCAAATGATATTCTCACAAAAGCTGCTTGAATTCTT
>Ga0190344_1000012_pt1 | contig 121094 bp, 118 predicted proteins | sample 48721323_MG_FD_161662 | JGI IMG/M metagenome (GOLD analysis project Ga0190344, IMG submission 161662) | Hydrothermal vent microbial mat bacterial communities from Southern Trench, Guaymas Basin, Mexico - 4872-13-2-3_MG | ecosystem: Environmental > Aquatic > Marine > Hydrothermal vents >... | reverse complement strand
GCGGCCAAATACGATGGCAAGTGGGTCCTGGAGACCAACGACGATACCATCAGCCTCGAAGACGCCGCCTGCGGATACAAGGGACTGATGGTCATCGAACGCTGCTTCCGCTCGCTCAAGCGCACCCAGATCAAGATGATGCCGATGTATCACTGGGCCTCACGGCGCATCGAGGCGCATGTGAAAATCTGCGTGCTGGCACTGATGATTGAACGAGTGGCGGAGCTTGAATGCGGCCAGCCCTGGCACCAGATCCACCAAGCGCTGGACGAGTTGCAGGTCACGGAATTTTTCAATTTAAATCACCGTGTGCTTATGCGTAACGAACTGCCTTCCAAAACAACCAAGGTATTGAAAGCGTTAAAGATAGAACCTCCACCACAGGTCCTCTCACTGGAAAATCAGGCCTGAAATCGGGCGAAAAACGTAGACACACGCTGAATATCGTTCATTGCGGCAAAGCCCCGCTGCGTATGCGTTTGCGCCAAATTCGCGTTCCTGCAAATCCCAAACGGGAGCATAAGCAAATCAATGAAAAAACAATGCCCAGCGGGCCAAGCGCCTCAAGGGCTGCCGGTGGCGTCTGGCGGTAGCGACGGATTTGAGACACAGGTGGGATAGGTGCGCCTTTTCCTTCCGGCACTCGCTTGCGGATCAACTGCGGGCATCCGGAGAGAATCTGCGGATCGTGTCGCTCGATTTGAGGCGCTTTTGGATGAAGGTTACGGAAGGTATCGATGGGAACGCAGCGGCAGGGCCCATAAAACATAAGACCCTTTCCTGCCGCCGCTTCATTGCCTGGGCGAAAGGCCCGAAAGCAATGAGAAAAATGGCGGAGAGGGTGGGATTCGAACCCACGATCCCGGTTTTAGCCAGGATACCGCTTTTCGAGAGCGGGGCCTTCAGCCACTCGGCCACCTCTCCGCAAGACACCGGCTGCTTGTAAAGGGCCTCTTTAACCGTTTTTGGCGGGTCCTGTCAAGGCGCCGGCGGTTTTCCGCCTTCGATTGTCATGGACCGGAATGCGATGGCCTGTCGATTATATGGATAAAGAAGACCCGCTGAAAAACCTGCGCTCAGGCGTTTAAAGGGCGCAGCATCGCCGCCACCTCCGGGTGATACGGTCCCCCGGCGCGCTCGCGAACGAAAAGGGGGGGCTCAATGTGCAGTCCCGGTTTGGCCCCGCGCACGGCCTCCACCAGGATATGGCCGGCCTCGGCGCCGGGGGCCGGGTGGACCAGGCGCAGGCGCTTGGGCTCCAGCCCGGCCTGGCTCAGCCCGCAGACCAGGTTCACGCCGCGCTCGGACGGGTAGACGGCGCTGAAACGGCCTCCGAGATCGAGCAAGCGCCGGCCGGCGGTGATGAAATCCCCCAGGTTGGCGAGGATTTCGTGCCGGGCGGCGGCTTTCTCGTCGTCCGGGTTGAGGCGTCCGCTGCCGGAAGGGTGGTAGGGCGGATTGGCGAGGACGTGATTGACGGCGCCCAACCTTGGGCGTTTCAGCCGCCGCAAGTCTTCCTCGATGACCGTCACCCGGTTTGCAAGCTGGTTGTCGGCGGCGTTGGCGCGGGCCAGGGCGGCCAGGTCCGGTTGGATTTCCACCGCCACGACGGATACCCGGGGGTGCAAAAGGGCCGCCACCAGGGCGACGATGCCGCAGCCGGCGCCCAAGTCGACCACCCGGTCGCCGGGCCTGAAGCGGGCGAAGCCAGCCAGCAGCACGCTGTCGAGGGAGAAGCGGTAGCCGTCCCGGTGCTGCCTGACCTTGAGCCGGCCATTCAAAAAGGGATCGCAGGTCGTGGGTTTCATGAGCGGCTGACCCGGAAGCGGATTTTTTCGATGCCCGCTTCGGGGAGGCCGGCGTTGATGCGGGCAATCATTTCGGCCTTGAGAAACTGGAGCTGCTGCATCCAGACGCTGCTGGCCACGTCCACCAGCAGCAAGTGGTCCTTGAGGCCCACGGGGCGGGCATTGGCGGCGATGGCCGGCCCCACCAGCATTTCCCAGCGGCGGCAAATGTCCAGCAGCACCTTGTCGCCGCCGGGGCGCAAGCGTTCCAGGGCATCCTCGAGCAGGCGGCCGATATGAACCGGGGCGGTGGTCGGCGGTGAATCGCTGTCCATCGTCTTGATCTATCGGCCCGTGCAGCCCCTGTCAAGGTGCGCCAGGGGAGCGGCGTTTGGCTGCCGGCCAGCGTTTTACCCTTGACTTACCCGGCCGGCTCATCTAATTTCAGATCCAATATCAATAACTTCCGGGACGTGTTGAAAAAACGGCCCATCAACCCGAAGGAAACGGCAAAAATCATGAGTTGGGATTGGGAAAAGCTGAAAGAACAGCAGGAGCGGCGCACCGGTGGCCCCGTGCCGCCCCAGATGGACGAGCTGCTGCAACGGTTGAAGAATTTTCGGTTTCCCGGCGGGCCGCTGGTGTTGCTCCTGGCGGTGGCGATCATCCTGGGGACGTCGATGTTCTACACCGTGGCGGTGGAGGAGGTCGGAGTGGTGCAGCGCTTCGGCAAGTACGTGCGCACCACCCAGCCGGGCTTGAACTTCAAGCTACCGGCGGGCATCGAGACGGTCACCAAGGTCAAGGTGCGGCGGGTCTATGCCGAGGAGTTCGGCCTGGGTACCGACGAACGAGGCCGGGTGCGTTTCGGCTCCGGCGACGAAAGCGCCTCGGCGTCGCTCATGCTCACCGGGGACCTCAACGTGGCCCTTGTGCCCTGGATCGTCCAGTACCGGATCAACGACCCGTACAACTACCTGTTCAAGGTCGATGACGTGCGGCGCCTGCTCCAGGACATGTCCGAGGCCGCCATGCGACTGGTGGTGGGCGACCGGAGCATCAACGAGGTGATCAGCAAGCGCGAGGAGATCGCCGTCGAGGCCCGTGAACTGCTGCAGGAGGAACTCAACGACGCCGAATCGGGCATCAGCATCGTCACCATCGAGATGAAGCGCACCAACGTGCCCGGGCCGGTCCAGCCGTCCTTCAACGAGGTCAACCAGGCCGGCCAGGAGAAGGAGCGGATGATCTACGAGGCCCGGGAAGACTACAACAAGGCCATCCCGGCGGCCCGCGGCGAAGCCGAGCGGGTGATCCGCGGCGCGGAAGGCTATGCCTTTGAAGTGGTCAACCGGGCCAAAGGAGACACGGCCCGTTTTCGGGCCATCTACGAGGAGTACGTCAAGGCCAAGGATGTCACCCGGCGGCGCATCTACCTGGAGACGTTGAAGTCCTTGCTGCCCAGGCTCGGGCAGAAATACATATTGGACGCCGACCAGAAGAACGTCCTGCCGCTGCTCAACCTCGGCGCCAAGCCGGTACCTGTAGAGGAATTGACCAAATGAAACTCAAAGGAATCATTATAGCCGCCATCGTGGTGGTGGGCCTGTTTCTGTTCACGGCGGCCTATGTGGTCGATGAGACCGAGCAGGTGGTGGTTACCCAGTTCGGCAAGGTCGTCGGCCAGCCCAAGACCGAACCCGGGCTCTATTTCAAGCTTCCCGTGATTCAGCAGGCGACCTATTTTCCCAAGAACCTGCAGCATTGGGACGGGGACCCGGGCCAGATTCCCACCCTGGACAAGACCTACATCTGGGTGGACGCCTTCGCCCGCTGGAAGATCATCGATCCGGTCAAGTTCTTCCAGACGGTCAACAACGTGGTGGGGGCCCAGGCCCGCCTGGACAACATCATCGATCCGGCGGTGCGCAACCTGATCACGGAAAACCGGTTGATTGAAGCCGTGCGGCGTACCAACCGGCGGCTGGACACCTTCGAAGTCGGTCTCGAGGAGATGAAAAGAGAGGGAGCGCCGGTTTCGGTCTTCATGATCACCACCGGACGCGAAAAGATCACCGAGGCCATCGTGGCCCAGGCCCAGCCCAAGCTCAACCAGTTCGGCATCGAGCTGGTGGACGTCAAGCTCAAACGGATCAACTACGTGGAGGAGGTGCGCGAATCGGTGTACGCCCGGATGATCGCCGAGCGCAAGCAGATCGCCGAGAAGTTCCGCAGCGAGGGGCAGGGCGAGGCGCGCAAGATCCTGGGGCAGAAGGAACGCGATCTGAAGGAAATTACTTCGGAAGCCTACCGCATCGCCCAGGAGATCAAGGGCAAGGCGGATGCCGAGGCGACCCGCCTCTACGCGGAAGCCTACGGGGTGGATCCCGATTTCTACTCGTTCACCAAGACCCTGGAGACCTACAGCGAGGCCATGGACAAGAACACCTCGGTGGTCCTTTCCACCGATACCGAGTTTTTCAAGTACCTGAAGGATTACCGGGCCGACTAGCGGGCCCGCGCAAATGGACAAAAAAAGCACCGCTGCCAACGGCTACTGGGTTGTGCGGCGGTGCTTTTTTTGTGTCTGAGGGTAAATCTTGCGCCCGGCGGCGGGTCTCCTACTTGCCCTTGCGCCGCTGGTGCCGGGTACGGGCCAGCAGCTTGCGGTGCTTGTGCTTGCGCATCTTCTTACGACGCTTCTTGATGACACTGCCCAACAGATCACCTCCCGTTGTCCGATCTAGGCCGCGTCCGCCCCCTGGGGATGGGGGCGGACGTGGTGCGGCGATTTCGTGTAATCGACCCCAATTAGCACTTTTTTGTTTGGCCTGTCCACCCTTAATTTGATATCGATCGGGTCATGAAGGGCGTCCGGCGTTTCTCACCACAACAGGTCGAAACGGTCAGGGAAGCGGCGACGATGGCCGAGGAGGTGGTCAGCGACACCTTCAAGCTGTCGTCGGGGCAGTGGCGCTACGACATCAAGACCCTCGATACGATGAACGATGTCGAGCCCGACCCCGGCCCCCTGGCCCAGGTGATCCTTGCGGCCCGGCAGCGCAGCGACTCGTGCCTGCGATCCCAGCGCGTCGATGTCTACCTGATCTGCCTGCAGGATCATGCCATCCTCGAAACCCTGGAAGCCCATCCGTGGCTGGATCTCTTTGCCCTGGTCCTCTACATTGTCGTCCACGAACTGATCCACATCGAGCGCTTCAGCCGTTTCAAGCAGAATTTCCAGGCCACCCCTGAAGAGACGCACAGCGAAGAGGCCCGGGTACACCGCCTTACTCGACAAATCGTCGAAAACCTGCCGGTGGCCGGCATCGATGCCGTCTTGCATTTTTTCGCCCATTGGCACGGTCCCATCGATGCCCTGCACACGCCCGACGCCATCGTCCCCAAAATCCGGTAAGACGGCATCCTCTCGATCTTACCGCGCTTGACAACTCGAAAGAGGGACCTATATTTACGCATTCTTGCGCCAACCTGAAGTGTTTCGCAAAAATTTCAGGAGAGTGAAGCCATGCCCATTTACGAGTACGAATGCGAAAACTGTGGCCGGATAGAAGAAGTCCTTCAGCGATTTTCAGACAAGCCGCTCACCCGTTGCCGCCACTGCGCCGGCAAGCTGCACAAGCTGGTGTCCCAGAGCGCGTTCCATCTCAAGGGGGCCGGATGGTACGTGACGGACTACGCTCGTAAAGACGCCGGACGCAGCGACAAGGCGGCCGACAAACCGGCCGCAGGCGGTGCGGACGCTGCATCTGCCGGCGGCAGCGATCAGAGCAACGCCAGGAGTGAAAAGAGCGACTGAAGCGAAAAAAACAAAAGGAGAGGTTGGAAGATGAAATTGAGACCATTGAACGATCGTATTTTGGTAAAGCGCCTGGAAGAAGTGAGCACGACCAAGGGGGGCATCATCATCCCTGACTCGGCCAAGGAGAAGCCGGCCGAAGGCAAGGTGATCGCCGTGGGCAACGGGCGGCGCGGGGAGGACGGAAAGCGCATCCCGCTGGAAATCAAGAAGGACGACCGCATCCTGTTCGGCAAGTACAGCGGTACCGAGGTCAAGCTCGAGGGCGAAGAGTACCTGATCCTGCGAGAGGACGACGTGCTGGGCATCGTCGATTGATCGATCGCCGCCAACGGTTCGCATTTGCTCGTTTCTGATCAATCTTAAAGATCGACGGTAAGGAGGAGTGATTAAAATGGCAAAAGAGATCAAGTATGACATGAAGGCCCGCGAGGCCATGCTCAGGGGGGTCAGAACGCTGGCCGACGCCGTGGTGGTAACCCTCGGCCCACGGGGACGCAACGTGGTGATTGACAAGTCCTGGGGATCGCCCACGGTGACCAAGGACGGCGTCACGGTGGCCAAGGAGATCGAGCTGGAGGACAAGTTCGAGAACATGGGCGCCCAGATGGTCAAGGAAGTGGCCAGCAAGACCAGCGACATGGCCGGCGACGGCACCACCACGGCCACCGTCCTGGCACGGGCCATCTACGAGGAAGGCCAGAAGCTGGTGGTGGCCGGCAACAGCCCCATGACCATCAAGCGCGGCATCGACAAGGCCGTGGAAGTGGCGGTCAAGGAGCTGCAGAGACTGAGCAAGCCTACCAAGGACCAGCGTGAAATCGCCCAGGTGGGCACCATTTCGGCCAACAACGACGAGACCATCGGCAATATCATCGCAGACGCGATGAACAAGGTGGGCAAAGAGGGCGTCATCACCGTCGAAGAGGCCAAGGGAATGGAGACCACCCTCGAGGTGGTGGAGGGGATGCAGTTCGACCGCGGCTACATCTCTCCCTACTTCGTCACCGATCCGGACAAGATGCTCGCTTCCATCGAGGATCCCTACATTCTGATCCATGAAAAGAAGATCAGCTCCATGAAGGACCTGCTGCCGATCCTGGAGCAGGTGGCCAAGATGGGCAAGCCCCTGGTGATCATCGCCGAGGATGTCGAGGGCGAAGCCCTGGCGACCCTGGTGGTCAACAAGCTGCGCGGCACGATCCAGGTGGCGGCTGTCAAGGCGCCCGGCTTCGGCGACCGCCGCAAGGCCATGCTCGAAGACATCGCCATCCTCACCGGCGGCCAGGTGGTCAGCGAGGATCTCGGGGTGAAGCTGGAGAATGTTTCCCTGCAGGATCTCGGCAAGGCCAAGCGAATCACCATCGACAAGGACAATACCACCATCGTCGATGGCGCCGGCAGCCGCAGCGCCCTGGAGGGCCGGGTCAAGCAGATCCGGGCCCAGATCGAGGAGACCACCAGCGACTACGACCGTGAAAAGCTCCAGGAACGCCTGGCCAAGCTCATCGGCGGCGTCGCGGTGATCAACGTGGGCGCGGCTACCGAAACCGAGATGAAGGAGAAGAAGGCCCGCGTGGAAGACGCCCTCAACGCTACCCGGGCTGCCGTGGAAGAGGGCATTGTCCCCGGTGGCGGCGTGGCCCTGGTGCGGTGCCTGGATGCCCTGGAGAAGATCAAGATCAAGGCCGACCAGAAGCTGGGCGTCAGGGTGGTGATGCGCGCCATGGAGGAACCGCTGCGCCAGATCGCCAACAACGCCGGCTTCGAGGGTTCGGTGGTGATCGACAAGGTCAAGAACGGGGAAGGTCCCTTCGGATACAACGCTGAGACCAACACCTACGAGGACCTGATCGCCGCCGGCGTCATCGATCCGACCAAGGTGGTGCGCTTTGCTCTCCAGAATGCCGCCAGCGTGGCTTCCCTGATGCTCACCACCCAGGCCATGGTGGCCGAGAAACCCGAGGAGAAGGACGCTGCGCCGGCCATGCCGGGCGGCGGCATGGGCGGCATGGGTGGCATGGGCGGTATGGGCGGTATGATGTAATCGCCTCACCACAGCTTTTCTGCAGACTGAGCCCCCCGGCGCCAGCGGTGCGCCGGGGGGTTTTTATTCGGGAATTCAACTGCTTGACAACTATCCGGAAGGCGGCCTAAATAGAAAGCAGCGTTACCTCAACCCTTTACTGCAGCGGGGCATACGATGAACCACCACCAGGATAAGGCCTTGCCAGCGGGGCATTCGGCGGGCCGCGGCGTCTCGTCATATTTTCATGGGAGCCTGCTTTTTTTCATCGTAGCCCTTCTGGTCGTCGCTCCATTCGCCGCTGGGCAGGAACCTGTTTCGCCCGTCGACGCGGTTCAACCTGGGCCCGGTTTCGACTATACCGTTAAAAAAGGCGATACGCTGTGGGACCTGTCGCGCCGGTTTGTCGGCAGCCCCACTGACTGGCCCTGGATATGGAAGCACAACAACCAGATCCCAAACCCGCACCGCATCTTCCCCGGCGACCGGATCCGAATGTCGCCGCTTCCGGCATCTGTACCTGCCGTACCCCCTTCCGCCGAGGCCTCCATCAAGCCGTCTGGATTCCAGGAAGTGGCCGCTGCTCCGCCCTCTTACCGTTTTCCCGGCATCGAGGCCATCGGTTTCATTCGGCCTCAGCCGGTGGCGCCGGCGGCGACGATCTCCAGGCTTTCCGGGGACAAAACCATCGCTGGCCTGTGGGAATCGATCTGGGTGCGGCCGTCTGAAGGGACAATCCTCCTGCCGGGCCAGCAGTTCGTCGTGTACCGGGCGTTGGCGCGGATCGTGGACAAAGCGGGCAAAAAAATTATCGGCTATCCCCACTACCTGCTCGGAATTGTGGAAATCGCCGCCGTTTCAGGCGAGTCGGTTAAGGCCGAGGTCGTTCGGTCTTTCAGGGAGATGCGCGTCGGTGACAAGCTTATGCCCCGAGCGGTGCCGGCGCCCGATGCCGAGATCGTCCTGGTGGATGCGCCGCCGGGGCTTGCGGGAAAGATTCTCCGACCCGAAGAGGATCTGGTTCTTCTGGGCGATTATTCCGTGGTGTTCATCAACCGCGGCCGCCGCGACGGCGTGGCCGTCGGACAGCGTTATGAAATTTGTGATCCCACCCTGGATCCCGGAACCGGCCTGTCGCCGGCCATCGGCGATCTTCTGGTGCTGCGCGTCGAGGAAACCACGGCTACGGCCCTGGTCACCGGTGCCAAGCGGGAGATTCCCCCGGGCGCACCCATCATCTCGGCCGCGTGGGAGAAGTAGGCCGGCGCACCGCGGCGGCGAAGGGCCCGTCAGGAAAGGATCCCATGAAGCGCCATCCGTTTATAGCGATGATTGAACGGCGCTACCGGACAATGAGCACCGGGCAGGGGCAGCGACGCGACACCCGGCCGCTGACACTCCCCAGCAGGAAGCCGATGCCCGGGCTCAGGCCCCGGCTGCCGATCACCACCAGGTCGAAGTGCTCGGCCTCGGCCTTTTCGCAGATCACGTCGGCCGCGAGCCCGACCAGCGTTTCCGCCTGGATGTCCAAGTCAGCCTCTTGGAATTTCTTTTTGTATCCTTCCACGATGTCCACCCCCTGGGCGGTGAGCTGTTCCATCAACTGGTCGGCGTAGAGGAAACTTTCCGGCATTTGAAACGAAACAGGTTGAATGACGTTCATGATCAACACCCGGGCGCCGAACTTTTCCGCCAGGACGACGCCGTGTTGCACCGCCCTGTCCGAGGGCTCCGATCCGTCTACCGGAATCATGATCTTCTTGTACATGGCATCACCTCGCCGATGGGTGGAGGAAAGGATCAGTCTTATTAAAGAAGCTACTGCCGGTTGCAAGCGGTTGTCAAGACACGGGCGCTTCCCTCGGCAGACTGCTTCCAGCCGCGCCGGGCCCGCCTCGCGGCTGCGTATTGACAGCCCGCAAGGCGCAGAGTAGTCTCGATTCAAAAATCGGTTGAATCGTTATTAAAATCAAATACGGGACGATCATGTCCCGTATTTTTGAACAGTCTGGAAACATTGATGGAAAAGGCTGGAAATCACATGGAAGCGATGGTCCCAAAGCCTTTCTCGCGAAACACGTCCAAAAAAAAGGAAAATTCGACGGACGCCTCGGTCGTGGGGCTGGTGCAGAAGGTGGCTGGATCCCGGATTACCGGTTCCCTGGTCGACGACGGGGCCGACAAGGTGCGCCTGGAGACGGTGCTGCGGATCCCCTGCGAAGGTTCCACTGTCTTCGGCATCGTCAGCAACATGGAAACCAGGGGCTTTCGCTCCGGCGAGCCCGCGACCGGCGCTTTCTTCGACATGGATCTTATCGGGGAAAGCACCCGGGACGCCGCGGGGGATGTTTCGTTTCAACGCGGCGTGTCGGTGTACCCGGGACTCAATGCCTCGGTGTTCAGGGCGTCCGCCGAAGACCTGGCACTCATCTATGCCAGGCCCAACGTTCCCAGCGTGAACATCGGCACCTTGCATTTCGAATCGAGACTGCCAGCCTACCTTATCACCGACGAGCTTCTGGGCAAGCATTGCGCCATCCTGGGGGCCACCGGTTCGGGCAAGTCCTCCGGCCTGGTGGTGATCATCCGCTCGCTCATCGACCAGTATCCCCACGCGCATGTGGTGATCCTGGATCCCCATGACGAATACGCTGCCGCTTTCGGTGACATCTGCGAGGTGATAACGGTCGAGGACCTGGACCTGCCCTACTGGCTGCTGAATTTCGAAGAAATGAAGGGCCTGATGTGCAGCGGGGATCCGGTGAGCCGGGAGACGGAAGCCGCCATTCTCAGGGTGGCGGTGGAGGCCGCCAAGCGCGAGTACCTGGAAGGCCAGGGCATCGGCTATCCCGTCAAGGTGGACACGCCGGTGCCCTACTGGCTCAGCCGGGTGCTTCGGTCGATCCAGGAGGCCATGGGACAGCTGGATCGACCGGGGGAGGCGCTGCCGTATCTACGCCTGAAATCAAGGATCGAGGCGCTGCAAAGCGATCGGCGCTACAACTTCATGTTTTCCAATATGCTCGTCAAGGACACCATGGCCGAGATCCTGTCGCGGTTCATTCGGCTCCCGGCGGATGAAAAGCCCATCAGCGTGGTCTCCATGGCCGGCATGCCGTCGGAGATCGTCAACCTGGTGGTGTCGGTTCTCGGACGCCTGCTTTTCGATTTTTCCGTGTGGCGTGACCAGGCCCGGAAACTGCCGATCTTGCTGGTTTGCGAAGAGGCCCACCGGTACATCCCGAGAAATCCCCATACGGCCTATCAACCGGCCCGGAACATCATTTCGCGTATCGCCAAGGAGGGCCGCAAGTACGGATTCTCCCTGGCGCTCATCTCCCAGCGTCCCTCGGAGCTCGACGAGACGGTGCTGTCCCAATGCAACACCCTCCTGGCCATGCGCTTGAGCAACGAGCGGGATCAGGAAGTGCTGGCCAGGGCCCTGCCGGACAACACCCCCGGGCTGCTGGCCTCGCTGCCGGTGCTGCGCACCCGGGAAGCGGTGGCGGCCGGAGAGGGGGTTTCCATACCCATGCGTTTCAAGTTCAAGGAGCTGCTGAGGGCCAACCGGCCCAAGGGGAAGACGGTGAGCTTTGCGGAGAACTGGGGAGAGGCGTTCCCGGTGGGAGACCACGTGCGCGAAACGGTGGATCGCTGGCGTCGGCAGGTGAAGTAGCCGGCGATTTGCCGCTTTTTTCGAGCCCGCTTTAACCAGAAACAAATTGACATAAAAGGGTTGAAACTGCCCCCCGGACTGACGGGGCGGCAAGGAGTCGCTGTCGATGCCGATCCAATGGGAATGGGCCGCAGCCATCGGCGGGGCGCTGGCCGTGGGCGCCTTGGTGGCGGTGCTGGTGTTGCGCCGATGCATCGCCCGGGCCTACGTCGGCGGTCGTGAGGCCATGGCACCGGAGATCGAGCGCCTCACTCGGGAGCTGGCGCAGACGGAGGCCGCCCTGAGCGAGGCCGAGGCCGCGCGGCACGCGTTGGAGACCCGCCTGGCGATCAGCGAGCAGAAGGCCGCCCAGGCCCTGGAGCGCCAAGCGGCCGCGGCTCAACGGGAGGCGCGCCAGGCGGAAACTGTCGCCCTTCTCCAGGAGCGGCTGGCGCAAAAAGAGGGGCAAATCGGCCAATTGCGCACTCGCCTGGAAGAGGCGCGCCGGCAGGCCGAAGAAAAGCTCGCCTTGCTGCAGGACGCCCGCCGGGAACTTGGCGACCAGTTCCGCCTGCTGGCCCAGGAGATCCTCGACGAAAAGGGGAGGGTGTTCGGCCAACAGAGCCAGACGGATCTCAAGCGCCTGCTCGATCCGTTTCGCGACCAGCTCAATGAGTTCAAACGCAAGGTGGATGATGTCTATGTCCACGAGGCCGCCCAGCGGGCTGCCCTGAAAAAGGAGATCGAGACCCTGCGTGACCTCAACCGCCAGATGGGCCAGGAGGCCGTCAACCTCACCCGGGCCCTCAAGGGGGACAAGAAGGCCCAGGGCATCTGGGGAGAGCTGGTGCTGGAGCGGGTGCTGGAAAAATCGGGGCTCAGAAACGGGATCGAGTACGAGAGCCAGGGGGCCTTCCGGGATGCCGACGGCCGTCTGCTGAGACCGGACGTGGTGGTGCGCCTGCCCGAGGACCGTTGCGTGGTGGTGGACGCCAAGGTCTCCCTGGCGGCCTATGCCCGCTACGTGGAAGCCGATACCGAGCCGGCGCGCCGCAGCGCCTTGGCCGAGCACGTCCAGGCGGTGCGCAACCACATCGAGGCGTTGAGCGCCAAGGACTACACCGAACTCAAGGGGCTCCGGAGCCTGGACTACGTCCTGATGTTCATGCCCATCGACGCCGCTTTCGCCGCCGCCTTCCGCGAAGACGAGACCCTCTACACCCGGGCCTTCGAACGGCACATCGTGGTGGTGACCCCCTCGACGCTGCTGGCTACTCTCAAGACCATCGACAACATCTGGCGCTACGAGCGCCAGAACCGCAGCGCCCAGGAACTCTTCACCCGCGCAGGCGCCATCTACGAAAAGCTGCGGCTTTTCCTCGAGACCATGGAAAGGCTCGGCACCCAGCTCGCCACCGCCCGGGGGACATACGACGAGGCCATGAACCGGCTGACCCGGGGCAAGGGCAACGTGGTGAGCCAGCTATGCCGGTTTGCCGACCTGGGGGTGGCCACCCGCAAGTCCCTGCCGCCGCCGGTGCTGGAAGCGGCTGAAATCGACCCGGCGCCGGCGGCCGACACCGTCACGGATCGGTGCGCCGATTGACGGCAGGACGCCGGTTTCTGGTTTCCGCTGTTTCTGGCCGTCGGCCTGGCGCTGAAACCTCGCCACGCCCGGCTCGAGCCGCCTGGAAAGATCGTCGCATCGGCGTTGAGATGATGGTTCAGGGCCGGGTGTCCCAGGCGGACCGGTTCATGGGTTCACCGTCCCTGCAGACCAGGGCCCGGCGCAGATCGGCGCAACGCTCGAGGGCCCGGGGCAGGCCGTGCCGGGCCAGGGTGCGAACATACGGCAGCAGGGCCTGGCTCAGGGCCCGCGAGGCGTCGCCGGCCGCGATGGCGGGGATGTTGGGCACGGCGTAGTGAAGCACGCTATCAACCGTGAAGACCGGATCCTCGTGGGTGGTAAGCCGGTGGATGGTTTCCACCGCGCCGCCGATGGTGGCCGAAACGTCCACGATGACCCGCCCCGGGCGCATGCGCGCCACCGTCGCCCGGTCCACCAGGTGAGTGCGGCTGCCGGGCGGCACCGTGGCGGTGTTGATCACCAGGTCCGCCGAGGCCACGGTTTCGGTCAATAGGGGGGAAGGGACCGGGTGCAGCGCCACGCCGGACGGCAGAATGGGCCGCAGGCGCCGCAGTCGTGCGGTATCGATTTCAAACAGGTCCACCTCGGCGCTCCCCGCTGCCAGGGCTGCCGCCGTGCCGGCCGTGCCGCCGCCCAGGATGACCACCCGGCGCAAATCGATGTCCCTGAGCAAGTCCCGTCCGATGGACATGGCCAGGCGGCCGGCAAGCGTGCTCATCGGCGCCAGCAGGGGAAAACGGCCGTCCTCGGTTTGCACGGCTTCAAAGGCCAGTGCCGTGATCCGGCGGCGCAGCAGAAAGTCGACCAGTTCCGGCCGCTTGGCGGCCGTGAGAAAGCAAAACAGGGCCTGGCCGTCAAGGAAGGCGTCGAATTCGGCCGGGGTCGGGCCCTTGACCTTGATGACGAGGTCCGCCGCCCGCAAGACCGCCGCGGCGTCCGGGCGCACCGCGACACCGGCTTGCACGAATGACGCATCGGAAAACCCTGCCTTGGCGCCGGCGTCCTTTTCCATCGTTACCGCCGCGCCGGCGGCCACCAGCGCCCCGGCGGCCTCGGGCAGCAGCGCAATCCGGTGTTCACCGCTCTGGGTTTCCTTGAGGATGCCGATGTTCATCGAAGCCGGTGTCGTCCTGCGTTCTGTTTGCGCCCATTTTCCCTGCCCAGGGCGTGTAGGTTCCCCGGAGCGCTGGGAACCGGAACGCCTGTCTGGCGATGGCCATGGGCCGCGGTGAGCATGCCGGCACCGCAAACCAGCAAGGTGCCCAGGCCGGTGAGGGGCGAGAGGGTTTCCGACCAGAAAAGCCAGCCGAGCAGGGCGGCGAAGACGATGTTGGCATACGAAAAGGGGCCCACCCGTCCGGCCGGGGCGAGACTGTATCCGCGGGTGAGCAGCATCTGGCCGAGTACCGCCAGCAGGGCGATGCCGACCAGGACCGTCGTGGCCCGCGGCGACGGTGTTTGCCAGCTCCAGGTCAGCGGTACCGATGACACCACGGTGGCCAGCAGGGAGAAATAGAAGACGATGCGGCCCGGGGGCTCGGTGTCCGACATGCGCCGGATGCTCACCATGGCCACCGCCATCAGGGCCCCGGAGCCCAGCCCGAGCAGGGCCGCCGGCCGCAACACCCCGGGGCCCGGTCGCAGGATGAGCACCACCCCGGCAAAGCCGAGGAAGACGGCCCGGTAGACGACGTGCGACAGCGGTTCGCCGATCCACAGGCGTGCCACCAGGGGGATGAAGATCGGAGAGGTGTAGGAGAGCAGCACGGCCTCGGCCAGGGGCAAACGGCCGAGGGTGTAAAAGAACAAGTACATCGACCCGAGCCCGGCCAGGCTGCGCACCAGGTGGCGCCGAAAATGCCGGGTTTTCAGCGTCGCCGGTCCGGCGGCCCGGAGAAAGAAAGGAACCAGGATGACCAGGGCCAGGGCGTTGCGGAAAAACACCACCACTGCGTTGGGCAGTTCGGCGGTCGCTTCTTTGACCAGGGCGCCCATCATGGCGAACATCAGCGAGGCCCCCAGCACGTGGAGAGCGCCGGCCAGGAGGCGGTCGCTGCGCACTGCCGCGGCCGGCGACGCGGTGGCTTCGTGCTTCATGGCGACCGTCCTTCGGCCAAGGCACCCAGGGTCACCGGCTTGATCGGTGCCCGGGCACCGAAGGGCGGCAGCGTCGCTGGCGATTGACGGGTCAACAAGGCGAGCAGGTCCAGAACGACGGGGCCGCAGGTGCGTCCCTGGCAGATGCCCATGCCGAGGCGCAGGGTCTTCTTGAGCGCCGAGAGGCTGTCGGCGCCCGAGAAGACCGCCCGCCGGATGTCGCCCATGGTCACGTCTTCGCAGCGGCAGACCACCGTGTCGTCGGGAATGCCGGCCAAGGCCTCGGGCGGCACCCGGGTGACGGCCGCCAGGGCCCGGCCGAGGGACAGCTCGCGTCGGCGCCGGTGATTTAACCACCGGCGCCGGGCTGCGACCTGGCCGCCCAATCTGCTTCCCAGGTAGTCGATTACGCCGAAAGCGGCCAATTCGCCTTCCACCAGGGCCTTGGCGCCGCCGCCGATCCCGGTGACTTCCCCGGCGGCGAAAATACCGGGCCGAGATGTTTGGAGTGCCGCGTCCGTGTCCACCACCCAGCCCCCGCGGTGCTCGTCGTGGACCAGCCGGCACCCGGCCTGCTGGGCCAGTTCAAGATTGGGCACCAGTCCCCAGCCGATGGCCAGGCCGTCGGCGGAAAAAACCATGGTTTCGTTGCTGGGCCGGCCACGGGGGGCGGAGCGCACCGCCACCACCCGTTGCGCGCGTTCCCGCCCTTCGGCCCTGACCACCCGCCAACCGCAGCGTACCCGACACCCGGCGGCCTGCAATCGGATCAAATAGGCCGCCCCCTGCAGCATCTTGGTGGGCTGGCGGCAAAGGGCCAGCGCCAGGTGCCAATGCTCTCGCCACCCGGCCTGATCCAGGACGGCAAGGACCCGTCCCCTGGCGGCGGCGGTTTCCGCGGCGGCGGCATAGAGCAGGGGGCCCGCTCCGGCGACTACCAGGCGTCGGGCCGGCAGTATCCCGTGGGCCTTGACGAGAATTTGTGCCGCGCCGGCGCCCATCACTCCGGGCAGGGTCCAGCCGGCAAAGGGAAGGTAGCGCTCCCGGGCGCCGGTGGCCAGTATCGCGGCTCGGGGGCGCAGGCGGACCAGGCGGTGGCCGGCATCCACGGCCAGCACTTCGCCGTCGGCGAAGATACCGATGACGCGCTGTAGCGGTTTTCCGTAAAAATTTTGTCCCTTGCTGCGAGCCGCCAGTCGCAGGCCCTGCCGTCTCGCCGGGTCAAGACCGCCGCGCGTGGGTTTCCGGGAGCGGCGCAGCAGTTGACCGCCCGGGAGGGGGTTTTCATCGAGCAGGCGGACGTCAAGACCGGCCCGCCCGAGAACGGCGGCGGCGGCCAAGCCGGCTGGTCCGGCCCCGCAAACGGCTACGTCGCAGGGTTCAGTATCCATCGGTGCGGATGTCCATTCCGTCTTCGACCTCGGTCATGCAGGCCTGAATCCCTGGCTGCCCGTTGATCGTCACGCGGCATTCGAAGCACACCCCCATGGCGCACAGGGCACCGCGGGGTTCCCCGTGGCGATCGCTGCGGCGAAGGGTGCGGATTCCGGCGGCGTGAAGGGCGGCCAATACGCTCTGGCCTTCCAAGGCCGGCACCGGCCGGCCGTTGACCCGGATGATGATGGGAGCGGGTTCGGGCGCTGTCGCCCGCCGGGGAGAGGCGCCCTGGGCCGGACTGTTTTGGCGCTGGTGTCTGTTCACGGTGAGACTCCGTTCGCGGCGGCTTCGGCCGATGCCGGGGCGCTGAAACGCATCGGGTCAAAGTCGTTCAGGTCTATTCGGGGTCGGCCGTTGACGATCAACTCGGCGATCAGCGCACCGGTGACCGCCGACAGGGCGATGCCGTCGCCCTCGTGGCCTGCGGCCAGCACCAGCCCCGGCACTGCCGGCACCGGGCCGAGCAGGGGCAGTCCGTCGGGGGTCCAGGGGCGCAGACCGGCAAAAGCGCGGATCACCTGGACTTGCTTCAATACGGGGACGATGTGGGTGCAGGCGGCGGCGATGGCCTGGATCCCGTCCACCGTGGTGTTGCGATCGTAGCCGGCAAACTCCCTGGTGGAACCGAGCAGCAGGTTGCCCCGGGCCGTCTGCTCCATGGAAACGCTCTGCCCGCTCCGTGCCGCCAGCGCCGGATCGTATTTGACCGCGATATAGCGGGCGGAAATCAGGCAGTGGCGCAAAATTTGCCGTTGCGGCGCGGTAACCAGGAGCTGGCCGCGGCGTGGCCGGATGGGGGGATCAAGGCCCAGCAGGGCTGCCAGGCGGGGCGTGTCGGCGCCCGTGGCCAAAACCACCGTTCGGGTGCGGATGGTGCCCCGGGTGGTGGCCACGGCGCAAATAGCGCCGGCCTGGCATTCGAATCCGGTGACGGCGGTGCGGGGCATGATCCGGGCGCCTCTTTGCCGGGCTCCGGCGGCCAGGGCCAGGGTGAGGCGCATGGGATTGATCTGGGCGTCCAGGGGGCTGTAGGCGGCCGCGATCACGGCCTCGGACAGGGCCGGCTCGAGTCGCCGGGCCTCGGGGCCGTTCACCAGACGTACGTCCAGCCCGCTGTCACGCTGGGCCGCCACGTAACGGCGCATGGCTTCGTGCTCGGCCTCGTCGCCGATGGCCACCAGGCCGCCGCAGCGCAGGTACTCGTAGTCCAGCGGCACCATGGCGCGCAAGGCCTCGAGGCGCCGCTGGCTCTCCAGGGCCAGGTGCAAATGCAAGCCGGGTTTTTTGCTTTGCAGGAAGACGAGGCCGTCGCAGGCGCCGCTGCTGCCCGCCGCCAGGTCGGCACGTTCGCAGACCACCGGGCGCAACCCCGCCAAGGCGAGATGAAAGGCCACCGAGGCGCCGATGACCCCGCAGCCTATCACCACCGCGTCGGCTGTTGCGGGCGCACGCTTCATGCGGCCAGAACCGCTCGGCGGCACGTTGCCCGGTCGCGCAGGGACCAGACGAATACTGCCGTCGCGCCCGCCAGCCCGCCGATGGTAAGGAGCTGTTGGCCGAAGACCAGCAGCCCCGCGGCGGCGAGCAGGAGGATCCGCTGGGCCTTGTTGAGCCGGTGAAAGAGGTAACCCACTACCCCCGCCGCCAGGCAGACCACGCCGAAGGCGGTCGTCAGGAGGCTGAAGACAATGGCGGTCATGGATCCATCCAGCAGCAGGGCCGGCTGATAGACAAAGGCGAAAGGCACCAGGAAACCGGCGATGCCGAGCTTGAATCCTTCGAGGCCGGTGGCCATCGGTTCGCTGCCGGCCAGGTTGGCGGCGGCGAAGGAGGTGACCGCGTCGGGGGGCGTCAGGTCGGCCAGCACCGCGTAATAGAAGACAAACAGGTGGGCCGCCAGCATCGGCACCCCCAGGCTCCCCAAAGCCTGGGCGCCCACGGTGACGCCGATGATATAGGCCGCCGTGGTGGGGATCCCGGTTCCCAGTACGCTGACGATGACAAACACCAGAAGCATGGCCAACAGGAGTATGTTGCGGGAAGCCGAGACAAGGATCGATCCGAAGGCCAGGGCCACGCCGGTGTGGGTCAGCACCGCCACGATCATTCCCGCGCCGGCCAGCACGGCGGCAATCAGACTGCAGTTGACCAAGGAGCTGAAGAAGATCTGCAGCGCCTTGCGCCAGTCGAGCCAGGTGCGCCGGTCGCAACAGCTCAACAGCAGGGTGATCCAGATGGTGTGAAAGGCCGCCTTGGATGGCGAATACCCCGAGGCCAGCAGCATGACGATGAAACCAAAGGGCAGCAGAAAATAGCTGCGGCGCACCATGTCGCGTATTTTGGGGCGCAAGTCGGCACCGACGGGCTGGATCCCCCGGCGCAGGGCGATGAAGTGCACCATCCCCATCACGCCGAGGTAATAAAGAAAGGCCGGGATCACGGCGGTCTTGATGATGGTGAAATACGGCACCCCGGTGACCTCGGCCATGATGAAACTGCCCGCCCCCATGATCGGGGGCATGATCTGGCCGCCGACCCCCGAAATGGCCTCCACGGCCGCCGCCTGCTTGGCCGAGTAGCCGCTGCGCTTCATCATCGGGATGGTAAAGGCGCCGGTGGCATAAACGTTGGCCACGGTGCTGCCTGAGACGGTACCGTAAAGCGCGGAGGAGACCACCGAGATCTTGGCCGAGCCGCCCCGGGCCCATCCCGCCGCCCAGGTGGCGAAATCGATGAGGAAGTCCCCGGCGCCGGTGGTGGTGAGCACCGCGGCAAAAAGAATGTAAATGTAGAGGATGTCCGCCGAAATTCCGGTGAGAAACCCGAAAATCCCCTCGTCGTTGGGCAGGAAGAGGATCTCGATGGCCCGGTCGAGGCTGAAGGCCTTGTAGTTGAACATACCGGGCCAGTACTGGCAGGTGAACAGGTAGACCAGCACCAGGCCCACGGTGACGGCGAACCACTTGGAAAGCGCCCGCCGGCAGCACTCGATGACCGCCAGGGCCAGCAGGGCGCCCAGGATCACCTCTTCGGTGCGCACTTCGTGGAAACCGACGAACCGCTGGTTGAGCCGATCGGCATGATAGACGGTATAGAGACTGGCCGCCAGGCAGACCAGGGCGCCGACCACGTCCGCAACGGTGGGCCGCTGCCGGTTGGAGCGGGCCGTGGCCGGGTAGAGCAGAAAGATCACCGGTAGCAGCAAGGCCAGGTGTATCCCCCGGAAAATGCGCGGCTCGGGTGAACCGAAGCCGGAAGTATAGTAGTGGAACAGCCCGGCGCCGATGGCCACGAGGTAGATGGGCACCATCCAGCGGTTGCTTAGTTTACGCATGAGCGACGAGAGAAGGTATGCGTCAGGGTGTCAGTTGACCGGCGCTCGGCCTCTGCGGGTGTCCGCCGCCGGCACCGGTCCTTCCCGGCGGCGGACACCGTCATCGACTACTGGAGCACCCCGGCCTCGCGGTAGTAGCGCTCGGCGCCCGGATGAAGCGGAACGCCGCAGCCGGTGGGGCCGTCCTTGACTTCATAGGTGGCCAGGCTGGCGTGGATCTGATGGACCTTGTCCAGGTTTTCGTTGAAGATCTTGGTGATTTGGTAGGCCAGTTCTTCGGGCATGTCCTGGTGAACGGTGATCACCGATCCGCTCTTGGCGGTGCGCACCGGCGTGGTGTTGGCAGCCTTGGGATAAGTGCCCACCGGAATTTCGCCGGGCACGATGCCGAACTGGTCAAGGTAATGCAGGACCATGTCGGAAAAATGGACCAGCTTGAGGTCCCGGCCCACCGAGGCCTCGGTTACCGCCGCGCCGGGCAGGGCCAGGAAGGTGAAGACGCCGTTGACATTCTTGTCCTTGAACTGGTTGGCCTGGAATGAGTAGTTGCCCCGGGCGAAGTGAAACCCCTTGTCACTCAGGGTGTTAAAAGTCTCCCCGTAGGCGGCCAGGATCTGTTCGAAGACCCAGGCTTCGGAGCTTCCCGCCTGGCTGAGGGCCATGCGGAACTTGGGTTGGGCAAAGAACTGATCCGTGTCGTCAACGGGAATCTCCGCCCCCACGTACAGGTGGAAAAAGTTCATGCTCATACCGCCGGCCAGGGCCCGCAGCTCGGTGAGCGGCTTTTCGAAGGGGGCCATCCCCTTGTAGGCCGCGGCGTTCATGAAAGGCAGGCCCCAGCCTATTTCCGCGCTCTTGTTGGCCACCAGGGCCGGGTTCTGGACCCCACCACCGGGGATGACCTTGATGACGATATCCGGGTTGGCCTGGTTGACCACCGTGGCGATGCCGCCGGCCATGCCGTACCAGCCGCCGCCGGCGCCGCCTGCGGTCCAGGTGAGGGTCACTTGGTCGGCGGCCTGCAGGGGCAGAGCCGTGATAAACAGAACCAGTCCCGCCAATGTCAACCTCGAAAGAAATCGCGCCATGGTCCGTCCTCCTTCTTGTTGTTGTGGGATAATGAAGCAGATGGTGGCAGAGACGATCGCTTCAGGCCTCGAACGCGGCGGCCGTACCGTGGGGCCTGCCCGTTGCCTCCGGGCGCGGCATTGCTTGCGGCAGAGTGATAGGCTCATTACAAACCGCACAGGCCGGTGTCAAGGAGTTTGTCGGACGGCCAACGCCCGGGGCGGCTTGAGCGCATCGGAGCGATGACAGCGGCGGGTGGAAAACAGGCCCGGTAACCATGGGACGCCAAGGGTCAGGCCAGAATCCGCGCCAGGGCGTCGAGCCCGGTGTCCACCAGGGCCAAATCGGCCTGGGTGCCCATGTGCCCGATGCGGAAGACCCCGCCGGCCAGGGGGCCGATGGATCCGCCCATGACCACGCCCTCGGCGCGCAATCGGCGGTCGAGATCATCCCATGAAACGGCATCCGGAACCCGGACGGCCGTCACGGTGGGGGCGCAATCCGCCTCGTGGCGAGGAAAGAGGCAAAGGCCCATTTGCCGGAGCCGGTGGCGGGTATGGGCGGCCACCTCTGCGTGGTCCTGGATCACCGATGCCAGGCCAAGGGACAGGATGCGGTCGCAGGCCGCCTCGAGACCGGCGATGGCCTGCCAGCAGGGGGTGTAGGGAAACCAGCGGCGGTCCAGGGCCTCGCGGAACGGTGCCAGCGCGTCGTATCCCTGGTATCCCGTTTTATCGATTTCCTCCCAGGCCCGGTCGCTCACCGCCACCATCCCCAATCCCGGCGGGGCGGAGAGGCATTTTTGGGATCCCACCAGGCACAAGTCGATACCCCAGGCGTCGGTGGCCAGCTCCGCCCCGCCCGCGGCGGCCACGGCGTCCACGTAAAAAAGGGGGACACCGAGCGCCCGCACCGCCTCACCCACCTTTGCCACCGGGTTCACGACGCCCGAGGGGGTCTCCACGTGGACCATGGTGACCATCTTGGGACGAAACGTCTCGATGGCCGCCCAAACCTGCTCCGCATCGGCAGCCTCGTCGTGTCCGAAGCCCACCACCGTGACCTCGGCCGTGATAGTCCGGGCCATCTCCGCGATCCCGTATCCGAACACCCCCGTGGCCACCGAGAGGACCCGATCTCCGGGAGAGAGCGTGCTTTTGAGGGCCCCCCAGAGGGCCACCATGGCTTCTCCGCTCATGATGGCGATGCGGTTGCGGGTCTGGATGATGGCCCGGAGCTTCTCTTCAACCCGGGCATACTGGTCGAAGAACTCTTCTTCGAGGTCTGCGGAGCCGAAATCGTAATGGCCGGCCTCCAGAACGGCTGGGGGAACGGCGGTGGGACCGGGAACGAGAGGAACCGGGTAGCGTTTCATCTTTTCCTCCTTCGGGGCTGACGCCATTTCGCCTCGGTGGCACCATAGGGCCTTGTTCCATTGCGGTCAACGGAATAAAGACCGAAAGGGGCGGCCGCGGGCAGCCTCCGACGCCCCCATCGGTTCATCCATCGGTCACCGGCCAAACAACAAGGGCTGCAACCCATTAGGATTGCAGCCCTTGTTAATTTTTGGTGCCGAAGGCCGGACTTGAACCGGCACGGGCGTAGCCCACTACCCCCTCAAGATAGCGTGTCTACCAAATTCCACCACTTCGGCACAACGGTTGGCTACTTTTGCGGCTCCGGAGCGCTGGGCGCCGGCGCCGTTTCGGTGACTGCCGGCTTGTCGGTCATCACCGACTTGCCGGTCCGGGTGCCCGACATGTAGGCCAGGGTGAGGGAGGTGAGCATGAAGATCACCGCCGCCACCGTGGTCGCCTTGCTGAGAAAACCGCCGGCACCGGAGCTGCCGAAGAGGGTCTGGCTGGCCCCCATGCCGAAGGCGGCGCCCATGTCGGCGCCCTTGCCGGTTTGCAGCAGCACGATCAAGATCAGTGCGATGGAAACCAGCACGTGAATCACTACCAGGAAAATCGTCATGTCCTTGTACTTTTCTCTTTCACTGCGCCTGATGGCGCACGATGTCGGCAAACGTTTCCGCCTCGAGGCTGGCGCCGCCCACCAGGGCGCCGTCGATGTCGGCCATTGCCATCAGTTGGGCGATGTTTTCCGGCTTGACGCTGCCGCCGTAGACGATCCGCGTCTTTTCCGCCAGCACCTCGCCGAACAGGGCTGCCAGCCTGCCGCGGATGAAGCGGTGCGCCTCCTGGGCCTGATCGGCGGTGGCGGTTTTGCCGGTGCCGATGGCCCAGACCGGTTCGTAAGCGACCACCAGCGGTTCCAGCCGACTGGAAATTTGCTCCTTTAACCCATCGGCGATCTGTTTGTCAAGCACCGAAAAGGTCTGGCCGGCATCCCGCTGGGCTTCCGTTTCGCCGATACACATCACCGGTGCCAGCCCGTGGCGCAGGGCCGCCTCGAGGCGCCGGCACACCGTGTCATCGGTTTCCCCGAAGTACTGGCGCCGTTCCGAGTGGCCGACCAGCACATAGCGGCAGCCCAGATCGACGAGCATGCCGCCGGCCACCTCGCCGGTGTAGGCCCCTTCGTCAGCCCAGAAGAGGTTCTGGGCTCCGAGGGCGAGGGGGGTGTCTTTCACCACCCGGGCCACCGCATCCAGGGCGGTATACGGCGGAGCGATCATCACCTCCACGCCGGAAACGTCCCCGAGGTGTGCGACGAGGTCCCGGGCCGTCTGGGCCGCCTCTCCGGCTGTTTTGTACATTTTCCAGTTGCCGGCGATGAGTGGAATGCGCTGGGGCATGGCGATTTTCCTCGATTTGTTCTGTACTTCTTGGTTTCAATGCATCGGTCGCTAGAGCTGCCCGCCCACCAAGGCCGCAAGGTCCACCATGCGTGCCGCGTAGCCGGCCTCGTTGTCGTACCAGGCCAGCACCTTGACCATGCGATCCACCGTGTAGGTGGTGGCGGCGTCGACGATGCTCGACAGGGTACTGCCGTTGAAGTCGACGCTGACCAGGGGCAGGTCGCTGTAGCCGAGGATCCCCTCGAGGGTGGTCTGGCTGGCGGTTTTCAGGGCCTCGTTGACGTCCGTCACCGTGACCCCCTCTTTTTCCACCGTGACCACCAGGTCCACCAGCGAGACGTTGGGGGTGGGCACCCGGACGGCCAGTCCGTTGAGTTTGTCCTTGAGCTCCGGCAGCACCAGGGCCACGGCCTGAGCGGCCCCGGTGGTGGTGGGGATCATCGACAGGGCCGCGGCCCGCGCCCGACGCAGGTCCTTGTGGGGGAAATCCAGCAGCCGCTGGTCGCCGGTGTAGGAATGGATGGTGGTCATGAGGCCCGATTGGATGCCGAAGTGCTCCATGAGCACCTTGGCCACCGGCGCCAGGCAGTTGGTGGTGCAAGAGGCGTTGGAGAGGATGTGGTGCTGGCGCGGATCGTACTTGCTGTGGTTCACCCCCATAACCACGGTGAGGTCCGGATTTTTGGCCGGGGCGCTGATGATCACCTTGCGCGCACCGGCGCTCAGGTGCTTGGTCGCCGCCTCGCGGTCCCGGAAGACGCCGGTGCATTCGGCCACCACGTCCACCCCCAGATCTCCCCAGGGAAGCTTTTCCGGGTCGCGTATCGACGTGATGGCCACCCTGCGCCCGTTGATCTCGATGCCGTCCGGGTGGGCCGCGATGGCGGCATCCAGCCTGCCGTGTACCGAGTCGTAGGCCAGCAGGTGGGCCATGGTGGCCGCGTCGGTCAAGTCGTTGATGGCCACCACTTCGAGATCCGAGCGTTTGAGGGAGGCCCGCAGGACTTGCCGGCCGATGCGTCCGAACCCGTTGATACCGATCTTGAACCCCATGTCATCTCCCTTTTTCCAGTTTTTAGCTGCTGCGCTTGTTACCTTTCAGGATGCTGCTGGCCAGCGAGATGCTTTTCTTGCCGTAGACTTCCAGTTCGGCCGCCAGCTCGGGCAGCGGGAGCCGTTGGCGGGTGTTGAGGGCCTTGATCAACATGGGGAGGTTGACCCCCGAGAGCACTTCGATGCGGCCTTCCTCCAGAAAAGAATAACTCAGGTTGGAAGGGGTGCCGCCGAACATGTCGGTGAGAATCAGCACGCCGTCGCTGCTGCGCACCTGACGCAGGCCGTCGGCGATCTTCTGGCGCAGCCGGTCCACGTTCTGGTTGAGGTCGATGGAGACGGCCACCGTGGCTTGGGGGGAGGCGCCGATGATGAAGCGGGCCGCGTCGATTAACGCTTCGCCCAGTTGACTGTGGGTGACGATGACGATTCCGATCATGGGATGTATTCCCGCCTGAAATTTGAAGGTGGCGTCGCCGTCAGGCCCCGGTCGTTTCGCCGGCCAGCCCGATGTCGCGGTGCGCCAGGCTGACCCGTCTTCCACGGGCCTGCAAGTGTTCAAAGACGGCCCGTGCCATCACCACCGAACGGTGCCGGCCGCCGGTGCAGCCCATCGCGATGGTCAGATACGCTTTCCCCTCTTTTTCGTACAACGGGATCAAATAGTCAAGCAGGTCCAGGTAGCGCTTCAGGAACTCGCCGGCTTCCGGATCCCCGTGGACGAAACGCCGGATCGGTTCACTGTCGCCGTCCAGGCGGCGCAGGGCCGGATCGAAGAAGGGATTGGTCAGAAAGCGCACATCCACCACCAGGTCGGCTTCGTGGGGCAAACCGTGCTTGAAGCCGAAAGAGACCACATGGATGTTGAGGGGCGCCGGGCGGGCGCCCTGGCGGGCGATGTTGAACATCATCGCCTTGAGCTGGTGAACGTTGAGGTGGGTGGTATCGATAATGCGTGCGGCGGAGACCCGCAGCGGCGCCAGGAGGGCCGCCTCGGCAGCGATGGCCTCTCGCAGGGGCTTGTCCTGCCCCAGGGGGTGCTGGCGCCGGGTCGCCGAGTAACGCTGGACCAGCACCCGCTCCTCGGCCTCGAGGAAAATCACCTCCGGCGCGATGCCGCGCTGGCGCAGCGCTTCAAAGACCGACGGATACCGCTGGACAAACCCCTTTTCGCGCAGGTCCATGACGAAGACCAGCCCGGCGACGGCGGCCTCGCTGTCCAGGGGCAGCTCGAGGAGCTTGGGCAGCAGGGCCACCGGCAGGTTGTCCACGCAGTAGCAGCCGGCGTCCTCGAAGGCCGCCAGGGCGGTGCTCTTGCCCGAGCCGGAGAGCCCGGTGACTACGATGATACGGGCGTCTTCCAATCTTTCGTGTTCCTGAAACCGGCGCTCAGTCTTCCAAGGCCTGCTCCTCCTCGGCGATGGCCGTGAGGATGGCGTCGGTGTCGTGGGCGGCAAGCAGCTTTTTCTTGAAAAGCTCGTTTTTCAGGAGGCGTGAGATGCGCGCCAGCAGCTTCAGGTGAAGCCCGGCGGAATTTTCGGGCGTCATCAGGAGGAAAAAAATGTGGGTCGGTCGGCCGTCGAGGGATTCGAAGTCGACCCCCTGGTGGCTGATGCCCACGCCCAGCACCAGCGAAGTGAGCTGTTCGATCTTGCCGTGGGGGATGCCGATGCCGCCGCCGATGCCGGTGGACCCGAGCCGTTCGCGTTCCATGAGCACCCTCACGAGATGACGCGCCTCGATGCCGGTGAAGCCGGCCAACGGCACCGCCAGCTCTTCGAGCACCCCCTTCTTGTCCCGGGCCTGAAGGTTGGGCAAAATGGTGTCTGTCTTGAGCACGTCGATAATTTTCATGATCAGTCGCTCGGCTGGATCAGCCCGTAATCTCCGTTGCGCCGGCGGTAAAGCACGTTGACCCGGTCGGTGTGGGCGTTGGTGAACACGAGGAAGGCGTCCTTGGAAAGATTCAGCTGCATCACGGCTTCTTCGACGTCCATGGGCTTGTACTCGATGCTCATGGCCTCCACGCGGCCGACGGCATCCACTTCCTCTGCCAGGGCGGCATCGGCGAGCATTTCCTTGGGGCTTTCCCCGCGACGCTCGCGCACCTTCTGTTTTCCCTTCTTGATCTGGGCCTCGATTTTGTCCATCACCATGTCGATGGCCGAATACATATCGGTGGTCTCTTCGGTGCCGTTGATGCTCAGCCGGTCGCCCAGGATGTTGACCTCGGCGATGTGGCGGTGCTTTTCCACCGAGAGCACCACGTTGGCCTCGGCCGGATTGTGCAGGTACTTGTCCAGCCGCGTGAGCTTGTCACGAACGTAGGCCTTGAGGTGCTCGGACGAGTCGAGGTTCTTGAAGGTCACGGACGTCTGCATGGCCGACCTCCCTTTATAGCTGTTTGCGTTTGTTGCTCGGCAGCACCTTGAGGATGTCCCGATACTTGGCCACGGTGCGACGGGCAATGTCGATGTTCTCGGCTTTCAGCAGCTGGGCGATCTTTTCGTCGCTGTACGGGTGCCGCGGGTCTTCGCTTTCAATGATCTGGCGGATCTTGTCCTGGACGCTGGTCGAGGCGATGGCCTCGCCGTGGACCCGGCGGATGGAGCTGTTGAAAAAGTACTTCAGCTCGAAGATCCCCTGGGGGGTGTGGGCGTACTTGTTGGTGGTCACCCGGCTTATGGTGGATTCGTGCATGCCGATATCTTCGGCGACATCGCGCAGCACCATGGGGCGCAGGTGGGCGATGCCGCGGTCGAAAAAGTCGCGCTGGAAGCGCAGGATGCTCTCCATGACGCGGTAGATGGTTTTTTGGCGCTGATGGATGCTGCGGATGAGCCAGGCGGCAGAGCGCATCTTTTCCTGGACGTATTCCTTGGCGCTTTCGGGGATCTGGTCCCCGCGGCGGATGGCGTTGCGGTAGAAGGAATTGACGCGCAGCTTGGGCAGCCCGTCGTCGTTGAGCATGATGACGTACTCGTCGCCGACCTTGTACACGTAGATGTCCGGGGTGATGTACTGGGGCGTTTCCTCGGTGAACTGGCGCCCGGGCCGCGGCTCCAGGCCGCGGATGACGTTCACCGCCCTGGCTACCTCTTCCAGCGACACCCGCAGGGCCTTGCAGATCGCCTTGTAGTTCTTGTTCTCCAGATGATGCAGGTGGTGTTGAAGAATGTCGGTGACCAGGGTGTCGTGCAGGTTGAAGTGGCGGAGCTGGATCAGCAGGCATTCGGTGAGATGGCGGGCGCAGACCCCCACCGGGTCGAAGGTTTGCATCAGCGCCAGCACTTCTTCGACCCGTTTTTCATCGGCGCCGGACATCTCGGCCAGTTCCGCCGTGGAAACTTCCAGGTACCCGTCTCCGTTGAGATTGCCGGCGATGAGGCTGCCGATCCGCTCGGTTTCCGGGGTGGGCGCCGTCATGAGCAGCTGCCACAGCAGGTGGTCCTGCAGGGAGGTGGGGCGGGCCAGAAAGGGCTCGAAACCTGGGCTTTCGCGGGATTCGGTTTCGAAATGGATCCGGCCGGGGGCGTTGTACTCGTCGATGTAATTGGTCCAGTCGATGTCCTCGGAAAGCCGCTCCTTGATCGTCACCGATTCGATGATCGGGGCTTCGGCCTTGGGGGTTTCCTCGCCCGGCTCGGACGCGTCGGTCGCGCTTTCCTGGATTTCCTCCAGGGTCGGGTTCTCCTCCAGCTCCTGGCGGATGGTCTCCACCAGCTCCAGGCGCGAGAGCTGCAGCAGCTTGATGGCCATCTGCAGCTGAGGCGTCATGATAAGCTGTTGGGACAGCTTGAGTTGTTGTCGAAGTTCCAGGGCCATGGCTACAACCTGAACGAGTCTCCCAGGTAGATGCGTCGGGCGGTTTCACTGGCCGCGATCTGCTGCGGAGTGCCGGCCTCGATGACCGTCCCATCGCTGAGGATATAGGCGCGGTCACAGACTTCCAGGGTCTCGCGCACGTTGTGGTCCGAAATCAACACCCCGATGCCCTTGCTCTTCAGATGGCGGATGATTCCCTTGATATCGATGACGGCCAGGGGATCGATGCCGGCAAACGGTTCGTCCAACAGCATGAAGGACGGGTCGGTGGCCAGTGCCCGGGAGATTTCCAGCCGGCGCCGCTCTCCTCCGGACAGGTCCCCGGCGCGGCTGCGGGCCAGGCGCTGGATCCCCAGCTCGGCCAGCAGCCCGGCGGTGCGCGCCTGGCGCTCCGGCCGTTTGACCCCCAGCAGTTCGAGGATCGCCAAGACGTTTTGCTCCACCGTCAGCTTGCGGAAGACGCTCGTCTCCTGGGGCAGATACCCGAGGCCGCGGCGGGCGCGAAGGTGCATCGGCGCCTCGGTGATCGCCTCGTCGTCGAGCAACACCCGGCCGCCGTCGGCCGGGATCATGCCCACGGTCATGTAGAAGGTCGTGGTCTTGCCCGCGCCGTTGGGGCCGAGCAGCCCCACCACCTCTCCGCGGTCCAGGGCCAGGTTGACATCCTTGACGACGCGCCGGTCCCCGTAGCGTTTGGACAAATTTTCCAGCCTCAAGGTCGTCATGGCAGCGCCGGAGGGTTCACGGTTTACTGCAATCCCTGGTCCCGGGTGTAAAAGACCGCTTCCACGCTGCCGCTCTCCGGCTTTTCCACGCTGATACGGTTCTCGTCGCGGTCCATGATGATGCGTCCGCCGGTGACGGTGTTTTCCCCTTCGGTGACCCGGGCCGGGGCGCCGACGAGCACCAGGACGCGGTCGGCGACAGCGTAGCGGGCCTCGTCGGCCTCGGCCACCCGCTGGTCGAACCGGATCACCACCTCGCCGCTGGCCTCGAGGCGCTGGATCCGGCCGATGTTTGGCGCGCCCTCGGCAGCGGCCGCCGATGGCGCGTAAAACACCTTGAGCCGCTGGGCGGTGATCACCGTGGTGCCCTGCTCGGCGCGCACCTTGCCGCTGAACTCGGCCCAGCGCCCGGCGGTATCGGCCGTGAGGTGCTCGGCGGTAATGTACACCCGATCCGCCGGTTTGTCACCGTCGTCGGCAAAGGCCGGCGCTGCCGTCATCATTGCAAAGACGAGCAGGCAGGCGGCCGCCGCAAGCATCGTGGCCCTTTTTTCAGGGCAGGATCGATCCACTGAACACTCCTTGGACCGCGCCGTCCAGCTCGGCACGGTGGTCGTCGATGAAAATTGTCATGGCCGCGGCGCTGATCCGGTCGCGGCGGCCGCGGATGACCACCGGCGCCGGGATGCGGATTTGCCGCCGGCCGTGATCATAGGCCAGCCTCTCCGTTTCCAGCCGGTATGCCTCGTTTTGTACCACAACCCGGTCTTGCACTTCAATGTCACTGGAGACGACGTGCAGGCGGCCGTTGCGGGCACTGAGGGTGATCTGGCCGCCCTCCACCGGAAAAAAGCGTACCGTCAGGTCGGCAAGGTGCACCACGGCCCCTTCCGGGTCGGTCCGCGCCTGGCGGGCATCGAGAACCCACTCGGTGCGCCCGTCGCGGGTGGCGGTATGGTGGACCCGTTCCATGCTCATGAGGGCCTGCCGGTCGACGGTGCTGGTCCAGACCGGTGCCTGGCGGCGCAAGTGCCGGTAACCGATGTAAACCGCCGCCACCGCCAGGCAGATCATGACCATGGCAGCGATGAGAAGGCGCCGAAGCAGGCGGATGCGCCGGACGCTCATCGGGGGCTCCGCATCTGGTCAACGATTCCATCCCAGCGGCCCTGCGCCACCAGCAGACGCTGGCAGACCTCGCGCACCGCGCCGTGGCCGCCCCGGGCCTCGGTGACCCAGTGGGCGGCGCGGCGCACCGCCGGGTCGGCGTCGGCCACCGCCACTGCCAGGCCCACGGCTCCCATCAGGGCCAGATCGACCAGGTCGTCGGCCACGAAGGCCGTTTCTTCGGCCGGGACTCCGGTGCGGGCGGAAATGGTCGGCAGCAGGGCCAGCTTGTCCCGGACCCCGGAAAAAACCAGCTCAATGCCCAGGTCTCGGCAGCGGGCCGCCAGGGCCGGCCCCTTTCGGCCGGTGACGATGCCCAGCTGGATGCCGGCGTTCTGGACCAGGCGCAGCCCCAGGCCGTCGCGGACGTTGAACGCCTTGAGGCATTCGCCTTCGGGGCCGTAGTAGAGGCGCCCGTCGGTGAGAACGCCGTCGACATCAAGCAGCAGCAGGCGGATGCGGGCAAGGCGCGCGTCCAGGGTCAGGGAAGGCGACAGGTTCATGAGGTTGGGGTGGAGGTGTCGGGGGGCCGGACGGCCCGCTGGATGGATTTCAGTTGCCTTAGAAGGGGGGGCACCGCTTCCAGCGGCAGGGAGTTGGCACCATCGCACAGGGCGCGGTCCGGCTCGGGGTGCACTTCCATGAAGACGGCATCGGCCCCGGCCGCCACCGCGGCGCGGGCCAGAAGCGGGGCAAACTGCCGCTGGCCGCCGCTGTGGTCGCCGGCGGCGCCGGGCAGCTGGACGCTGTGGGTGGCATCGAAGACCACCGGGTAGCCGATGGACTGCATGATGGCAATGCCGCGGAAGTCGACCACGAGGTTGTTGTAGCCGAAGCTGGCGCCGCGCTCGGTGAACAGGATCTGGCGGTTGCCGACGGCCTCCACCTTGGCCGCCGCCTGGCCCATGTCCCAGGGGGCCAGGAACTGGCCCTTCTTGATATTCAAAGGGCGCCCGGTGCGGGCCGCAGCTTGAAGCAGGTCGGTCTGGCGGCAGAGGAAAGCCGGAATCTGAAGAATGTCGAGCACCTCGGCGGCCGGCTGAACCTCTTCGACGCTGTGGACGTCGGAGATGACGGGAATGTCCAGCTCCCGCCGGATCCGTTCCAGCACCGCCAGGCCGTCCACCAGCCCCGGACCGCGGAAGCTGGCTGCCGAGCTGCGGTTGGCCTTGTCGTAGGAGGATTTGAAAATCAGAGGGATGTCGAGCTGCCGGCAGCAGTCCTTGAGATAGGACGCCACGCTGAAGGCGAGTTCGGCGCTTTCAATCACGCAGGGACCGGCGATGAGCGCCAGCGGCGCGCCGCCGCCCACCGTCACCGGCCCGATGTGCACCTGTCGGCAGCATCCGGCATCTGTCATTTGGGCCGCTTGCATGATGTCCGTCCCTTATCCTGCAGCCGTTCAAAAGTCAACCCGCCGCCCTCGGCAAGGCCGGCAGCACGGGGCGGGCAACGGTTTAGGCCTTGATTCAAGCGGCGCTCCTTGTTAATGTAACTTTTTGTTTCGCCAACGTCAAAGAACCGGGGAAGAGGTCGAATTCATTGAAAAAGGGTAAAAGCCAGGCCAAGTGGATCCTCGTGCTGGCGGCCGTGGTGACGCTGGCGGGCGCCGGCGGCTGGACATTTATGACCCGCTTGGAGGGGGCGGCGCCGGTGGTGCGCATCGATCCGCCGTTTTCCGCCGTGGGCGCCGAGCGCGCCTTTACCGTGGAAGCCGAGGACACCGGCAGCGGGCTGCGGTCGTTGAGTGTTTCGCTGCTCCAGGGGGAAAAGACGGTGGTACTGCTCGGCCGGCGCCTCGATGCCGCCGCGGGTGAGGGGCGGGTGCGGGAGACCCTGCGCCTGGCGGCCGGCGAGCACGGCCTCAGCGACGGACCGGCCCTACTGCGGGTCGAGGCCCGGGACCGGTCCTGGCGCCACTGGGGCAAGGGCAACCCGGTGCGCATGGAGCGGCAGGTCCGCATCGACCTCCGGCCGCCGGTGCTCCAGGTTCTCTCGGGGACGCTCAATATCAACCAGGGCGGCTGCGGCTTGGTCATCTACCGCAGCTCCGAGCCGTGCCCGGTCAGCGGCGTGACGGTGGGCGACAGCTTCTACCCGGCCCAGGGCGGGCTCTTCGAAGATCCGCTGATAATGGCCACTTTCGTGGCCTTGGCCTACGATCAGGGCAAGGGGACCCCCATCACGGTGTCGGCCGAGGACGAGGCCGGCAACCAGGCCCGCATCGGCCTGAACCACTTCATCCGGCCCAGGCGATGGCGCCAGGACACCCTCGAGATCACCGATGGGTTTCTGACGGCGATTCTGCCTGGATTCACGGCGTCGATCCCCGATGCCGCCGCCCGCCCGCCCCTCGATCAGTTCCTCTGGGTTAACCGCGAGCTGAGGAAAGCCAACTACGAGAAGATCGTCGAGCTGACCCGCACCTCGGACAATCGGCTTCACTGGCATGACGCCTTCGTGCGCCTGCCGGCGGCGGCCAGCCGGGCCATGTTCGCCGACCAGCGGGTTTACCGCTACCGGGGACAGGAAATCGACCGCCAGGTGCACATGGGCGTGGACCTGGCCTCGCTGGCGGCCAGTCCGGTGCCGGCGGGAAACCGCGGACGGGTTGTTTTTGCCGATGATTTGGGTATTTATGGAAAGACGGTGATCCTGGATCACGGGTTCGGCCTCTTCAGCATGTACAGCCACCTGAGCCAGATCGGCGTGCACGCCGGGCAGCCGGTGCAACGCAGCGCCGTCATCGGGCGCACCGGCAGCACCGGCCTGGCCGGCGGTGACCACCTGCACTACGCCATGATGGTGGGGGCGACCTTCATCAACCCCATCGAGTGGTGGGATGACCACTGGATCAAGGACAACGTGACCGACAAGATCGCCGCGGCCGGGGCAACGGCAAAAACGGGGGACTGAATCGGATCGCCCCGTTGTTTGGGCCCCTTTTCCGCCGACTTGCCGCAGCGCCGGGTCAAAACCAGTCGCCTTTCAGGAAGCCAAAAATGAAAACCCATCGTGTCACCAAGACCTACGCCGAGATCAACGAAAGGATCCGCCGCGGCGACGCCGTGGTGGTCACCGCCGAGGAGATTATCGACATCGTGCGCAGCGAGGGCCCGGAAGAGGCGGCCCGGCGGGTGGACGTGGTCACCACCGGCACCTTTGCGCCCATGTGCTCTTCGGGAGCCTTTATCAATTTCGGCCACAGCAGCCCGGGCATCAAGGCCTCCCATGTCTGGCTGAACAACGTGCCGGCCTACGGTGGGGTGGCGGCGGTGGACTGTTACCTCGGCGCCACCGAGCCCTGCGCCGACGATCCGCTCAACAAGGTATATCCGGGCGAATTCCGTTACGGCGGCGGGCACGTGATCGAGGACCTGGTGGCCGGGCGCAAGGTGTTCTTGCGGGCCGCCGGCTATGGCACCGACTGTTATCCGCGCACCGAGCTGGAAAAAGAGATCAGCCTCAAAACGCTTCCCTACGCGGTGCTGTGCAATCCGCGCAACGGCTACCAGAACTACAACTGCGCGGTGAACCTGTCCAACAAGACCATCTACACTTACATGGGAACCCTCAAGCCGCGGGCCGGCAACGCCAACTACTGCTCCGCCGGTCAGCTCAGCCCGTTGTTCAACGATCCGCACTACCGGACCATCGGCATCGGCACGCGGATCTTTCTCGGCGGCGGTGAAGGCTACGTGGTCTTCCCCGGCACCCAGCACAACCCCAGGGTGCCGCGCACCGCCAAGGGGGTGCCCCTGCGGGGCGCCGGGACCCTGTTCGTCATGGGGGACCTGAAGCAGATGAGCCCCCGGTTCCTGCGCGGGGTGAGCATCCAGGGCTACGGCTGCAGCCTCGCGGTGGGCCTCGGGATTCCCATTCCGCTGCTCAACGAGGAGATCGCCGCGGCCACCGGGATCAGCGACGAGGAGATCTTCACCCAGGTGGTGGACTACGGCAACGACTATCCCCAGGGCAAGGCCAAGCGGCTGGCCAAGGTGAGCTACGCCGAGCTCAAGAGCGGCACCCTGCGCTTCCAGGGGCGCGAGATCAACACCGTGCCCCTGTCGAGCGTGGTGAAGGCCCGGGAGATCGCCGAAGCCCTCAAGCAGCGTATCGCCAAAGGAAAATTCGTCCTCGCAGAGCCCCAGGCCCTGCTGCCTTCATGAGCGATGCCGTGTTGCGCACCTTCGTGGCCGTGCCGTTGCCCGCCCCGGTGAGGGCGGCGCTGGGGGATCTGTCCGCCCGGATCCGGACCGGAGGACTGCGGGGGCGGTGGGTGCCGCCGGAGAACCTCCACCTGACCCTCGCCTTCCTGGGGGACACCGAGACCAGGGCGGTGGCGCCGATCCGCGCCGCGTTGACCCGAGCGGCGGCCGGCTGCCAAGCCTTCGATTTGACACCGGCCGGCCTGGGCGTTTTCCCGGGGCCCAGGCGTCCCCGGGTGCTGTGGGTCGGCCTCCAGGGCGGTCTGGAGGCGCTGGGTGCCCTGGCCGAGGCCGTCGGAAGCGCCTTGGCGGCGATAGGGTTTCCGCCGCCCCGGCGCGGCGCCGTGGGCCACCTGACCCTGGCCCGGGCCAAAGAAGTCTTCGATCCAGAAGCGCTGGCCGCCGTGTTCCAGCGGCACGGCGGGTTTGCCGGCCCGCCTTTTCACGTTCACCGCATCGTCTTGTACCGCAGCCAGCTGGGCGCGGGCCCGGCCCGCTACAGCCCGCTGGCCGAAGCTGCCCTCGGCGCGGCCGGGGCGCCATTCACCACAGGAGGAGAACCATGAGTCAGGCCGCCGAAAAGGACCGCGCCGTCCAGAGCGCCATCAGTCAAATTGAACGCCAGTTCGGCAAGGGGGCCATCATGAAGCTCGGCAGCCAGCCGGTGGTCCAGGTGCCGGTGATCCGCACCGGGTCCCTGGCTCTGGACAAGGCCCTGGGCATCGGCGGCCTGCCGCGGGGGCGGGTCATCGAGATCTACGGCCCGGAATCCTCGGGCAAGACCACCCTGGCCCTGCATGCCGTGGCCGAGGCCCAGCGCCAGGGGGGCATCGCCGCCTTCATCGACGCCGAGCATGCCCTGGACACCGTCTATGCCCGCAAGCTGGGGGTCGATTGCGACGAACTGCTCGTCAGCCAGCCGGACACCGGCGAGCAGGCCCTGGAGATCGCCGACATGCTGGTGCGCAGCGGGGCGGTGGACATCGTGGTCATCGACTCGGTGGCCGCCCTGACGCCACGGGCCGAGATCGAAGGGGAGATGGGCGACGCCCACATGGGGCTCCAGGCCCGGCTGATGAGCCAGGCCCTGCGCAAGCTGACCGCCACCATCAGCAAGACGCGCACCACGCTGATCTTCATCAACCAGATCCGCATGAAGATCGGGGTGATGTTCGGCAACCCCGAGACCACCACCGGGGGCAACGCACTCAAGTTCTACGCCTCGGTGCGCCTGGACATCCGGCGCATCGGCGCCATCAAGGAAGGCCAGGACGTGGTGGGCAACCGCACCCGGGTCAAGGTGGTCAAGAACAAGCTGGCCCCGCCGTTCCAGGAGGCCGAGTTCGACATCATGTACGGCGAGGGGGTGTCGGCTGCCGGCGACCTGCTCGACAACGGCGTGGCGATGGGGGTGATCGAAAAGAGCGGCAGCTGGTACGCCTACGACGGGGAGCGCATCGGCCAGGGGCGCGAGAACGTCAAGCGCTTCTTCAGGGACAACCCCGATGTGTTCGAGGCGATTCTGGTCAAGGTGCGCCGGAAGATGAACCTGGAGCCGGTCGAGGTGTCCGAGACCGAAAAAAAATGATCAGGGAGCGTTTATGACAGGCAACGAGATTCGCCAGAAATTCCTGGACTACTTCCAGCGCCACGACCACCAGGCCGTGCGCAGCAGCTCGCTGGTGCCGGCCGACGACCCGACGCTGCTGTTCACCAACGCCGGCATGGTGCAGTTCAAGCGCTGCTTTCTCGGCGAGGAGAAGCGCCCCTACCGGCGGGCCGTCACCTCGCAGAAGTGCGTGCGCGCCGGAGGCAAGCACAACGACCTGGAAAACGTCGGTTACACGGCCCGCCATCACACCTTCTTCGAGATGCTGGGCAACTTCTCTTTCGGCGACTACTTCAAGGAAAAGGCCATCGAGATGGCCTGGGACCTGCTTACCAACGGCTACGGCCTGCCTGCAGACCGGCTCTGGGTTTCGATCTACCTGGACGACGACGAGGCCTTCGATCTGTGGCAGCGCATCGCGGGGGTGCCGGCCGAGCGGATCGTGCGCTTCGGCGAGAAGGACAACTTCTGGGCCATGGGCGACACCGGGCCCTGCGGCCCGTGCAGCGAGATCCACCTGGACCGGGGGGCGGACCACGGCTGCGGCCGGCCCGAGTGCACCCTGGGCTGCGAATGCGACCGGTTCCTCGAAGTCTGGAACCTCGTCTTCATGCAGTTCAATCGGGATGCCGACGGCACCATGACCCCGCTGCCCAGGCCGAGCATCGACACCGGCGCGGGATTGGAGCGGCTCTGCGCCCTGCTTCAGGACACCCAGACCAACTTCGAGATCGACCTGATCCGCCCCATCATCGATCGGGCCGCCGAGCTGGCCGGGCGGTCCTACGGGGTTGCGCGCGACACCGATGTGGCCTTGAAGGTCATCGCCGACCACAGCCGGGCGGCGGCCTTTTTGATCGGCGACGGGGTTCTGCCCGCCAACGAGGGGCGCGGCTACGTGCTGCGGCGCATCATGCGCCGGGCCATCCGCTACGGGCGCAACATCGGGCTGACCCAGCCCTTCCTGGATCAGACGGCCCGGGTGGTCTTCGACGTGATGCGTCCGGCCTACCCCGAGCTGGGGGAGGCGGCCAGCTTCATCACCAACGTGATTCACAACGAGGAGGTGCGTTTCTCCCAGACCCTGGACCACGGGCTCCACCTGCTCAACGAGACCCTCGGCGAGTTGCGCGGCCGGGGGGCCACCGAGGTGCCCGGGGAGGTGATCTTCAAGCTCTACGACACCTATGGGTTCCCGGTGGACATCGTCCGGGACGTGGTGCGCGACGAGGGGTTGACCCTAGACATGGCCGGCTTCGAGACGCACATGGCCCGGCAGCGGGAAAAGTCGCGCTCCGTGGTGAGCTTCGGCAAGCTCGCCGATGCCTACGCGGCCCTGTCCAGCGAGGGGATTCGCCCCGAGTTCGTCGGCTACGAGGCCACCGAGGCCTCCGGGCGGGTTCTGCTGCTGGTGACCGATGACCAGGAGGTGGCGCAAGCCGAGGCCGGTGCGCCGGTGGAGATCGTCACCGACCGGACGCCGTTTTACGGCGAGGCCGGCGGCCAGGTGGGGGACCAGGGGCGCATCATCGGCGCGGACGGCGCCGTGGTGCGCGTCGAGGACACCATCAAGGATCCCACCGGGCTGATCATCCACCGGGGCACGGTCACTGCCGGCCGCCTGGCCAAGGGCGAGACCGTGACGCTGGCGGTGGATGCCGAGCGGCGGGCGGCCACGGCAGCCAACCACACCGCCACCCACATTTTGCACGCCGAGCTGCGCCGGGTCCTGGGCGACCATGTCAAGCAGGCCGGGTCCCTGGTGGGCCCCGACCGGCTGCGTTTCGACTTCACCCATTTTTCCGCCATCGACGCCGAGACGTTGGCCGAGATCGAAGCCGGGGTCAACGTTTTCATTCGCGCCAACGTGCCGGTGGTCGTGGCCGAGATGGCCGCCGACGAGGCCTTCGCTTCCGGCGCCATGGCCCTGTTCGAGGAAAAGTACGGCGACCGGGTGCGGGTGGTCAGCCTGGGCGATTTCTCCCGGGAACTGTGTGGCGGCACCCATGCGGCGCGCACCGGCGACATCGGGGTGTTTGCCATCGTGTCTGAAGCCAGCGTGGCCGCCGGGGTGCGGCGCATCGAGGCGCTTACCGGGGCGGCGGCCCTGGCCCATTTCCAGAAGGCGGTGCGCCAGGTGGCCGAGGTGAGCCGTCGGCTCAAGGTGGCACCCGAGGCGGTCGGTGAGCGTCTTGAGAAAATTTTGGCCGAGCATCGACAACGGGAAAAGGAAATCGAACGGCTCAAGGCCGACCAGGCCGCCGCGGCGGCGGCGGGCGGCGCGGCGGCGGTGGAGCAGATCGGCGGGGCGGCGGTGATTGCCCGGCAGGTGCCGGTGGACAACCCGGCGGCCCTGCGCGAGCTGGCCGACCGGCTGCGCGACAAGCTCGGCTCCGGGGTGGTGGTGCTGGCCGGCGCCAGCGGCGGCAAGGCCCTGCTGGTGGCCGCGGTGACCAAGGATCTTACCGGGCGCTTTCACGCCGGCAACATCGTCAAGGCGGCCGCGGCCGAGGTGGGCGGTGGCGGTGGCGGGCGCCCCGACCTGGCCCAGGCCGGCGGCAGCCGACCGGAGCACATCGATGCCGCCCTGGCTGCGGCCCTGGACGCGATTCGCCAAATGGCGGGTTGAAGAGGGAGATGGAAAATTCGTCGCTGGAAAACCGGATGCCAGGCCGGTCCGACAGGCCTGACGGCTTCGAAAACTGAAAGGCGCCCATGATCCAGCGCCTTCTCTATCGCTGCCCCCTTTGCGGGACCGAGCCGTGGCTGGAAGGGGGACGCTGTCAGGGGTGCGGGGCTTCGGTACGGGTGGGCCGGGATCGATCCACGGTGACCATTGCCGGCAGAACCGATACCGTGGCCGGCTGGTATGCGGCGGTGCGGCGGCTGGACCGGCTGCCGGAGGGCGGATTGACCAGCGCGCTGGTCCAGGTGTCCGGCGAAAGCCGGGAGGGCCGGCGGCCCCTGGCCGGCGGCCTGGCGGCGGTGTTCTACGGCCGTCGGCCCATGGGGCAGGCCAGGCTGCGGCTTCGGGCGGACCGGCTCGAAGTCGATGGGCCGGGAAAAGGGACCGTCGCCATCGGGCTGGATGACCTGCGGGCCGTGACCATCGAATCGCACACCGTGATTTTGGACAGCCGCTCCCGCGGGGTGTGTTTCTTCGATTTTCCCCGCGGGGCAGGCAAGCGCTGGGAGGATGCGCTGGACCAGGCCCTGGCGCGGTTTCACGCGCCGCGGGAGATCCAGGAGTTCTGCCCCAGGCTGCGCTTTACCGCCGACAGGCGGCTGGCGGGGAACGAACAAGGCGGCAACGGCCGCCGGTCCGCCGGATCCCTGCCTTGCCGGCGGGAGGCGCCCGGTTCAGGCTTTGGCGCGGTACGCTTCCTGGCGGGTCAAATGCTTCGTGCCGCCCTGCCCCTCCAGGTCGAGGGCCGCGCCCACGTGCCCGCCAAGGGGCCGGTGATCCTGGCGGCCAACCACAGCTCGTTTCTCGACGCCATTCTCCTGGCGGCCCTGGCCCCGCGGCCCGTGGCCTTCATGACCAAGAATTCCCAGTTCGCCCACCCGGCGCTTTTCCGGATCCTGCGCTGGGCCGGAGCCTTCCCGGTGCGCCGCTACACCACCGACGCGGTGGCGGTGCGCAACGCCCTGCGGATCCTTCGCCAGGGGCGGGTGCTGGGGCTGTTTCCCGAAGGCGAACGCTGCTGGGACGACCGGATGCAGCCGTTCAAGCGAACCACGGTCCGGCTGATGCTGGCGGCCGGCGCTCCCGTTGTGCCGGTGGGCATCAGCGGGGCCTACGGCCTGATGCCCCGCTGGAGCACGCGCATCCGGCGGGTGCCGGTGGCGATCCGTTTCGGCGCGCCGCTGCGCCTGCCCGTCGTCGCTCCCGGCGGCCAGAGCGAGCGCCTCATCCAAGCCTGGCGTCTTCGTTTGCAGGATGCCGTGGCGGCGCTCAAAGGCCCTTGAGCACGTCGATCATGGTAAACACCCGGCCGCCGGCGCCCTCGGCCACCTTGCATGCCAGATAGGCCACGGCGTCCAGGGTCCCCTTGGCGTACACGTCCCGGCCGTTGACGTTGTGGGTGAATTCGAAGTGCACCGTGCCGTCGGCCGAGTCGAGGGTGTAGGTATGCCACCCGTGGCCGGAGAGGTATTGTTCCGGAACGCCCCAACCCTCCCTTTGGATGCCGGGATCGCGCACCATTTCAATCTGCTGCGTATTGAAATCCACCCCGAGTCGCTGGAAGGCCTGGACCACGGCCTTGGCCGTGCCGCTGGTGTCCGCCTTGCCCCGCTGGTGGCTTTCGCGCACCTGCAGGCGGTAGCCGGCGAACAGGCCGGGGAAGGTGGCGGCGGCATATTCGAGCATGGCCTGAAAACCCACGATCTGCTTGGCCATGTTGGGGGCGATCACCGCCGCGATGGACGAGGCTTGCACCTCGGCGTGGAGCGCGGCCCGGTCCCCGCCGGTAGTGCCCATGACAAAGGGCAGGTTGTGGCGGCAGTAGAAGGCGGCGTTGTCGTTAACCGCCGAGGGGTGGGTGAAATCGACGGCGATGGGCCGGCCGTAAGCCTCGAGGATGCCGGGCATCCGCCCGTCGCGGTCCTCGGGCCGCACCAGGGCGGCGGTGAAGCCGTCGATCTCCACCTGCTTGGCCTGGATCTCGGGGCCGGTGAGGGAAAAAGGGACGACGGCGAAGCGGGCGTCGGCCAGCGCATGGCGTGCGAGCACCTGGGCCACGTTGCCGGGCAGACCGTTGATCATGACGGGGATGGGTGCCATTGGGGGGCCTCCTTTACTACTTCTGGGTGAAGTCCGCTTGTTGTCGGACCTTGGTTTGTGGGTTTGCCGCGATCTATAGCCGCTGGGCAAGAGCCTGCAATGGCGCCAGTTGCGGATCGGCCATCCCGGCCAGCCGGCGCTTGAGGCCGGCGAGGGCCGCGGGGATGTAGTCGGCGAAGCGGGTTTTCCCCTTGACCCGAGACAGGAAGCCGAAGGCGCCCAGGATTTGCAGGTTGCGCGCCAGGGCGCAGTACCGGTAGCCGGTGACGAAATCTTGCACCCTTCGGCCGGAAAGGCCGAGGCCGGCCACGGCATCGGCCAGCAGGGCCTCCTGGAGGCGCGGCGGCAGATCCACGTAGGGATCGATGAGCAGGCTGGCCAAATCGTAGGCCAGGGGACCGATGCGCCCTCCCTGGTAGTCGATGATGCCGATGCGGCCCCCGGCGAGCATGATGTTGCGCGACTGGAAGTCCCGGTGCATGAAGCCGACGGTCTCGATGCGGCCGATGCAGTCGGCCAGGTGCTCGAAGGCCGGCACGAGCTTGTCGTCACTGACGGCGGCACCGGCCACGGCCCGGACATAGCCATCGAGGAAGTAGCGGCCTTCCCGTTCCACGATGGTCTGCCGGTCGTAGCGCGCCCCCTGGTGGCACCAGGCGGGGTCGAAGCATTGCGCCCCGGCATGGGACATCTGTCGCAACACCTCGATGACGCGGCGGTACAAGTCGCGCAGGGCCAGCGGGTCGCCCTGGCGGACGGCAACGGATTGGAGGTTTGTGTCGCCAAGATCCTCCATCAGCACCTGGCCGGCGAACGGTTCTGCCGCCAGGATGGCCGGCACCGGGACCTGCTGTCGATGCAGATGGCGGCCGATGGCGACGAGCGCCCTCGCTTCGCTGGGGCGCTCGTCGCCTGAAATGCCGTGGTCGGCCAACACCGCGGTGGTGTCGCCGGCCCGGAGGCGATACCAGCGTCGGTCCGAACCGTCGCCGGCCAGGGGTTCCCAGGTCACCGCGGCCGGGTCCACGCCGGGGGAGAAGGCCCGAGGGATGATGGCCTCGGCAGCGGCGCGCCGGTATCGCTCCGGGGTGCCGGCATCGGTCCAGGCGGCGGTGGTCGGCAGCGCCCGCAGCCGGTACCCGTCCTGCTGGAGGGCCTCGTAGGCGGCAATGCTGTCGGCGAAGCCGGATCCGGGCAGAAAGTCGAGCACCAGCGGGTCGAGGACCTGGATGCCGGTAAAGGTGCGCAGCCGCCCGGCGGCCCAGGCGGCGGACGCCTCCCGGGGGCTCGGGCGCAGCCGCAGGATGGAACCGTCCGGGCCGACGACGATGGAGTTGAGCGCCGGGTGGTCGGTCACCACCAGGGTGGCCGGATCGCCGTGGCCGGCGTGGTAGCGGTAAACGGCGGCAAAATCCACCGCCGTGACGATGTCGCCGTTGACCACCAGGAAGGGGCGCCGATCCCAGAAATCCCGCAGGTTGGCGATGGCGCCGCCGGTGCCCAAAAGCCGAGGTTCGTGGCGAACGATCAGTGGGATGCCCCAGCGCCCGGCGGCCAAGGCGGCGGTGACCGCCGGCGCCAGGTGATGGGTGTTGACCGCTATCGCCTCGCAGCCGGCGTCCGCCAGTTGACGGATCAGGCGCTCCAGCATCGAGATTCCCCCTACCGGGAAGAGCGGTTTGGGCAGGCGCTCTGTCCAGGGCCGCAGCCGGGTTCCCAGGCCGGCGGCCAGTACCAGCGCCTTCATCGGCCGGCCAACACGTCCAGGTAGCGGCGGATCTTGTCGGCGTAGGCGGCCGCGATGGGCGCGTCGCCGCTCTGGCCGATGCCGCGGCTGATGAAAAAGTCCACCGCGTTCTTGTAGTTGATCCGCGAGAGGGCCTCCTTGCGCTCGATTTCTTCGGTCTTGAACATGCGCGTGCCGAGGGCCTCGATCTTCTTGAGCCGCTCCTTGACCTCCATCGGTTGGCCGCCGGCGGCGCGAAAATGGTTCACGGCGATCCAGTACGATTCGAGGTAGGTCTGGAGGAAGGCACTGAAGAGTTTGAGCCTCTTGTAGCCGGCACTGGTGAGGTTGTACGTGTCGGGCAGGGTGGGATGGGGCATGAGGACGGCGTCGTCGATGAAGGCCTTGAGGGTCTTGCGCACGTAGTACTCCGGCGGGCGCTCGATGTCGTAGGCGAACTCGTTTTTGAACAGCTGCTGGAGCTCGCGGTAGGTGCCGTGGAGGTCGGCCGAGGCGAACTGGAAGGCATCACGGTCCAGGATGGCCAGGGCCGTGGCCGCCGCCGGCACGAAGAAATGGATCGCGTTGTTTTTGTAGTACTCGAGATTGGGGCGCTTGTTTTCGTTGACCGTGTAGACGACGTCCCGGTCTGCGGCCTGCTTGCCCAGGTCGAGGGATTCGATGAACCGTCGCTGCTGGTAGGCCTCGAAGGCCTGCTCGATGGCCCGGGTCTGGTCCAGCAGCAGGGTGTCGGCCAGCGGTGCCTGCTGGGCCTCGAGGTAGGCCAGGTATCCCTGGATGGCGTCCATGAGGTCCTCGCGGGCGAAGCGCCGCCGCGGGAGGTTGAGGGCGGCGGCCGCCACCAGGGCATGGGGGGTGATGATGGTCACGGCGTTGATGGCATTGATCACCCGGAAGGCCACGTTGCGGCTCAAGGCCGCCTGCTCGGCGCGGCTCAGCGTGTCGTAGGCGATGGCGTTGCGTTCCAGCAGGGCCTTGAAGGAAAACGGCTCCTGAAAGCGGACGTAGACCCGGCCGTAGCGTTTTTTCAGAAAGCGGCGGGCCCGGATCACCTGGCTGAGGTTTTCCGGCTCCTTGGCGCTGCCCTCCATTTCCTTCAGGTAGGCGCTTTCTTCCAGCACCCGGTCGTAGCCGATGAAGATGGGCACGAAGACCAGGTCTTCGCAGGCCTTTTCGTGGTAGCTGCGGATCAGGGTCGACAGGAGCCCCAGCTTGGGCAGGATCATCTTGCCGGTACGGCTGCGGCCCCCTTCGATGAAAAACTCGATGTTGAACCCCTCCTGGAGAATCTTGTAAACGTACTCGGCGAACACCCTCGCGTAGAGCCTTTTGCCCTTGAAGGTGCGGCGGATGAAGAAAGCGCCGGCGTTTCGGAACACTGGCCCCAGGGGGAAGAAGGAGAGGTTTTTGCCGGCGGCCACCAGGGGGCAGGGCATGTTGTTGTGAAAAAGCAGGTAGCTGAGCAGCAGGTAGTCGATGTGACTCTTGTGGCACGGGATAAGGATCAGCGGCCCTCCCCGGGCGGCCTCCTTGACGCGGCGCAGCTCGTCGGCGTTGACGCTGATGCCGTCGAACATGGTGTTGAGCAGAAAGCGCACGGTCACCGAGAGGATGTTGAGCAGCGTGATGCTGTAGCCGGCGGCGATTTCATCAAGGTAGCCGGCGGCCTTGCGGCGCACCTGGAGCAAGGGGAGATTCTCCTCGGCGGCATAGGCGTTGAGAAAGGCCGCCATGCGATCGCCGGTGAGGATGCTTTCCTTGAGCTCCTGGCGCGACTTGAGCACCGGGCCGGTGATCGTCTGCCGGTGGCGGTTGATCTGCCGCAGCAGCTCGCGGCGCAAGGCCAGGGCCTGGTAGGCGGCGTCGCGGGCCGCAAGATCCGGCCGGGCGAGGAAATCGCGCAAATTCAGCGGTTCGGAGATCTCCACGAAGATCCGTCCCGGATGCTTGAACATGGTGACCAGCCGGCGCAGCCGGCCGGGACACAGTTCGCTGCCAAAGAGCATGTCGAGGAGCTTCGGCTCGGTGGAAACCGGGTTGCGGCCGAAGAACATCAGCTGGGGGACGATGAATATCGGCCGGTCGAGGCGCTGTTGCAGTTCCACCAGAGTATGCAGCGGATCGAGCTGCGCCTTGACGAAGCGCTTGTAAAATCCGCCGCGCCGCACCAGGGCCAGGTGGGCCGCGGTGCCGGATGCCAGGCAGCGGGCCGCATAGCCGCTTTCAACCGGCTTGGGCAATGAAAGATGGCGCAACAGATGCTCGCAGCCGGCGGCCAGGATCTGCACCAGACGTGAGAGCGGCTGCAGCAGTAGAATGTGATGGTCGAAGCTCAGCTCCGGCACCGGAAGCCCGAGCTGGCCGTAGCGGCTGTGGTAGAACAGGTACTCGAAGCGGCTCTTGTACTTGGAGACGTACACAATGATGCTTCCGGCGGGCAGGGAGCGGATCTTTTCGCTTTCTGCCGGCTGGAGCGTGATGCCCGAGTAAAAGAGCCGCAACAGCCAGGAAATCAGGGCGCCGGGGCGCCGGGGGAGATAAACGCTGTAGTGGTCGAGGGTACCTTTGAGCAGTCGATCGCGCCAGTGGGCCAAGGTTTTCATCGGTTTTGGGTTCATGTGATTTTCCTGCCCGCAGGGCGCACGCCTCCAGGCAAAGCAACCGGGCGGCGGCGCCGGCCGATGGTTGAAAAAGGCAAGCTTGGAACAAGTTTGAAAAAATAACAGATCCGGTGGTTGAAGGCAATTTTTTGTTGATGGCCGACCCGGGGCGGCTACCAGGGGGCGTTTCGGGAAAAAGGGGCTTGTGTTCCAGGCGGGGTTATGGTAGGTCGATTCCAGCCTGACGCGGCTTGGTTTAATCTGATTTTACTGATATCATTCTAAAATAGCTGCCGGTGAAGTCGACGCCGGCACGCCTCGAACATCAGTCCGCACTTTAATTTCAAACCAGCAAGGAGGGGTAGGGTTTATGAAAACGTTAATCGGTGGCGCGGTTGCAGCGGTTCTGGGCCTGATCGGCCTTTCCGTGTGGTTCGAAGAATTTTTGCAGATCCTGGCCGGCGCACTTCCCATCATGCTGCTGCTCGGTGGGGGCTTGGCCCTGTACCTGGGTTTTGACGAGCTCAAGGACACCTGGAAGAAGGAAGAACCGGTGGAGCCGGCGGCTGCGGACGCAGGCGACGACGTAGAGAAGTACAAGAAGGAAGTCGAAGCGCTGAAAAAGGAAATCGAGACGCTCAAGGGCGAAAAAGCCTGATCGCCCCTCGGTTGACTTTCCCCAACGTTCCGCCAGATGAAGAGCCCGTACCGCCGCGGTACCGGGCTCTTGTCTTTTTCACGGGCCTTGCCGGCACTCCCCCTTAATCGTAGAGCAGCCAGCGTCGGCAGCGGCGTTTGAAGCGTTCCGCGTCGGCCCGCCACTGGGCCGCCAGGGCGCCGATGTCGGCCATGGACGCCAGGCGTTCGGCCAGTCGCCCGTCGCCGAGAATCAGGTCGATGGGTCGCCGCTGGAACTCGTACTCGTAGGGCGGGGCCTTCCATGCGAAAGCCTCGCCGCTGGTGCGGATAACGGCTTGCAGCAGGCGCAGGCTCGTCTCGTAGGGGCGAAAGCGGTCGGGGCGGGTCACGTGCAGTTGAAACCCTCGGCAAAGCCGGCCCTGCCATTTTTGGGCGGTGGGCTCGAAGGCGCAAGGCCGAAGCACCGTTCCCGCCGGTGGGGCGCCCAGCGCCTCGAGCACGGCGCGGACGTCAATGAACGGGGCCCCGAACAGCTCGAAGGGCTGGGTTGTGCCGCGGCCCTCGGAAACGTTGGCCCCCTCCCAGATCACCTGGCCGGGATAAACCAGGGCGGTGGTCGCAGTGGGCATGTTGGGCGATGGCGCGACCCAGGGCAGGCCGGTGTCGGCAAAGTACATGCGACGGTGCCAGCCGCGCATGGGCACCACCCTGAGGTCGCAGTCGATCCTTCTTTCCGCCTTCATCAGGCGGGCCAGTTCGCCGATGGTCAGGCCGTGGCGCATGGGCAGCGGGTGACGGCCGACGAACGAGGCCCAATCCGGATCAAGGAGGTTGCCCTCGACCCGGCGGCCGCCGAGGGGATTGGGCCGGTCGAGGACCACCACCGTTTTGCCGTGGGTCGCCGCGGCTTCCAGGCAGTAGCTCAAGGTCCAGATAAAGGTGTAGACGCGGCAGCCGACGTCCTGCAGGTCCACCAGCAACACGTCGATGGGGGCAAGCATGGCGGCATCGGGAATGCGCGTGCGGCCGTAGAGGCTGAAAACCGGCAGCCCCGACAACGGATCCCGGCAATCGGCCGATTCGATCATGTTGTCCTGCTTTTCGGCGAAGAAGCCGTGCTGGGGGCTGTAGAGGGCCGTGAGCCAGCCGGGCCAGCGCGCAGCGATGCGCCGGGCGGCATGCTGCAGGCGGGCGTCCACCGAGGCCGGGTTGCACAGCAAGCCGAGCCGCCGCCGGCGCAGATCGCGGGGCGGCGAGGCGAGGAAGATCTCCAGGCCGGTCTGAACACGAGGCATGGGGCGTTCTCCAGCTGGGGTTTGAAGCAACGGATTTCTCGCCCTTTTAGCATATTCCGGCGCCTGGTCCAATCGGCTCGGGACTCGCTGAAGGATCGCCTCGCGGCGAGCCGGATTTACGGGGGCTGAATTCTTCTTGGACTGCGCAGGCGCAATAAAGCCTTGACAGGCCCCCGGCGCGACAATAGAAATACAGGTTTATGCGATAGGTGCCGCGCCGCTTCGGGGTGGCTGGAGGAGCAACACAGTGCAGATAGCGCTCAAGGGCCTGGTCATCATCGTCGGCAACTACGGCAGCGGCAAGACCGAGGTGGCCATCAATCTTGCGGTCCACCGACGCCGGGCGGGCGTCTCGGTGCGCCTGGCCGACCTTGACTTGGTCAATCCGTACTTTCGCACCCGCGAGGCCCGTGGCGTGTTGGGGCGGCTGGGCATCGAGGTGGTGCTGCCCCCGGCGCGCTACCTCAACGCCGATTTGCCGATTCTCGATCCGGCCGTGGCCGGATTGATCCGTCAGCCGAGCGAATTGACGATTCTGGACGCCGGGGGGGACGACGTGGGGGCCACGGTGCTCTCGGCCCTGCATCACGTGTTGGCCGAGGCAGGGGGCCAGGTGCTACAAGTGGTTAACCCCTTGCGCCCCTTTACCGATACCCATGCCGGCTGCCGGCGTATCCGCCGCGAGATCGAGGCGGCCGCCCGGCTGAAAGTCACCGGCCTGGTGGGCAACGCCAACCTCATCGACGACACCGAGCCGGCCCAAGTGATCGAGGGGTACCGGTTCGTCAAGGCCCTGGCGGAGGAAAGCGGCCTGCCGCTGGTTTTCGTCACCGTTCCGCACCATCTGGCCGCCGCCTGCGGCGTCGAGGACTGGGTTTGTCCGGCGCTGCCGATCCGGCGGCAGCTCGTGCCGCCCTGGATCCGTCCTGCCGACCTTGGGCCGGATTCCTCAAACGGTCTGAAGACATCCTAAGGAGTATACCTGATGGCCTACCACCACCAAATCGATGCTGAACGCTGCAAGGGCTGCGGTCTCTGTGTGGCCGTGTGTCCCAAGAAGGTGCTCGAGATAGCTACCGCCGTCAACACCCGGGGGTATTTCCCGGCCTACCAGGCCCGGCCTGAAGATTGCGTGTTTTGTGCCATTTGCGCCACCATGTGCCCGGATGTGGCCATCACCATCACCGAGGTCGAAGAAATCCGGGCGGCGGGCTGAAGCGGAGGAGACATGGGCAAGATTCTGATGAAGGGCAACGAGGCCATCGGCGAGGCGGCGATTCGCGCCGGTTGCCTCAACTATTTCGCCTACCCCATCACCCCCCAGAGCGAGGTGGCCGAGTACCTGGCCAAACGCATGCCGGAGGTGGGCGGCGTCTTTCTGCAGGGAGAAAGCGAGGTGGCCGTCGGCTACATGCTCTTCGGGGCCGCCGGGGCCGGGGAACGGGTGTTTACCACCTCGTCCAGCCCGGGCATCAGCCTGATGAGCGAGGCGATCAGTTACATCGCCGCCGCCCAGTTGCCGGTGGTGTTCGTCAACATCATCCGCGGCGGCCCGGGCCTGGGGGGGATTCTGCCCAGCCAGGGCGACTACTTCCAGGCCACCAAGGGCGGTGGTCACGGCGACTACCGCCTGCTGGTGCTGGCCCCGGCCAGCGTCCAGGAGACCGCCGAGATGGTGATGATGGCCTTTCCCCTGGCGGAAAAGTACCGCAACCCGGTGATGATCCTCGGCGACGGGCTCATCGGCCAGATGATGGAGCCGGTGGAATTTCCCGACCACCTGCGCACCGCCCCCAGCGACAAGAACGCCTGGGCCTCCAACGGGATGGCCACCCGGGGCAGCCGGCAGCGCAACCTGGTCAAGTCGCTCTTTCTCGACCCGGAGGCCCTCAACAACCAGAACCTGCTGCTCAAGAGCAAGTACGACCGGATGCGGCGCGAGGAGGTGCGCTACGAGACCTACAACCTCGACGGCGACTACCGGGTGCTCATTGTCAGCTACGGAACGATGAGCCGGGTATGCCGCACGGCGGTAGACAACCTCAAGGCCGCCGGGGTGGAGGTGGGGCTGCTGCGGCCCCAGACCCTCTTCCCCTTCCCGCTGGAAGCGGTGCGGGAGGCCGCCGGCCGGCCCGCCTGCCAGGCGGTGATCAGCATCGAGATGAGTATGGGGCAAATGGTCGAAGACGTGGAGCGGGCCGTTTGCGGGATTCGCCCGGTGCACTGGTACGGCAAGTGCGGCGGCGATGTGCCCACCCCTGAAGAGGTGATGGACGTGGTCCGCGGTCTGATGGCCGGCGGCCGCTGAACGGGCGCGCCAGGCGTCCGGCAAGGAGTCGACAACCTATGGGCAAGACATTTAGCAAACCCCGGTCCCTGACCGACCAGCCCACTCACTACTGCCCCGGGTGCACCCACGGGGTGATTCATCGGTTGGTGGCCGAGACGATCGACGAACTGGACATCATGGAGCGCACTGTCGGCATTGCGCCGGTGGGCTGTGCCGTGCTGGCCTACAACTATTTCAACTGCGATTTCCAGGAGGCGGCCCACGGACGGGCGCCGGCCATGGCCACCGGCATCAAGCGGGTGCGGCCGGACCTGGTGGTGTTCACCTACCAGGGCGACGGGGACCTGGCCAGCATCGGCATGGGCGAAATCGTGCACGCGGCCAACCGCGGGGAAAAGTTTACCGTGATCTTCGTCAACAACGCTGTTTATGGCATGACCGGCGGCCAGATGGCGCCGACGACCATGCCGGGGCAGCGCACCACCACGTCTCCCCGTGGGCGCAACGTGGAAGAGGTGGGCATGCCCATCAAGGTGGCCGAACTGCTGGCCGCCTTGGAGACGCCGGCCTACATCACGCGCCAGACAGTGATCGACCCCAAGGGGATCCGCAAGGCCAAAAAGGCGATCCGCAAGGCCTTCGAATACCAGCTCGCCGGCCGCTGCTTTTCCCTGGTGGAGGTGGTGAGCACCTGCCCCACCAACTGGGGGATGACCCCGGTGGAAGCGGTGGCCTGGGCGCGGGAGACCCTGCTGCCTTACTACCAACTCGGTGAATTCAAGGTTCCGGAATGACGGGCCTGGGGCCCGCGGCAAAGGACGCATTCATGCAAAGCGAAGTAAAATTTGCCGGCTTCGGCGGCCAGGGGATCCTGCTCAGCGCCAAGATCCTGGCCCACGCGGCCCTGGAGGAGGGCCACGAGGTGGTCTGGATCCCCTCCTACGGCCCCGAGATGCGCGGCGGCACAGCCTACTGCACCGTGGTCATCGGAGACCGGCCCATCGGTTCGCCCATCATCAAGAACCCCCAGCATCTCATTGCCATGAACCGGCCGTCGCTGGAAAAGTTTGCACCCACGGTCCGGCCGGGGGGGATCATTCTCATCAACGCCAACCTCATCCCCATCGGCTCAGGCAGAGACGACGTGACGGATCTGGCGGTGCCGGTCAACGATCTGGCCGCAGCGGCGGGCAACCTGCGGGCCGCCAACCTCGTGGCCCTGGGCGCCTTCGTGGCCCGCAGCGGCATCGTGGACTTCGAGACGCTGCGCCGCTGCGTCCAGGAGGAGTTCGCCGCCAAGCCCCAGACCCTGCCCGTCAACCTGGCCGCCCTGGAAAAGGGGCGCCAGGCGGCGCAGGGGTGATCCGAAGGATCCTGCCATGATCCCGCAGACCCGGCCGCCGCTCTTGGTGACCATCGACGGCCCGGCCGGGGCCGGCAAGACCACCGTCAGCCGGCTTTTGGCCCAGCGGCTCGGCTACCGCTACGTGGATACCGGCGCCCTTTACCGGGCAGTCGCCCTGGCCGCCATGGCCCAGTCGGTGCCCCCGGACGATGATGAGGGCCTGGAACGGCTCTGCCGGAGGAGCCGGGTGGAAATGACCGCCACGGCTCGGGGATTGCGGTTGATCCTTGATGGGGCGGATGTCACCGACCGGCTGCGCAGCCGGGAAGTGACCCGCATGGCATCGGCCGTCTCGGCCCGTTTGCCGGTGCGCCGATTCCTGCTGACGCTGCAACGGGCCCTGGGACGGGGCGGCGGAGCGGTCTTCGAAGGCCGCGACATGGGGACAGTGGTTTTCCCGGAGGCGGATGTGAAGTTTTTTCTCGATGCCGCCGTGGAGGAGCGGGCCCGGCGGCGCCACGCCGAACTGGCCGAGGCGGACCGACCGCCGCTGGCCACGGTGGTCGAGGAGATCCGGCGCCGGGATCACGACGACAGCGCCAGGCAGTTGGCCCCCTTGAAGCCGGCCCCGGACGCCGTGCGCATCGATGCCACCGACTTGTCGCCCCGGGAGGTCGTGGAGCGGATGCTGGCCCACATCGAGGCCTTGCCTTGAGCGCAACGGCTCGCCGACGTGGGAAATTTATCATTGTTTTTTAACCTGGGCTTTGGTATGGATCGCGGTTGTAGTAAAGGGCGGTGCATGACGGCACCCGTCAAAATTCGGCGTAGGGGGAGCTTCTGTTAATGGAAAACACTCAATCAATGGATTCGGAAGACATCAAGAAAAACGAAAACGAAGACATCGGCGATGCGATGCCGGGTGAACCGGTGCCGGCCGAAGGCGAAACCATGGAGAATCTCATGGAGATGTACGAAGAGAGCTTCAAGCGTTTCGCCGAGGGCGAGGTGGTCAACGGACGCATCATCTCGGTGGACAAGGATCATGTGCTGGTGGATATCGGCTACAAGAGCGAGGGACAGATCCGGATCCACGAGTTCAGGGACGAAAACGGGGAAATCAAGGCCGAGGTGGGCGACACCGTCGAAGTGATGGTCGAATGGTGGGACGACGAGAACGAGGTGGTGGTCCTTTCCAAGGAAAAGGCCGAAAAGGTCAAGGTCTGGGAGGAGATCAAGGAGACCTACGACAATGACGGCACCATCAGCGGCACCATCACCTCGCGGGTCAAGGGCGGCTTCTCGGTGGATATCGGTGTCCAGGCCTTTTTGCCCGGTAGCCAGGCGGACCTGAGACCGATCCGCAACCTGGACGAGATGGTGGGCCAGAGCTTTGATTTCAAGATCCTCAAGTACAACCGCAAGCGCAGCAACATCGTGCTCTCCCGGCGCGTGATCCTCGAGGCTGAGCGTGAAGCCAAGCGCAGCGCCACCCTCGCCTCGATCTACGAGGGCAAGGTGGTCGACGGCGTGGTCAAGAACATCACCGAATACGGCGTCTTCGTCGATCTTGGCGGCGTGGACGGGCTGCTGCACATCACCGACATCTCCTGGGGCCGGGTCAAGCATCCCTCGGATCTGTTCGCCATCGGCGACGAGATTCAGGTCAAGATCCTCAACCTCGACCTGGAGAGGGAGCGCGTTTCCCTGGGTATGAAGCAGCTCACGCCGGATCCGTGGACCACGGCGGCGGAAAAGTACCCCGTGGGCTCGCGGGTCACCGGGCGGGTGGTCAGCCTGACGGACTACGGGGCTTTCGTGGAGCTGGAGGAGGGCATCGAGGGGCTGATCCACGTCTCGGAGATGAGCTGGACACGCAAGATCCGGCATCCTTCCAAGGTGGTGGCCGTGGGCGACGAGGTGGAGGCGGTGGTCCTGGATATCAAGCCGGATGCCCGGCGCATCTCCCTCGGCATGAAGCAGGCCAAGCCCAACCCCTGGGACGTGATCAGCGAGAAATACCCGGTGGGCACCACCATCGAGGGGCGCATCAAGAACATCACCGATTTCGGCCTGTTCATCGGCATCGACGAGGGCATCGACGGCCTGGTGCACATCAGCGATCTCTCCTGGACCAAGCGCATCAAGCACCCGGGCGACCTGTACAAGAAAGGCGACCTAGTGCAGGCGGTGGTCCTGGACATCGACAAGAAGTCCGAGCGCTTCTCCCTGGGTATCAAGCAGCTCCAGTCCGACCCGTGGGAAACGGTCAACGAACGCTACGAGGTGGGCAAGGAGATCACCGGTACCGTCACCAACCTCACCGATTTCGGCGTCTTCGTTGAGCTGGAGGAGGGCATCGAGGGGCTGGTGCACGTGTCGGAAATCAGCAAGGAGAAGATCAAGACCCCGGTGGGGATGTTCAACGTTGGAGACCTGATCACCGCCCGGGTGATGAACATCAACAGCGAGGAGCGGCGCATCGGCCTGTCCATCAAGCGGCTGGACATGCCCGATGACCAGGCCCTGCTCAGCGAGTATGTCAGCAGCATGCGTCAGCCCACCTCTGCCTTTGGTGAGATCCTGCGGGAGAACCTCCAGGAGAAGCTCAACAGCCAGAACAACGGACAAGACCAAGAGACTTGATTCCTTTGCGGCCCGCCCGGGCGGCATTTTTCCTGCGCCTTGTTGTGACGACCGGCGCCGGGCTCTGGCAGCCCGGCGCCGGTCGTTGTATCTGTATCTGAAACCACCCGACGCCCATTTCTGAACCGCCGGCCATTAGCGCCGCCGGGGCGGTCGGCTCCCGGAGCAAGCCATGTTCTCCCGTCGCCATCCCTTCCTGTTTTTCATCCTGGTGCTGGCCGGCCTCGGCACTTTTTCCACCCTCTTTGTCAGCGCGATGGTGGCATACACGGTCCACCGCAGCGGCCTGGGCAAGGCGGACAGCGACCTGCCCCGGGTGGGGATCGTCGAGGTGTCCGGGGTCCTCTCTGACGCCAAGGACGTTTTGGCGGATCTGAAAAAGATGCGCGAGGACGAATCCATTGAGGCCATCGTGTTGCGCGTCGATTCGCCCGGCGGCGCCGTAGCGCCATCGCAGGAGGTGTATCGGGCGGTGCAGCAAACCACCGAAACCAAAAAAATCGTCGCCTCTCTGGGTGCCGTGGCCGCTTCCGGTGGCTATTACGCCGTTGCGGCCAGCGACGGGATCGTGGCCAGCCCCGGCACCATCACCGGCAGCATCGGGGTGATCATGGGGTTTACCAATTTTCGCGAGCTGCTGGAGAAGATCGGATTGACGCCGGTGGTGATCAAGAGCGGAGAGTTCAAGGACCTGGGGTCTCCGGTGCGTGAGATGCAGCCAGCGGAGCGGGAGGTGCTGCAGCGGCTCAGCGACCAGATCCATCACCAGTTCATCCGTGACATCGCCGAGGGACGCGCCATGGACCTGTCCCGGGTGGAAGCCCTGGCCGACGGTCGCATCTATACCGGGGAAGAAGCCCGGGCGCTGGGACTGGTGGATCGGCTGGGCAACCTGGAGGACGCGGCGGCCTGGGCCGGTGAGCTGGCCGGGGTGCAGGGGCCGGTGGAAATGGTCTACGCCCGCGAAAAACGTTTGTCGCTCATCAAGACGATCATGGAGAGCCGGTGGGGCGAGATCTTCGGCCTCCTGTTCCGGGGGCGGCCGGCGGCCTTGATGGACGGGGCCTACTAGTCATTGGCCATTGGAAGCGCCGGGCTAGAGACTGCTGACGTCGCCGAGGCCTTCGCGCACGATTTCCGGTCGATCGTCGATGAGGGAGATGACGCTGGAGGGGCGGCCGGGGACCGTCCCGCCGTCGATCACCAGGTCGATGCGGTTGCCGAAGTAGTCGTGCAGCAGGGAGGGGTCCTCGAAGATGTTGCCGTCGGGATCCTTGGCGCTGGTGGAGATGATGGGGTTGCCCAGGGTTTTGACCAGGGCGATGCAGATGGCGTGGTCCGGCACCCGGATGCCGGCGGTGCGGCGCTTGGTGAGCATGATCCGGGGAACGAGCTTGGAGCCTTCAAGGATGAAGGTGTACGGGCCGGGCAGCAGGCGTCGCATCGTCTTGTAGGCGTAGTTTGACACCTTGGCGTAGTTGCTGATGTGCTTCAGGTCGCTGCAGATGAAACTGAAGGGTTTCTTCTTGTCGCGTTGGCGCAGTTGATAGATCTTCTCAATGGCCCGCTTGTTGAAGATGTCACAGCCGATGCCGTAGTGGGTATCGGTGGGGTAAGCGATGACGCCGCCCTGCCGGAGCACATCCACGGCCATGGCCACCAGCCGTTGGGGCGGATTTTGCGCGTTCATCTGGATCAACATCTTGGTTTTCCTCGCACGGACGGCTCGGCGCCGCAGCAAAACGTGGTGATTCAATAGCGCATTTGTTCCCCGCTGGCAAGAAAGACCCGGCGCCGGGGCGCCTTGCCGGCAGGCGTCTTATGGATTGCCATTGCGCCGGTCATCTGGTATGCGAGGGCAACCGCCGGCACGGCCGCCGGCTTTCGGCATTGTCCTGAAAAAAATCCTATCTCATTGAATTTCGGAGGAAATTATCTATGGTGACCCTGCCCCCCGAGGAGGCTTATTCCTTTGACGACGTACTGCTGGTGCCCTGTTATTCAGACGTCCTGCCCAAGGACGTGGACACCCGTACCCGGCTGACCCGCAACATCAGTCTCAACATTCCCATCGTCAGCGCCGCCATGGATACGGTTACCGAGGCGCGCACTGCCATCAGCATGGCGCGCGAAGGGGGATTGGGATTCATTCATCGCAACATGGACATTGCCGGCCAGGCGCTCGAAGTCAGCAAGGTGAAGAAGAGTGAAAGCGGAATGATCATCGATCCGGTGACCATCCATCCCGATCAGCCGATCCACGAGGTGCTCAAGCTGATGGAAGAATACCGCATCAGCGGTGTGCCGGTGATCCGGGACGAGCAGCTGGTGGGCATCGTCACCAACCGCGATCTGCGTTTCGAGACGGCCCTGGACAAACCGGTGGCCGAGGTGATGACCAAGGAGAACCTCGTGACGGTGTCCGAGGGGATTGACCTTGAGGAGTCCAAGCGCCTCCTGCACCAGCACCGCATCGAGAAGCTGTTGGTGGTGGACAAGGCCGGACGCCTCACCGGCATGATCACCATCAAGGACATCGAGAAGATCAAGAAATACCCCAACGCGTGCAAGGATCGCCTCGGTCGGCTGCGGGCGGGCGCCGCCGTGGGGGTGGGGCCGGACATGCTCGAGCGCACCGAAGCCCTGTTGGGCGCCGGGGCTGACGTCATCTGCATCGACACTTCCCACGGCCACACCCACAACGTGATCCAGGCCGTCCGAACCCTCAAGGCGACCTTTGCCGACATCGAACTGATCGCCGGCAACGTGGCTACCGTCAAGGGGGCCGAAGACCTCATCGCCGCCGGCGTCGACGGGGTGAAGGTCGGCATCGGCCCCGGTTCCATCTGTACCACGCGCATCGTGGCCGGGGTGGGGATTCCCCAGGTTACGGCCATCATGAACTGCCGTTCGGTATCGGCCAAGACCGGCGTGCCCATCATCGCCGACGGCGGGATCAAGTATTCGGGCGATTTGACCAAGGCCATCGGTGCCGGAGCCCACGCGGTGATGATCGGCGGTTTGCTGGCCGGCACGGAGGAGAGCCCCGGGGAGCTGATTCTCTTCCAGGGGCGCACCTACAAAGTCTACCGTGGCATGGGGTCCTTGGAGGCGATGCGCCAGGGGAGCAAGGACCGCTACTACCAGGGAGAAAACGAGGCCCCGGACAAGCTCGTGCCCGAGGGGATAGTCGGTCGGGTGCCCTACCGGGGGCCTGTTTCCGAAACGATCCTTCAACTGGTGGGCGGGCTGAAGGCCGGCATGGGCTACGTGGGTTGCCGGAACATCGAAGAGCTGCGTGAAAAGGCCCGTTTTCGCAAGATCTCGGCCGCCGGCATGCGCGAAAGCCATGTGCACGACGTGATCATCACCAAGGAGGCCCCCAACTACCGTATCGAGTAAGCGCCGTCGAATCTGCCTTTCATTCCTGATATTCCGATGTAAAATGGACGCCATGACCGCCGATCCAGCTCCCTTCGTTCATCTGCACCTGCACACCCAGTACAGCCTTCTGGACGGTGCCGTCCGGCTCGACGCCCTCATGGATCGGGCACGCCAGTTCGGCATGTCGGCGGTGGCCATCACCGACCACGGGACGATGTTCGGAACGGTGGAATTTTTCCGGAAGGCGACCGCCGCCGGCATCAAGCCGATCATCGGGTGTGAATGCTACGTGGCTCCCCGGCGCCTGACGGACAAATCACCGCTGGACGCCAAGGGGATGACCCACCTGGTATTGCTGGCCCGCGACAACCAGGGCTACCGCAACCTGTGCAAGCTGGCCACCGTGGCCCAGCTGGAGGGGTTCTATTACAAGCCGCGCATCGACAAGACGCTGCTGGAAGACCACTGCCAGGGGTTGATCTGCCTGTCGGCCTGCCTGCACGGCGAGATACCCCGCCACATCCTGGACGGCCGCATCGACTTGGCCGAGAAAGCGGCCCGCTACTACCGCCGGCTTTTCGGCGAGGAGAACTTCTTCCTGGAGGTGCAGCACAACGGCATCGCCGACCAGGAGCGGGTCAACGCCGTGCTCAAGGACATGAGCCAGCGGCTGTCCATCGGGCTGGTGGCCACCAACGACTGCCATTACCTCGACCCGGCCGACGTGCGCGCCCACGAAGTGTTGCTGTGCATCCAGACCGGCAAGACGGTGCGCGACCCCGGTCGTTTTCGCTTCGATACCGACCAGCTCTACTTCAAGTCGCCCCGGGAGATGACCGACTATTTCGCCGACTATCCCGGCGCCATCGCCAACACCGCCGCCATCGCCGAGCGCTGTGACGTCACGTTCGATTTCAAGACCCATCATTTCCCCCGCTTTTCCAGCGACACGAACCAGGACGTGGCGGCGCTGTTCGAAAAACGCGCCCGGGAGGGATTCCAGCGGCGCATGGCCCGCATCCGGGCCAAGGACCCCAATGTGGACGAGACCCTCTACCGGCGGCGCCTGGAGTACGAGATCCGTACCATCATCGAGATGGGGTTTCCCGGCTACTTTCTCATCGTGGCCGACTTCATCGCCTACAGTCGCCGCGAGGGCATCCCGGTGGGGCCCGGGCGCGGCTCGGCCGCCGGCAGCATCGTGGCCTACAGTCTGGGGATCACCGAGCTGGACCCCATTGTCCATGGGCTCATCTTCGAGCGCTTTCTCAATCCGGCGCGCAAGTCGATGCCGGATATCGACGTGGATTTCTGCATCCTGGGCCGCGAGCGGGTGTTCCGCTACGTGGTCGAGCGCTACGGGGGCTACGACCGGGTGGCCCAGATCATCACCTTCGGCAAGCTCAAGACCCGGGCGGTGATCCGCGACGTGGGCCGCGCCCTGGACATTCCCCTGCCCCAGGTGGACGCCCTGGCCAAGATGGTGCCCGACGTGCTCAACATCACCCTCGACGAGGCCCTGGCCCAGACGCCGCGCATTGCCCAACTGGCCGAGGAAGATCCCCAGATCGCCGAGCTGATCCGCATCAGCCGGGTGCTGGAGGGGCTGCCGCGCCATGCCTCGACCCATGCCGCCGGCGTGGTGATCGGCGATCGGCCGCTGGTGGAGTACCTGCCCTTGTGCCGCGGCAAAAAGGGTGAGGTGATGACCCAGTTCGACATGCGCTGCGTGGAGCAGATCGGACTGGTGAAGTTCGACTTTCTCGGACTGCGCAACCTGACGGTGATCGCCGAGACGCTGCGACTGATTGAGGAAGCGGGGCATACCCCCCCGGACTTGTCCGAATTGCCCCTGGACGACCCGGCCACCTATGCCCTGCTGGGCGAGGGAGACACCACCGGCGTTTTCCAGTTGGAAAGCAGCGGCATGAAGGACCTGCTCGTGCGCATGAAGCCCGAGACCTTTGCCGACATCACCGCCCTGGTGGCGCTCTACCGGCCCGGACCCCTGGACAGCGGGATGGTCGAGGAGTTCGTCGAGCGGCGCCACGGTCGCAAGCCGGTGACCTACCTGCTGCCCGAGCTGGCGCCCATTCTCGAGGAGACCTACGGGGTCATCGTCTACCAGGAGCAGGTGATGCGCATCGCCGCCGTGCTGGCCGGCTATACCATGGCCGACGCCGACGACCTGCGCAAGGCCATGGGCAAGAAGATCGCCGAGAAGATGGCCCGGCACCGCGACAAGTTTCTTGCCGGGGCGGTGGCCAACGGCCACGATCCGGCGACGGCCAACCAGATCTTCGACCTGATGGAAAAGTTCGGCCGCTATGGGTTCAACAAGGCCCACAGCGCCGCCTATGCGCTGGTCACCTACCAGACCGCTTATCTCAAGGCCCATTTCCCGGTGGCCTTCATGGCCTCGCTGCTCACCAGCGAGATGCATTCCATCGACGGGGTGGTCAAGTTCATCGGCGAATGCCGCAGTCACCAGATCGAGGTGCTGCCGCCGGACATCAACTTCAGCGAGACATCTTTTACCGTTGATGACGGCAAGATCCGCTTCGGGCTGGTGGCGGTTAAGAACGTGGGCGAAGGGGCCATCGAAACCATCCTGGCGGCGCGGCGGGCCGGGGGGCCTTTCGAGTCCCTGTTCGATTTCTGCGAGCGGGTGGACCTGCGCAAGGTGAACAAGCGGGTGATCGAGAGCCTGGTCAAGTGCGGCGCCTTCGACAGCACGGGCGACACGCGCCCGGCGATGCTGGCGGTGCTGGAAGAGGCCCTGGAGCACGGCCAGCGGGTGCAAAAGAAGCGTTGCGACCCCCAGATGGGGCTCTTTGACGCCGGCGCCAGCGATACGGCCTCCCTGGATCGCCCCGCCATGCCCACCGGCGGGGCGGTGGACGCCCATGAACTGCTGGCCATGGAAAAGGAATCGCTCGGTTTTTACATCAGCGGCCATCCCCTGGGGCGCTACGAGCGGATCATCGAGCAATACGCCACCTGCGACGCTGCCGGGCTAAAAGAAGTGGCCGACGGGGCCACTGTGCGCATCGGCGCCCTGGTCAAGCACATCAAGACCATCCGCACGCGCAAGAACGAGCCCATGGGATTCGTCAACCTGGAGGACACGTCCGGCAGTGTCGAGGCGGTGCTGTTTCCCGGCGTTTTCGCCGAGGCGGAGAATTGGCTGGCCGAAGACCTGCCGGTATTGGTGCAAGGAGAGGTGCAAAAGGAGGAAAAAGCCGTCAAGATCCTCGCGGACACCGTCATCCAGATGGACCAGGCCGAAGCCACCTGGACCGCCCGGGTCCAGGTCAACCTTGACCTGGATCGCAGCGGCCGCGAGGAGCTGGCCGAACTGTCCCGGATTTTCAACGGTCACCCGGGCGACTGCGCGGTGCACCTGGTTTTGCGCCAGCCCGGCAAGGCCGAGACGATCCTGGCACTGCCCGATTCGGTGCGGGTACGCCCGGGGCGCAGGCTGGCCCGGGCGGTGAACGGCCTGCTGGGCTACCGGGCCTTGGAGACGGTGTGCAGCCCGGTTTCAGCGGTGCGGATGCGCCATTCGCCCAACGGGCATCACGGCCGGGGCAACGGCCGTCGAACATAATCGCGGAAAGGCGACAAGATGACACAGATGATCGTTCCGTTGTTGGACCTTAAGCCCCAGTACCGCCAGATCCGGGAAGAGGTCCGGCGCGTCACCGATGAAATCTATGAAAGCCAGCAGTTCATTCTCGGCCCCCGGGTCAGCGGGCTGGAAGCCGAGGTTGCCGCCTACTGCCGGACGAACCATGCGGTGGGGGTGTCCTCGGGCACCGATGCTCTCCTGTTGGCCCTCATGGCGCTGGATGTCGGCCAGGGAGACCTCGTGTTGACGACTCCGTACAGCTTTTTCGCTACGGCCGGCGCCATCGTGCGCCTCGGCGCCAGGCCGGTGTTCGCCGACATCGATGCCGACTCCTACAACCTGGCGCCCGGGGCGGCCGCGGCCGCCCTGGAGGCCTTGTCACCGGCGTCCCGGCGCCGCGTCAAGGCGATGATTCCGGTCCATCTCTACGGCCAGATGGCGCCGCTGGAGGCGCTCGGCGCCCTGGCCGAGACCTGGAACCTGGCCGTGGTGGAAGACGCGGCCCAGGCCATCGGGGCCGAGGATGACCGGGGGCGCCGGGCGGGCAGCATCGGCACGGCGGGGTGTTTTTCCTTTTTCCCCTCCAAGAACCTGGGCGGTTTCGGCGACGGCGGCATGGTGACCTGCAATGATGCCGAGTTGGCCGAAAGGATGCGGATCCTGCGCGTGCACGGAAGCCATCCCAAGTACCACCACCACTTGGTGGGGGGCAACTTCCGCCTCGACGCCCTGCAGGCGGCCATCGTCAGCGTTAAGCTGCGCTACCTCGACCAGTGGACCGCCGGCCGCCAGGCCAACGCCGCCACCTACCGACGGCTGTTTGCCGAGGCCGGGCTTGAAGATCGCATCGGCCTTCCCGCCGAGGGGCCCGGGCGCCACATCTACAACCAGTTCGTCATCCGGGTACCCAGGCGCCGCGACGCCCTGCGCGACCATCTGGTAAGCCGCGGGGTCGGCTGCGAGATCTACTATCCCGTACCCCTTCACCTGCAGCCGTGTTTCGCCGACCTGGGCTATGAAGAAGGCGACTTTCCCGAAAGCGAGCGCGCCGCTGCCGAGACCCTGGCCCTGCCCATCTACCCCGAGCTGAGCGACGACCAACAGCACTACGTGGTGGATCAGATCCGGACCTTTTTCGAAGCTTGATCGGCCCCCGGACCTCATCTGTCGCGGGTAACGTATCAAGAAGCCTTGAGGACTGTATCTCGCGGCGGCGCCCCGGGGCGTCCTGTTCCCGCCGGCAAAAGGCAACTTCCTGGCCGCCCCGAGTGGTTGCAGGTGGCTGAAAGACAGCAGAAAAATCGTCGAAGGCCATCGCGCCGGCGACGAGCAGACAGCTCTTGGCTGACAACCTTCATCAGACGGCCGCATGAGGAAACTTTCCAGGCGATGTGACCGGCGCTCCTGCGGAGATTCAGGCGGTTTCCGGCCCATGCCGCAGAACTGCGAATCCGGATCTGTGTCGTATGCCGCGCAAAGGCTTGTCAGCCGCAGCGCCGGCGCTTGACACGGATTCGCCTCCGAGGCTATGGTGCCTTTGGGAATTTGGCCGACAAAAACGGCGCGCCCGTGCCCAGGGAACGCTGCATGGAGGGAAGATGCAAAATTCGCTGTCTGGGACGTTTCAAGGACAGTTCCTCATCGCCATGCCCAGCCTGCTGGATCCCAATTTCAACCACACCGTCACCTGCCTGGGGGCCCACAACGACCAGGGCGCCATGGGGGTGATCATCAACCGCCTTCACCATGACATCCACCTGCGGGATGTGTTTGCCGAGCTCAAGCTCGCCTGCCGGGACGAGATCGCCGACCTGCCCCTGTACAGCGGCGGCCCGGTGCATTCCAACGAAATCTTCATTCTTCACGGCCCCCCCTTGAAATGGCAGGGAAGCTTCGACGTCAGCCCGCAGCTGGCCTTGAGCAACAGCATCGACCTGCTCGCCGCCATCGGCGAGGGCCGGGGCCCCCGGGACTTTCTCGTCACCCTTGGCTGCGCCGGTTGGGGCCCTGGCCAGCTGGAGGCCGAAATCCGTCAAAACGCTTGGCTCACGTGTCCCGTCTCTGAGGACATCCTTTTCGAGATGCCGGTTGCCGACCGCTGGGAGGCGGCGGTCAAGCGCCTGGGCATAGATCCGGCCCTGCTGTCGGCCAAGGCCGGCAACGCCTGAGTACACGCAGCTGGAAAAGGGAGGACGTTTTCTCCCGTGGAAAATGAACCCTGGCCTGAAATCATCACGGCCCTTTTCGAGTTTTTCATGGACCGAATGCCGCTGTGGCGGGGGGCCGGTTTGACGTGCGGACAAAGCCGAGGCTGGTAGGCAGTGGGGCTCAACTACAAACTGAACCGGGCCGTGGGGGTCCTGCAGCGCCTGACGGCCTCCGAGGCCGAGCGCCTGGATCGGATCTGCGCCGGGATCCAGGCAGCCGAGACGCGGCTTTCGGCTCAAAGTGCGCCCCTGGTGGAAAAATGCCTATTGCACTGCCAGGGGATGTGCTGCCGCAACGCGGCCTTCGACGACATCATCGGGCTGGCTGATTTCGTCTACATTCTCCGCGTCGCCCCGCATCTGGAGGAACCGATGCGGGCCTGCCTGTCCGACGAAAAGCCTTTTTTTACGGCCGATTGTCCGTTTCTCGCCCAGGGCCGGGGGCCATGCATCTTCGCCGATGACCTGCGACCCGAGGTGTGCATCACTACCTTTTGTGCGGACACGACAGGCTTTGGCGGCGAGATCCGGGCCGTGCAACGTGGGTTTGCCTCTCTCGGGCGTTTTCTGGTGCGCCATCGGCTCAAAACGGTGGGATCTAACTGCCTGTCTTTTTGGCGCTGATGGCCACGATGGGGCCTTCCGAATTCATCTGTTCCAAACCCCTGGGGACCCGATAGTTGGACCTTTAACCTGATACCGGAAGAGGAGAGTGCATGGAAGTCACATTTCACGGCGCGGTCAGGGAAGTGACCGGCTCGCTCCACCTCCTTGTCCACGGAAGGGATCGCATCCTGCTCGACTGCGGCCTGTTTCAAGGTCGGCGCAAGGAGACCAATGCCAAGAACCGCCACCTGCCGCTGCCGGCCGATAAGATCACCAACGTCATTCTTTCCCACGCCCACATCGACCATTCCGGCCGGATTCCCCTGCTGACGCGCAACGGCTTCGGCGGCCGCGTGATCTGCACCCGGCCGACCCTGGATGCTTGCACTTACCTGCTGCCCGATTGCGGGCATATCCAGGCCTCGGACGCTGAGTATCTCAACTACAAGGCCCTGCGCGGATGGTTGACCCAAAAACAGCGCAGCCGAAACGGCAAGGCGCACCCGTCATACACCCGTGATCAGGTGCACCGGTTGCTCAAGAAGCCAGGCCAGCGCCTTGACGGCGAACGTATTGCGGCGCTGATGGCCGAAAACGACCTGGAACCCATCGCGCCCCTGTACACTCAGCAGGACGCCGAGGCCGCCCTGGAGTGGTTCGATGGCTATCCCTACGGCTTCCCGCTCACCGTGGGCCGGGATATGACCTGTACCTTCTACGATGCCGGCCACATTCTGGGATCGGCGGTGAGTATCATCCAGGCCCGGCACCAGGGGCGTCCCGTCACTGTGGGCTACACCGGCGATATCGGCCGATACAACACCAGCATTCTCAGGGACCCGGCCCGGGAGTTCGATCCGGCCCATAGGCGCATCGACCTGCTGCTAATGGAAAGCACCTATGGCGATCGGCAGCACGAACCGGTTGAAGGGCTGGGCGACCGGCTGGCGGAAGTGATCAACGATACCCACGCCCGGGGTGGTACCATCTTGATTCCCAGTTTCGCCTTCGGCCGCGCCCAGGAGCTGCTCTACACCCTGCACGATCTATACGACCAGAAAAAAGTGCCCCGGTTGCCCATTTACGTCGACAGTCCGCTGGCGATCCGAATGACCAAGGTCTACGGCGAGCATCCCGAGGTCTACGATCACGACACCCATCGCACCTTTTTGCGCCATGGCAAAAACCCGTTCGACTTCAAGCAGGTGCACTTCGTCTCGGAGGTTGCCGACTCCATGGCCCTCATGCGCGAGGATACACCGCACATCGTCATCGCTTCCTCGGGGATGTGCGAGGCCGGGCGCATCCTGCACCACCTGCGCCACAAGATTCACAACGCCAAGAACACCATCCTCATCGTGGGGTTCATGGCCCGCAACACGCTGGGACGGCGGATTCTCGAGGAAGGAGAGGCCTATGCGGCCGAAGGCCGGAAGGGCCCGGCGCCGATCATGCGCTTTCTGAACAAGAGTTATCCGCTGCGTGCCCGCGTGGCGCGCCTCGGCGGATTCAGCGCCCACGCCGACCGCGATGAGCTGGTGCGCTTCTTGCGCGAATCCAACCTTGACATCCGCCGCATCGCGCTGGTCCACGGCGAAGAGGATCAGAGTCTGGCCCTGGCAGGCCGTTTGCGAAGCATGGGGTTCCGGGCCGAGGTGCCTGAACTGGGGCAGACCATCACGCTGCCTTGAACAGGCGCCCGTCACCTTGTCACCGCCGCACGCCGCTTCCTGGATGCCGTATTCTTTGAATGCGGCGGTAAAGATGGTTGGCCCCGCCCCGGCGGACGAAGCATTGAAACTGTACTGTGTCGCGAGACACAACTGTCCGTGATTCGTACGGGATATCGCCCCCGCCCCGGTTCGGCCGTCATTTATCGCTAGTGTCCATCCAGAAATGAGAATTTTTGTTCAAGATCAAGGCATGCGAAAAAATAACTGCAGGCATATGGTTGATATTCCGAGGATTATTTTTTGAGCAGAACGCAGAGATTGGACAAAAAGGCCATTTATGGACGGACACTCGCTATAAATTTCAATTGCTTTCTTGGGAACAAAAGCGAAGATGATGCCGTTGGCATGCAACTTGAAGGAGTTTGTGAAGAAGATGTTTTGAAACCGCGTCTTTCCATAAAACCGACTGTGTTGCCGCTCACCCGGGGCACGAGAACCCCTAGGGCCGGGAGTTATTTTTTGAAACCGTGCGACCTCCACCTGCAAGAGAGCCTCGAGCTGGCCGAACGCATGATCGCGCTTTCCTTCCAGGGCGACCAGGACCGGGAGGACAACGGATGCGGCATTATCTACGGGATGATGCGCGACGCCGGCTTCCGTCTGAAGCACTTGGTGACCCGGGAAATCGAGAGTCACCGCCTGAAGTCGAGCCGCTCATCGGGTGCGGCCGACGGGGGGCGGCCGGCAACCTAACTTTTCTGAATAACCACAATTTTGACAAGCTCGTAAAAAGTCCGAAAAACGCCATTTTCCCGATTTCGGACTGAATGATTTCAATGAGTTACAGTAGTGAAAATTTCAAAATCCGACTTTTTACGAATGAGTCAATTTTAATCCAACCCAACCATCTCAACGAGGATGATCACATGCCAAACATCAAGGGAACCCGCACCGAAAAGAACCTGCTGGCCGCTTTCGCCGGTGAATCCCAGGCCCGCAACCGTTACACCTACTTTGCCGGTGTCGCCCGCAAGGAAGGCTACGTGCAAATCGCCGACATCTTCGAGGAGACCGCCAACCAGGAAAAGGAGCACGCCAAGCGGTTTTTCAAATTCCTGGAGGGGGGGATGGTGGAAATCACCGCCTCCTACCCGGCCGGTGCCATCGGCACCACCCTCGAAAATTTGAAGGCGGCTGCCGCCGGCGAGCACGAAGAGCACGCCGACTTGTACCCGGCTTTTGCCAAGGTGGCCCGCGAGGAGGGCTTCGAGGCCGTCGCCATGGTGTTCGATGCGATCTGCGTGGCCGAGCGGCAGCACGAGAAGCGTTACAACGACCTGGCGGCCAACATTGCCGCCGGCCGCGTCTTCAAGCGGGATACACCCGTGGTGTGGCGCTGCCGCAACTGCGGGTACCTGCACCAGGGTGTCAGCGCGCCGGAAATGTGCCCGGCCTGTGCCCATCCCCAGGCCTACTTTGAACTGCTCGGTGAAAACTGGTAGCTCTGGAAGCGCAAATGCGGGGACAAACTTTCGTTTGTCATTTCCCGACCCAACAAGGAGGATGAAATGGCCCAAAAGCTTGAGATCTACAAGTGTGAAGTCTGCGGGAATATTGTCGAAGTCGTCCACGGCGGGGCCGGGGAACTGGTCTGCTGCGGGCAGCCCATGGTCCTGATGACCGAGAACACGGTGGATGCCGCCAGGGAGAAGCACGTGCCGGTGATCGAGAAGATCGAAGGCGACTACAAGGTCAAGGTCGGCGACGTGGCTCATCCGATGGAAGAAAAGCACTACATCGAGTGGATCGAGCTCATTGCCGACGGCAAAGCCTACCGGCAGTTCCTGGAGCCCGGCCAGGTTCCCGAAGCGGTGTTCAAGATCGAGGCGGCCAGTGTGACGGCGCGCGAGTACTGCAACATTCATGGCTTGTGGAAGGCCTGATCCGGACGCCCTGGTTCGAGTCGGCCCGCCCCCTTGTCCAGGTGCGGGCCGGGCAAGGAGGATCCCATGACCAGTTGGAAATGCCAGAATTGCAGCTATACCTTAGAGGCGGACGCGCCGCCGGAAAAGTGTCCGTCGTGCAAGCAGACCTGCGAATTCGTGGATAACACCTGCTACACGCCCGACTGCCAGTCCCAGGGCATGGATCCCAGGATCAAGTAGAGGCCCCGGGAGATTGAAGCCGACGCCCGGTGCAGGGCGCGGATCCATTCAAATCGAGACCCAGGTTTCCACGGCACCGGCACCGCCTGGCCAAAGGCCGAAACAAAGGAGACACTTTCATGGCCAACGTTTTGATCGTCTACGCCACGCGCACGGGTGAAACCGCGCGCATCGCCGAGCTGATCGCCGAAGGGTGCGTTTCGGCGGTGGCCAGGCCAAGGTCGTCAACGTCAACGAGATCAAGTCCGAGTCGGCCTTGGCCGGCTACGATGCCCTGGTCTTCGGCGCTCCGACCTACCACGGCGACATGATCCAGAGCATGAAAACGTTTCTCTTTCTGGCCGAGAAGGCCCAGCTGGCCGGCAAGGTGGGCGGGGCTTTCGGGGCTTTCGGCTGGAGCGGCGAGGTGCCGGAGCGCATCTATGACACGATGAAGCACATTTTTCAGATGGAGATGGTCAGTGGCCCGCTGCGGCTTAAGTCGAGCAAGCTGGGCGGCGGACTGCAAATGGCTCAGGATTACGGGCGGCAAATCGTAAAAAAACTCGAGGCGTGACCCGCGAATCCAGCGGCGGCTCTTGCACCGCAGGGCCTGCACCGTTCGAGCGCGAGGTTTACCATGGAGGATGCCATGACGACACCGCAACACTGCCCCGGTTTCGAGCAGCACAAATCGTTGAAGTCCTTCATTTGCAAGTGCCCCAACTGTGGCCAGAGCGTCGAGATCTTCTCCGACGAATTCGACCGCGAACACACCTGCAAGGGATGCGGCCAACCCATCGATTTTACCCAGTGCACCCTTGACGGGGTCGCTTGACAAGCGGACCTGGTGCAAGGGGGGGTAAATCTTTTTTGCGACGGCACCGGAGGGTGGGCACGCCGTCCGAACGGGCCTATGGAGCCGCGCCGCGGCGGTGATGACGGGATGCGATCGATGAAGGGGTGGAAATTCTTCGCGACAGGGGTAATGCTGGCGCTGGCGGCCGCGGGCGGCACATTTGCGGCCGAAGGCGGCCAGGGGGCCGAGGCCGTGGTCCTCGATGGCGGCCGCCGGGGCCCGGTTCCCTTCGGCCACCACCGTCACCAGGCGGTGCTGGGCGACTGCAACCTGTGCCATGCCGTGTTCCCCCAGGGAGGCCGGCAGTATTGAGCGGCTCAAGGCCGACGGCACGCTCAAGGCCCAGAGCGACGTGATGAAGCAGCTTTGCATCAAGTGCCACCGGGCCAAGAAGAGCGCCGGGGCCGCCACCGGCCCGTTGACCTGCGCCCAATGTCACCAGCGCTGAACCGGAACTATCGCCATGCTTGTCTTGGGGCTCCAGGGAAGTCCGCGTCGCAAGGGCAACACCGCCTTCTTGCTCGACCTGTTTCTCGAAGAAGCCCGGCGCCTGGGCGCCCGAACGGCGGTGATTTCCCCGGCTCGCGAGGCGATTGCCGCCTGCAAGGGATGCGGGGCCTGCGAGAAGAGGGGTTTCTGCGTCAGCCATGATGTGATGGCCCAGTCCATCTATCCCTTTTTGCGCCAGGCCGATGTGGTGGTGGCCGCCTCACCGGTCTATTTCTACGGCGTCACGGCCCAGCTCAAAGGTCTGATCGACCGCTGTCAAACCCTCTGGTCGCGCAAGTATCGCCTCAAGTTGGCCGATCCCGGGGCCGCCACGCGGGCCGGCGTGATGCTGGCGGTGGGGGCCACCCATGGGGGCAAACTCTTCGACGGTCTTCACCTCACGGTGGACTATTTTTTCGATGCCATCGCCGCCCGCAATGCCGGCAGCCTGACCTACCGGGGCGTCGAACACGCCGGCGACATGGCCCGGCACCCCCGGGTGCGGGCCGAAGCGGCGGCGCTGGCTCGGCAGGTGTGCGGCCCCCTGGCCGCGCGCCGGCGCATCGTCTTTAGCGACCCCGGCGGCGCCGGCGCCGGCATGATGGCGGCGGCCTGGATGCGCTATCTGGCCGGCGACAAGTGGAACGTGTTCGTCGATGCCCCCGCGCCCTCCGGCCAAACGGCGGCCATGGTGGAGCGGGTGATGGCCGCGCGGGGTATTGATCTGGGCTATGCCGGAATTCAGCCCCTGGCGTCCGAGAATGCGCCGATGGATCGGGTGGTGGCGATCGGATCGGCGCCGGTGGAAACCGCTCCCGTCACCGACAGGTGGCTGCTGGAAGAAGGCCGCGACCCGGCGGATGCGGACGGTTTCGCCCGGCTTTGCGATGAGATGCGGCAAAAGGTGGCCCGAGGCGGCGACGGCCTGCCGCCGGCGGCCTGATGGAGTTTTTCGCCCCATGAAACGTGAAACGGCGGAGAAAAGGAGAACGGCATGGACAGGTACGTGTGCACCATCTGCGGCTATGTGTACGACCCGGCCAACGGGGATCCGGACAACGGCGTGGCGCCGGGGACCAAGTTCGAAGACCTTCCCGATGATTGGGAGTGTCCGATCTGCGGCGTATCCAAGGACGATTTCGAAAAAGAGGCCTGATGGTCCGCCAGCCCGTGGTGAACCTGGGCGCGTGCAGCCTCTGCGAGGGGTGCATCGCCGTTTGTCCCTCGGTCTTTCGGCTCAACGACACCGGCTTTATCGAGGTGATGGACCTGGACGATTATCCCCGGGACGAGGTGGACGAAGCGATCAAGAACTGCCCGGAAGATTGCATCGAGTGGGAGGAGGCCTGAAACGGCGATGAAAAAATATGCATTGTTCGTTTTCAACGGCGACCCGATGTGCTTCATCCACGTGCTGCTCAATGCCCTGGACATGGATGCCGGCGGCCACGAGGTGCGCCTTGTCATCGAGGGGGCGGCCACCGGGTTTTTGCTCGAGCTGGAAAAGCCCGAAAACCCTCTGCACAAGCTCTGGAAAAAGACGCTCAACGCCGAGCTGGTCCACGGCGTCTGCCTGGCCTGCGCCACCAAGATGGGCACCGTGGAAACGGTGCGCCAGCTCGGCTTGACACTGCTGGACGAGATGAACGGCCACCCGTCCATGGCGGCCCAGCGCAAGGAAGGATTCGAGCTTGTCACCTTCTGAATCGGCGGGGAGCACGTTTCGGCGCCTCAAACGGCGGCTGGAACCGCTGCTGGGCGAGGCGACGACACCTGAAACCCTGGTGGCGGCGGTTCTCGAGCTGCCGCTGCGCCGGGTGGTCAATCCGCTGATCTCCTTTTTCTACCATCCCGAACCATTGCTCCGGTGGCGGGCCATTTCGGTTTTTGGCGTTGCCGCCGCGGCCCTGGCCGAGACTGAGCCCGAATCGGCACGGGTGATGATGCGCCGGCTCATGTGGCAGCTCAACGACGAGTCCGGGGGCATCGGCTGGGGGGCTCCCGAAGCCATGGGCGAGTCCATGGCCCGCAGCCCCCGCCTGGCCGGTGAGTACCATCGTATCTTGGTCTCCTATGTCCGCCTGGACGGCAATTACCTCGAGCACTCCATCCTGCAGCGCGGAAGCCTGTGGGCCGTGGGCCGGCTGGCCGAGGTCCGACCGGATCTGGTGAGGCCTGCCGGGCCGGCGCTCAATCCCTTCCTGTGTTCCCCGGATGCCCACCACCGCGGCCTGGCGGCTCGGGCCGCCGGCCTCATCGGCATCCGCTCGCTGGCTCCCCGCCTCGAAGCCCTGCGCCATGATCCCGAAGAGATCACGTTGTACCACGATTGGCGCCTCGAGGCCGTCGGCGTGGGAATCTTGGCCGCAGAAGCGCTGGCGCGTCTTGGGGGGAGGGCGCGGCGCGGGGACAGCTAATGACTGATAACGGCACGTATCCCAATCACCCCAGGGTCGCTGTGGGCGCGGTGGTGGTGCGCCACCGGCAAGTGCTGCTGGTCCGCCGGAGCAAGGCGCCGGCCCGGGGGCTGTGGGCCATCCCGGGCGGCAGCGTCCGGCTGGGCGAGAGTCTGCGCCAGGCAGCCGAACGCGAGATTTTGGAAGAAACCGGCCTGACGATCCGGGCCGGCGAACCGGTGCTCACCTTCGAATCGATCCACCGTGACGACGGCGGGCGGGTGCGCTTTCACTACGTGATCGTCGATTTGGCCGCCGAGTACGTGGCCGGCGAGATCCGGCCGGCCGACGACGCCAGCGATGCGCGCTGGTTTTCCCGGGATGAAATCATGTCTCAAGCCGATGTGGTGCCCGAGACCCGCGAGTTGGTCCGGCGCCTTTTCAGCGATTCCATGTAGGTCGATGACCTACATGGCCGACGTTTTCTGCCTGCCGAATTATCGGTTCCTCGCCCACATCAGAATCAGTTCCTGCCGGATTGCCCCATTGCCTCCAGCCGCGTATTAAATTCATCAAGCTTGACCAGGCGCGCTGTTCGCCGCTCCAAGGCGACGCGCTTTCCCACCCAAACGGCACGCCCAGACTTGGCGTGCCATCACAGCCAAAAGGAGGAGGTTTGCCGTCATGGATTTAGACACCCCCAACATGACCGACTATGAAAAGGAGTACGCCGAGTTCAAGTGGAACGTGCCCGAGTATTTCAACTTCGCCGGCGAAGTGATCGACAAGTGGGCCCAGGATCCCGACAAATTGGCCCTGTGGTGGGTGGACGACGCGGGTAACGAGGTCAAGAAAACCTACGCCGACCTGAGCCGGGCCTCGCGCCAGTTGTGCAACGTGATGAAGGCCGAAGGGGTCAAGCAGGATGACGTGGTGATGGTGATCCTGCCGCGCAACCTCGAGTGGTGGGAAGCCTTCACCGCCTGCATCCGCATGGGAGCGGTCATCTCCCCGGGCACCACCCAGCTCACCGCCAAGGACATCAAGTACCGGCTGCTGGAATCCGGCGCCACCTGCCTTATCACCAACCCGGCCCTGGCCGCCAAGGCTGACGAAGTGGCCGCCGAGTGCCCGGCCCTCAAGAGCAAGATCGTCATCACCGAGCCCCGTGACGGCTGGACGTTCTACACCGATGCCGTTGCCGCCGCCTCGGACCAATTCGAGACGGCCAGGACCAAGAGCGACGACCGGTGCATCCTCTACTTCACCTCCGGGACCACCGGGATGCCCAAGATGACGTTGCACACCCATGCCTCCTATCCCATCGGCCACATCGTCACCGGCAAATACTGGCTCGACCTGAAGCCCGCCGACCTGCACTGGAACATCAGCGACACCGGCTGGGCCAAGGCCGCCTGGAGCAGCTACTTCGGGCCCATGAACATGGGGGCGGCCCAGTTCGTCCATCACACGGACCGTTTCGATCCGATGAAGACCCTCGAGTTGTTGTCCAAGTACCCGGTCACCACCATGTGCGGGGCGCCGACCATCTACCGCATGCTCGTGCTCCAGGACCTGAGCAAGTTCAAGTTCCCCACCCTGCGTCACTGCGTGGGGGCCGGCGAACCGCTGAACCCGGAGATCATCGAAATCTGGAAAAAGGCCACCGGATGCACCATTCGCGACGGCTACGGCCAGACCGAGAGCGTCTGCCTGTGCGGCAGCTTCCGCTGCCTGACGCCGCGCTTCGGCTCCATGGGCAAGCCGACCCCGGGCTTCAAGATCGCGGTGATCGATGAAAACGCCCAGCCCCTGCCACCGGATACCGAGGGCGACCTGGCGGTGTGCATCAAGCCCGAGCGGCCGGTGGGCCTGTTCAGGGAATATTGGAACGATCCCCAGCGCACCGCGGCCACCATCCGGGGCGACTGGTACCTCACCGGCGACCGCGCCTACATCGACAAGGACGGCTACGTCTGGTTCGTGGGCCGCGCCGATGACGTCATCCTGACTTCCGGCTACCGTATCGGCCCCTTCGAGGTGGAAAGCGCCCTGATCGAACACGACGCCGTGGCCGAATCGGCGGTGGTTTCCAGCCCGGACGAAACCCGCGGCGAGGTGGTCAAGGCCTTCATCATTCTCGCCCCGGGCTACGAACCGTCCGAGGCGCTGGTGAAGGAGCTCCAGGACCACGTCAAGAAAACCACTGCGCCGTACAAGTATCCCCGCAAGATCGAGTTCGTCACGGAGCTGCCCAAGACCATCTCCGGCAAGATCCGGCGCATCGACCTGCGTGACAAGGAGTGGGGCCGCAAGTAAAACGGCGGCCCAGCGGGCCGGGGCGGGCGTGGGGGCGCCCCGGCCCAAGACTTCCCCGGCCATCGGCCGAAGGTGGGCGGGAAACCGCGAATCGAGAGGGGGGTGTGCATGAACACGAAGGAAAAGCTTTACAAGAAGGAAATCCGAATCACCGTCATTTTTACTGTGTTGCTGATGCTCATGGGCCACAGTGCGTCGCTTTTCGTTTTGTTTCCCGGCATGCAGAGCAAGATTACCGAGGCCGGCGTTCAAGGCGGATTCATGGGCTTTCCGGTACAGTATATCGTTCCCATCCTGCTCGGCTGGTTCGGCTTGGCCATCGTTTGTGTCATCATGGCCGTGGTTTGCAACAAATTCGACGACGAGATGGAACAGCTGGCCGCCGACACCAAGGCCAGCCGAATCCGTGAAACAGCCTAGAGGAGGGAGGCACCATGAAATATGTGCTTGATAACGTGTGGATCGGTCTCGGCGTGGTGATCGTCCTGTTTGCCTGCTTCTACTATGTGGGCTGGTGGGCCAGCCGCAAGACCTCCAGCGAGGAAGACTTCTACGCCGCCGGATTCTCCATCGGCCCGGTGACCAACGGTTTGGGCATGGCGGCCACCTGGGCCTCGCTGGCGACCTTCATGGGCGTCATCGCCCTGATCCAGAAGCTGCAAGTGCCTTTCGTCTACCTGTGGATCCAGTGGTCCATTTCCATTCCGTTGCTGACCCTCCTCTACGGCACGAGCCTGCGGCGCATGAAGGCCTTTACCCCGGCCAGTTTCATCAAGGTGCGCTACGGCAACGGAGCCGCCATCTGCGTCGTGGCCTGGATGTGCCTGGTGATGGTGATGTATGCCCTCGGCCAGATGATCGGCCTGGGGCGGGCCTTCGAGATGCTCTTCGGCGTGCCCTACAACACGGCCCTGATCGTGGCCGGCCTGGCCACGGTGGGCTTCATCACCATGGGCGGGATGTACGGCGCCTCCTACAACGCTGCCTTCCAGATGGTGGTGATGACCATTGCCATGGTGGCGCCCATGGGGGCCATCATGAAGCAGATGGGGGCTTCAGGATGGTGGTTTCCGCCGCTGCTTTACGGTGACATGGTGCCCAACATGCTGGCGGCCATTCCCACCTTTTTTGACATGAAGTACGATTTCCGCTGGTATTTCGCCCTGATCCCGGCCTTTACCCTCGGCCCCGTGGCGCTGCCCCATTTGGCCATGCGCGTGTTCACCTCCTCGAGCGTCAAGAGCGCCCGCTGGGCCGTGGTGTGGTTTACCATCTTCTTGGGCCTGCTCTTCTGCGGCACCTACGTGGCCGGTTTTGCCGGCAACTACTTCCGCGCCACCACCGGCAACGTTATCGAGAAGGCCGATCAGACCATCCTGGTGCTCAACGTCTTTTACAACCCGACCCTCGTGGCGGCCTTCGTCATGGGCGGGGCCCTGGCGGCCGGCCTGTCGACCATCGGCGGCAACCTGATGGCCATTGCCGGCCTGGTGGGCAACGACCTGCTGGGGATCGTGGCCCCCAACATGGATCGCAAGAGCAAGATGCGCTGGGGCTACATGGCCCTGGGGCTCGGCGGGGTGGCCGCCATTTTGTTGGCCTTCAAGCCGCCGGCATTTCTCGTGACCTCGATTCTCTGGGCATTCGGCCTGCTCGCCACCACCGCCAGTCCGGGCATCCTGTTGGGCGTATGGTGGAAGGAGGCCAACAAGCTGGCCCTGATTATCTCCTCGACGGTGTGCGGGATTATCTATATCATCATCTCGCCCCACGTGCTCAAGACCATCGTCATCGGCAAGGGGCTGCCGGCCGCACTGGGGATGAGCGGCGGGATGGTGACCGTGCCGTTGAGCTTCGGCCTGTTCATCCTGCTGTCGATGCTCTTCAACCGCATGGAGGCGCTCAAGGCCTACGCGCCGACCCTGGCCGACAAGCAGCTTATCGACCGGATCCACGGCTGGGGCGAGGAATACGAAGAGGGCCGCTACCAGAGCAGCCTGTGGCCCCTGGTGGCGGTGGCGGTCTGCGCCGTTGTCCTGATCTGGGGCCTGCAGCCCTGGAGCTGATGCGCAGCCGGAATAATGTTGCTATTCATCCCAAAGGGAGGCTTCGGCCTCCCTTTGGCGTGGTTTTGTGATAGCATTGACGGCAAGTATCGCACAAGGCCGGTCCGGCCGCACGGCTTGCCGGCGCAACCGTGTAATCATTCAGGTGCTAAAATTCGATGAACTACTACGATGACATGATCGCCGTGTTGCGCCTCGAGCCGGGAGTCTGGCCCCGGATCGGCCAGAGCCGCAGGGCCCTCCACTACACCGTGGCCAATGTACTGGTCCTCGGTCTGATCTACGGTTTCTCGGTGCTGATCTTCGGCCGGCGCCTGCTGGATCCGGGGGCTACCTTTAATCCACTGCTCATCATGATGGTGGGCGTCTCGGTGGCTTTTCTGGTCCACGGGGGGGCGGCGCTTTACATCTGGATGTTCTGCCGCGGGATCGGGGGAACCACGGCTTTTTTCCCTTTCTACCTTCATGTCGGCGTGGCCGCCATCGGGTTCTGGTTCGCCGCCCCGGCCCTGGCTCTGGCGCAGACCGGGGCTCGGGGGGGCCTGCCGTTGGCCTACCTGGCCGCCAGCATTTTATACGCCTTGGCGGTTCTTTTCCCGGCCGTGCGCCAGGCGGCGGCCTTGTCCAACCGGCGGATGGCCATTGCCGCGGTATTGACCCTCGTTTTCGTGGGATGCTTGTTGTATCTGTGGGCTTTTTAGAGTGAACTAAAGTACAGGCGCCACTGAAAGCGATCTAAAATGACGAGTGCCGAAAAGTGTGTGTCATTCCGAGCAGCGTGCGACGAGGAATCCCTTCCGTTTTACGCAGAGATCCCTCGCTTCACTCGGGATGACAATTGGGCACTTTCTACGGACACATCACGCTTAACTGGTTCAAACAAGGAGGACCCGATGTCCCAAGATCCGATTCTGGTAGAAGTTCAGGCCCCCGTCGGCATCATCACGCTCAACCGTCCCGAACAGATGAACACCTTCACCGTGCCCTTTGCCCGTGGGCTCAACAAGGCCTTGATCGACCTGGATGCCGACGACGCGGTGCGGGTGGTGGTGATCCGGGCCGCTGGCAAGCATTTTTCCGTGGGCATCGCCCTGGATCAATTCGAAAACAAGACCCATGAAGAGTACCGGGCCCTGATCCGGGAGATGGACGCCCACAACCACACCATCGCCCGGATGAAAAAACCCGTGATTGCCGCGGTCAAAGGCTACGCCATCGCCAACGGGGCCGGGCTGGTCTTCGCCTGCGACCTGGCCGTGGCCGCCGACAACAGCAAGTTCGGCACCACGGCGATCAACGTGGGGCTGATCTGCCTGGGGCCGGCCGTGCCCCTGGCGCGCCTGGTGGGCCGCAAGAAAACCCTGGAGATGGTGTTGGGCGGGGAGATGATCCCCGCAACGGAAGCCGAGCGCCTTGGATTGGTCAACAAGGTGGTGCCCGCCGACAAGGTCGAGGCGGAAGCCATGGCCCTGGCCACCAAGCTGGCGGAAAAGAGCCCGCTGGCCTTGCAAATCGGCAAGCAGGGCATCTACGCCATGAGCGACCTGCCGTACCACCAGTCGCTGGATTACCTGGGCGAGATGTTCGCGGCCCTGTGCAGCACCGAGGACGCCAAGGAGGGTCTGACCGCCTTCGCCGAGAAGCGTCCGCCCCAGTGGCGCCTGCGCTAATTGCGGGCAGCGATTTCCCCATAGCGGGCCGCCGGCATTCAACAGACAGGTGTCATGGATCGCCGCCTCTCCAGCTTTTTCAAAGTATTCAGTGAAATCAGCGGGGCTGTCCAGGATGGAGAGCACCTCGACGGCGTGCTGGGGCTGATGCTCGAGCGCATCGCCGAAGTGCTCGATGCCAAGGGGTGCACCTTGCGCATTTTAGAGCCAGGGGCCCATACGCTGTGGATCGAGGAGGCCCGGGGGTTGAGCCGGCCCTACCTGGAGAAGGGACCCGTTGCCGCCGATCCACGCCGGACGGAAATCTTCGACCCCGGGCCGGTGGTGATCCGGGACGTGGCCCATGATCCGCGGGTGCAGTACCCGGAAGCGGCGCTGCAGGAAGGGATCGTCTCCATCGTGGGCTTGCCGGTGGCGCTGGTGGGCGGGATGCGCATGCTGCTGCGCATTTACTTCGACCGGCCGGTGGATTTGACCGACGACGAGATCCGTTTCCTGGATGCCATTGTCGGACAGGGGGCGGCGGCCATCCGTTTCACTCTGGTGCAGAGCCGCTACTTTGACACCTTCCGCAGTGTCATCAGCGCCATTCACGGCGGCGAGGACATCCAGAGCATCCTCTCGGCCATCGTTTCCCGGGTGGCTTCGATCATGATGGCCAAAGGCGCAATTTTCTGGGTGGTGGATCAAGACGAGGGCCGCATTGTTCACCGGGTCAGCAGCGGTTTCAACTACGCCAGCCTGGCCGGCGTGGCCTATGGAGACCTTGCGGCCATTTTCCCCCTCGACCGCCGCGGGCCCATCTACATCGACGATGCGCGCTACGATGAACGGCTGCCCAACCTGGAGCGCCTGGGCAAGAAACGGGTGCGCACCGTCATCGGGCTGCCGGTGGAAATCGTGGCCCCGTATGCCGGCGTGTTGGCCGTTTACTTCGGGCAGCAACGGCATCTCACCCCCGGGGAAGGGAACTTCCTTCGGGCCTTGGCCGAGCAGGGCGCCGTGGCCTTGCACAAGGCTTTGCGCTACGATGAACAAATGCTGGCCGCCTTCCGCCAGACCGTGGAGGTGCTGGTGATGGCCCTCGAGGCCAAGGACCCCTTCACCCACGGCCACTCGCTCAAGGTGGCCCAGTACGCCCGGCGCACCGCAGTGGCCCTGGGACTGCCGGCGCACCAGGGCGAAACGATCTATCAAGCCGGTCTGCTCCATGATATCGGCAAGATCGGCATGCATGACCGGATCTTGAGCCGCCTGGGGCGCCTGTCCTCCCGTGAGATGAACATCATTCGGCTGCACCCGGAGGTCGGCGCCAGCATCCTGGCGCCCCTGACCAGCCTCAAGGCCCTCGTGCCGCTGGTGCGCCACCACCACGAGCGCTACGACGGTAAAGGGTATCCCGACGGTTTGGCCGGCGAGGCCATTCCGCTGGGCGCGCGGATTCTGGCAGCCTGCGACGCCTTCGACTGCATGCTCTCCGGCCGGCCTCACATCGCTCCGGTGCCTTTGGACCGGGCCCTGGATCAGCTGGAAGCCGGCGCCGGCGTCCAGTTCGACCCGCAGGTCGCCGCCGCCCTGGCCGATTGGGTGCGAAAGGATCCGGCAGCCGTGTCTCCCGTGGACCCCACCGGAGACTACCTGGACCGTTTTCGTACCGAGAGGATCGGCGCCAAACCGTTGATGGCCAGGTTCGGCCTGTATCCGACCCTTTTCTGAAGACGGCTCTTGACATCCCGCGGCGGGCATGGAAAAGTGGAATGCGCCTACCGGCCGGTCGGTTGTTTTTTGGGGCCTGCGCCCTCATCGGCCGCCGCCTCTCCGGTTACCGGCGGCGCCAGTGCCGCAGTAAAGGATCTCCCATGCCCGTCGTCTCGATGAAGGACACCATTCGCCAGGCCGCCATCGACCTTTTCTACCGCAAAGGGTACTTCGCCGCCAGCATCAGTGAAATCGCCGCGGCCAGCGGCATCCGCAAGGCCAGTCTCTACCACCACTACGAGAGCAAGGAAGCCCTGCTTTTCGCCATCCTCAAGGAGACGATGGATGACCTCATGGCCCACTTGGAGTCCTGCCTGGAGGGCATCGGGGACATTGAGGCCCGGATGCGGGCCGCCGTGCGGGGGCATGTGCAGTTCCATCTGCGCCGCCAGAAGGAAAATTTCATCGCCAACAGTGAATTGAGAGGGCTCAACGCGGCCCATTACCGGGAAATCGTCCGACGCCGGGACGCCTACGAACGGGTGTTCCAGGAGATCATCGGCGCCGGGCGCCGGCAGGGGGTGTTTGCGCCGGGGGATGACAAGATTCTCTCCTACGCCATCTTGACCCTTTGCACGGCCGGGGCTTCCTGGTTCAAGCCTGACGGCCGGCTCACGGTGGACGAGATCGCCGAGATCTATGAAAACTTCATCATCAGCGGCCTGAAGCGGGCCGAGCGGGAAACGGAACCCGGCGCCGACGTTCCCGCCTCGGCGGCTCGGGCCTGAACGGGGACTGTGGATCACGCACGACCAAGCCGTCCGGCAAGGCATGGCCGGCGCCCGTAACAACGGCCGGCGCCCCAGGCGCCACAGGCAATACGGTTCAAAAAAGGAGGTCGGGGGTGGATTTCGATCTGACCAAGGAACAGGAGATGATCCGCCGCGAGGTGCGCAAGTTCGCCCAGAGCGAAATTGCACCGGTGGCCCGCGAACTGGACGACAACGAGACCTTTTCCCCGGAGCTGACCCGCAAGATGGGCGAGATCGGGCTGTTTGGCATGTTCGTCGGCGAGGAATACGGCGGCCAGGGCATGGATTACGTCTCCTACATCATCGCCGTGGAAGAGATCGCCCGGGTGGACGGATCCCAGGCGGCGACCATCGCCGCGGGCAACTCGCTGGGCATTGGACCGATCTATTATTTCGGCAGTGAGGCCCAGAAGCGCCGCTACCTGCCCAAGCTGTGCACCGGGGAGGCCCTGTGGGGCTTCGGGCTCACCGAGCCGACGGCCGGCTCCGACGCCGGCGGTAGCAAGACCACCGCGGTGCGTGACGGCAACCAGTGGGTGATCAACGGCTCCAAGATCTTTATCACCAACGGGGCCTGCGAGCTGTCGCTGGGAGTGACGGTCCAGGCGGTCACCGGCACGCTTCCCAACGGCAAGCCCCAGTACACCTGCTTTATCGTGGAGCACGGCACCCCGGGATTCAAGGCCCAGGCGATGCACGGCAAGATGATGTGGCGCAGCTCCAACACCAGCGAGCTGTACTTCGACGACGTGCGCGTGCCCGATGAGAACATCCTGGGCAAGATCGGCGACGGCTTCAAGCAGATGCTCAAGACCCTGGACGGCGGCCGGCTGTCCATCGGCGCCATGGGCCTCGGCGGGGCCCAGGGGGCATACGAGAAGGCGCTGCGCTACGCCCAGCAGCGGGAGCAGTTCGGCCAACCCATCAGCAAGTTCCAGGCGGTGGCCTTCAAGCTGGCCGACTGCGCCATGGAGCTCGAGTGCGGCCGCAACTTGCTCTACAAGGCCTGCTGGCTGCGCGATCACAACCGTCCCTTCGAGCTGCAAGCCGCCATGGCCAAGCTGTACTGCAGCGAACTGATGGGCCGGGTGGTCAACCACGCGGTCCAGATCCACGGCGGCTACGGGCTGATGAAGGACTACGACGTGGAACGCTTCTACCGTGATCAGAAGCTGCTGGACATCGGCGAAGGGACCAGCGAAGTGCAGCGGATCGTCATTTCGCGGCATATCGGCTGCTGACCGCGCCGGAAAGGAGACTGGCCGATGGGCGAACCGATTTTGAAGACCGAGATGATCGACCAGGTGGCGGTGTGGACCCTCAACCGGCCGGAGGCGATGAACGCTTTCAACTTCGATTTGCTCCGCGCCCTGAAGGCGGCGGTGGACGGGGCGCGCTTCGACCCGCAGGTGCGGGCCGTCATCATCACCGGCGCCGGACGGGCCTTCTGCGCCGGGGCCGACCTCAAGGAGAGGGCCACGCTGTCCCCCGAGCAGGTGAAAACTTTTATTTACACCATCCGCAACCTGTTCACCGACATCGAACAGCTGCCCGTGCCGGTGATCGCCGGGGTCAACGGGGTGGCCTTGGGCGGCGGAACCGAGCTGGCCCTGGCCGCCGACATCCGCATCGCGGCCGATACCGCCACCATGGGGCTCACCGAGACCCGCCTGGCCATCATTCCCGGTGCCGGCGGCACCCAGCGCCTGCCGCGCCTGGTGGGCAAGGGCAAGGCCAAGGAGCTGATCTTCAGCGGCCGGCGCGTGGCCGCCGACGAGGCCCTGGCCATCGGGATGGTCAACCAGGTTTGCCTGGCCGAAGACCTGATGGGCGTTTGCCATTCCCTGGCCGCCCAGATCTGCGAGGGCGGCCCCATTGCCCTGGCCCAGGCCAAGTACGCCATCAACCACGGGCTGGAAACCGACCTGCACACCGGCCTGGCCATCGAGTCGGCCGCCTACTGGCACACCATCGGTACCGAAGACCGGCTCGAGGGGCTTGCGGCTTTCAAAGAGAAGCGCAAGCCGGTGTATAAAGGTAAATAGGAAAAGTTACAAGTGAGCTAAGGTTGGTGAGGGCGCGCTGGCACGCTAGTCACTCGAGACTTTAGTCAATCACTTTAAGGAGGCCGCCATGACCGAATACGACTACTGGAAAATCTTTCCCCGTATGCCGCGACGGGTGACCATCGGCGACATCACGGTGCGCGACGGGTTTCAGCACCTGGAAAAATTCATCTCCACCCGAGCCAAGATCTTCTACGCCCAGGAGATGATCTATGCCGGCTGCCGCGACATCGAGGTAACCAACCTCGGCAACCCCTACCTGATGCCACAGTTCTCCGACGCCGAGGAAGTGCTTCGCGCCCTGCGCTCCGATCGCTTCAAGAACTCCTGCGCCAAGCGCGGTGTCAACTACGACGAGATCTGCATCACCGCCGTCACCATCCGGGAAGGGGCCGTGGACCGGGCCATCGCCTTGAAACAGCAGGGCATCGGGCCGGACCGCTGCCTGATGATGGTCTCCACCGAGGAGGAGCACCACTTCGCGAATTCCGGGACCACCTTGCCCGACTACTGGCGCGAGGCTGAGCGCTGCTGCCGCAAGTGCGCCGATGCGGGGCTGAAGATGTGCGGCACGGTGAGCACCATCTGGGGCAGCCCCATCGCCGGGGCCACCGATCTGAAAGACGCGGTGGAGTTCACCAAGCGCTGGCTGGAGATCGGCGCCTCGGACATCGAGCACGCCGACCACGACGGCAGCGCCTCGGCCCCCGAGGTCTACCGCTATTTTTCCATGATCCTGGACGCCATCCCCGACCCCCGCCTGCACATTGCCCATTTTCACGAGACCAAGCGGGTTGCCAGCGCTTCGGTATTGGCGGCCCTGCAAGCCGGCATCACCCAATTCGAGGCCACCCTGGGCGGGCTCGGGGGGCAGCCGGCCAACTTTCTCGACGACTGCCCGGTGCCCGGCACCGGCGAGTACTACTACAAGGATCCGCGCTACGTGGGGCTTGTGTGCTTGGAAGACTTGCTGGTGCAGATCGACGAGATGGGAATCGAGCACGGCTACGACGTGGACCGGGTGCTGTGGCTCGGCCGGCAGATGGAGCGCACCGCGGGCAAACGGTTGCGCTCTGAGGCGGTGATCAACGGACGCACCCTCAAGGGGGGGCACATGGAGTTCGCCCGGCCGGGGCTTCAGCAGCGCAAGGCCAAGCTGGGGGAGACCCCGGGCCAGAAGCTGCCGGCGGACTGGACCCCGGAAGCGCGGCTGCCGGAGCGTTATCTTTCCTGAACGGTTTTTGGCGCAAGGACAATCAACCCAAAAGGATTACGACGAGGGGGCCCAAATGGCGAGCGAAGAGACACCCAAACCCTACATCAACGTCGATTTTTTCGAAGACCTGACCGGGGAGATCCCGGCCGCGGCCACCGGCGGCGGACCGGTGGACGTGGGCCGGCGGATCCGGCTTTTGCGGGAGGAAAAGGGCCTGACCCTGGAAACCCTGTCGCGGATGACCGGCTTCGAGGTGGACCTGCTGGACGAGATCGAAAACGGGCAGGTACAGCCCCAGCTCGGGACCCTGATGCGTCTGTCCAAGGCCCTGGAAGGTGCCTTCGGACGCCTGGTGTCGGGGGTGGGGGATCGGCTTTACGCCGTCACCCGGAAGGCGGACCGCAAGGTGGTCAGCCGCAGTACCACGGGCAAGGGGACCCGCCAAGCCTACACCTACATGAGCTTGGCTCCCGAGGTCAAAGGCCGGCATATGGAGGCCTTGGTGGTGGAGCTGGAATCCGATCCGGACCAGAGCGAATCGGTGCACGAAGGAGAGGAGTTCATCTTCGTGCTCGAAGGCGAGGTGATGCTCAAGATCGGCGACGAACGCTTCGATCTGACCCCGGGCGACAGCGCCTATTACCTGTCCACCACGCCGCACCTGATCACTGCAGCCCACGACAGGGCCGTGATCCTGGCGGTGATTTACAATGATTGAGCCGTCGCGAAGACCTGGCCGCAAGCGACCGGGGCATCGTGAAGATCGACGGGCGCCGGAGATCCGTTCGGATTTCCATCGCCCGTCGCCAAACATGGCGCAAGCAGCAGGGGAAAGGAAGGAAGAATGAAGGATGTGCCACGACGGATCGACGACCTCAACCACGACGACACCCTCAAGCTGATCGTCGATTTCTTCCATCGCATCGTTTTGCACTATGGCCTGTGGTACGCCGAAGTGCGCCACCAAATGGGAGAGGCCCGCAGCCTGCAGGCCCTGAAAACCGCTTCGGCGCGCAGCGCCGGCATACAGGCAAAGCGGCTGGCCGAGACTTTGGGCATCGAGATGGAGGACGGGTTGCCGGTGGCCCTGCGGCGGATGTCCACCGAAGAGCTCCGGGCCCTGCTCAAGGCGGTCTCGGTCAACTGGCTGGCCAATGACGGCGTCTGGTTCCAGGCAGTGGAATTTGCCAGCGGGATGAACAACGCCAAGCGTTGCAACGATTCCTGCTGGGCCCATTTTTCGCCCCTGGAGGCCTGGTCGATCCGCCAGTATTTGGGCCTTGGCGAACGCCCCGGGCTCGAGGGGCTCAAGCGGGCCCTCGGATTTCGCCTCTATGCCGCCATCAACGTCCAGTCGATCGTCGACGAAGGGCCGGATGCCTTTATGTTCCAGATGAACAAATGCCGGGTCCAGGCCGCCCGCAAGCGCAAAGGTCTGGACGATTATCCCTGCAAATCGGCCGGGTTGGTGGAGTACGCCGAATTCGCCCGTGCCATCGACGAACGCATTGTCACCGAATGCGTTGGCTGCCCCCCGGATCCGCATCCGGAAGAATGGTTCTGCGCCTGGCGGTTCAGCCTGCCGGAGGCGTGATCCGCCGGTGCGTCGCTACCTCCAGGGGTTGACAGGCGTCGTGGACTGTCTTACCTATCTTTGATTCAATACATGCATGAGATAGGAGGACATTCATGGAGGATCCCGCGTTCATACGCCCGGACCGCTCCCGAAGCTTGCATTGGGTGTGGCCCGTGACCGCGCTGCTGTTGGTGGTCAGCGTCTGTTGGGCCGACCAGAGCTTTCGGACTTCGGAGCCCGCACGCCTTGCGGTTGCGCAGACACAAACCGAGGTCACCGTCAGGCCGCTTGCCATGGCGTCACCCGAACCGGACACCCGTATCGGGGGCCGTCCCATCCCGGTGGTTCGCAGTGACGCCCGTTACATGCGCCACGTCCGTCGAACCCACCACCTTTACCATTCCATCATCAACCGCGTTGCCAACCGTTACGGCGTAGATCCCGCCCTGGTCAAGGCTATCATCATGGCCGAATCGGGCTATAACCCCCGGGCGGTTTCTGATCGAGGCGCCCGCGGGCTCATGCAGATCATGCCCCAGACGGCGCGTTCTCTCGGTGTGGCCGACAGCTTCGACCCGGAGCACAACATCACCGCCGGTGTCCGCTATTTTCGCCAGCTGATGGACACCGTGGCCGATGACCCCGCCTTGGCTCTGGCCGCCTACAACGCCGGCCCCGAGAAGGTGCGCCGGTACAACGGGATTCCCCCCTACAGGGCGACGCGGCGCTACATCAAGAATGTCATGGCCTACTACCTCTGCTACCGGAACATCAGCCGCCAGGAAAGTTACGAAGCCGACCAGGGTTAGGCAGCCTATTTGCCCGTCATCGTCCCGGTGCGCTTTCGCAATGGCGCCGGAAAGCTTTGCGCGTCGAGGTGCACTAGGATGCGGCCCTCCTGGCGGCTCAAGGCGACAACGGCCGTGCCGCCGCCAGCCAGCTCGGGCCAGCGGCTGCGCAGCAGTCCGAAATCCAGGGTTTCCAGGGCCTGCCGCAGCAAATCCACCCGCCGCTCCAGGACCCCGCTTTCGCCCTTTGCGCGCAGGCACTCGGAGAGGGTTTTCTCATAGCACCGCCGAGTTGCAGTCTGGATGCAGTGCCGTGAGAGATCCAGGCTGATGTGCTCCTGCGCCGCCGGTGCGATTTGCTCCGATTTTTCGCTATCGATTTTCATTGACAGCTCCCGGCAGAGCCACTAATAGTGGCGCCGTTTGCGAAAAAGGCAACGCCTTAAGGTCAACGGCAACGGAGGGTTTCGGCATGTACGTTCCCAGATACATGTTTTTCACCAAGGGGGTCGGTGTGGCCAAGGAAAAACTGGCCTCTTTCGAGAATGCCCTGCGCAACGCCCGCATAGCGCATCTGAACTTGGTGACGGTATCGTCCATTTTCCCGCCCCATTGCAACATCATCGACATCGACAACGGCCTGAAGCGGCTGGAACCCGGTGAGATCACCCACTGCGTGATGGCTCGCGAAGAGAGCCGGGAACCGGGGCGCCGCCTGGTGGCGGCCGTCGGCTTGGCCCTGCCGTCGGAAAAGGGGATGTACGGCTACCTTTCCGAGCATCACGGCTTCGGCGAGACCGAGTCGGAGGCCGGCGACTACGCCGAGGACCTGGCCGCCAGCATGCTGGCCAACACCCTGGGCATCGAATTCGACGCCAACAAGGACTACGACGAACGGCGTGAAGTGTACACCATGTCCGGCAAGATCGTCGACTCCCAGAACATCGCCGCCGCCGCCCTGGGAGCCGAGGGCAACTACTGGACCACGGTGCTGGCCGCCGCCATCTTCGTCAAGTAGCCGGCCATGCCCGCCGCGCCGCATTTCGCCCCCAGCGAGATCGACAATGCGCCGCTGGATGAGGCCCGGGTGGTGCTGTTGCCGTTCTGCTACGAGCAGGGAGCTTCCTACGGCACCGGCAGCGCCGACGGACCGCTGCACCTGCTGGCGGCTTCCGACGCCCTGGAGCGCATTGACGAGGAAACCCTTCTCGACTGGACCGGCCTTCCGATCCACACCGCCGCGCCGCTGCGGCCCGGCGGCCCTCCCGATGCGGCCGTAGCGGAGATGAAGGCCGCGACGGCCGCCGTCCTGGATGCCGGGCGCTTTCCGCTGATCCTGGGCGGCGACCACGCTGTTACCATCGGCCCGGCGCTGGCGGTGGCCGAACGGTTTCCCGATGCCTGCGTACTGCAGATCGATGCCCACCTGGATCTGCGCGACACCTGGAACGGCAGCCGCTATAACCACGCCTGCGTCATGCGGCGGGTGGCTGACGAAGCCCGCCTGCCCTTCGTGCAGGTGGGCATCCGCAGCTTTTCCCCCGAAGAGCACCGGTATGTGGTCGAAAACGGCCTTAAGCCGGTCTACGCCCACCGCATCGATTCAAATGACAACAGCTGGATAGCGGAAGTCATTTCCCGCCTCAGCCCCAAGGTGTATCTCACCATCGACCTGGACGGCCTCGATCCGTCCGTCATCCCCGGCACCGGCACCCCGGAGCCGGGGGGCTTGAGCTACCGCCAACTGCTCGCCCTGCTGGCCGCCGTGGGTGCCCGGCGCCGGGTGATCGGCGCGGACATCAACGAGCTGGTCAAGATCCCCGGCACCCAGGTTTCAGAGTTCACCGCCGCCCGTATTGCCGCTAAAATCCTCGTCCACTGTGTCATGAGCGCCGACCGCTGAGCGGTTCTCTCTTTCTTGCCATTTGGGAGACTCGGGACTTGACGGCCTAAACAGGGACTTGGCTCGTACGAATTATGCTGATAGGCGGATGATCATGCCACGAGCCGCACGACTGGGTATGCCGGTTGGCCAACCGGCGAAAGTGCCCCGCCTCGTTACCTGGCCTGCTTGACCAAGATTTCCGGAAAAGCCGGTTCCTGTCTCTTATCGCCTATAGCCGATCCACCCACCGCCAGCGCCATACGCTTTCGTCCCGCTGGCGACGCAGGTTGCCCTGGGCGTGGGTGTACGCCAGGGCGGCGTGGATGGCGGGGGCGCCGTGGCGACAGCGGGCGGCCAGGCGCCGGCTCAAGGCTTCCAGGGAAGTGGCCGGATCGAGGTTTTGGGCCTCTCCCGCGTCGTTTTCCAGCAGCTCGCCCATCATCAGGTCGTAGAGGAGCACGGTGCGTTCGAGGTTGACGATGGTGGCCGCCTCATCGGCGCTGGCCTCGCCGGTGCCCATGCGCCGCTGGATGTCGCCCAGGTAGGTATCGAAGCGCTCTTTCCAGCCGCCGGCGATCTCGTCCAGGCGGGCCGCCGGAACGGTGGCGGTTTCCACGATGGCCCGGTTGGCGTGGTACTGGCGCCAGTCGTCGGTGAGAATCTTGAGCCCGTATTCGGCGGCCCGGTCGCGCACCCGGGTGCCGGGGAAAGGGGCCAGGAGGTGAAAGCCGTAGGAGGCGCCCATGGCCTCCAGGCGGCGGCCGAAGGCCAGGGTCCGTTCGATGGTTTCCGGCGTCTCGCCGGGAAGCCCGAGGATGAACGAGCCGTGGGGCATCAAGCCGGCTGCGTTGCACATCGCCACGGCCGCTTCGACCTGCTCCAGGGTGATTCCCTTGCGGATGGTCTTGAGGATCCCGGGGTCTCCCGACTCGATGCCGAAGCTCACCGCCTGGCAGCCGGCCTGGCGCATCCGCTTCAGCATGTCGGGGGAGACCGTGTCCACCCGGGCAAACGATGTCCAGCGCACCTCCAGGCCGCGCTTGAGAATCTCCTCGCAGACCGCCCGGCAATGGCCGGCGCTGGCGGTGAACAGGTCGTCGGCCAGGTTGACCTGGTGAAACCCGTAGGCGGCGATGTCGGCCAGTTCATCCACCACCCGCACCGGGTCACGGTAGCGCACCCGGGCGCCCACCATCTTGCGGCCCACGCAGAAGATGCAGCCGTGGGGGCAGCCGCGGCTGGTGGTCATGCTGATGGGCATGTGCAGTGCCCGGTAGCGGCCCAGGGGCAGCAGGTGGCGGGCCGGTGGGGGCAGGGCGTTCAGGTCGGCCTGGGGCGCTGGCCAGCCGTTGTCGATGACCGCGCCGCCGCGGCGAAAGACGATTCCCGGCAGTTGCGACCAGTCGTTATCCGCCGCCAGGGCAAGGGCCAAGGAGACGATGGTGGTTTCGCCCTCGCCTCGGGCCACGATGTCCACCGCCGGGTAGCGCGTTAAAGTCTCCCCGGCCCAGAAAGTGACGTGCGGCCCGCCCATCACCGTCACCACCCGGGGGGCCAGGGCCTTGATGTCCGCCAGTACCCCCATGGCATGGTCAAAGGTCATGGTCACCGAGGTGGCGCCCACTATGCGGGGTTGGAAGGTTTCGAGGACCTGTTGCAGACGTTCGGGGTGGTAGGCCTCCACCACGAGGTCGAGAATCCGCACTTCGCATCCGGCCGCCTCCAGGGCGCCGGCCAGGCAGGCCAGGCCCAGGGGCGGCGACGGGGTCTCGTCGATGGGGTAGAAGGGGTTGACGAGCAGGACGGGAAAGGGATGTTTCACGGTTCGGCTTTTTCTTTTCAAGCAAAACGGCCCGGGAATGTTCCCGGGCCGTTTTGCTCGTGCGATTGTCCTGTTTAGAACAGTCCGCTCACCTTGCCGGTCGCCGGATCGACGTCGATGCGGCGGAAGGCCGGGTTGGAGCCGGTGCCCGGCATCAGGCTGATGGTACCGGCGCAGGGACAGAGGAACTTGGCGCCCGAGTAGATGAGCACGTCGCGGATGGGGAGCCGCCAGCCCTTGGGCACGCCCTTGAGCGTCGGGTCATGGGTCAAGGACAGGTGGGTCTTGACCATCATGGTGGCGAAATCGGCGTACTTGGGATCCTCTTCGAGCATCTTTGCCTTCTGTGTGGCTTCCGGCGACCAATCGACGCCGTCGGCGCCGTAGACTTCCCTGGCGATGAGGTCCACGCGGTCGCGCAGCTTCATCTCCAGCGGGTAGAGGAACTCGAACTTGTTCTCCTCGTTGCAGGCGTCGATGACGGCGTCGGCGAATTCCAGGGCCCCGTCACCACCCTTGAGCCAGTGGTTGGATTCGGCGCAGCGGGCGCCGGCGGCCTCGGCTGCCTTCTTGACCAGGGCGACTTCGGCGTCGGTGTCGGTGTAGAAGCGGTTGATGCACACCACCGGGTTGATGCCGGCCTTGCGGATCACGCCGATGAGGTGGACCATGTTCTCGATGCCCTTTTCCACCAGCTCGAGATTCTCGCTCTTGTACTCCTCGGGCATGGCGATGCCCGGGACAACCTTGGGGCCGCCGCCGTGCATCTTCAGGGCGCGGATGGTGGCGGTGAGCACCGACACGTGGGGCTTGAGGCCGGAGAAACGGCACTTGACGTTCCAGAACTTCTCGAAGCCGATGTCGGCGGCGAAGCCCGACTCGGTAACGTGGTAGTCGAACAGCTTCAGGCCGACACGGTCGGCGATGATCGAGCTCTGGCCCACGGCGATATTGGCGAAGGGGCCGGCATGAACCATGCAGGGGTTGTACTCGGCGGTGCACATCAGGGTCGGGTTGATGGTGTTGCGCATGAACGCGGTCATGGCGTTGCCGACTTCCAGATCGCGGCAGGTGACCGGCTTGCCGCTCTTGTCGAAAGCCACGGTGATGTTGTTGATGCGCTCCTTGAGATCGGCCAGGTCGTTGGCCACGGCCAGGATGGCCATCAGCTCGGAGCTGACCGCGATGCCGAACTTGCTCTGCATGGTGAAGCCGTCATAGCGGCCGCCGAGGCCGATGACGATGTTGCGCAGGGCCTGGGCGCAGAAGTCGATGATCCAGCCCATCTCCACCCGGGTGGGGTCGATGTTCAGTCGCCGCATGCCGGTGAGGCGCTGAAGCTGCTCGTCGTTGTAGTTGCGTTCGTGCTGCATGCGGGCGGTCAGCGCTACCATGGCCAGGTTGTGGGCATTCATGATGTCGTTGATGTCGCCGGTGAGCCCGAGGGAGAACTCGGTCATGGGGATGAGCAGCGAGTTGCCGCCGCCGGCCGCGGTCCCCTTGACGTTCATGGTCGGTCCGCCGGAAGGCTGGCGCAGGGCGCCGCCGACGTTGACGCCGCGCTTGCCCAGGCCTTCCATCAGGCCGCAGGAGGTGGTGCTCTTGCCCTCGCCCAGGGGGGTGGGCGTGATGGCGGTTACCTCGATGTACTTGCCGTCCGGCTTGTCCTTGAGGCGGTTGATGATCTTGAGAAAGTCCAGCTTGGCCAGCCGGCCCATGGGCAGGATTTCTTCGGGCTTCAGGCCCAGCTTCTCACGCCATTCATCCGGCGTGGGCATATTCTTTTCCGCTTCCTCCGAGATCTGCCAGTCGGCCATCTTCGTTGCATCATACGCCATCTTCCTTCCTCCTTTTTTGCTTGTTGTCGGCCAGTGATTGCTTGAACCGCACGGAGCGCAATGACTGTCATCGGCGCAGCCGATAAGCGGTGAACCGATGGGGAATTGACGTCCGGTTGGGTTTCAAGATCTTGATAAGAATGAAAAATTGTCCATAGCACGCCCGCTCCCATTTATCAAGCGATATCTCATTATGGTTTTTGTGCCGCTGCCGGCTCAAACCTGCTGCTGGCAGAGGCGATGATAAAACCCGCGGCGGGCCAGCAGCTGCTCATGGGTGCCCTCTTCCACGATTCGGCCATGGCGCAGAACGGCGATCCGGTCGGCGCTGCGGGCCGTGGACAAGCGGTGGGCGATGAGAATCGCCGTGCGCTGCCGGGTCAGGTGGTCCAGGGCGGTCTGGATCCGGTTCTCGGTGGCCGAGTCGATGTGGGCCGTGGCCTCGTCGAAGATGATCAGGGCCGGATCGCGGGCCAGGGCCCGGGCGATGGCCACCAGTTGCCGTTCGCCGCTGGACAGGGTCTGCCCCCCTTCGCCGATGCGGGTGTCCAGGCCTTCGGGCAGGCGCTGCACCAGGTCGGTGCACTGGGCCGCGGCCAGCAAGTCCGCCGCCGTCTCCGGGGCCGGAGGGCCGTCGGGAAAGATGTTGGCGCCCAGGGTGTCGGAGAAAAGAAACGGCTCCTGGGCCACCAGGGCGATCTCCCGCCTCAGTTCAGCCGCCTTCCGGGTGGCGATATCGCGGCCGCCAAAATAGATCTTTCCCCGCCAAGGCTCGTAGAACCGCAGCAGCAGGTGAATCATGGAGGTCTTGCCCGCCCCGGTGGGCCCCACCACGGCCAGGGTCTCGCCGGGGGCCAGCTGCAGCGACAAACCGTCGAGGACCGGCCGGTCCGGCGCGTAGCCGAACACCACGTCCTGGAAGGCGAGGGCCGCGCCGTTGACGTTGGCCGGCGGCGATTCGTCGGTGGCCAGCCGCGGCGCATCCGCCGCCGTTTCATCCATCAGCGCGAAAATCCGCTCGGCCGAGGCCATGGCGTTCTGCATGATGTTGTACTTTTCCGAGATGTCCCGGATCGGTCGAAAAAACATGCGCATATAGGAGATGTAGGCCACCAGCGTGCCGAGGCTGATGCGCTCGGCGACCACCGCCCCGCCGCCGAAGTAGATCACCAAGGCCAGGGTCGCGGCGCTGAGCACCTCGATCACCGGCATGAAAACGGCAAACACGTGGATCTGGTCCATTCCCAAGCGGTAGTGGCGGTCGTTGAGGGCCTTGAAGGACTGGGCGTTGGCGGTTTCGCGGCCCATGAGCTGGATGACGGCCAGGCCGCCGATGGTTTCGGTCAGGCGGGTGTTGATTTCGGCCAGGCGCAGGGTCAGCTGCCGAAACACGATGCGACTGCGGCGGGCGAAACGCCAGGCGGCGCCCACCACCAGGGGCAGAATCGAAAAGGAGAGCAGCGCCAGCCGCACGTCCAGGGCCAGGAGGATGGTGGCAATGCCGGCCATCAGGAACAGGTCCTTGAAAACGAAGGCCACCACCGAGGTGAACAGTTCGTGGAGGTTCTGGGTGTCGTTGGTGGCCCGGGTCACCAGGCGTCCCACCGGCTGGCGGTCAAAGAAGCCCACCGGCAGGCGGAGCACGTGGGCGAAGAGGTCGATGCGCAGGCGGTGCATCACCCGCTGGCCGATGGCCTCCATGGCCTGGACCTGGAGGAAGTTGGCGCCGAAGCTGGCCGCTGCCAGCAGGAGGAACAAGCCGGTCAGGCGGGCGATGCCCCCCAGCCGTTCGGTAACCGGCAGGTCGCCGCCGCGCGGAACGATATAGGCGTCGATGGCCATTTTGGTGACGTAGGGCAGGGCCACTTCCAGTGCGGTGATCAGCAGCACCAGGGCCACGGCGCCGGCCAGGCGACGGCCGTGGGGGCGCAGGTAGCGCCATAGCCGCCGCAGCAGTTTGACGTCGTAGGCCCGGGCCAGGGGGCGTTCCGGATCGTAGGCGCCGTCAATTGGCATCGCCGTTGTCCTCCGGGGCCTGGATGCGCAGGGCGTTGCGGTAGTAGGCGTTTTGAGCCGATACCGCATCGTGGGGGCCCACGGCGCTGACCGTGCCGTTTTCCATCACCACCACGCGGTCGGTCCAACGCACGGCGGCCATGCGGTGGCTGACGATGATCACCAGCCGTCCGGCGGCCCGGCGGCGCAGTGCTTCAATCACCCTGCGGCCAGTGACCGTGTCCAGCTGGCTGATGGGGTCGTCCAGGAGCAGGATGGGCCGATCGCTCAGCAAGGCCCGGGCCAGGGAGACGCGTTGTTTCTGCCCGCCGGAGAGCATGACGCCGCGCTCGCCCACCACGGTATCCAGTCCGGCGGTGAGCCGGGCCACCATGGACTCGAGGCCGGCGTCGGCGATGGCTGCCGCCAGCTTGGCCGGGGACACCGACTGGCCCATGGTGATGTTGTCGCCCAGGGTGCCGGCGAAGATGAACGGCTCCTGGGGCACGAAGGCGATGCGGCGGCGCAGGTCGGCCAGCCGGATCTCGCCCAGAGGGCGACCATCGACGGCCACCGTGCCGGCGGTAGGCTCGTAGAGGCGGGCGATAAGGCGGATCAGGCTGGTTTTGCCGCTGCCGGGAGGCCCCACGATGCCGTAGCTGCGCCCGGCTTCGAAGTGCAGGTTGACGTCGGACAGGGCCTGCCGGCCGCCGGCGTAAGTCAGAACAACGTCCTGAAAGGCAATTCGGCGCGGACTGTCGGCCAGGGGAAGGGCGCCGGGAGCGTCGGCGATGGCCGGAGCCGTGTTGAAAATGGCGGCCAGGCGTTCCAGGGAGGCCTTGCCGCGCTGGATCAGGTTCATCACCCAGCCCAGGGCCATCATGGGCCAGGTGATCAACCCGATGTAGCTGATGAAGGCGACAAAGTCGCCGGGGGTGATCCGGCCGGCCACGGTGGCCCTTCCACCCAGCAGAAGCACCAGGGCCAGGCTGATGTTGGAGAAAAGCACCATCATGGGAAAGAAGGACCCGGTGATGCGCACCAGTTTCAGGTTCTGCTGCACATATTGCTCCGAGGACGCTTCGGCGCGGCGGATGGCGGCCGGCGCCAGGGTGTAGGCCTTGACCACGCGAATGCCGCTGAAGTGCTCGCGGACCGTCTCGGTGAGCGACGCGAAAGCGGCCTGCACCTGCTGGTAGCGCTGGTGCATCCGCCGGCTGAACAGCCGCGTGCCGAAGGCGATCAGCGGCATGGGCACCAGCACCAGGATCGTAAGGCGCCAGTCGATGTACGCCATGAAGCCGATGGCCGCCGTGCCGAGAACCACGGCGTCGGTGAGGGCCACCATGCCCATGCCGGTGGCCATGCGCACGTGGTTGATGTCGTTGGTGGCATGGGCCATTAGGCTGCCGGTGGGATGGCGGTCGAAGAAGGCCGGTTCCATCTTTTGCAGGTGTTCCAGCAGGCGCTGGCGCAGGTCCCTTTCCACCTTGCGCGAGGTGCCGATGAGACAGCGGCGCCAGATGTAGCGGAAAACGCCGATGCCCACGGCCAGGGCCATGATCCGGGCCGCGTAGCCGCCCAGGGGCGCCGGACCGGTGGCGGTGGTCAGCGCGTCCACGGCCCACTTGACCACCCGGGGAATCCACAATTGCATGAAGTCGACGGCCACCAGGCAGCAGACGCCCAGCAGGATCGTCCAGCGGTTCTCCCGCAGGCAGGGGGCGACGAGTTGGAAGGGACTCATGGACGAGCTCCGTCGCCGGCCCGGCGGTGCACGGGGCGCACGGATCCGGTGCGCGGGCATGCGTAGACAGGGGAGCGCCGGAGCGGATCGTTGACTTTGACCAGGGGCATTGGTAAGACGCTATCCTTATGGAAATTGGTCACGTCGTCGAATTTATCGACCATGAAAAAATACTGTGCGCCGTCATTCTGGAAATCAAGAAAGAGCGGCTCCGAATTCTGGCCGAGAACGGTCGCGAGGTCAAGCTGGCGCAGGGGAGGCTATCCCATCACAGCGCCAAGCGGATCGATCCGGGGGCCAGCCGGGTGCGCGTGCTGGAAACCCTGCGGGCGAACGCTTCCCGGCGCCGGGCCCTGGCCGCCGAGATCGATGTGGTGCAGCTGTGGGAAACCCTGAGCGAGGAGCAGGACTGGATCGACCTGGAAACCATGACCGGGTTGTGCTTCCCCGGGGCGACGGACGCCGACCACGAGGCGGCGGTGATCCGGGCCCTCTTCGACCATCGCTTGTACTTTCGCTACGATCGCCACCGGTTTTTCCCCGTTTCGCGGGATGAAGTCGAACGGCGTCTCGCCAGGGAGGCCGAAGCCGCCCGCCGCCGGCAGATCGTGGAAACGGCGGCGCGTTGGATCAAGGCAGTGCAGGAGACCGATCCACCGCCGCCGGCGCCGGCCATCGATGCCGCCGTCGACCTGGAAACGATGCTGCTGGACTACCTGCTCCACGGTCGTGACAGCGCCCACGCGCCGCTGGTTAAGGAGATGCTGGTGCGCTCGGGGGTGCCGGAGGCCGATGGGTTGCTGGCGGTTTTGATCAAGAGCGGCAGGCTGACGCCGGACGTCAACCTCGATCTGCTGCGCTACGAGACCCCCGTGGCCTTCGCCGCCGACGAGACGGCCGCCGCCCAGGCCGCCCTGGCCGGGCCGCCCCCGGATGGTTCAGAAGACGGTCGCCGGGACCTTACCGATCTGCCGCTGTTGACCATTGACGGGCAAGGCACCCTGGATTTTGATGACGCGTTGAGCCTGGAGCCGCTGGAGGGCGGATGGCGCCTGGGGGTGCATATCGCCGACGTGGCGGCGCTGGTGGCCCGGGACGGGATCCTGGACGCGGCGGCCCGGCAGCGGGCCAGTTCCATCTATACCCCTGATCTGAAGATTCCGATGCTGCCGTCCGCCCTGGCCGAGAACGGATGCAGCCTGCGGGCCGGCCATCAGCGGCCGGCCATCAGCCTGCTGGTCACCCTGGGCGAACGGCTGGAGATCGTCGACCAGCGCATCGTTGCCAGCCTGATCCGGGTGGGCGAGCAGCTGACCTACCACGACGTGAATCTGATGGTCGAGCAGCGCCAGGACCTGGCCCAGCTCCAGCGCATCGCGACCCATTTCCGGCAGCGGCGCATCGAGGCCGGCGCGGTGCAGATCAACGTCCCGGAAGTGGTCGCTTCCCTTGATGGCAGCGGGCAGGTGGTGGTGCACCGCCTCAACCGGGAGAGCCCGTCGCGGCTGATCGTCTCCGAGCTGATGATCCTGGCCAACTGGCTGATGGCCAAGGCCCTGGCCCAGTGGGGGCTGCCGGCCATCTTCCGCAGCCAGCCGGCGCCGCGCGAGCGCCTCTACCAAGGGGAGGAGGGAACGCTTTTCCAGCACCACATGCAGCGCAAGCTGCTCAGCCGCCTGGTGCTGGACACCCAGCCCCAGCCCCACGTCGGCCTGGGGCTGGACGCTTACGTCACCGCCACCTCGCCTATCCGCAAATACTTCGACCTGGTGACCCAGCGCCAGCTCAGGGCCGGCCTGGGGATCGAGGCGCCCTACAGCCCGGAGGAGATCGCCCGGCTACTCCAGATGCTCGAGCAACCGCTGGCCCGGGTGGCCCTGATCCAGCGCCAGCGCCAGCGCTACTGGCTGCTCAAGTACCTCGAGGGGCGCGTCGGCGCCAGGGAAGAGGCCATCTGCCTGCAGCGCCGACGCTCCAGTTACCTCATCCTGATGCCCGCCTACATGCTCGAGTGCGATCTGCCCCTTTCCGTCGGCACCACCCTGAACCCCAAAGACCTGGTCCAGGTGACCATTCAACACGTGGATGCCCGGCGCGACCTGCTGCGGGTCTTTCTGAGCTAGCGCCTCCGGCCGGCGTTGCGCTCGGGAGGGGGCCTTGGGGCGGGTCGAGGCAGACCCGTCGCGGCATCATAACGCCCTGGCCAGAATCCTCCGGGCCCTCGGGCGGGGTTAAAGTTTTACCTTGCCGGCCTGGATCATGGCCACGAACGGCAGGTCGGCGGGAGCGAAGTCGAAGTCGCCCAGGGCCTCCGGCGCCGCCCAGCGGACCTCCTGGTGGTCGTTGAGGCGGAGGGTGCCGCAAACGTCCGTCACCCGGAAGGCGGTGAGCGCCACGGTGCCGAAATCGTAGCGGTGGACGTGGTGGCCGAGGGTTTCGCCGATGGTTGCCTCGACGTCGAATTCCTCCCTCAGTTCGCGGCGCAGGCAGGCTTCGGGGCTTTCACCCGGCTCGATTTTGCCGCCGGGAAATTCCCACTTGCCGCCGAGCCGGGCCGCGGCGCGGCGCCGGGCGACGAGAACCCGGCCGTCCCGGACAATGACAGCCGCCGTCACGCGGATCACGGCGTGCTCTCCCCTTTGATCAGACCGGCGATGAGGGCCGCCAGCTTGCGCTCGTCGTGGCGCACCACGCCGCCGCTGGTGTTGAGCAGATCGTCGCCCAGCAGGCGTCGGGACCGCCAGAAAGGCGCCAGCGGATCCAGGGTGACGAACTCCGATTGATGCCGGCGGTAGCGGGCCAGGATCCGCGGCGGGGGCCTCCGGGTGTTGTGGACCACCACGTCGATGGGCCGTCCGATGCGCGCCTCGAGGGCCGCAACGAAGTCGATGGCCGTGAATTGATGGGTCTCGGCGTACTTGTTCATGATGTTGACGTTGTAAACGAGGCGGCCGGACGCCTGCTGCAGGGCCTGGCTCACCCCGGGCACGATGAGGTTGGGGAAGATGCTGGTGTACAGGTCGCCGGGGCCGATGACGATGGTGTCCGCCCGGGCGATGGCCTCCAGGACCGGCGGGTAGGCGGTGATGGCGTCCTGGTGGTGAGGCACGAGGTAGACGTCCCGGATCTTTTCCCGCCGGGCGCCCCGGGGCAGGTCAATGGCCGCTTCGCCAAAGATGCGGGTGCCGTCGGTGAGCTCGGCCACCAGGGTGGCCCGGTCCACCGTGACGGGCAGGATCGTGCCGCGCACGTCGAGGATTTCGCACAGGGCGCGGATGCCGGCGGGAAAACTGCCGGTGTACTGGCCGAGCATGGTCAGCAGCATGTTGCCGGCGTTGTGCCCCCGGAGGCGCCGGTGGGCGCGGAAGCGCTTCAAGAAGATGGAACGCGCCAGGTCGGCCCGGGGCGAGAGGGCCAGGATACATTTAAGGATGTCGCCGGGAGGCAGGATCCCCAGCTCGTCGCGCAGGCGTCCGGTGGACCCGCCGCTGTCCACCATGGAGACCACGGCGGTCAGATGCAGGCCGGGCAGGGGACGCAGGCCGTTGAGCAGGGTGAACTGGCCGCTGCCGCCGCCGATGGTTACGATGCGATGGGTTGCTGCCGGCATGCGATCATCCCGTGGCAAAAATTCGACATTCAAGCTTACCTTTCCAGGAGCATTTTGAAACAACGGCGCCCGGCCACGGCCGGCGGGTCCACGCCGGGGGCAAAGGTCCACTCCGAGAAGGTGGCCCGGCCCTGGTGGGTGACCAGCAGCGCCGTCGACGATCGGGTCCCGTACTGCGGGCTGACGATAAACCGGGGGGCCAGGCGCCGCTCCCATTCCAACCCCATCCCGGTGTCCGGGAGCTGGCTGTCTTCCGGCTGCCGGCGGTCGGTGAGCAGCGCCAGCAGGCTGTCCGGGGCCACCTCGTCGTCAGCGGCGAGGCGGGCCAGGGCGGCCTTGCCCCCGGCCACCTTGGGCCAGGGGGTGTCGATCAAGTGGTTGCTCAGGCCGTGGATGCCGGGCGCCACCGGCCGGGGCGCCTGCCCGCGGCTGCCCAGGTACCACATCTGCTCCCCCTCGGCCACGACGAGGTTGAAATCGTTGTACGCGGCGCGCCGGCGGTGGACGGCCTCCAGGTAGGACGCCGGCGGGGCCGTGCCGCAGACGAAATCTTTCACCAGGTGCCCCCGGGAAAAGGCATCCGGGGCCGTGGCGGATGGGTCGCGGTAGTTGGTCAAGGCCGCCAGGCGGCCGCTGCGGCTCACCGCCAGCCAGGTGCCGCCGGCCTGCAGGTCCCGGCCGCCGAGGACCCCGGGGCACTCGGGCCAGTAGGCTGCCGCGGTGGTGGGCCGCCGGTAGAATTCATCCCGGTTGGCGGCGAGGATCAACCGGTAGCGGGGATGGCAGGCATGGGCCCAGAGAATCAAGCACATCGGGCAACCATCATTGATTCTTGGCGTTGGTCGTGATAGGAAAATGCTTCTTTGCAGGCGGCGGCGCCGTTGTGGCCAGCGCCGGGGCCTGCCCCGGAAATGGGCCGTTTCTTTTCAGCTTATAGCCTCAACACAACTTCAACGATAAATCAACACCAACGGGAGGGCAGTCATGCGGGAAGTGGTCATCGTCAGCGGAGCACGCACGGCCATCGGGACCTTCGGCGGCGGACTCAAGACGGTCAGCGCCATCGATCTCGGCGCCACGGTGATGAAGGAGACGCTCAAACGGGCCGGGGTGCGGCCGGTGCGCAGCCAACAGATGGCCGAGACGGCCCCGGATGCCCTGCGCGATCAAGGCACGATTCCGCTGGAAAAGGCGGCGGCCGAATACGATGCCAGCGCCCCGGAGCTGGTGATCGATGAAGTGATCATGGGCAATGTGCTCATGGCCGGCCAGGGGCAGAACCCGGCGCGCCAGGCGATGGTCCGCGCCGGTATCCCCAAGGAGACGCCGGCCTTCACCCTCAACAAGGTCTGCGGCTCCGGTCTCAAGGCCATCACCGTGGGGGCCCAGGCGATCATGACCGGCCAGGCCGATGTGGTGCTGGCCGGCGGCCAGGAGAACATGAGCCTGGCACCGATGGCCCTGCTCAAGGCCCGCTGGGGGCATCGCATGGAACTGACCGGGGTGGGGGAAGTTCACGACCTGATGGTCTTCGACGGCCTCTGGGAGATCTTCTACGGCTATCACATGGGCCAAACGGCCGAAAACATCGCATCCCTCTACGGTATCGGCCGCCAGGAACAGGACGAGCTGGGCCTGCTGAGCCACCAGCGGGCGCGCAAGGCCATGGTCGACGGCATCTTCGCCGAGGAGATCGTGCCAGTGACCGTTGCTTCGCGCAAGGGAGACATCGTGGTGGAGGCGGACGAGCGGCCCATGGACACCACCATGGAGAAAATGGCCCGTCTCAAGCCGGCCTTCCGCAAGGACGGCACCGTGACCGCCGGCAACGCCTCGGGCATCAACGATGCCGCCGCCGCCGTGCTGCTCATGACCGTCGAGAAGGCCCGGGAAATGGGGTTGGAACCGTTCATGAAGATCCGTTCCTTTGCCGCCGGCGGCGTGGATCCGGCCTACATGGGGCTGGGGCCGATACCGGCGGTGCGCAGGGCCCTGGCCAATGCCGGCATGACCATGGGGGACATGGAGATGATCGAACTCAACGAGGCCTTTGCCTCCCAGGCCATCGCCTGCATGCGCGAACTGGGCCTGCCCGTGGACAAGCCCAACCAGCTGGGCAGCGGTATCAGCCTGGGCCATCCCATCGGCTGCACCGGGGCCCGCCAGGTGGTTACCGGGATGTACCAGATGCGCCGGCAAAACCTGGCCACCGGGCTGTTTACCATGTGCATCGGCGGCGGGATGGGAATGGCGATGATCGCCGAGCGCTGATCCGGGCCGCAGCGCCCCTGGCAATCTTTTCGCTGTACTTTCAGTGGGCTTGCTGCTATTCTGTCTTCTTCCCGAACGTGGACCGCAAAAGCCTGACGCGGCCGCCGAGGCCATGCTCGGCCGCCGCCGCTTCGAGTGAGGAGGGGATTCAATGAGCGTCGCCCGGAAATTGGGAATCTTGGTTTTTTTGGGAGTGCCGGCCATCGTGGGGGGAGGGATCGTCTACGCCCTGACCGGCGACAACTACACGGCGGTGTTTATTTACGAGATCCTGCTGATTCTGGCCGCAGGCGCCTGGATCGCCCGCCTTTCCTGAGCCTGACAACCCATCGCATGTTCCAATATCACCGCGGCACCCTCTTTCCCCGGCGGGAACAGGCGGTGCCGCCTTTTTTCGCGCTGCTCTGGCGGCGTGAACCGTCTTCGCTGTTTGCCGGCGGCCGCCGTCCGGCCGCCGGCGGGGGCGAATTGCAGGTGACGAAATGACCGAGGTCGATCAACTGTCAGACATCAGCATCGAACGCGAAATGCGCCAGTCCTACCTGGACTACGCCATGAGCGTGATCATCGGCCGGGCCCTGCCGGATGTGCGCGACGGGCTCAAGCCGGTCCATCGGCGCGTGCTTTTCGCCATGCACGAGCTGAAGAACGACTGGAACAGACCGTACAAGAAATCGGCGCGCATCGTGGGCGATGTCATCGGCAAGTACCATCCCCACGGGGACAGCGCCGTTTACGATACCATCGTGCGCATGGCCCAGGATTTTTCCATGCGCTATCCCCTCGTGGACGGCCAGGGCAACTTCGGTTCGGTTGACGGCGACCCGCCGGCGGCCATGCGCTACACCGAAGTGCGCATGCAGAAGCTGGCCCACGAGATGCTGGCCGACCTGGAAAAGGAAACCGTCGACTGGATTCCCAACTACGACGATTCCCTCAGCGAGCCGGCCGTGCTGCCGGCCAAGTTCCCCTGCCTGCTCGTCAACGGCTCCTCGGGCATCGCCGTGGGCATGGCCACCAATATTCCGCCCCACAACCTGAGCGAGATCATCGCGGGGATCAAGGCCCTCATCGAGGACCCGGAAATTTCCATCGACGCCCTGATGGCCCATATCCCGGGCCCCGATTTCCCTACCGCGGCCATGATCTACGGCACCGACGGGATCGTCGAGGCTTACCGCACCGGCCGGGGGGTGCTGCGGCAGCGGGCCCGGGCCGTGGTGGAGGAGGACAAGAAGAGCGGCCGCGAGACCATCGTGGTCACCGAGCTGCCCTACCAGGTCAACAAGGCCAAGCTCATCGAGAAGATCGACGAGCTCGTCAAGCACAAGCAGATCGAGGGCGTGGCCTTCGTGCGAGACGAGTCGGACCGCGAGGGGATGCGCATCGCCATCGGCCTCAAGCGCGACCAGATCGCCCAGGTGGTGCTCAACCAGCTCTACAAGCACACCCGGATGGAGAGCAGTTTCGGGATCATCTTCCTGGCGGTGGTCGAGGGCCGGCCGGAGCTGCTCAACCTCAAGCAGATGCTCGAGCACTTCGTGCGCCATCGCCAGGCGGTGGTGGTCCGGCGCACCCGCTTCGATCTGAGAAAAGCCGAAGAGCGCGCCCATATCCTGCTCGGGCTCAAGATCGCCCTGGAGAACCTGGACGCCGTGGTGGCGCTGATCCGCCGCTCCGCTTCCCCGGCCGAGGCCAAGGCCGGGCTGATCAACACCTTCGGCATGTCGGCCATCCAGGCCCAGGCGGTGCTGGACATGCGCCTGCAGCGGCTCACCGGCCTGGAGCGGGGCAAGATCCTGGAAGAGTATGCCGCCGTGCTCGAGGACATCGAGCGCTTCAAGGCCATTCTGGCCAGCGATCGCCTGGTGCTGGACATCATCAAGGACGAGTTGACCGCCCTGCAGGAAACCTTCGGCGACGAGCGGCGCACCGAGATCGTGCCCGCGGCCGAGGAGATTACCATGGCCGACCTGATCGCCGAAGAGGACATGGTGGTCACCATCACCCGGGCCGGCTACATCAAGCGCACCCCGGCCAGCGTTTACCAGAGCCAGCGGCGCGGCGGCAAGGGCAAGACGGGCATGGTCACCAAGAACGAGGACTTCATCGACCTGTTGTTCGTCGCGTCCACCCACCACACGTTCCTGTTTTTCACCAACCTGGGGCGCGTCTACTGGCGCAAGGTCTACGAAATCCCCCAGGCCGGGCGCACCAGCGTGGGCAAGAACATCGTCAACCTGCTCGAGCTGGGCGAGGATGAAAAACTCGCCACCGTGCTGGCGGTGGAGTCGTTCGAGCCCGGCCGGAACATTATCATGGCCACCCGCGACGGGCTGGTGAAAAAGACGGACATCATGGCCTACAGCCGGCCCCGGGCCGGCGGCATCATCGCCATCGACCTGGTGCCCGGCGACGAGCTGATCGCCGTGCGCATCACCGACGGCACCCGCAACGTGTTCCTCGTTTCGGCCCAGGGCAAGGCGATCCGGTTCCACGAGGCGGATGTTCGCGCCGTGGGAAGGGTATCGCGGGGTGTGCGGGGGCTGCGGCTGGCGTCCGGGGACCGCATCGTTGGCATGGAGGTGCTCACCCACGGCCAGACCCTTTTCGTGGTGACGGAGAACGGCTACGGCAAACGCACCGCCGTCGAGGCCTACCCGGTGCAGCGTCGCGGCGGCAAGGGCGTGATTACCGTCAAGACCAGCCAGCGCAACGGCCTGGTGGTGGGCATCGCGTTGGTGGAGGACCAAGACGACATGATGCTGGTGACCAACCGCGGCATGCTAATCCGCATTCCCATCGCCGGCGTGGCCACCATCAGCCGCAACACCCAGGGGGTGAAGCTGATGGACCTGGCGCCCGACGAAAAGGTGGTGAGCATGGCGCGGTTGGCCGAAGGACAGGGGGACGAGGAGGCGGCGCCGGGCCAGGAGGGTGATGATGAGTGAGGCAGTCGGCCAAAGCGGGGGACCGTCGCTGGACGAGCGCATCGCGGTGGTGGGTGCCGGCAGTTGGGGTACCGCCTTGGCCCAACTGCTCGCCGACAAGGGATATGCGGTGGACCTGTGGTCCTTCGAGTCCGAAGTCTGCCGGCAGATTCGCCAGACCCGTGAAAACACCGTCTATCTTCCCGGCTGCCCCCTGTCGCAAAACATACGGCCCGATACGGACCTAGAAGCCGTCGTGCGGGACAAGGACCTGGTGGTCATGGTGGTCCCTTCCCACGTCATGCGCCAGGTGGCCGAGCGGCTCAACGGCCGCCTGGCGCCGAGCTGCATCGTGGTGTCGGCCTCCAAGGGGATCGAAAACCGGACCCACCTGACCATGACGGGCATCCTGGCCGAAACCCTGCAAGGCCATGACCCGCGCCGCCTGGCGGCGCTCTCCGGGCCGAGCTTCGCCCGCGAGGTGGCCCGCCGGGTGCCCACGGTGGTCACCGTGGCGGCCGGTGACGAGGCGGTGGCGGCCTGCGTGCAGCGGGTGTTCGCCGCGCCGTGGTTCCGGGTCTACACCAACGACGATGTCATCGGCGTGGAGCTGGGGGGCGCCGTCAAGAACGTCATCGCCATTGCCGCCGGGGTCATCGACGGTCTCGGGCTGGGATTCAACACCCGGGCGGCCCTGATTACCCGTGGCCTCACCGAGATTCGGCGTTTGGGGCTGGCCCTGGGCGCCAACCCCCGCACCTTCACCGGGCTGGCCGGCATGGGAGACCTGGTGCTGACCTGCACCGGCGCACTGAGCCGCAATCACACCGTGGGCGTCAAGCTGGGAGAGGGGATGAAACTGGAGGAAATCCTGGCCGAGATGCGCATGGTGGCAGAGGGGGTCAAGACCTCGCGTTCGGTCTACAACCTGTCGCGCCGCCTGGGGGTGGAGATGCCCATCAGCCACGAGATCTACCGGATCCTCTACGAGGGCACCTCGCCGGCCGACGGCGTGATGCGCTTGATGACCCGGGACCTGAAGGACGAATTGGACGAACGTTGAATCAAGCCGGGGCCGAAGGTTCGGACGGCGAGGACTTTCGGCCGACAGCGGGGAGGGGCGTCATGGCCACTACCCGAAAAGCCGACGCCAAGGGGCCGGACGCTGGCCACCGGGGCCACCGGAAGCGGCTGCGGGAGCGGTTCCGGACGGCCGGGCTGGCCGGGTTTCACGACTACGAGGTCATCGAACTGCTGCTGACCCTCGGTGTCCCTCGAAAAGACTGCAAACCGGCGGCCAAGGCGCTGATGGACCGCTTCAAAACCCTGCCGGCGGTGATGGAGGCATCCGAGGAAGCCCTGTGCCAGGTGCCCGGTATCGGGCCGAACAATGCCGTCGCCATCCGGTTGATCAAGGCCGTGGCGGACCGCTACCTCCGGGAGCGGCTTATCGACCGCCCGGTGCTCGCCGATTCGCGCACCCTCTTCGATTTTCTCTACCATACCCTGCGCGACCTGGGCCGCGAGCGGTTCGTGGCCATTTTCCTCGACGCCAAGAACCGGGTGCGGGAGACGGCCACTCTGTTTGAGGGGTCGCTCACCGCCAGCGCCGTCTATCCGCGGGAGGTCATCCAGGCGGCCATTGAGCACCGGGCCGCGGCCCTGATTTTTGCCCACAACCATCCCTCGGGAGACCCGACCCCATCTGCCGAGGATGTCGCCCTCACCCGGCGGCTGGTGTTTGCCTGCCGCGCCGTGGGGGTTACGGTGCACGAGCACCTGGTGGTGGGGGCCAACCGGTATTATAGCTTTGCCGACCAGGGGCACATCGCCGCCATGAACCGCGAGTTCGACGCCGTGATGGCCGGCGCCTGAAATCGATGCCGGGGGCAGCCAGGCAACCGGTGTCGCGACAAGGAAGGATTCTTGGAAAATCGCCGACCCAATACCCGACCGTACTGCTTCGGAAACCTGGATGTCGTCTTTCCGATGGGCCCCGATGGACTGCGCGCCACGCCGGCCTCGTGCATGGTCTGCCACTGCAAGACCGAATGCCTGCGCGAGGCGATGGCCGGTCCGGCGGGCGACCGGGTGCGCCAGGAGCACCTGCGCCGGGCCGAGGATGCGGGAATGGTCGGTTTCTTCGAGCGCTGGTCACGCAAAAAGCAGCTCGAGCGGCGCGACCGGGCCCGCAAGCGGTAGGCGGGGCCACGGGGTGTTCGCCTCTCGAGGGCGCCGCCGGTCATCGACCGGGGACGCCTCCGGGCCATGCCAATTTTATCCATCCTTCGGAGGACCGGGACCATGAAGACCGTCAAGCAGATCGACATCGAAGAGAAGCGGGTGCTGTTTCGCGTGGATTTCAATGTCCCCCTCGATTCCCAGCAAAACATCACCGATGACACCCGCATCCGGGCCGTGCTGCCGACCCTGCGCTACGCCCTGGACAACCGGGCGCGGGTGATCGTGGCCTCCCACCTGGGCAGGCCCAAGGGGAAGGCGGTGCCGGAGATGAGCCTGGCCCCGGTGTCCAAGCGGCTCGGACGGCTGTTGGAGCAGAACGTGAAGATGGCCCCCGATTGCATCGGCGCCGAGGTGGAGGCGGCCGTGGCGGCCCTGGCGCCGGGGGAAGTGCTGCTGCTGGAAAACCTGCGCTTTCATCCCGGCGAAACGGCCAACGACGACGACTTCGCCCGGGCCCTGGCCAAGCTGTGCGAGGTCTACATCAACGACGCCTTCGCCGTCAGCCATCGCAAGAACGCCTCGGTGGAGGCCATCACGGGCCATGTCCCGGTCTGCGGCGCCGGGTTCCTGCTCCAGCGCGAGTTGGAGTATTTCCGCAAGGCCATGGCCGATCCCCAGCGCCCTCTGGTGGCCATCGTGGGCGGCGCCAAGGTGTCCAGCAAGCTCTCGGCCCTGAAGAACATGATTCAACACGTGGACAAGTTCATTGTCGGCGGGGCCATGGCCAACACCTTCCTGCGCGGCAAGGGGTTTTCCCTGGGCCGGTCGATGGTGGAGCCGGACCTGGTGGACGCGGCGGCCGAGATCGTCCGCCAGGCCCGTGAGCGCGGGGTCAAGTTCTACCTGCCGGTGGATGTGGTGGCGGCCGATCGCATGGACCCCAAGGCCCAGGTCAAGATCGTGCCGATCCAGGAGATCCCCGCGCAGTGGATGGCCCTGGACATCGGGCCGGCCACGTCCCTGCTCTACAGCCAGGCCCTCTACGACGCCAAGACTATCGTCTGGAACGGCCCCATGGGGGTGTTCGAAATGGACGCCTTTAGCCGGGGTACCACCGCCCTGGTGCACAGCGTGGCCAACAGCTTCGCCCTGTCCATCGTCGGCGGCGGCGACACGGACGTGGCGATTCACAAAAGCGGCGAGGCCGATCGCATCACGTACATCTCCACCGGCGGCGGCGCCTTTCTCCAACTGTTGGAGGGCAAGCGCCTGCCGGCGGTGGAAGCCCTCGAGCGTTGCGGCTGAAAAGGTGAACTGACCCCTTGAAGACGGCCATGGGATGTCGCGTGCGCCTGCCGGGGATGGCCTTCTGGGCCACGGTGGTCCTGCTGGGGCTCGTCGGCCTGGGCTGCTGGGTGCTGGTGGAGCGGGAGGCGCTGTTCGGCGCCTTTTCGGCGGCCTGGGCGCTCGCCACCGACCGCGGCGCCATGGCGGCCTGGCTGGAGCAGTGGGGCGTTGCCGCCCCGGTGGTCTTCATCGGCCTGCAAATATTGCAGGTGCTGCTGGCCCCGGTGCCCGGCGAGGCCACCGGTTTCATCGGCGGCTATCTCTTCGGACCGGCGGCCGGTTTTTTTTACAGCACGGCGGGGCTGACCCTGGGATCGTGGCTCAATTTCGGGATCAGCCGCCGCCTCGGCCGGGAGCCGCTGCGCCGCTGGATCTCGCCGCACCGCCTGGAGCGCTTCGACCGGCTCATGCGGCGCCAGGGGGCACTGGCCGCCTTCGCCCTGTTTTTGATTCCCGGTTTTCCCAAAGACTACCTTTGCCTTTTCCTCGGGTTAAGCCGGATGTCCTGGCGCCTGTTTCTGCCGCTGGTGGCCGTTGGGCGGATTCCCGGCACCCTGATGCTCAGCTTCCAGGGGGCAGCCCTGGCCGAGCGCAACTATGGCGTTCTGGCTGCCCTGGGGGCCTGTTGCGTCGTGATTCTGGGGCTGCTGGCGATCTATCGCAAAAATGTCTACCGGTGGATCGAGCGGGTGGATCGCGGCGGCGCCATTTGACGGAAGTGCCGGAGGAGTGATACACAAATCTTGTGAATTTTCCCGGTTTAGAGCCGGCGGGAGCTGTCCTGCCGGGCACAGAAAGGAGGGCTTGTGGCGCATTGGAGTGTGCGCGAAGAACTGAGCCGGGCCAATTGCCTGCGGCGGTCCTACTACGAGCTGCTGCGCGACCAGATGGACCAGTTTATCCTCTCCTACGCCTTGACCCAGTCCTACGAGAAGTTTCGTGCCCGTGACCAGGCCTACCCGTTTGTTGAAAAGCGGGAGTTGAAACCCCGTGCCCGCATCCCCGGGCTGGAGTACGAGTGCCAGAACGCCTTCCTGGTGATTTTCGTCGAAGACAGCCTGCCGGTGTCCTTCAAGAAATACATCCGTTTTTACGATCTGAACAAGACCACCAAGTCCAACCTGCTGCAGCTTGAAGCCCTTCCCCTGGACAAGGCGTTCGACCGCAGTCAGAAGAGCCTTGAAAACGTGCGCTTTTTCGATTTTATGAAGGAGTTGCTGCCCGTCGACTACGCGTTGTTGATCCAGCGCGATCCCGTCACGCGGCACCGGGACCGCTACATCCTGAGCCATTTTCACGTGCGCATCGATTGGCCCATCGCCGAGGCGGCCGAGGACCTGGGAAAACACCTGCGCTACATTTCCAAGGACCTGTACGAAAAAGGGGACAAGTGGGCCGAGGATCTTCAGAAAAAGTTCTTCGAGTACTACGGCGTGCCGGCGATGGCCGGCGGGCGGCGCACCGCCGCCGTGGTGGCGGCCCAGTACCTCAAGCGCATCCCCTGTATCAGCACCATCTACGTGGGCAGCAGCGAGTCGCGATCCTTGATGCGCATCAGCGAGCGGGGCACCGCCAAGGCTGTGCTGCTGAATCTTAGCGACGGGGAGGTTAAGCAGATCGCCGCCGCCAACACCATGACCGAACGCACCTTCCGCAAGAACTACGTCATCAACCACCATGGCAAGGTCAACCTGTGCATCTTCCGGGCCACCTACGCCTACACGGAACACTCCCGCCCACCGGAGGACGGCAAGCTGCGCGAACTCAAGCCGGACCTGAACTGGCTTACCGTGGGCGGGCAGCACGTGCTGCCCAAGCCCGATGTCTGGAAGTATCCGCCCTTGCCGCTCAATTTCATCTATTCCTGAAAAGCTGTTGAAGACTTCGGTCTCTTGGGTGACTGAAACCGTTCTGCTGCTCAGGACCGCCGGCCGAGGGTCTTGATCATGGCGGTCTCGTCGCAGTCGGGAAACTTGGGGCACAGGACGCAGTCGGCCCAGATCTTGCGGGGCAACAGGGAGCGGTCGGTGCGTTCGAAGCCGAACTGCTCGAAGAAACCGGGGCGGTAGGTGAGGGTGAAGACCTTGTCGAGGCGGAACCGGCGGGCCTCTTCCAGGGCGCGGTGGGTCAATTGGCTGCCGATGCCGCGGTGCTGGTGGCGCGGGTCCACCGCCAGGGAGCGGATCTCGGCCAGGTCTTGCCAGCAGATCTGCAGGGCGCAGCAGCCGATGACTTTGCGGCTCTGCTCGTCCACGGCCACGGCGAAGTCGCGCACGTGGTCGTAGAGCTGGCCCAGGGGGCGCGAGAGCAGCTCGCCGCGCTCGGCGTAGATTTGCAGCAGGGCGTGGATCGCCCGCACGTCATTGATGGTGGCGGCACGGATCATGCCCCGGGTTTTAGCGGGGCGGGCGGCAAAAAGCAAGCCCTTGCTATGCCTAAACAGGGCCAGGGGTAGGAGAAGGGGATCGCGCTTAACCCGAAAGACATCCGTGTTGATTAAAACAACGATGCGGATTGTTTGGGGTTCAAATTTTTCCTTTTTTAAGATATTGGATCCACGTTGTCGATAATATCGCCCGGGTGGTGGAACAGGTAGACACAAGAGACTTAAAATCTCTCGGTGCAACGCACCGTACCGGTTCGATTCCGGTCCCGGGCACCAGTCAAGCCAGGATTCAACGAGGGTGAAGCCCGCCTGCGCCCTGCCGGGGCGCCTTGCGTGTTTTCGGCTTCCCACGGGAAAAACAATCAACTAAGGACGCCGCCGGATCCTGGCGGCGTTTTTGTAGAGTTTATGGACCGTCATCAACAACAGGAAATCGCACGCCGGCGCACCTTCGGCATCATCAGCCACCCGGACGCCGGCAAGACCACCCTCACCGAAAAGTTGCTGCTTTTCGGCGGCGCCATCCACCAGGCCGGCGCCGTGCGGGCGCGCAAGGCGGCCCGCCACGCCACCAGCGACTGGCTGGCCATCGAGCGCGAGCGGGGCATCTCGGTCACCACCTCGGTGATGAAGTTCAACTACCGCGACTACGAGATCAACCTCCTGGACACCCCGGGCCACCAGGACTTTTCCGAGGACACCTACCGGGTGCTCACCGCCGTGGACAGCGCCCTGATGGTCATCGACAGCGCCAAGGGAGTGGAGTCCCAGACCGAAAAGCTCATGGCCGTGTGCCGGCGGCGCAACACCCCCATCGTCACCTTCATCAACAAGCTCGACCGCGAGGGGCTTGCGCCGTTGGACATTCTGGCGGAGATCGAAGACAAGCTACAGATCGAGTGCGCGCCGCTGTCCTGGCCCATCGGCCAGGGCAAGGGGCTGCAGGGCGTTTACGACTTGCAGCGGCGGCAGGTGCGGTTGTTCACCCCGGGGCTGGACCGACGCAGCCAAGAGGCCGCCGTGATCGACGACCTGAACGACCCGGCCCTGGACCGGTTGATCGGATCGGCGGCCGACCGCTTGCGCGAAGACATCGAGCTGCTGGAGGGCGCCGCCGATCCCCTTGACCGGCGTCATTTTCTCAACGGCACCCAGACCCCGGTGTTCTTCGGCAGCGCCATCAACAATTTCGGCGTTCAGGAGCTGCTGGACGCTTTTGTCGAGATGTCCCCGCCGCCCGGCCCCCGGGCGACCCTGACGCGCGAGGTGGCGCCCTCCGAGGAGGCGTTTTCGGGATTCGTCTTCAAGATCCAGGCCAACATGAACCCGGCTCACCGGGACCGCATCGCCTTCCTGCGTATCTGCTCCGGGCGTTTCCAGCGGGGAATGAAAGTGGTGCAGCAGCGCACCGGCAAGCTTTTCACCCTGGCCAACGCCACCTGTTTCATGGCCCAGGAGCGCGAGAACGTGGAGCAGGCCGTGGCCGGCGACATCATCGGCATCTACAACCACGGCACCATCAAGATCGGCGATACCTTCAGCGAAAAGGAACCGCTGCAGTTCACCGGCATTCCCAACTTCGCCCCGGAGCACTTCCGGCGGGTGCGGCTGAAGAATCCCTTGAAAACCAAGCAGCTGCAGAAGGGGTTGACCCAGTTGGCCGAAGAGGGGGCCGTGCAGGTTTTCCGGCGGTTTACCGACACCGATCCCATCCTGGGGGCCGTGGGGGTGCTGCAGTTCGACGTGACCATGGCGCGGCTGCGGGACGAGTACGGGGTGGAGGCGGTCTACGAGCCGGTGGACGTCCATGTGGCGCGCTGGATCCACTGCGCCGATGCCCGGGAGCTGGCGGCGTTCAAAAACCAGCACGGCGCCGACCTGGCCCTGGATGCCGAGGGGCGCTTGGTGTACTTGAGCGCCAGCGAGTACCGCCTGGAGATCTGCATGGAGAACTGGCCCCGGGTCGCCTTTGACACCGCCTGCGACATTGTTTGACGAAAGCGCTTGTCCCGGACGCCCCTCGCTTGCGAGAATTCCGAAAGCTGAGTCAGATATTGATCACCTTGTCCGCCAGTTGCATGGCGGTGACGATGTCGAGCATGTTGGTGGTGACGCCCGCCTGCTTGCGCTCCAGCAGGTCGAAGTGGGTCAGGCAGGTGCCGCAGACCAGGATTTGCAACCCGCCTGCCTCGTATTGCTGAAGCACATCCAGTACCGGGCTGCCGTCGATGGTGAGCTTGACGCCGCTGTTGACAAAGGCCAGGCGCCAGAGTTCGTCCCCCATCTCCGCCACGGTTTTCAGAAAGCTGACCATCAGCTTGGCGCCCAACTCCTCGTCTCCGTGGCCCATGCGGTCGGAGGTGATCATCACCATAATCCGACGGTGATCGCCGCGCGCCGAGGGGGTTTTTGGCCCGCGGGGCTGTGCGCTTCCCGCCGGCGCGAGGCCTTGCGCCGAACTGCCGCGGCCGACGACCACCTGGCCGCTGCCTTCGGACTCGATTTCAACTGAAAAACCCCGGCTCTGCAGGAAGCGGGAAACGTTCTGGGCCGAGGCGGCGTTGTCCACCGTCACGCGTACCACCGTGGCGCCCTCGTTTTCGATGGCCGCCTTGGTCTGGAGAACCGGGGCCGGGCAGGCCAGCCCCCGGGCGTCGATTTCCGTTGTTTTCATTGGATCTTTTCTTTCAAGTGCCGGGAGGTTTCAGGCAACCCAAATTTTTTCTTCTCCCCCGGAGACCACCTCGCCAACCCTTGCAGCGTCTGTCACGCCGGCCTTGTGCAGGGCTTCGACCAGATCTTCGGCCTGCGCCCCGGCCACGCTGATCAATAGTCCGCCGGAGGTCTGGGGATCGAAGAGCACATCCTGCATCACGGCATCGATTTTTGGGTCGAAGGCAACCATCTGTTGACGAAATTCCCGATTGCGGTGTGCCCCGCCCGGCACCAGCCCCATGGCGGCGAAATCGAGGGCCTCGGCGATGATGGGCACCCGGGCGGCGGTGACCCGCACCCCGAGCCCGGCGCCGTCGACCATTTCGGCCAGATGCCCCAGGAGTCCGAACCCGGTGACGTCGGTGCAGGCCGACACATCGAAGGCCGCCATGGTTTCGGCCGCCGCCCGGTTCAAGGTGACCATTTGCTCGGTCACCGTGGCCGTAACGCTCTCCGAGGCCAGGCCGCCCTTGATGGCCGTGTTGATGATCCCGGTGCCCAGCGGCTTGGTGAGTACCAGCCGATCGCCGGGCCGCAGGTTCTTTTTGGCCAAGACCCGTTCCGGATGGACAAACCCGGTGACCGAGAGACCGTACTTGAGTTCCGCGTCCTCGATGCTGTGGCCGCCGATGAGTACCACCCCGGCGTCTTTCAACACGGCGATGCCGCCCTCCAGAATCCGGCGCAGCACGGACAGGTCCATGGTCTTTACCGGAAAGGCCACCAGGTTCATGGCCGTCTTCGGAACACCCCCCATGGCGTAGACGTCGCTCAGGGCGTTGGCCGCGGCGATGCGTCCGAAGTCGTACGGGTCGTCCACGATGGGGGTGAAGAAATCCACCGTCTGGATCAGGGCCAGCTCGTCGCTGACGCGGTAGACCCCGGCGTCATCGGCGCGTTCCAGCCCGATCAGCACGTTCCCGTCGGTGGGAAAGGCCAGCCCGCAAAGCGCCCGGTCCAGGTCCCCCGGACCGATCTTGGAGGCTCACCCGGCCCCGGCGACGGTGGTGGTGAGCCTGGAATGCAGCTTGTCGTCGGTCATGTGTTTCCCTCTTCCGTCATTCCCGCGAAAGCAGGAATCCATGTTCACCGCACCGAGACGGCGGAATACATCCCGGAAGGCCCGAAATGGTGAATTTTTCCGCCTCAAAATTTTACCCGTTGGTGGGCAGTTGAAGGCGAAATTCACCGATTCCGTCCTTTCGCTTTGGGATAGCAGCCAGTCCGGCCGCAGCGCAAAACGTCCCTTGTGTTAAATCCGTCCCCGGTTCTTGTCCAGTCGATAATTTCGATACAAGGCGCGGCTTGAATCGATTCTGTCGATTCGCCGGCGCTGTACATCCGGGAAAAGACCCCACCATTCCCTTTTGCCACGGCGCCGGCCAGGAAGGAGGCCGGCGGGAATGAAATCATCCCGCCGGCCCGACGATCAGTTGAAAGGCCTGGCGGGCGATCATGCGCTCCTCGTCGGTGGGAACGACCAGTACCTTGACCTTGCTGTGGGGGGCGGAGATGAAGCCGCACCGGCCATCCACGGTGTGGTGGTTGGCAACGGGATCCAGGACCAGGCCCAGCGCTTCCAAGTCCGCCAGGACCAGGCTGCGTACGTCGCGGGCGTTCTCCCCGATGCCGCCGGTGAAGACCAGGGCCTGGGCCCCGGAAAGGGCGAAGTGGTAGGCGCCGATGTACTTGCGCAGAGTGTGCACATACATCTCCACGGCCAGGGCCGCGTCAGGGTTGCCCTCGGCGCGGGCCGCCATGATGGTCCGCAGATCGCGGCCGCAGCCGCCGATGGCCTTGAGTCCGCTTTCGTTGTTGAGCAGTTCCACCAGTTGCGCCAGGTCCAACCCCGTGTGGCGCTGCAGGTAGGGCAGCACGGCGGGGTCCAGGTAACCGGCCCGGGTGCCCATGATCAACCCCTCCAGGGGGGTGAATCCCATGCTGGTGTCCACGACCCGGCCGCGGGAAAAGGCCGTGATGCTGGCCCCGTTGCCCAGGTGGGCGCTGATCAGTTTGAGCTCGCCGATGGGGATGCCCAGCAGGTCGGCGGCCGCCTGGGTCACGTATTGGTGGGAAAGGCCGTGGAAACCGAAGCGGCGTACCCCGTAGCGGGTATGCCACTCCCGCGGCACGGCGTAGAGGTAGGACTTGGCCGGCATGCTGCAGTAAAACGTGGTGTCGAAACAGGCGACCTGGGGCAGGGCGGGCATCCGTTGCCGACAGGCGCGCAACACGTCCAGGGCCGGCGGCAGGTGCAGGGGGGCCAGTTCCTGGATCGACGCCAGTTGCTCCATGGCCTGGTCGTCGACGCGGGTGGGGCCGGTGAAGATGTCCCGGCCGTGCACGACGCGATGGCCCAAAAGGTCGATGGCGGCAGCCCGCCCCGTCGATGCCTGAAAGGCCCGGTCGATGGCCTCGATCGCCTGGGCCAGGGCCTCACTGTGGCCGGAACAGGCCTGGACGTGCTCCTGAACCTGGCCTGCGGGGCCGGCGCAAAAGACGCGCGCCCGGCCCCGGGTTTCACCGACCCGCTCGACGATGCCGCGCAGCACTTCGCGCTCTTCCGGCATCCGGATCAGCTTGAATTTGAGCGACGAGCTGCCCGCGTTGAAGACCAGGACATTCATGGGCGTCCATCAGGCGTTGAGGTGCTTGTACTTGTCCAGGTAGCGCACCGGCATCTTGAGCGCGTCGCGCCGGAACGGCTCGGCCAGGACCCTCTCTCCGCCTTCCAGGATGGCGTTGATCACGCAGGGGCGGCCTGAAGCAATGGCCTCGCGCATCGCGTCGCCGACCTGGTCCGGGTGGTCCACCGTGATCCCCAGGGCCCCCATGTCCTCGGCGATACGGGCAAAGTCGGGGTTGTCGGGCAGGTTGGCGCCCACGAAGCGGTTGCCGTAGTAGTCGATCTGGTTCTTCTTTTCCGCCCCCCACTCGTAGTTGGTGGCCACGATGGCGACTACCGGAATGTTTTCGCGCACGGCGGTCATCACCTCGGCCAGGCCGCTGATGCCGAAGGCCCCGTCGCCCTGGAAGGCGATCACCGGCGCCTCGGGCCGGGCGACCTTGCAGCCCAGGGCCGCGCCGTAGGCGAAGCCGCAGTTTCCCCAGGACAGGGCGCTGATGTGCTGGCGTACCCCCTCGAAACGCAGGTAGGCGTTGATCATGGAAGCGTTGTTGCCGATGTCGGTGGTGACGATGGCCCCCTTGGGCAGGGCCCGGGTCCATTCCTGGTGAAAACGGCGCGGATGCATGGGCCGGGCCTGGTCACTGGCGCTCCAGGCGTCCAGTTCGGCCTGCCAGGTCTCCTTCTCCCGGGCCACGTCGGCCAGGCGGTCGGTGTCCGCCGCCCGCTTGGGCTCCAGAGCCTTGAGACGCTCCAGCAGCAGGGCGGCAAATTCCTTGACGTCGCCGCAGCTGTAGACATCGGCCCGCTTGGCCAGGCCGAGGGCGGCGATGTTGACATCGCACTGGATCAGGCGCGCCTGGTGCGGCCAGTAATCGATGTCGTACTGGGGCAGGGTGCCGAAGGGGCCCAGGCGGGTGCCCAGGGCCAGGACCACGTCGGCCTTGGCCAGGATGCGCATGGCGGCCTTGGCGCCGCAGTAGCCGATGGGACCGCAGGCCAGCGGGTGGCTGGCCGGGAAACTGTCGTTGTGCAGGTAGCTGTTGACCACCGGGGCGGTGAGATACTCGGCCAGGGCCTCGACCGGCGCCACGGCGTCTGCCTGGGACACCCCGCCGCCGGCGATGATGACCGGGTAGCGGGCCTGGCCGAGAAGCTGAACGGCCTCCTCCACGTCCTGCATTGATCCCGGGCCGCGCCGGATTAGCGGCGTGGGGTAGATCTCGTCGTTGCATTCGCCGTAGAAAAAATCCCGCGGGATGTTGAGCTGGGTCGGCCCGTTGAAATTCTTGGCCATGTAGAAGGCGCGCCGGGTCAGCTCGGCCATGCGCTGGGGCTGGTTGACGCGCACCTGGTAGACGGTTTGGCGCTGGAACATCGGCATCTGGTCCAGTTCCTGGAAACCGCCGGTGCCGATGCCGATGGAGCCGGTCTCCGGGGTGATGGCCACCACCGGTGAATGGGCCCAATAGGCGGCGGTGACGGCGGAGACGAAGTTGGCCGCCCCCGGCCCGTTCTGGGCAATACAGGCCTGGGGCCGGCCGGTGATTCGCGCCAGGCCGTCGGCCGCGTGGGCCGCGGCCTGCTCGTGGGCCACGGGCACGAAACGGATCCCGGCGGCCGGGAAAAGGTCCAGGGCATCCATGTAGGCGCTGCCCACGATCCCGAAGACCGTGTCGACCTGTTCGGCCACCAGGGTCTCCACCAATGCTTCTGAAGGGGTCATTTTCGGCATGATGTGTTCTCCTCAACCCGCCTTGCGGGACGTTTGAAGTTAAAATGAAATCAATGTCATCGATATCATTGGCCTTTCCATCCGCCACCGCCCGCCGCAGCGGAGATCACCTTCCTGCTTGCCGGCGAAACTTCTTTTACTTCGCACGGCGCCGGCTCTCCAGGTAGTAATCGAACACCTCCCGGGTCGTCTTGCGGGGGATGTAACCGAAGTCTTCCTTCAACCGGCGGTTGGACAGCACCGGCCGGTAGCGCAGGAAACCCACCTGCTCGGGACCGTACTGGGTCAGCCCCAGGCGCTTGCCTGCCCACAGGGCCGCCTTGACCAGCCCCACCGGCAGGGCGATGTAGGGCTTTCCCAGCAGGCGGGCCATCTCGGGAAGGGTCAGGATGCCGTCGCCGGCGAGGTTGTAGACGCCGCTGCCGCCGTCGAAGATGCCCTTGAGGATCGCCCCCACCACGTCCTGGTCCCAGATGATGACAAAGGGGCTGTCCGCGCCCTTGAGGCCGACGATGCACTTTTGCTCGAACAGGTTGGTGATCTGGTTGCGCGTGGTGGCCCCCAGGATGAAACCGGGGCGGAAGATGAGCTGCTCCAGCGCCGGGTGCTGCTCGCGGTAGCGGGCCAGCATCTCCTCCACCAGTCTCTTGTGGCAGGCGTAGGCGAATTCATCGTTGCCGCGAAGCGGATGGTGCTCCTCCAGCCAGGCCGGGTTATCGGCATGGTAGCCGTAGGCCGCGCCGCTGGAGGTGTAGATGATCTTTTTCACCCCGGCGGCCACGCACGCCTCGAGCACGTTTTCGGTGCCCAGCACGTCCACCTTGTACTCCAGCTCGCGGTTCGACCTGCGGCCCGGCGTCACCACGGCCGCCAGGTGGACCACCACGTCGATCTTGTACCGCTCGAAGGCGCCAGCCAGCTCGGGCGAGCAGATGTCCGCGGCCAGGTAGTCGATGCCGGCCAGGCGCCCTTCGGCGGGCGGCAGGTGCAGGTCGCTGGCCACGATGGTGGTCAGGTCGCGGCGGTCGGCGGCCAGGGCCGCCACCACCTGGCGGCCGATGTACCCACCGGCACCGGTGATCAGGACCGAACGGTAAGGGGTGCTGTGGGTGCTCATGGGATCGCTTCCTCCTGAACTGCGGGAAAGGGCCGGCGGGACCAGAAAAAGGCCATGGTCAGACCGGAGATGATGTGCCAGATGCCCCACCAGCCGGCGATGATGGCCATGCCGCCCAGGCCGGCGAAAAACTGGAAGATCAGCACCAGGGCCAGGGCCGAGTTCTGGATGCCCACCTCGATGGCGACGGCGCGGCGGTCACGTTCGGGCAGGCCGAAGAGCCGGGCCGCGGTATAGCCCAGGGTCAGGGCCAGGGCGTTGTGCAAAAACACCCCCACCGCCACCAGGCCGATGGCGCGCAGGAAGTTGTGCCAGTTGGCGGCCAGGGCCGCCGCCACGAAGAGGCAGAAGATCACCACCGACACCGTTTTGAACGGTTTGCGGATCCGGTCGGCCAGGTGGGGACGGAAGCGCGAGGTGGCGATGCCCAGCACCAGGGGGATCCCCAGGATCAACACGATGGTCTGGAAGACGTCCATGGGGTCGAGGGACACCTTGCGCAGGATGACCCGGGTGGCCGGGTTGAGGCTGCCCCAGACGGACAGGTTGAGGGGCGTCATCACCACGGCCGCGGCGGTGGAGACCGCCGTCATGCTTACCGAGAGGGCCGCGTTGCCGCCGGCCAGGTAGGTCATCAGGTTGGAGAGGTTGCCGCCCGGGCAGGCGGCCACCATCATCATGCCCAGGGCCATGGACGGGGTGACGGGCAGCACCAGGGTCAACAGGAAGGTGAAGGCGGGCAACATGATGAACTGGGCCCCCAACCCGATGGCCGGTCCCTTGGGCGAGCGCAGGACCCGCTTGAAGTCATCCAGCTTCATGTCCAGGGCCATGCCGTACATCATCAGGCCGATGACGGCATTGAGGCCCAACAAGCCGCTCTTGCTGAAATTTAAGCTGATCTGGTCCACCGCGGCCGCATCCATTCATCCTCCTTCTCCCGCAGACGTCACCTGGCGGCACGAATCATCCATAACTGGTTTCAAACCCTCCGGTCAGGCCCGGGGCAAGGCGCCTGTAACGCCGGGAGCAGGCCCCGGGCAGGGGGTTCTATTCACCGGCGGGTTCCTGGTGCATGGCCTTGAAGTGGAGCAGCCCGGGGGCCATCATGTGGGCCTCGGCATTGACCAGGCAGTGGATCACCGCGCAGGTGCCGGCCGCCCGGGCCTGTTCCAGGGCGCTGCGCAACTGCTCGGCGCTGGCGGCCCGGGCGCCGAAGGCCCCCATGGCGCGGGCCAGCTCGTCCCAGGCGATCTCGCCCAGGTCGGTGTTGATGGTTCCCTTCTTGTCCGGTCCCAGGGCGGTTTGAAACATCTCCTTGACCGCATCCAGGGCGAAGATCTGGTTGATTTTCACCATGCCCCAGGCCCTGTCCACCAGGACGAGAAAGATCACCTTGAGGCCGTGGCGCACGGCGGTCTCCACCTCCTGCATGTTGAATCCCATGGCGCCGTCGCCGATGAGGCAGTAGACCGGCTTGTCCGGCCGCGCCGCGGCGGCCCCCAGCGCCTGGCCCACACCGGCCCCCAGGTGGCCCATGTGGTGGGTCCCGAGCTGACTGTTGGGGCATCGCAGCTCGGTGTAGAAATTGCCCCAGACGGCCGTATTGCCCCCGTCGAAGACCACCACGGCATCATCTGCGAACATCTCCCGGCAGACCCTGGGTACCTGGCACGAAATCATGGGGTCGCCCGGCAGGGAGAGCATCTCGTCGAGTTTCCGGCGTTCTTCGTCTTTCAGCCCGGCCAGCTCCGCCACCCGGGCCTTGCGGGCCGCCAGGTCCACGCCGGCCCCGCGGCGGTCCAGGGCCGCGGTGAGCATTTCGAGAAAGAGGCCCACGTCGCCGACGATGGCCAGGTCGTTGGCCCGGTTGCGCGCCAGGCGCTCTTCATCGATGTCCACCTGGATGAACTGCTGGTCCGCGGTTTTGGCCCAGTAGGGCGCCTTGCCCCACCAGTCGGTTTCGCCCAGGTCCGAGCCGAGGCAGAGGCAGGCGTCGGCGGCGTTGCGCAGGGCGTTGTTGGCCTCGATGTATACCATCGGCCATGCCAAGGGGTGGCGCTCGTCGAGCACGCCGCGACCGGCCCAGGAGGTGGTCACCGGCGCATGGAGTTGTTCCGCCACCCGGCGCAGGCCCTCGAAGGCCCCGGCGTGGATGACGCCGCTGCCGGCATGAATCATGGGCAGCCGGGCCGCGATGAGCCGTTCGGCGGCCTGTTCCACCTGCTCGGCCAGGGGTGCGATGGGCATGGTGCGGCGATACCGCTCGGGGGCCAGGATGGGCGCGGCGGGACACGGTCCGTTGATCAGGTTTTCCGGGACATCCAGGTGCACCACGCCCGGTCGGCCCTGGTAGCACTTGCGCAGGGCCGCCCGCAGCAGTTCGGGAATGCGCTCGGCGTAGGCGCAGGTGGCCGACCACTTGGCCATGTTCCTGATTACGTTTACCTGGTCGAAGCACTGGTAGGCCCCGCCGCGGTCCGGGTAGGTGATGCCGGTGCGGCGGGAGCTGGTGATCAACAGCACGCGGTTGCCCTCCACGTTCTCCACCGCCACGCCGGCCAGCATGTTGGCCACGCCGGGGCCGTTGCTGGCGATGCAGACCCCCAGCTTGCCGCTCAGGCGCGCATAGGCGCCCGCCATGTGGGCCGCCACCGCCTCGTGGCGCGGGGTGATCATCTGGATTCCCTCTTCCACGCAATGGGCGCAAAGCTGCAGATAGGTGCCGTCGACGATGCCGAAGAACTTCTCGACGCCTTCGGCTTTCAACATCTTGGCGATGATCTGGCCGCCGGTTGAATCTGACATGATGCCTCCTCGAATCCCGCGTTTTGAAGTGGTTCAACGTATCATGGGGTCGTAAAAACCCCGGATTGTCATCCCGGGCGAAGCGAGGGATCTCTGCGCCCGGCGGATACTTTTCCTCTTTGTCGTCTATACCGGCCTCAGCAGATTGTTGATCATGTTCGTGGTGCCCTGAATCAGGGGTTCCAAGGCCGCCTCGGTAAAATCGTCGCCCATCTCCAGGTACTCCTGCAGACGGATCTTGAAGTGGCTGGAGACGAGCGATGCCATCAAGATGATGTAGAGGCTGTTGACCATGAAAGCGGCGAAATTGACATTTACGTCATCGCGCACCAGGCCCCGCTGCATGTCCCTTCTGATCAGGCGCTTGAGGTGGTCGGCGGTGTACTTTTCCACCTCCAGGGACATCTGCTCGGAAAAGCGTTCCATGCCGGCCGAAGAGATGTTGGCATAGAGGATCAGGTATTCCGGGTGGCTTTGGACAAAGCGCGCCCCTTGCCGGAAGATGTGCTCGATCTGGCGGTAAATGTCCCATTCAGGATCCATCCGGCCGTAGATCGCCTCGCGGGAGCGCTGCATGCCGTCCCGGCAGACATAGAGGTAGAGGTCCTCCTTGCTCTCGAAATAGTTGTAGATCGACCCCTTGGCGATCCCCGCGCGGCTGGCCAGCTGGGCCATGTCGGTCTGGTTGAAGCCCCGCTCGGCGAACAGGCCGGCCGCCTCGCGCAGCAGCCGTTCGCGTTTGTCCTCGTCGATCTTGAAGAAGGTTTCCTTTGGCATGAAGGGCTCCGACGGTGCATGACTGACCGGACAGTCACCGTATAAATCGAACACGCCGCTTTTGTCAAGGAGAAACAGGAAGCCAAGGCCATCACCACCAGCCTGGATAAAGTATCCCGGTGGCGCCGAT
>Ga0190344_1000011_pt1 | contig 123767 bp, 101 predicted proteins | sample 48721323_MG_FD_161662 | JGI IMG/M metagenome (GOLD analysis project Ga0190344, IMG submission 161662) | Hydrothermal vent microbial mat bacterial communities from Southern Trench, Guaymas Basin, Mexico - 4872-13-2-3_MG | ecosystem: Environmental > Aquatic > Marine > Hydrothermal vents >... | reverse complement strand
TACCGTTTCAGAGGTTTACGACGGTAATCCCCCTCACCTGCCCGGTGGAGCAATCTCCCAGGCATGGAGTGTTGCCGAGATTTTACGGATTATGGACCTTATAGACCAGGTAATTGTGAAAAAAAAAGTTAAAGAATGAAAGTATTAATGTTCGGCTGGGAGTTTCCTCCTCACATAAGCGGAGGTCTGGGAACGGCAAGCTATGGCCTGACCAGGGGCATGGCCTCAATACCTGACATGGAGATACTTTTCGTGGTTCCCAGAGCCTATGGAGATGAAGACCAGGCGGGTATGAGGCTTATAGGAGCCAACAATGTACAGGTTGCCTGCAAGAAAATTTATTATAAGGGTGAATCCAAAACCTTCGATAAAATAGAAGTGGAATCAAAGATAATACCCTATACCGATCCCGGGGATTTTTGGAGAATGACCAGGGAAAGCAAAAGTACTGGCAGACTTTTCATTGAAACTGATGACAAGGGAAGGCTTCAGTTTACGGGAGGCTACGGTGCAGATCTTATACAGGAGATTGAGAAATACGCCCTGGTGGCATCAATTATTGCCGGCGAGAATGATTTTGATGTTATACATGCACATGACTGGCTGGCTTATCCGGCAGGAATAGCAGCTAAAATGGTATCGGGCAAACCCCTTGTTATCCATGTGCACGCAACCGATTTTGATCGCAGCGGAGGGAACGTTAACCCGGTAGTTTATAATATAGAAAAATCGGGCATGGATGCAGCTGACAGGATAATTACGGTCAGCAATCTGACGAGGGAGAAAGTAATATATAAATATAATATTGACCCGGCCAGGGTGACAACGGTTTATAATGCCGTTGAACCGGTGGGCGGGGTGTACGATGAGTATGACCGGAGTGCTTATCGAACAGCTTGAGACTTATGCCCCGGAAGTGCTGGCTTCCTTCAGGGAACTTGCCTCAACAGGCCAGGTTGAATTTCTGGCTGAAACATATTCCCATTCCCTGGCCTGCATGGGTAACAGGGATGAGTTTACAAAACAGGTTGACAGGCACAGGCAGAAGATTGAGGAATGTTTCGGAATAAAACCGGTAGCTTTCAGGAACACGGAAATGGTCTATTCTGACCAGATGGAAGCTGGGTGGCTGATATGGGTTTCTCTGCCGTGCTCACTGAAGGAGCAAAGCATATATTGGGATGGAGGAGCCCCGATTTCCTCTACTGCAATAATATCAATCCCAAACTCAAGGTATTGCTCCGGAATTTTCAGCTGAGTGATGATATAGCCTTCAGATTTGGCAACTGGAATTGGGGTGAATGGCCTCTTACTGCCGATAAATTTGCCTCATGGATGAAAAAAAGAGGTAAGGATGCCGAACTTATCAATCTCTTTATTGATTATGAGACCTTCGGTGAACATCAAAAAGCTGAAACAGGGATTTTTAATTTCCTTGAAGCATTGCCTGCTGCTGTCATGAAAAAAACAGATTATACCTTTATGACTCCTGCAGAAGTGGCCGGGGAGTTTCAACCGGTATCGGCTATTAAAGTGCCAAATCCCATATCATGGGCTGATGAGGAAAGAGATCTGACAGCCTGGCTGGGCAATGACCTCCAGGATGCTGCTTTTAATAAACTGTATTCACTAAGCAGGAGGGTTAACGGATGTGATGATGAGGGTATCAGAAAAGACTGGGATTTTCTGCAGGTGAGCGACCATTTTTATTATATGTGTACCAAGTTTTTTTCGGATGGTGCAGTACATCAGTACTTTAATCCGTATGAATCACCATATGACGCCTTTATGAATTATATGAACGTGCTCAGCGATTTTGAGATCCGTCTTGATTCAGCCTGCCCCGAAGATGTGGAAAAACAGGAGGTTGTTAACCTGAGGAATAAAATTGAGCAGATAGAGGAAGAGCTGACCAAACGGGAAACAGAAGTACGTGCCCTGCGTGCAAAAATTAAATCCATGACAGTGTCAACAACAAAATCAGTTCCAGCAACCAGGTCAGGCAGAAAGGAAAGCAAAGACAGGGGGCAGGAGAAGAAAACAAGAAAAACAAGAGCATCGGGAAAAACAAATAAAAGACCAAATACGAAAACGAAATAAGGAGCAAGATGAAAGGAGCAAAGATGATTGACCTGCTGTTTGAAACCAGTTGGGAGATATGTAATAAGGTTGGAGGGATACACACAGTAATATCAACAAAGGCACTTAACATCGTCAATGAGCTGGGCGACAATTACATATTAATAGGGCCCGATGTCTGGAGGGATGAGGGAGAAAACCCCGAGTTTATACCCGATGACAGTCTTTTCAGAGCCTGGAAGGACAAGGTCGCAAACGAAGGCTTAAGGGTTCGTACGGGCAGGTGGAATATATCGGCCAAACCAATTGTTATTCTTGTCGATTTCACACCTTATTTTAATGAAAAGAATGAAATATTTGCCAGATTATGGGAACAGTATAAACTTGACAGTCTCTCGGGTGAATGGGATTATATTGAGCCTGCCCTTTTCGGCTATGCTGCCGGGAAAGTGGATGAAAGCTTTACGGGTTATTACCCGGAATACCAGGACATAATAGCTCAGTTCCATGAGTGGATGACCGGTGTGGGGGTACTCTACCTCAAGGGGAATGCTCCGTGGGTAAGTACATCTTTTACTACTCATGCAACCGTGTTGGGAAGGACAATAGCGGGAAACAACCGCCCCCTTTACAGTAAGCTGAACGATTATAACCCGCAGCAGGTGGCGCGTGAATTCAATGTTGTTGCAAAACACTCACTTGAAAAAACAGCAGCGCATGCAACAGATGTATTTACCACCGTAAGTGAAATAACATCAAAGGAATGCTCAGCCTTCCTTGAAAAGGATGCCGACATCGTAACACCCAACGGCTTTGAGGATATTTTTGTCCCGGGCAAGGGTGAGTATGATACTAAACGGAAGGAAGCCAGGGAAGTACTGCTGAATACCGCACGGATAATTTCGGGCAGGGAAATAGCCGATGATGCTATGCTGGTAGCAACCTCAGGAAGATATGAATATAATAATAAGGGAATAGACATATTTATCGAATCGCTGGCAAAGGCAGACAGGGAGATAGAATCCAAAAGAAATATTGTGGCTTTCATAATGGTTCCTGCCTACCATAAGGGACCAAGGAAGGATATTGCAGATTACCTGGGCGGAGTATCCACTGATATTCCAACAGGGGAAAATATCCTTTCACATGGCCTCCACAACCGCGAAAGTGATCTTGTAATAAATGCCCTGGAGAGTAATAAACTCAACAATGGTCCCGACAAAAATGTCATAACCATCTTTGTACCTTCTTACCTTAATGGTTACGATGGGATATTCAACAGGTCATATTATGACCTCCTGACAGGCCTTGACCTTACAGTCTTCCCCTCATATTATGAACCCTGGGGATATACTCCCCTTGAAAGCCTGATGTTTTCAATCCCAACCGTGACCACAACACTTGCAGGCTTTGGTTTATGGGTCAGGAATCATAATCCCGATCATGGTGACGGCATTTGTGTTATTGAAAGGAATGATACCAACCGGGAGCAGGCGGCAGACGATATAAGCGACTATATACTAAGGCTGTATGATTATGATGAAGAAAAGACCCGGGAAGTAAGAGAAGAGGCATACAGGGTATCGAGAATCGCTAACTGGAATAAGCTGGTTGATTATTATTTTGAAGCTTATGCACTAGCTCTTGAAAGGTCAAAGAAACGGAGGGATGAACCAAGGGAACTCTCGGAAGTTTTGCTCAGGAAAGATATTGTTGCCCGTAAGCCTCATGAGGTGCCTGTCTGGAAAGATATTTATATACAGTCAGATGTTCCTGAACGCCTTTCAGTTTTAAAGGAACTGGCCTGTAACCTCTGGTGGTCATGGAATGACGGAGCACAGAGTATCTTCAGGAGGATAGATCCCTCACTCTGGGAAGAAACAAACCACAATCCCTGTATACTGATTGAAAGAGTTGACTATAAAAGATTGAAGGTTCTGACCGAGGATGAGGAGTTTATTGCGGGTCTTGACTCTGTTTATACTGAATTCAGGGAATATATGGACAGGCCTGCCGATGAGAAGTATCCGCAGGTTGCCTATTTCAGTATGGAATTTGGTATACACCAATCCCTGAAGACATATTCCGGAGGCCTTGGCATTCTTGCCGGGGATTATCTCAAAGAAGCCAGCGACTCAAACTACAATATGGTTGGTGTCGGGCTGCTTTACAGGTTCGGTTATTTCAGGCAACAAATAGGCCCCAAGGGTCAGCAGATGGTAGTAAATGAAGCAGAGGATTTTTCACAGCTTCCCGTAATTCCCGTTGAGGATGAAAAGGGCAGACAGATGAAAATATCCCTTGTCTGGCCCGGGCGTACCGTTAAGGCACGTATATGGGAAGCAAAAGTAGGAAAGGTAAGACTTTTCCTGCTGGATACGGATTTTGATGAAAACAACCATGAAGACAGGATGGTAACACACCATCTCTATGGCGGAGACATTGAGAACAGGCTCAAGCAGGAACTACTCCTGGGGATAGGGGGTATAAGAGCCCTGAGGGCTATAGGAGTGAAACCTGATATTTATCACAGCAATGAAGGTCATTCAGCATTTATTGGTCTCGAGCGGCTCAGGTACCTGATGGAAAAACGACATCTTACCTTTGATGAGGCGCATGAGGCTATCCGGTCTTCAACACTTTTTACTACCCATACACCCGTACCTGCCGGACATGACTCATTTGAAGAGGAACTGTTGAGGAAATATATCCCTCACTACCCAGAACGGCTTAATATTACCTGGGAACACCTGATGAGCCTGGGCAGGTCCTATAATGACACTTCCGGTAAGTTTAACATGAGTTATCTTGCAGCCCGGATGTCCCAGGAAATTAATGGTGTGAGCAAACTGCATGGTGAAGTGAGCAGGAAAATGTTCAACGTTCTCTGGCCGGGATACCTTGAGGAAGAGCTATTCATAGGGCATGTAACCAATGGGGTCCATTATCCTACCTGGCTTCACAAACGCTGGAAAAAATTATACCGTGAACGGACAGGTGATAAGCATTTTAATCAGACAGATAAATCGAAATGGGAAACAATTTATTCCGTTCCCGACAAGGATATTTATGAGATAAAGAATTTATTGAAGAAGGATCTTTTTGAATGGATTCGCAAAAGAATACAGAAGGATATGATGAGCAGAAGGGTAAGTCCCAGGAGGCTTATCAATATCAGTAACCATCTTAATCCTGAAGCTCTCACAATAGGTTTTGCCCGCAGGTTTGCCACATACAAGAGGGCAACTCTCCTGTTTAAGGACCTTGACCGCCTCAATGAAATAGTAAACAACCCTGATAAACCCGTTCAGTTTATTTTTGCCGGGAAGGCACATCCCCATGATGGAGGAGGGCAAAGTCTTATTGAAAGGATAAATGAGGTTTCGCATATGCCGGACTTCGAGGGCAAGATTATCTTCCTTGAGAATTATGATATTGAAATGGCAAAGCAGCTGGTAAGCGGGGTGGATATATGGCTGAATACGCCAACAAGGCCTCTCGAAGCTTCCGGAACCAGCGGTGAGAAAGCAGTGATGAACGGCACAATACATTTCAGTGTCCTCGATGGCTGGTGGGTCGAAGGTTACAGGGCATATGCAGGCTTCGCCCTTCCCCTCAAGCGCACTTTTGAGAACCAGGACTTGCAGGATGATGTGGATGCCGAGACTATTTACAATATGTTGGAGTATGAAATAATACCTGCCTATTACAACAGGAATGACCAGGGTGTACCCGCTGAATGGATATGTTATATTAAGAACTCAATGGTCCAGGTGGCTCCCCGGTTTACTATGAAAAGGATGATAGATGACTATTACAGAACCTATTATTTGAAGCTGTGGAAAAGATCTAAATTGCTTAAGGAAGATAATTATGCAAAGGCAATTGCACTGACGGCATGGAAACACTGGATGGCTTCCGAATGGAATAAACTTGAAATACTTACCTGCAGCTTTGAAAAACCCGGTGAGAATATATATAAGGCTGGAGTTACCTATAGGGGTGATGTGATGCTGAATGTAAATGGTATTCCTCCTGAAAATGTGGGTGTCGAGTTTATTATAACGCAGATGACACAGAGTGGTTATTACGAGTTTATAGCCAAGTATGACCTTGAATATATAAGTTCGAAAAATGGCAGGTCACTTTACCGGCTTGAGATGGTACCTGAAAAGGCTGGTACATTTTTTTACGGCCTAAGGGTATACCCCAGGAGTGATGATCTGCCCCACCGCCAGGATTTTTACCTGCTTAAATGGATTGATTGATACGCTTCAACGGCGCCATTTTATAAACTATCCCTGTCCTGGAGGGGAGGTAAAGACTTAAGTTAAACGGTGAATTCAGTTTTTCGCCCGGTGCCCTTGATGCGATATAAATCATATCCCTGTCAGTACGGTCATAGCCCCCGAATTCTTTGCGGTCAGTGTCAAAGACTATAATGAATCTTCCGGCAATGGGTATCCTGTAATCGGTAAACGAATTGGACGGGTGGAAGTTAAAGACAAAGAAATAATTGCCACGCCTGAAGGCAAGGATATTATCTACATTATGACTGTATACTTTTTCAGTAATTTCATTTGACAGGAGATCGGAATCTTTGATAAAACCTATCATTTCAATGTCAAAATCATTCAGGTAGTGGTATTTCAGATCGTCACGGTCGGCAAGGCTCCATTGCCTCCTGGCATATTTAAAACTCCAGTTATTTCCTTCCCTGGGGAAATCAATCCATTCAGGATGGCCAAACTCATTACCCATGAAATTTAAGTAGGCACCATTGGCTGTTGAAATGGTAATAAGTCTTATCATTTTATGCAGGGCTATGGCTCTGTCAATCTTGAGGCTTTCGGTATGCTTGCTCATATTAAAATACATCTCTGCATCCGCGAGCCTGAAAATCAAAGTCTTATCACCTACCAGGGCCTGGTCATGTGATTCACAGTATGACACCGTTTTTTCTTCAGCCCGGTGTGTTGTGAGCTCATGGAAGAGCCCGTCCATATTCCATTCCTCATCTTTCTGTTCCTTGATCAGCTTTATCCAGTAATCGGGTATCCCCATAGCCAGCCTGAGGTCGAAGCCGGTACCGCCTGATTGAATATCACAGGCGAGTCCGGGCATGCCGCTCATTTCTTCGGCAATGGTGATGGCTGTTGGCTTGATAGTATGGACAAGATTGTTGGCAAGCTTGAGATAGATGAGGGCATCATCATCCTGTCCACCATCGAAATACATATCATACGAGGTAAAATTCCTTTCAAGGCCATGATCATAGTATATCATGCTTGTTACACCATCAAACCTGAAACCGTCGATCTTGTATTCCTCCATCCAGTACCTGATGTTTGATAAGAGGAAATGTATAACATGATCTTTTCCATAATCAAAGCACAGGGAATTCCATGCAACATGCAATCGTCTTTCATTTGAATGAAAATACTGCCCGGGATTGCCGTCAAATAAGCCGAGTCCCTCATTAATATTACTCACGGAATGTGAATGTACCAGGTCCATTATTACTGACAGCCCCAGCCTGTGTGCTTCATCAACCAGGGCCTTGAGGTCATCCGGGCTTCCGAACCTTGATGATACGGCAAAGAAATTTGAAACATGGTAGCCGAAAGAGCCATAATAAGGATGCTCCTGTATGGCCATTAACTGTATGGTATTATACCCGTTCCCTGCTATTCTGGGCAGCACGTTCTGCCTGAACTCATCGAAGGTTGATATTTTTTCCTCTTCTGAAGACATGCCCACATGGCATTCATAAATGACGGGGTGCTCCGGGCCGGGGGCGTAATCCGGATATTTCCACCTGTATTCTTTCATGGGCTGCCAGTGCCTGCAGGAAAATATTTTTGTGTCCTCGTCCTGTATAAGTGTTCTTGCATAAGAGGGTATTCTCTCCCCTGATCCGCCTTCCCAGTGTATTGAAAGTTTATAAAGGTCACCGTGCCTGATGGTACCTGGTTTCATAACAATTTCCCAGTCCCCTTCTTTATTAAGACGGTCCAGGGCAAACTCCTGTCTTTCTTCCCACCTGTTAAAATTGCCGATGAGGTATATCGATTCTGCATTTGGTGCCCATTCCCTGAAAACAAGTGAATTATCCCCTGCATGCATGCCATAGTAATGGTGACCGGATGCAAAGGATACAAGGTCTTTTCCCCCGGTGATACTGCTGAGTCTTTGCCTGTAAGCATTATGCCTGCCCCTCAGTATACTGTGGTAAGGATCAAGCCATGGGTCGTTGAGAAAAAATTCCCTTTCTTTCATTTAAATCATGGATTTATTTCTATCTCCAGGTTAGATCACCCTTTGTTATGCTCCAGTCATTCCCGAAGAAACCGGCGCATTCAACAGCATTGAATTCATCAGTATCTTGTCCCATCCTGAATACCGTAAGATCCGGGAAGGCCGGGCCTGCTATGAAATACTGGTTGGGAAAGCCTGATTTCATCCCCTGCAACCCGGTGCCGGCTATGACACCAACCGAGTTGTCTTCAGATCCTTTGAGAGGCCTTATGAAGTAGCAGGCGATATCGTCTCCGGTAATGGTCCTGTCGCCAATAACAATCCTGTTATTGAATACCTGGACCGGGCTTTCCTCAAGGAGTATTTCCCAGGCAAGGTTATTATCAGCATTACCGTAGAGGATAACATTCCTGCCTTCAAAATTGCCATCCCTGAATTTCCTGTCAGTAGTTATATCAACCGAGCCGTTACCCCGGTATGCAAATGTTTCTGCGTCAAACCTTGCCTTAAGGTAATTCCACCGGTCTTCCTCAGGGCTCCCACTGGTACCGTAGACAAATAACATGTTTTTCCTGAAAGCATCCTTAAAACCACCGTACCTGTGAGGGCCTTTTTCTCCTGTCCCGGGCATCGGGGAAGGAGACCATTCGCCGTCAGTGAAAGTGAAATAATGGCAGGCAGTGCCCTCAGTTTTATCTACTACCAGTTCCGTGTCATCAATTTCCAGGCTTACAGGGCTCTTTATGCCCATATCACCGAGTTTTAATCCCATAGTGAGAATGTTCCTGGTATAAATAATTACCCTTGAGGAGTCATTGCTGATACTTGCTTCAATGCTGCTTATTTCAAAGGGTTTAATTTGCTGGTGAATACTTATCCAGTGGGAAGAGGACGAGATACCGGGGTTGGCGGTATAAAATTCCAGTTTCTCAAGATCGCGGGAAGCTGGTATGCTATGGAGTTTGAAAAAATCAAAGATGGGAGGCCAGTCCATGGATATATCTCCATACCAGTGTGTCCCACCGGGATATTCATAATAGGTGAAGTCAGGATGGAACTCACCGAGTAATCCTCTCATCAGCCGGGCCATTTCAACGCTTACCGTGGGATCAGAATCCCCGTGGTAAACGTAAACACCGTGGTGCATATAGTTGCGTGCCAGGTCAGGGATACGGGAGGACCTGCCTGACCTGAAAAACATATATGACATATCATCCATTAACTGCGTATGAGAAGCCTCTCCGGCATACATCAGCAGGTCGGGGTAAGCTGCGCATGGTGCTATTGCTGCAAATTTATCAGGGTATGTTGCACCCAGGTACCATGTTCCGTGGCCTCCCATTGAATGTCCTGTGAGGAATGTTTTTTCAGGCTTTGTTTCAAACAGCCTTTTCCCTTCTTCGAGTACTTCCAGAGCATCGAGCCGTCCCCAGTCTTCCCAGGCAAAACCAAAAGGGCCCCTGTTTGTCGGGGCAACAATATGTCCCCAGTCTTTGGCGTCGTAGGTCCATGCCTGGTTTCTGGCCTGTACCCCTGCCCCATGAACCGACAGGAATATAGCCTGTCCTTTTTCCAGTGGCCTAGTTGACGGTGTCACACTGTAGTACTGTACGCTTCCGTCTATTTTACTTATGAAAGTGCGGTCATGGTTGACTGCAAAGGGTTTGATTTTTATTTTAAACCTGTAGCTATCATATAAAAGCCCCTTTCCGGAAAATACTTCTATGAGCACCTCGGTTTCACCGGCTTCCATATTTTCCGGAACAGGTATTTTAAAGTTAACCCTCTTTGAAGTGAGTTTTTCGATTCCGGGCAGGGTGGTAGTCAATTGAGTATCTTTCACGGTGCATTTGATACTCAGCCCATCCGTATATTTCACGCTTGCATTTATAAGTGTTAGCCCGGCCCATTTGAAGCCGGGTTCTTCAATTACCAGGTCGGGCAGTGTGAGGTCTTTCTTTTTGATTATTATCTCAGAGCCGGCTTCTTCAAGTGATGCCCTGATCCTTGGATACCTGCCATTGGTGAAATAAAACTGGTTAAGACCCTTTTTCATAAATACAGGATGAAGGGAATAGTTAAAATCATAATGATCACCTTCCCTTGGCTCACCATTTACGAAAACCATGGTATGTCCGCTGGCGTTTAGAAGCATAATCTTGTCTCGGGGACTGTTATATTCAATATACAGTGCCCCGCCTCTCAGTTTGCCTGAGGTGAAATAACCGTCCTCATCAGCAGTTAACCTCGTCCATACCGCCTCTTCACCCTCAGGAGTCTTACCCGAAACCATCCCATCACGGGGTCTTTCAAACCTGTCCTGTATAATGTCTTCTGCCTGGGGGTCATTGATAAAGGTATTTCTTCCATACACTACTCCGTTCTGTATTACAAGTCCTTCTGTCAGATTTTCAGTCTTAACTGCCTCCTGGGCATAAGTAAGGCCAATCAACTGGGTGATTAGGAGCAGCAAAAGCAATTTGGTCTTCATGTTATTATAAATAATTGTGTTACAGTAGTATAATTAAGTAAATTTTCCCCATATTTGCTTAAAGATAAGAATTTCTAAACAGATGGGCTTAATTCATTTCAGGATATCAAGGCCTTTACTATTTTTGCAGGTGTAAAATCCTTTTTCATTGGAAACTTATTTCGGGCATAAGAATTTCAGTTCAGATGAGCCTGTGGTAACGCTGGGCATGTTTGATGGTGTTCACCGGGGTCATCGTGTCCTGCTTGATTCACTTATCAGAAAAGCAAAAACTCTCGGAGCCGACTCGGTAGTATTGACACTGGATCCACACCCGCGCATCGTTTTATCCGGTGGAGACAGCTCACTGCGTTTTCTGACCAGCCTTGATGAAAAAAGCCAGCTTATGGAAGAAACAGGTATTGATAAACTGCTTGTACTACCTTTTACAAACGAATTGAGCCGGATGGGATCATGTGATTTTGTTAAAAAATACCTGGTTGATATAATAGGTGTTAGACATCTTATCCTTGGTTTTGATCATCATTTTGGCTACAGAGGCTATGGCGATGCGGTGGCTATAACTGAATGTGCCGGCAGATACGGTTTTGGCGTTGACAGGATGGAGGCACTGAAGGAAGGGAATGAAGTCATAAGTTCAACGACTATCAGAAAATTATTAAAGGAAGGCTCCCTTGCAGCGGCAAATAAACTGCTTGGATATTCATACATGCTGAAGGGGAAAGTTGTGGAAGGGAAGAAGATAGGGCGCCTCCTCGGTTTCCCAACGGCAAATATTGCCCCTGATTATTCTTTTAAACTGATTCCTGCAGATGGTGTATATGCTGTAGAGGTTATACTCGACTCGGTGAGGTATAATGCCATGCTGTATATTGGTCCCAGACCTACGATCGAAAGGGATAAAGGCAGAAGGACCATTGAGGTTAACATTTTCGATTTTGACAGGGAAATATACGGTAAAGATATTACGGTTATATTCAGGCATCGTTTAAGGGGAGATAAGAAGTTCAGTTCCAGGGAGAAATTACTTGACCAGATCGAAAAGGACAAAGCCGGATCAATACGTCTCCTGGCCAAGTAAATTTTGCCCGGTCGTCGTATTTTTCGTATCTTCGCATGTTCAAAATTTTTTAAATCATGGCAGTATTAACAGAAACATTACCATATAAAATAAAGGATATTAAGCTTGCGGGCTTTGGCAGGAAGGAAATAGAGATAGCCGAAAAAGAGATGCCCGGCCTCATGGCAATCAGGAGGGAGTATTCAGCAGGCAAACCACTTGCGGGAGCACGTATAACCGGCTCGCTTCACATGACCATACAAACTGCCGTATTGATTGAAACTCTTGTCGAACTGGGCGCTGATGTACGATGGTCAAGCTGTAATATTTTTTCAACCCAGGATCATGCTGCGGCAGCAATTGCTGAAAGGGGCATACCCGTATTTGCCTGGAAGGGCGAAACACTTGATGAATACTGGTGGTGCACTGCCCAGGCACTGTCATTCCCCGGGGGCAAGGGACCGAATCTTATTGTGGATGACGGAGGCGACGCTACCCTTATGGTGCACAAGGGTTACTTTGCCGAGGAAGATCCTTCACGCCTGGATGTCAAACCTTCGAGCAGGGAAGAAGGTATTGTGAATGAAACCCTGAAAAGTATTTTAATCCAGGATCCTGAAAAATGGCACCGTGTGGTTGCTGACCTCAGGGGGATTTCCGAGGAAACCACAACAGGGGTTAACAGGTTATACCAGAAGAAGAAAGAAGGCACACTGCTTGCCCCTGCAATAAATGTGAACGATTCTGTAACAAAATCAAAGTTTGATAACCTCTATGGCTGCCGCGAATCACTGGCCGACGGTATAAAACGTGCCACTGATGTTATGATCGCTGGAAAGGTTGTTGTGGTTTGCGGATATGGTGATGTAGGTAAGGGTTGTGCCCAGTCGATGAGATCATACGGCGCCAGGGTAATAGTTACGGAGATTGATCCCATATGCGCACTGCAGGCTGCCATGGAAGGTTTTGAGGTGAAGACGGTTGAAGATACACTGGGAATAGGTAATATTTATGTTACAGCCACCGGTAATACCGATGTGATTACCGTGCAGCATATGTCAAAGATGAGAGACCAGGCAATAGTGTGCAATATTGGTCATTTCGATAACGAGATACAGGTCGACCTGCTTGAATCGACACCCGGAGTGGAAAAAATAAATATTAAACCGCAGGTCGACGAATTTAAGTTCCCGGACGGCCATTCGATATTCATGCTTGCTGAAGGAAGGCTGGTGAACCTTGGTTGCGCCACAGGTCACCCTTCATTTGTGATGAGCAATTCGTTCAGCAACCAGACACTGGCCCAGATTGATCTCTGGAACAAGAAGCATGAAGTGGGAGTGTACACCCTGCCCAAACATCTGGATGAGGAAGTTGCACGACTCCACCTGGGTCAGCTGGGTGTAAAACTGACCACCCTTACAGAGAAGCAGTCAAAATACCTTGGTGTAAAGGCTGAAGGGCCCTATAAGCCTGATCACTACCGGTACTAGGAAGATTGATAAGGTTGAGTGTAAGTTGAGAAAGCCTGCCTGCTCCCTGATGCCCCATTAATAATTGGTTACATGCACAAACTGACCTGTGAAAGTAGCCCTGTACATCTTGAGAGGGTATTTTGAGGGGCCTGATGTGGGAGTGCCGAAACTGGGAAGGGCATAAGTACTTTTACAAACAGGGCATTCAGCGTAGATGCCGTCAACATTGACCGCTATGCTGCTGCCATCAAGAACATAATCATGAGGACAGGTACGGTCAAGTGCTATAAACTCATCGGCCTGGGCACGATAGACAATAATACCATTGTTATCATAGCCTGAAGCCCTGTAACCGAAATTATTGGTGCTGCTGTTTACCAGCACATGGTTGCCAATGGCATTGAGGGCAAAAAACTCCGGGTCATTGAGGTCAATATAGAAGTCGACCAGTACATCGGGAATAACATCATTCTTTTCCTTGTTACATGAATTGTGAAACATGAAAATAATGCATATAAGCAAAAAAAACCTTAACTTTGTTTTTAGTCCCGGCATGATTATTTATTGGGATTCAAATATACAAACATTAGATTTAACGTTTTAAAGCAAATAATATTATAAGTGGCCTCCTTATGAAAAAATACAGCAGCCTGCTACTGATTCTTTTTATTATGCTCATTGCAGGAGAGAGTGCTGCGGTGGCTCAGACCTCTGTTTTTGACAGATGGAAGGCAAGAAGGACAGAAAAAAATATGAGCGGGAGCAAACGGAAAGTGGCCAAAGAGAAAAAAATAAGAGAGCCACGGTCTGTTACCAGGGCTAAAAAGGAACAGGCAAAAAGAGAAGCTGCTTTGAAAAAGGACTATCAGAACTTAGTGGAGGAGAATAAGGAAAGACATTTTGAAATACAGTCTGATGAGGTAAAGGAGAGAATGAAACAGAACGAAAAAGAAATAAAAGCAAGGGAGAAGGCAAGGCGTAAGGCTGTGAGACAGGCAGGGAGGAAGGCCAGGAAAAAATATAAAAACTAGAAATATGGAAGATATCGGTGACATATTGTTTTATGTTTTGTTAGCTGTTTTCGGTATTGCAGGTGCAATAGCCAATAAGAAGAAAAGGAATACGGCAAGGCCGTTGCCACAAAGCAGAATCCCGGATATGGATGATGATGCCTTATCTTATGACAGGGAGGAAGAAGCCGGTGTCAGTGAGAGCAGGAGAGCTACCACGCAATATAAGATGATTGACGAAGATTCATTGGCAACAGCAGTCTCACGGCATGAAAACACAATGATGAAATCTTCTGTAGAACTGGCCTTGGAGATGAGGGCGGAATATGAGGGAAGTTATTCCGAACCAATGGCGGATGACTTTTCCACGGAAGGTGTGGCAGTTACGGATTTGTCTGTCGAACATGCAGAACCGGGAACACATGTTGATACTTCCCTTGATGAGAAAAGTTCATGGGCAAAAGACCTTGTTGATGATTTTGATCTTCCCGCTGCTATAGTCTATTCAGAAATACTCAAACGAAAAGACTTTGTTTAGCAATTATTTAAGAGCTTTTTTTTAACAATATCAGGCTCTTTATCGGAAAAATATTGTATATTTGTTTCATAAGAGTTCCGTCAAACCCGGGATTCTTTTGTTTTTATAACTTAAGAGTGAAGAAAATGTCGGATAAAGTATATTTGACACAAGAAGGATTGCAGAAGTTAAGAAAGGAGCTGGATGAACTGAGGACAGTCCACAGACCTGAAATATCCAGACAGATTGCCGATGCCAGGGATAAGGGAGACCTTGCCGAGAATGCTGAGTATGCCGCTGCCAAGGAAGCACAGGGTATGCTTGAGGCCAAGATAGCCGTGCTGGAAGACAAGATTGCCAATTCAAGGCTTATCGATGAATCAAGGATAGATACATCATCTGTCCAGGTTCTCAATAAGGTCAAGATAAAGAATAAAAATAACGGCACCGTGATGGAATATACACTGGTACCGGAGTCTGAAGCCAACCTGAAAGAAGGGAAGCTGGCTGTGAATTCACCCATAGCAATGGGATTGCTGGGAAAGAAAGTCGGAGAGGTGGTTGATGTAAAGGTTCCTTCAGGGATAATAGCATTTGAGATAATCAGTATTTCATTATAATCAATTTCTGTCATGCCAAGCATTTTCACCAGGATAATAAAAGGGGAAATACCCTGCTATAAAATCGCGGAGGATGAGAAATTCTTTGCCTTCCTTGACATTAAGCCCCTGAAAAAAGGTCATACCCTGGTTGTGCCAAAGGAAGAAACTGATTATATATTTGATCTTGAGGAAGACACACTTTCGGAAATGATGGTTTTCTCAAAAAAGATCGCACGTGCAATAGAAAATGTCATTCCATGTAAGAGGATTGGAGTGGTGGTGCTGGGACTTGAAGTACCGCATGCACATATCCATTTAATACCTATCGATTCAGAGGCTGATGTGAGGTTTTCTAATCCCAGGGTTAAGTTGACGGAAGAAGAGTTCAGGGATATTGCTGAAAGAATAAGCAGGGAAATCAGGTAAGCCCTGTCATCATATATTATGTCTCGCTGGAATAAAATTGTACTTATTGCTGATGATTTTGTTTCACTCCTGTTTCCCAGGCTCTGCCAGGCCTGTGGTGAACCCCTGGTGAGAAACGAGGAAATCCTTTGTACCCGATGTATGCTGGAGATACCCCGGACAAATTATCACCTTGAGAGGGATAACAGGCTTGAACAGAACTTTTATGGCAGATGCTATATTGAAAAGGCTGCAGCCTGGACTTACTACAGGCATGGGGGTAAGGCCCAGAAACTGGTTCATCGGCTTAAATACGGGAAGGTTAAACCCATAGGCCCCTTCCTGGGCAGGCTGTACGGTAATATTATCCGGGGATCTGACTTCTGCAGCGATATCGACTGTATAGTAGCCGTACCCTTGCATCCGTCCAGGGAACGCAAGAGAGGCTTTAATCAAAGCAGCCTCATTGCCGGGGGAATGGCAGTGGCCCTGAATCTTCCTTTTATTGAGAATGTGCTAAAGAGAAAAGAGGCTTCAGGCACGCAAACAAATAAGCACAGGTACGACAGGTGGGAAAATGTGGCCGGTATTTTCGATGTATGCAATCCCGGGGCAATAAAGGGAAAGCATGTGCTGCTTGTGGATGATGTCATTACAACAGGGTCGACCATAGAGGCCTGTGTAAGCGAGTTGCTGAAAACAACAGGTGTGAAAGTATCGGTTGCTGCCATAGCAAGTGCAGAAAAGTGAAAAAACTATTTTACCCTGCCCGGGTTTTTTCTCATAAAGTCCTTCCATGAATTATATGCTGTGCCAGCTATAGGTCTGTTGCTCTGGTAGTAATGGCAGAGGGCAGCGGCCAGCCCGTCAGTTGCATCCAGTATTATGTCTTTGTCATTGAATCTCAGGATATTCATCAGCATGGCAGCTACCTGTTCCTTGGATGCAGTACCAACGCCCGTAATTGACATCTTGATTTTCCTTGGTGCATATTCAAAGATGGGTATTGAACGGTACAGGGCGGCGGCAATAGATGCACCCTGGGCTCTGCCCAGCTTGAGCATCGACTGGACATTCTTACCGTAAAAAGGAGCTTCTATGGCCATCTCGTCAGGCTTGTACTCATCAATCAGCCCAAGCGTACGCTCAAATATATGCTTGAGCTTCAGGTAATGATCACCGTATTTTTTAAGGTCAACCACACCAAGACTGATTACCCGGGGCTCCTTATTCAATATGCCTATCAGCCCGTAGCCGGTAATATTGGTTCCAGGGTCAATACCCAGTATTATTTTATCGTAATTCATAATGACTCGTTAAGGCAAAGATAAGGAATATTGGAGTATTGGATTACCGGAGTATCCGGTTACTGGATTTAAAAACTAAGAGTTTCTTATCTGCCTTGGTCTTTTTAAGCGTTGGAATAATATCCCGCCCACAATAAGTATCAGCCCGAAGAAGGTAGTGAGATAAATGTGTTCGCCGAGAATGAAGGATATGAAGATCAGGGAAAGGAAGGGGGCAAAAAAAACAAGGTTTGAGATTTTATCAGATGTTTCGGCCAGTTTTAAGGCCTTAAGCCACAGATAGAAGGTAAGCCCCATCTCGAAAATGCCTGTATATATGCCGGCAAGCAGTCCCCTGGTGCTTATATGCCCAAAGCCGTCTGTAACAGCAAGATATATACCTATATAAATGGTGGAAATAATAAAATTCAGCAATAATTTATTCGATTCATCTCTTTTATCCTTAAGGTTAACGATAAAATACAGTGCCCAGAAAATAGAACTTCCGGTTGCCAGGAGAACTCCGAGCCAGTCTGATTTGCCTGGTCTGAAGGGTTGACCCTGTGATGATACCAGGTAGACTCCGGCGAAAGAGATAAGCAGTGCAATGAAACTTCTTACCGGAATTTTCTGCTTAAGCATGACAACTGAAAGAAAGACCAGCACTATGGGCCAAATCATATTAAGGGGCTGGGCTACCTGTGCAGGTAACAGTGTATAGGCTTTCAGTAAGACAATATAGTAAACAAAGGGATTAAGCAAGCCCAGCAGGGCTGACATAAATATATCAGAAGGACCGGCCTTCAGTATGATTTTTAATTTTCCTTCCAGAATGCTTATTATAGTTAGCACCACCACTGCTGTGCATGATGCTATAAAAAGAAGCTGGCCTGGACTCAGTTCGGCAAGGGCAATCTTGAAGGCAGTGGCTATGGTAGACCAGAAGAGGACTGCCAGGGAGGCCAGTAAATATGATTTACTCTTATCGCTCATATGCCAGGGGGAGGCTCAGATTGCTTTAAAGCCCGTGTATTTAACCAGGGCTTCAGGTATCTTTATACCCTTATCCGTTTGGTTATTCTCAAGTATAGCAGCCAGTATCCGTGGCAGGGCCAGGGCAGAACCGTTCAGGGTATGGGCCAGCTTGTTCATTTTACCGCCCTTTTCGCGGAAGCGGCATTTCAGGCGGTTCGACTGGAAAGATTCGAAGTTGGAGACCGAGCTCACTTCAAGCCAGCGCTTCTGGGCAGCCGAAAAAACCTCAAAGTCGTAAGTCAGAGCTGATGTGAATGATAAATCCATGCCACAGAGCCTCATGATGCGGTACGGAAGGTCAAGCTTCTGAACCAGCCCTTCAACATGCTTGAGCATCATATCCAGTGCTTCATACGATTTATCAGGATGGGCAATTACCACTATTTCCACCTTATCGAACTGGTGGAGACGGTTTAGGCCTCGCACATGTGAGCCCCATGAGCCCGCCTCTCTCCGGAAACAGGGGGTGTAGGCTATATTCTTTACTGGTAGCTGTTCAGCCTCCAGTATTACATCACGGTAGATATTGGTCACAGGTACTTCGGCTGTTGGGATGAGGTAAAGATTATCAAGCTCTGTGTGGTACATCATACCTTCCTTGTCGGGCAGTTGACCGGTACCAAAGCCTGAATCTTCATTCACCAGTATTGGGGGTAAGACCTCGCTGAACCCTGCTTTTTCACCCTCGTCCAGGAAGAAACTGATCAGTGCCCTCTGGAGCCTGGCACCCTTGCCTTTATATACGGGGAAACCGGCTCCGGTCAGTTTGTTCCCCAGTTCAAAATCTATTATATCATATTTTTTAGCCAGGTCCCAGTGTGGCAGTGGATCTTCAGGCAGTTCGGAAAGCTTCCCGCCTTCTTTTACCTTAACATTATCCTCTTCGCTCTTCCCGGGGGTCACCAGCTCATTTGGAATATTAGGCAGCTTTATAAGTTCATCATTAAGCTTATCCTCTATGTTTCCAAGCAGTGAATTAAGCTCCTTTGCCTCTTCTTTGATCTTTGATGTTCCCTGTTTTAAAACTTCGGCTTCCTCATGGCGACCCTGCTTGTATAATTGCCCGATTTCCTTTGATATACCGTTCAGTTCAGCCAGCAGGCTGTCTGTTTTTTGCTGGGTTTCCCTTCTCTTATTATCCAGCTCTGATATCGTGTTTAGAATACCGGAAGCATCAAAATTCTTAACCTTTAGCCGTTCTGTTATAAGCTCTTTATTTTCTCTGATAAAATTAAGGGTCAGCATAAGCGTTTATATTTACATATGGGTCACAGTTCCAAAAGATAAGGCTGCCTAAAGATAAAAAAAACTCCTGATATTCTTTTCCGGGGAAAAGCACAACAGGAGTTGAATATTCTATGACGCTTCTCCTAGTTTTCCGGGGGCTTCACGGAGACGTATGATTTATCGTCCTTTTTCTTTTGAAACTCGACCACTCCGTCGATCAGTGCAAAGAGGGTATGGTCTTTCCCAACACCCACATTTTCACCTGGATTATGCTTTGTCCCTCTCTGGCGTACGATTATATTGCCTGCCCTGGCAATCTGGCCACCATATAGTTTAACTCCGAGCCGCTTGCTTTCTGATTCGCGACCGTTCCTGGAACTACCTGCTCCTTTCTTGTGTGCCATGGTATATAAATTTTAATGTTTTTTCGCTTTTATTCTTTATCGGCTTTCTTATCACTACTAGCCTTTGTCCCGGTACTTGTTTTAGGTTTCGCCGTTGCTTTTTTGCCTGCTGTTGTGGTTTTTTTGGCAGCAGTGCTTTTCTTTTCTGTAGTTTTTTCAGTATCTTTTTTAGCTGCAACTGCCGGTTTTTTTGCTGTTGTAGTCTTTTTGGCAGCAGTAGTCTTTTTGGCAGCAGTAGTCTTTTTGGCAGCAGTAGTCTTTTTAGCTGTTGCAGTCTTTTTTTCAGCCGGTTTTTTCTCTGAAGAGGCTTTTGCTGCTGCTGTTTTCCCGCCAGCTGCTTTTCTTGCTGCAGTTGTCTTTGTTTCCTTTTCAGCAGCCGGTTCTTTTTCTGCCGTGCTTTTCTTGGCAGCACTGTCTTTGGGTGCAGTTGTTTTGGCTGCAGGTTTCTTTGCTGCTGCTTCTGCGGTTTTGTCTTCAGCCTTGGGTGCAGTTGTTTTAGCTTTATCTGCTTTAACGGCCGCGGCTTTATCCGGTTTCTTTTCGAAACCATTCTCGTTAATAGAGAGTATCTCTATCTGGCTGAACTGCTGCCTGTGACCTTTCTTAACCTTGTATCCCTTCCTTCTTTTCTTCTTGAAGACAATTACCTTGTCACCCTTGGTGTGTTCAAGCACCTTACCCTCAATATAGGCTCCGGCAATATGGGGTTCTCCGATAATTATCTTACCGTCGTTATCAATAAGTAATACCTTATCAAAATCAACATTATTACCTTCTTCCCCATCGAGCAGGTGAACGAAGATCTTTTTTCCTTTTTCCACCTTGAACTGCTGTCCGGCGATGTCTACAATAGCGTACATTTTATTATCATTTATATTACTCCGTGAGGCGGGCTATGTGCCACTTTTCCCTTGCCCCGGCGGATTATTCTGAAATTCGGACTGCAAAGATAAGAAAAAAGAATAAAATACAAACAGGTGGAAAAGATAAAAGAAAGGAAATGATATTACTTAAGCTTCCAGACCCGGTTGCCCGGTACCCGGTTGCCCGGTACCCGGCTAAACGCTGAACGCTGAACCATTTTTCCCCTCCTCTCTGGCATTGCTAAATAATATATTTATATTTGTATTAAGGCTATGACACCTGGATTAAAGAGGAGATATGAAGAAAATTAAACTTAACGTACTGGGAATATCATACAGCCAGACTCAATCTGGTGCCTATGCCCTGGTACTGTCAGAGGTAAATGGTGACCGCCGCTTGCCAATAATAATAGGAGGATTTGAGGCGCAGGCAATAGTCATTAAGCTCGAAAATCTTAATCCACCCCGCCCCCTCACCCATGACCTTTTCAGGAATTTCAGCGAGCTGATGAAAGCTGATCTCAAGGAAGTATTTATCCATAAACTTGAAGAAGGAGTATTCTATTCGCAGCTGGTAATAAAAAAGGACGGGAAGGAGATTCTTATGGATTCCAGGACCTCAGACGCAGTTGCACTGGCCCTGCGGTTTAATTGCCCCATATTCATAGATGAGGAAATAATGGATAAGGCCGGTATAGTGATAAAAGAGAATGAATATGAAAATATTGAGGGTGACGAAAAAAAGCAGGCCAGGCCCCCGAAAGCCTCTCCGCCGGGACTGGCGGAAATGACCCTCAGCGAACTGAAGCTTAAACTTGATGAGGCAATAAAGGCCGAGGATTATGAAAAGGCTGCCTTCATAAAGGATGAAATAGATAAGAGGGAAGGGAAGGGATAATTATTTACCATTTATACTTTGTTGAAAATTTATATGCAGTTGATCGTGTAAAATTATGCGATAAGGCTTATTATTGTTCGTAATTTTGATCACGATTTTTACTATATTGATATATGAAAAGGACCATCTTTCTTATTTGCCTTCTGCTATTATCGCTGTCGTACACCTCAGCTTTTTCACAGGTAATACCCGGGGCACAGGATACGGTAGCGGTTTCACATGAGACTGACACGGGCAAAATAATTTCCCTGCCGCAGGGTTCGGAAAGTCAGGGGATACTCCAGGAAGGAAATATCATTGATCCGTCAATGAGCGGGGGATTTAGCCTCATGACCCTTCTCAGGGGTGTAATGGGGATGCTTGTATTGATCCTCATAGCATGGGTTTTCAGCACAAACCGCAGGGCTATATTGTGGAGGACGGTAATAATTGGTCTCGCCATCCAGCTTATACTTGCTGTAAGCATATTGTATGTCCCCTTTGTAAGGGTATCATTCGATTTTGTGGGTAAAATATTCGTAAAGATCCTTGATTTTACGAAGGAGGGAAGCACCTTCCTCTTCGGCTCCCTGATGGATGTTGAAAAGCTGGGTTCAATATTCGCCTTCCAGATCCTGCCAACCATAATCTTTTTCTCTGCCCTCACTTCCCTGCTTTTCTACCTTGGTATAATCCAGAAGATAGTTTATGGCCTGGCCTGGCTGATGACAAAGTCCCTACAACTCAGCGGAGCCGAAAGTCTGTCTGTCGCCGGCAATATCTTCCTGGGCCAGACCGAGTCGCCCCTGATGGTCAAGGAATACCTCCCGCGTATGAACCCGTCTGAAATAATGCTTGTGATGACAGGAGGGATGGCTACCCTGGCAGGCGGTGTGCTGGCAGCATATATAGGCTTCCTGGGGGGCGGTGATGCGGTGCAGCGACTGATCTTTGCCAAGCACCTGCTGGCAGCATCGGTTATGGCTGCTCCGGGGGCGGTGGTAATATCCAAGATAATTGTACCACAAACAGATGAGGTAATTAAGGATATAGAGATTACAAAAGACAAGGTAGGGAATAATATACTTGATGCAATATCAAATGGCACAACCCAGGGACTTAAACTGGCAGCCAATGTAGCTGCCATGTTGCTGTCCTTTATAGCTTTCATTGCCTTCTTTAATTATATCTTCCTGAAAATAGGGCAGTGGACTAATCTTAATGATCTTATATCCGAAGCTACCAGCGGCAGCTATAATGAATTATCGCTTCAATTTATGCTCGGTTATATTTTTGCCCCGGTAATGTGGCTGATTGGCGTTGGAGGGGAAGACATCACCTTACTGGGACGCCTCCTTGGGGAAAAGGTAATAATGACGGAGTTCGTGGGATATATAAGTCTTGCCGAACTTAAGACGGCAGGTGCTTTTGTTCATAACAAATCCATAATAATGGCTACTTACATGCTGGCAGGTTTTGCCAATTTTGCCTCAATAGGTATACAGATAGGCGGCATAGGCTCCCTGGCACCCAATAAGAGGGTCCTGCTTGCAAAGTACGGAATGCGTGCCCTGCTGGCAGGAACCCTGGCATCACTTATGTCAGCAACCATAATAGGAATGATACTCGGATAAAAATAAAACAGAATAAAAATGCGCAGCACAATTATCTTACTCATTTTTCTGCAGGCAGGCTTATATGCCTATGCCCAGGAAAATACCGTCAGGTCACCCGATGGGAATATTGAACTGAAAGTGACCTATGATACGAAAATTCAGTGGCAGATGAAAATGGGCGACAAAGACCTTATCCTTCCATCGGAGATAAGCATGGAAATGGCAACACAGCAATTCCCCGGGGGAAAAGACAGGATAACGAAAGTTGAAAAGATAAATTTTGATGAAACTGTAAGACCGGTGGTACCGCATAAAGACTCGGAAATACAGGAGGTGTACAACCAGATGACTATAAAATTCAGATCCGGCTTTACACTGGTTTTCAGGGTATACAATGATGGTGTGGCTTACAGGTTTATTACTGATACCAGGGGTAATGTAATTGTATTGCATGAAAAGGCGGAAATTAACTTCCCGCAGGGAACAACTGCCTGGTATCCTCTGGAGGACTCATTTATGTCTCATAACGAAAGGACATATGTTCAGACAGCTCTTGACACTATCGCTGAAGATCACCTGGCAAGCCTGCCTGCTCTTTTTAAGGCAGGTGGTATAAATATCCTGGTTACGGAATCAGACCTGGAAGATTACCCCGGCATGTGGCTAAGGGGGAATGGCAGTAATTCACTCAGAGGCGTCTTCCCCTACTATCCCGATGAAGAAAGACTGTCCGGCGACCGTAACCTGAGGGTTATATCCAGGAGGGATTTTATGGCAGAAACAAAGGGTGAAAGGGCCTTCCCCTGGAGAACCTTCGTAATCTCTGACAGCGACGCCGGCCTGATTGAGAGCAACCTGACCTACCTGCTGGCCGGTGAATGCAGGATGGAAGATACTGGCTGGATCAAACCCGGCAAGGTGGCATGGGATTGGTGGAATAACCTTAATATATACGGGGTCGATTTCAGGGCAGGCATAAATACTGAAACATATAAATATTATATTGATTTCGCAGCTGAATACGGACTTGAATATATCATTCTTGATGAAGGATGGTACCGGCTGGGCGATGTGCTGGATGTGGTACCGGCAATTGATATTGAACACCTGTGTGATTATGCCGGAAGCAAGGGTGTGGGTATCATACTGTGGGTGGTATGGAATACACTTGATGATAAACTGTATGCAGCCCTTCCCCAATATGAAGCGTGGGGAGTGAAGGGTATCAAGGTCGATTTCATGCAGCGCGACGACCAGAAAGTGGTCAACTATTACTGGCGTATTGCCGAAAAAGCTGCCGGGCATAAGCTGCTGGTCGATTTCCATGGTTCCTATAAACCTTCAGGATTAAGACGTACATGGCCTAATGTGCTGACAAGGGAGGGAGTTAAGGGACTTGAAAATACCAAGTGGAGCTATGATATAAATCCTGATCATGACCTGACCATTCCTTTTATCAGGATGGTAGCCGGACCAATGGATTATACCCCGGGGGCCATGGTCAATTATGACAGTATCAATTTCAAACCCATGTATAGCCGTCCTGCAAGCATGGGCACAAGAGTTCACCAGATGGCCATGTATGTGGCCTATGAAAGTCCTCTTCAGATGCTCGCGGATAACCCTTCAAACTACAGGAAGGAGCATGAATGTACTGAATTTATTGCCGGGGTTCCTGTTATATGGGATGAGACAAGGGTGCTGGAAGCTGCAATCGGAGATTACCTGGTAATTGCAAGGCGCAGCGGGGACAACTGGTTCATCGGGGCTATGACCGACTGGGAAAGACGGGAATTTGAAATTGATCTTTCATTTCTTGGAGAGGGAGAATATATGACGGTAATTTTCAGTGATGGTATAAATGCTGACAGGTACGCACAGGACTATAAAAAGACTGAGACTGTACTGTCAAAAGATGATAGCCTCAGCATAAAAATGGCTCCTGGAGGAGGCTATGTGGCAAGGCTAACAAAAAACTGATATCATGAAACAATATCTCGATCTGCTCGATCATGTACTGGCGAAGGGCGTAAAGAAAACTGATCGTACGGAAACAGGCACCATAAGTGTGTTTGGCTATCAGATGAGATTTAATCTTGATGAGGGGTTTCCGGCACTGACAACAAAAAAGCTCCATCTTAAATCCATCATCCATGAACTCCTGTGGTTCCTTAAAGGTGATACAAATGTAAAATACCTGCAGGAGAAAGGTGTAAGGATATGGAATGCCTGGGCTGATGAAAGCGGTGACCTGGGACCCATATACGGCTATCAGTGGCGATCATGGCCTGCTGCGGACGGACGTCATATCGACCAGGTAAGCCGGCTTATTGAATCACTAAGATCAAACCCTGATTCCCGCCGACACCTGGTAAGCGCCTGGAATGTGGGGGATATTGAGAAAATGGCACTGCCGCCCTGCCATATATTGTTCCAGTTCTACGTGGCAAACGGGAGGCTGTCGTGCCAGCTCTACCAGCGTAGCGCCGATATATTCCTGGGTGTACCCTTTAATATTGCATCCTACTCCCTGCTGCTGATGATGGTGGCACAGGTGACCGGACTGCAGCCGGGTGAATTTGTTCATACCTTTGGTGATGCACATATTTACCTTAACCATATCGAACAGGTTAAGGAACAACTTACAAGAGAACCTTATGAACTTCCACAGATGAAGATCAACAAAGACAGGAAGAGTATCTTTGATTTTGAGTATGAGGATTTTGAACTCCTGAATTATATCGCTCATCCCCATATAAAGGGCGATATTGCCGTTTAACAATAAGACACCCGCTATGATATCCATTATAGTAGCAGTTGCATCGAATAATGCCATAGGGATGAATAATCAGCTCCTGTGGCATATCCCGGATGACCTTAAACGATTTAAGAAACTGACCCTTGGCCATTGCCTTATCATGGGAAAGAATACCTGGTTTTCACTTCCGCGCAGACCCCTGCCGGGCCGTACTAATATTGTTATGACAGATGATCCCTGTGAATGTATAGGGGGAGGCTGCATAACAGCCTATTCAGTGGAAGACGCCCTCTCTAAATGTGAAGAAGGGAAGGAAGTATTTATTATAGGAGGAGGATCGGTCTACAGGCAGTTTCTCGATATGGCTGACCGGCTCTACCTTACCCGTGTTTATAAGGATTTTGAAGCCGATACCTTCTTCCCGGAAATAGACCCCGAAGTGTGGCAGGTGATCGACAGGGAAGATCATATGAAGGCTGATGATCGTGAATTTTCCTGGTCATACCTTACTTACAAGAAGAAAAAGTAAACATTTCCGTAATTTTTTTTGTGTCCGGATTAAACCCCGGTGATTATTTATAGTCTATAAGGGTGTAAATCGATTATAAACGAAAAAACAATAATCATGAAAATCCTTAATTTTTTCTTTTCAATAGCTTTAATCAGTATTATAATGGTGGCATGTGAGAAAAATTCCAATCCACTGAATACTGATGATATTGATCTTGCCGATGACGATGCGGTAACAGAGGCCATATTTGACGATATCTTCAGCACAGCTGATAATGCGACACAGATTGTTGAAACCTTTATGATGAAAAATGCCGATGCAAAAGGCAATGTTGTCATTGTGGCCGACTCATGCCCTACTGTAACAGTTGAGTTCATTGATGAAGATCACCGGATTCTTACAATTGATTTCGGTGATGGCTGTACAGGTTTATGGGATCAGACAAGAGCAGGTAAGATAATAATTACAGTGGATGGCTTCCGCAGGGTGGCAGGCTCAACACGTACCATTACTTTCGATGAATATTATTTCAACGGTATTAAAGTTGAGGGTACAAAAGTTACTGAGAACATGGGAGAGAATGATTTCGGTAACGTGATATTCAGCTCAACACTGAACGGCGGGATTCTTACCTTCCCCGATGAGGTTGTTGTTACACGCGAATTTTACCGTGAGCGGGAATGGGTGGCAGGATATGATACCAGGAATATCTGGGATGATGAATGTTTTGTAACTGGCTATGCCTCCGGCACTACCTATAAGGGTGTGGCATATGAAGATAACATCAAGAGTGCACTGCACTGGAAAAGGGTATGCCGCTTCTTTGTCAGTGGGATAATCGAGATAAACCGCGAAGGTGCAGAACCCTTCGAGCTTGATTACGGCGATGGTGAATGTGATGCTCTCGCAACCCTGCGGCGCGGTGATGAAGAAAAGGAAATCACCCTCAGGTTCAGCCACCGTAAGATACGATAGAATACAGGGGCTGTCTTAAAAGTGTTACGGTATAAACCGAACATGAAAATTTAATGCAGATACGTTGCATGCAACGTATCTGCTAATTTTCCGGCTTCACAACAAAAGGTATAAACAGGGTCCATAAGACCAGCAGTACCGACCCTGTAACTGCTTCATGCATGCCGTAATATACAAAGGGACCGCCCATTGAATATACCCACACAAGGAAAGACAGTGAAGTAAAGATAATCTGTAAGGGTCCCTTAACAGACATTAAACTGATAAGATAAAAGGGTATCATGATAAGCAGAATTGCAGTTACTGCCGTCAGCAGTATCTTGCTGTGTTCGTAACCGGCAGGTATAAAGCCGATAATAACCAGGTAGGCAGCGACTATCTCGCTTGGGATGAGTTTCAGGAGACGCGACTGGTAATTATTCTCCTGTTTGATTTGTCTTGCCATAGCAATTGATTATTAGGTTCTTAAAATTTTTCAGAACAGTTACCTGCAATTTAGGAAAACAATGGAATTTATGCAAATAAGTATAAAAAGGCTAAGGTTTAGAATATCCCGTACAAACTATGATCTGAGGTATTACAGTAGAGGATGGAATAAATATAGAAATTCAGCCTGCTGGTGTCGATGCGCCTCTGCAGGTGAAGCACGGGTGTGTCATGTTTTATATCCAGTATACGGCATATTTCAGGATCGGGAGCATTTATGGCCTTGATATATTGCTCGCCTCCCTTAACCTCAATCCTGTATGCAGCTCTCAGAATATTGAAGAGGGATTTATTATTGAGGTTCCTTGCAGAAAACCTGGGTAAATTTATATTTGGTATGTAGGAGATGTCATAAATAACGGGCTTGCCGTTTACCAGCCTGAGCCTGGTGAAATGCATGCACCCCGCTTCCCTTTCATTATCGCTCAGGCTGAAAGGAAAATCATCAGGCCAGGGTGACAGTCCGGGCCTGATGATGGTCCTTGTCTCAAGGTTCTCTTTTCCAATAGCTGTTGTGGTTCCCGAAATCGACAATATGCCAATACCCTTTGGCAGTTTATGAACCACACTGCCCAGGCCCTGGTGCCGCTTGATAAAACCCTCATGTGCCAGCAGGTCAAGTGACTTCCTTACAGTTGGCCTGGTAAGACCGTGCAGCTTGCATAACTCGTTCTCCGAAGGCAGCAGGTCACCTTCCCTGTATAATCCGTCAACTATATGCCTCCGCAAAGTTTCATATAACTGCCTGTACTGTGGTATATTCCCAGGGCTCATTTCGGTAGAAATTTAATGCAAACATAAAAACAAAAACTTTCAGCTCAAAGAAAATCAGGAGAAAATAAGAAATAACATGTAAATATTAGTTGTGCCTTGAAGGAAGCGGGGAAATATCTGTTTATTTAAATAAATAACAGAATAACAGATAAATATATAGAATGAATATATTTTAGATAAGACTGGCTATATTGATAAAACATATTTATATTTGTACTTGTATTTACAAGTCAGAGTTATGGCCACACAAATTAAAATGCCCAGGCAGGGCCAGTCGGTGGAGTCCTGTATAATAAGCAAGCTTTATGTAGAAGAAGGTAGTGAAGTAAGGGAGGGTGACCTTCTCTTCTCTTATGAGACCGATAAGGCCTCCTTTGAATATGAGTCGGAAAAGGATGGCATACTGCTGAAATGGTTGTTCAGTGAGGGTGATGAGGTACCGGTGCTGGAGACGGTTTGTATTATAGGTAGCGAAGGAGAAAAGGCTGATGGTCGGGGTGAAAAGCCAAACCAGATGAACGTGCAAAAAAATGAGGATGATGTGAGTTCTGCGGAGCATTCTGGCACGGGTCTGGAGACCCGCACCGGCAAAGATGCCAGGAGGGGATCGGGGATATCACCGAGAGCAAGGAAAATGGCAGAGGCGAAGGGTATTGACATAAGTAAAATAAAGGGTTCAGGACCGGTCGGAAGGATTATTGTCCGTGACCTGGAAGGGGCGGAAGCAGCTGATCCTGCCACCGGCCGGGCCACAGGGATGGAAGACTGCCGTGATGAACCACTGACCAATATCAGGAAGATCATTGCCAGATCAATGCATCAATCCCTTCAGAATTCAGCCCAGCTGACCCATCACATGGGGGCAGATGCCAGGAAACTGCTGGCAACAAGGGAGATGATCAAGGAAGGGAAAGGGGAAGAGCGCTATGTGGATATCACAATTAATGACCTGGTCTGTTTTGCCCTTATGAAAGCACTGGCTGCACACCCGCGTGTCAACTCCCAGTTACATGGCGAAACTATCAGGTTGTTTAAACATGTTAACCTGGGAATAGCTGTTGATACGGAGCGTGGATTGATGGTCCCTGTTATAGAGAAGGCTGATACCTTAAGCATTGAAGAATTTTCGAAAAGGGCGGCAGATCTGGCCGGTCAGTGCCGCAGGGGGGCAGTCGATCCAGACATACTGAAGCCTGATAAAGGATCATTCACAGTATCAAACCTGGGTAATTACGGTGTGGAAATGTTTACCCCAGTGATCAACCTGCCACAGACGGCCATACTGGGTGTTAATACTATAGTGCCACGCCCGGCCGGCCTGGGTGGTGGCGTTTATGGCTTTGTCCCATATATAGGACTGAGCCTTACCTATGACCACCGGGCTCTCGACGGGGGTGAAGCAACACGTTTCCTTAAGCGGCTTGCTGAAGAAATTGAAAATATTGATATAAAATAATCCTATATGCCAAAGAACCAGTTCATTGATCCGGAAAAGATCAGGAAAAAGGGAGAGATTACTTTTTTGCCAATACCGGTAAACAGTTATGACAGGTCATTTAAGGATGAGCGTGAAAACTTCAGGAATGATGACCTCCTGCGTATCTACCATGATATGCTGCTGGTAAGGGAATTTGAGACTATGCTGAACCTTATAAAGACAACAGGTGAATACCGTGGCCTAACCTATAACCATCCCGGTCCGGCCCACCTCTCAATTGGACAGGAAGCCGCAGCCGTGGGAATGGCCTATCACCTCGATGCCGACGATTTTATCTTCGGATCACACAGGAGCCATGGTGAAATACTGGCCAAGGGCTTATCAGCCATCCACAAAAGCGAGGATGAATGGCTTGAGTCAGTAATGAAGTCATATTTTGACGGGCTGATCTATGATATCGTGGCCAAAGACCATCAAAAAACCGTAAAGGAAGCCGCAAAGCGCTTCCTGGTATATGGCACTCTTGCAGAGATCTTTGCCAGGATTACAGGTTTCAATAAGGGATTGGGAGGCAGCATGCATGCCTTTTTTACTCCTTTTGGGATCTATCCCAATAATGCAATAGTGGGAGGCAGCGGGGATATAGCAGTGGGAGCCGCCCTGTTCAAAAAGGTTAACCGCAGGAAAGGAACAGTTATTGCCAATATCGGTGATGCTTCAATGGCATGCGGACCGGTATGGGAGGGCATATCCTTTGCAACAATGGACCAGTTCACACAGTTGTGGGAAGGAGATATGAAAGGAGGTTTGCCATTGATAATAAACATAATGAATAACCATTATGGAATGGGTGGACAAACGTCGGGCGAGACCATGGGCTACGGTATGGCTGCACGCATTGGTGCAGGGATTAATAAAGACCAGATGCATGCCGAGAGGATTGACGGGATGGATCCGCTTGCCGTTATCGACGCTTTCAAAAGGAAAATGAAGGTGCTCGAAGAAAAAAAAGGTCCCGTTCTGCTCGATACAGTAACTTACCGCTTCAGCGGCCATTCGCCTTCGGATGCTTCTTCTTACCGCTCGAGAGAAGAGATGGAAGCATGGCAGCAACATGATTGTATTTTTAATTATCGCAGCAAACTTATTGAGAATAATATCATTGGTGAAGATGCCCTGAAGGCTATTGATGACGAGGTGAATGAGCTTGTTTTTGAGATGTTCGGGATGGCAATTGATGATGAAATGTCGCCACGAATGAATCTGGATAAGGATCCTGAACTTATCGGTGAAGTGATGTTCTCCGGGCAGAGGCTTGATGCCATGGCTGAGGGTGAACCTGAAACCCTGATCCCCCTGGAAGATAATCCCAGGCGAAAGCAGATAGCCGGGAAAGAAAGGTATGCTTTTGATGCTGAGGGCAAAGCGTATTCAAAAATGAAGCAATACCAGCTCAGGGATGGCATTTTTGAAGCACTTATCGATAGGTTTTATAAGGATCCGACACTCATAGCCTTTGGTGAAGAGAACCGCGACTGGGGCGGTGCCTTTGCGGTTTACCGCGGGCTCACTGAAGCCCTGCCCTATAACAGACTCTTCAACTCACCCATTTCCGAGGGAGCAATTGTTGGGGCTGCCACAGGTTATGCCATGTGCGGGGGAAGGGTTATACCTGAAATAATGTACTGTGATTTTCTTGGGAGGGCGGGTGATGAGGTCTTTAATCAGTTGCCCAAGTGGCAGGCCATGAGCGGTAACATAATAAAGATGCCGGTGGTGCTGAGGGTATCGGTAGGATCCAAATATGGTGCCCAGCATTCACAGGACTGGACATCACTGGTAGCTCATATACCGGGACTCAAAGTTGTATTTCCGGCAACACCCTATGATGCAAAGGGACTGATGAATGCAGCACTGCAGGGAACAGACCCGGTGGTTTTCTTCGAGAGCCAGAGGATATATGACATTGGAGAACAGTTTCATAAGGAAGGGGTTCCGGAGGGCTATTATGAAATACCCCTGGGTGAGCCGGATATAAAAAGGGAGGGATCAGATATCACAATCCTGACCGTAGGGGCTACCCTGTACAGGGCAGTGGAAGCAGCAGATATCCTGCAGGATAAATACGGTATCAGTGCTGAAATAATTGATGCACGCTCACTGGTACCTTTTAATTATGAACCTGTAGTGGAGTCAGTGAAAAAATCGGGAAGGATAGTGCTTGCCGGGGATGCATCGGAAAGAGGCTCTTTCCTGAATGACATGGCCAGGAATATCACTGAACTGGCCTTCGATTACCTCGATGCACCTGCCATGGTTGTTGGCTCAAGGAACTGGATAACTCCTGCCTATGAGCTGGAAGATTATTTCTTCCCCCAGGCAGGATGGATAATTGATGCAATACATACCGGTATTTTGCCCCTGGAAGGGCATATCGTTAAGAATGACTTTTCAGGCAGGGCAAGGATCGAGAGAGCAAAAAGGGGCATATGAATATCTGGAAGGAAATAGGATACAAACTCCAAAGTGCAAGCAGTCACAGGGACGATAAGGCCGGCTACCCGAGGGTCAATAACCATATTCATACACCCTGGTCATTCAGTTCATTTTCTTCGATCGACGATATTATTGAGGCTGCTAAAAAGGAAAATATCTCAGTGCTGGGAATAAATGATTTTAATACGCTTGATGGTTTTAACGAATGGGCTGAAAAGTGCTATAATGCAGGTATATTTCCCCTGTTTAACATCGAAATGATAGGGCTTAACCACAATGATCTGGAAGCAGGCCGCCGGGTGAATGATCCGAATAATCCTGGCCGTACATATATAAGCGGTAAAGCACTGGCTTATCCCCGCATACTTTCAAAAGATAAGGCCGCCAGGCTAAAACACATCAGAGACCGTTCAAATGAGCATGTACGCCTTATGACCATGAAAGTGAATGAGCTACTTGGGGAGCTTGACGGGAATCTCAGGATCGACTTCGATGAAATGCTTGCTGATTATACCAGGGGGATGGCCAGGGAACGTCACCTGGCCGGGATGATAAGGAAGAAGACAGAGGAGAAATATCCGGATGGCAAAAAAGCATCCGGGATCTTTTACAGGCTGCTCGGTGATGACTTCAGCAAAATCCGGCAAGGGGATACGGCAGGACTTGATAATCTTATCCGCTCAAAGCTGCTGAAAGCCGGAGGGACAGCCTTCGTTGAAGAGGACCCTGAAATATTCATTGAGCCCGCACAGATACGTGATCTTATTCTTGATGCAGGGGGTATACCGACCTATCCCTTCCTGGCCGATTTTAATGACGGGATGTACACTGATTTTGAGAGTGACCGGGAGGAGGCAGCCTCATCACTTACGGAGAAGGGATTCTACAGCGTGGAATTCATTCCTGCCCGGAACGACTATAAGAGGTTCAGGGACTATGTTATGTTTTTATATGACAGGGGCTTCATTATTACTTTTGGAACAGAGCATAATTCACCCGGGATAAAGCCACTTGAAGTAAGGGCAGGGGGTGAGCGGGCTCTTGATGAGGACCTCCTGGGAATCAATTACGAAGGGGCGTGCATAATGGCCGCTCACCAGTATCTTTCTGCCACAGAAGGATCGGGCTACCTGGATGGGAATGGCTTGCCACGTTTATCTGAAAAAAGAAAGTTCATTGAGTCAGGAAACAAAATAATAAACATAGTTGGGAGTACCCCGGGTACCCGGGGGAGGTGGTGAAATTATGAGACAGTTCCGTAAATCTTAATACACTATATATGAGTAATACCAGTGAAATCGTAAAAGACAAAACAATAATTATCACCGGAGGGGCGCAGGGCTTCGGCGCAGGAATTGCACGTGAATTATTCGGGCAGGGTGCAAGTATTGTCCTTGCTGACATAAAGGAGGAAGAGGGAAAGGCACTGGCGGCCGGGCTGAATGAAAGAAAGTCTTGCAACAGGGTACTGTTCGCGGCCTGTGACGTATCTGATTATGATTCCGTAGCTGCAATGGCCGCCACCGTTGCCGGTGAGTTCGGATGGATAGATACACTGATAAGCAATGCAGGTATACTGTATGCGGGCAGCCTTGACGAGATGGATACGGAGACATTCGAACTTGTCACTAAAGTGAATTACACCGGTTATTTCAACTGTGTCAGGGCGGTAAGTCCTTACATGAAGAAACAACATGCTGAAGTCCCGCAAAGGTTCATGGATATTATCCAGATCAATTCAAAATCGGGATTAAAGGGAAGCTTCAGGAATTTTGCCTATGCAGGCAGTAAATTCGGGGGCATAGGGCTCACACAGTCCTTTGCCCTGGAGCTGATTCCATACAATATCAAGGTTAACGCCATCTGCCCTGGAAACTATTTCGAGGGCCCCCTGTGGGCTGATCCGGAAACGGGGCTTTTCAGGCAGTACCTGGATGCCGGCAAAGTGCCGGGGGCAAAGACAATTGATGATGTGAAGAGGCATTATGAGAAACAGGTCCCGGCCAGACGTGGTTGCCGCGTGTCGGATGTGGTAAAAGCCATTAATTATATTATTGCCCAGGAATATGAAACGGGACAGGCCATCCCTGTCACCGGGGGCCAGCTTATGTTAAAATGAGACAGATGAGAACAAGGGCAGTAAGATTATATGGGAAAAGAGACCTCCGTTTGGAAGAGTTTGATCTTCCCCCGTTGAAGGATGATGAAATACTGGCCAGGGTGATAACTGACAGTATCTGCATGTCGTCACACAAGGCAGTTCTCCAGGGGGCAGATCACAAACGGGTACCGGATGATGTAGCGGAAAATCCTGTTATTATAGGGCATGAATTTGCAGGCGAACTGGTGGAAGTGGGTGCCAGATGGAAGAATGAGTTCAGCCCCGGGGATAAATTTTCAATACAGCCCGCGATCAACTATGAAAAAGGGCCAACGGGTATTCTCAGTGCCCCCGGGTACTCGTACAGATACATTGGTGGTGATGCAACCTATGTCATTATTCCGGCCGGGGTTATGGAACAGGATTGCCTGTTGAAATACAATGGATCCGGTTATTACCCCGCATCACTTGCTGAACCGCTCTCCTGTGTAATAGGTGCAATGCATGCCAATTATCACACCAGGCCCGGTTCATATAATCACCAGATGGAGATCGTTGACGGTGGAAAAATGGCCATACTGGCTGGGGCGGGGCCGATGGGCCTGGCAGCAATTAATTACGTACTTGAACGGGAAGAACGCAGGCCTTCATTATTGGTGGTGACTGACATTGACCAGGGGAGGCTCGACAGGGCAGAGGGTCTTTATACGCCCGGATATGCACTCACAAGGGGTATTGAACTGCACTATATAAATACGGCAGGAATCGAAGATCCAGTTGAGTATCTTAAGAAAATATCACAGGGTACGGGCTTTGATGATGTATTTGTATTTGCCCCCCTTCCCCCGGTCATCGAACTGGGCGATGCCATACTAGGCTTTGATGGCTGCCTTAACTTCTTTGCAGGTCCGTCTGATCCGGATTTCAAGGCCCCCTTTAATTTTTATAATGTTCATTATAACTATACTCACCTGGCAGGCACCAGCGGAGGGAATAATGATGATATGGCAGAAGCTCTGGAAATAATGGAGGCAGGCCTTGATCCGGCCGGTCTGGTTACGCATGTCGGGGGACTGAATGCGGTTATTGACACCACACTGCGCCTGCCTGAAATACCGGGAGGGAAAAAGCTGATCTACGCTCATATAGAGATGCCCCTTACGGCAACTGAAGATTTTAAGGAACTGGGTAAGAAAAGCAGCTTCTTTGCTGACCTCGCCGGGATCACAGACAGGCATAAGGGCCTCTGGTCATTGGAGGCGGAGGAATACCTTTTAAGAAGAGTTTAACGGGCTTCGCCCTGTTGAGTAGTGTAATGAACTCAACCCTACTCAACTTTTATTACCTTTACCCTACAATATTTTAAGACAATCTATGAAATCATACAGGCTAACCGCCATCAAACAAATGGAGATGCAGGAGGTTCCTGATCCGGGACCTCCGGGGAAAGGTGAGTTGCTTCTCAGGATTGAAGCAGCCGGTGTTTGCGGATCTGATATACATTACTATACAACGGGCAGGATAGGAGAACAGGTTGTTGACTATCCTTTTACCTTAGGTCATGAATGTGCTGCCACGGTGCTCGAAGCGGGTGAGGGCGGCGGAGGCTTCGTCCCGGGCGACCGGGTGGCTGTTGACCCCGCCATGCCCTGTTATGAATGTGACCAGTGTCTTGCAGGGAGAGAGCATACATGCAGGAACCTGAAATTCCTTGGTTGCCCGGGCCAGGCCGGGGGATGCCTGTCTGAAATGATAATTATGCCTTCCAAAAGTTGTTTTAAGATTCCTGATAATATGTCTTTTGCAGAAGCAGCCTTTGCAGAGCCGCTTTCTACAGGATATTACGCAGTACAATTATCCCGGATACGAATGGGGGATAAAATTGCCATTCTTGGAGCCGGTCCCATTGGTGACAGTGTACTGATATCATCAAGGGAAGCAGGTGCAGGGGCCATTTATGTTACGGATAAGATAGACAGGCGCCTTGATATAGCTTCACGTCTCGGTGCTGAGGCAGCTTATAATGTAGATAGATCAGATGCTGTAAAAGGTATAAGGACCAGAGAACCGGCATTGCTTGACATCGTTTATGAATGCTGCGGTAAGCAGGAAGCCTTTGACCAGGCTCTTGAGCTGCTAAAGCCGGGAGGGAAACTTATGATCGTGGGAATACCCGAATTCGATCGCTGGTCATTCAGGGCCGACAAAGCGCGGCGGAAGGAGGTTTCAATTATCCATGTCAGGCGGCAGAACGGATGTATGCAGCCGGCTCTTGACATGATAAGAGAAGGACGGGTTGGCACGGATATGCTTATTACTCACAGCTTCCCTTTTACAAAAACTAAAGAAGCCTTTGATCTTGTTGCTGCCTACAGAGACGGGGTCTTGAAAGCCCTCGTTGATTTTAGATATTGGATTAACGATTGAGACGATTTAAGAAGCTTCAGCCTTTCTCTCAGCTTGCTTTAAGTATTTTCAGATTAACTTTCTCCAGTTTACGTGAGGCGTAATCGGCTGTTACCTTCAGTTTTTTCTGGTTCTTACCCGGCAGCTCGAACATGTCATCCATCATGATGGCTTCGCAGATGGAGCGCAGTCCTCTCGCCCCAAGCTTGAATTCAATAGCCTTGTCAACCATGTAATCGAGAGCTTCATCTGCAAATTCAAGCTCTACACCATCCATTTTGAACAACTTAATGTATTGTTTCGTGATGGCATTTTTTGGTTCGATAAGTATACGGCGAAGCACATCACTGTCGAGCGGATTGAGATAGGTCAGCACAGGCAGCCTGCCAATTATCTCCGGTATGAGTCCGTATGACTTGAGGTCCTGTGGTGCGATATATTGCAGCAGGTTATCCTTATCGATCTTCTCCCTGTCGCGTGTAGCACCGTAGCCCACTATCTGGGTATTCAGCCTGTTGGCAATTTTCTTCTCGATGCCGTCAAAGGCACCACCGCAGATAAAAAGGATATTCTTTGTATCGACGGGTATCATCTTTTGCTCGGGGTGTTTGCGTCCGCCCTGGGGGGGTACGTTTACTATTGATCCTTCGAGCAGCTTGAGCAGGCCCTGTTGCACGCCCTCGCCTGACACATCACGTGTGATTGAGGGGTTATCGCTCTTACGGGCTATCTTGTCAATCTCGTCAATGAATACAATGCCTTTTTCTGCTGCAGCCACATCATAATCTGCATTTTGCAAAAGACGTGTAAGGAGGCTTTCGATATCTTCACCAACATATCCTGCCTCGGTCAGGACTGTGGCGTCTACTATGGTAAAGGGTACATGCAGCATGCGTGCGATTGTACGTGCCAGGAGTGTTTTGCCCGTGCCTGTCTCGCCAACAAGGATAATGTTTGATTTTTCAATTTCAATATCATCCTTATCTTTTGTCTGCATCAGTCTTTTATAATGGTTATAGACCGCAACAGAGAGGTATTTTTTTGCATCATTCTGGCCAATGACATAGCTGTCGAGGAATTTCTTTATCTCTTCCGGCTTCAGCAGATTTACATCTTCCAGTTTGAAATCGGATTTGCTTCCCAGTTCTTCCAGGACTATGCCGTGAGCCTGTTCGATACAGTAATCACAAATATGACCGTCAAGTCCTGCTATAAGTATATTTGTCTCTTTCTTGGTGCGGCCGCAGAATGAGCATTTATCCATAACAAATTATTTTTTATTTCTTGAAAGAACTTCGTCTATCATACCGTAAGTCTTTGCTTCGTCGGCTGTCATCCAGTAGTCCCTGTCAGAATCCTTTTCCACTTTTTTATAGGTATTACCGGTATGTTCAGCAATTATTTCGTAGAGTTCTTTTTTCAGTTTAATTATTTCACGCGCGGTTATTTCAATGTCGGCTGCGGGTCCCTGCACACCACCCATGGGCTGGTGTATCATTATCCTGGAATGTTTGAGGGCGGAGCGTTTGCCCTTTGTTCCCGCTGTTAAAAGGATAGCACCCATTGAGGCAGCCATGCCTGTGCAGGTAGTGGCTATGTCAGCACTGATGTACTGCATGGTGTCATAAATGCCCAGCCCGGCATGCACCGATCCGCCCGGGGTATTGAAATATATCTGTATATCCTTTTCACTGTCGGTTGAATCAAGGTAAAGTAGCTGGGCCTCTATAATATTGGCAACATAATCGTCAATTGGTAAGCCAAGGAAGATTATCCTGTCCATCATCAGACGCGAGAAAACATCCATTGATGCAACATTGAGCTGACGTTCCTCAATGATGGTTGGGGATATGTAACTGTTAAGAGTGGATGTATATTTATGATAAGCCAGGCTGCTTATACCCTTATGGCCTGTTGCAAATTTTTGAAAGTCATCTTTTTCTGCCATTTTATTATAATTTAGATTGTTTGACCAAAGATAACAAAATAATAAGTAAAGAGTAAGATAAAGAGATACTTACTTATTAAAAAGCTTGTTAAATTCTTCAGTGCTTACCTCTTTCGTATCTATTTTTATTTCTTCTTTGATCTTTTTAATTACCTTATCATCAATTATTTTATCGGCAATGCGCCGGTAGTCATCTTCTTTCTTGAGTATTTCCCGGGCATAAGATTCAAGCTGGCTGTCTCCGGCATTAAAAATTCCATATTGCTGAAACTGGAGGCGTGTGAACTCCTTGGCTTCATTAATCATGTCCTCCTCCTCAACTTTTATATCTTTCTCCCCGGCAATTTTATTTCTTATAAGCTGCCATCTGAGATCTCTCAGGAAATTTGCAAAGTCTTTTTCAAGCTGTTCTTCTGTAAGCTCTTTATTTGTTCTGAGCAGCCACCTTCTGAGGAATTCTTCGGGAAGGTCAAAGCCTGTTTTATCTATCACCATGTTTCGTGCATCGAGGTTCAGCCTATACTCACTTTCCCGGGCTAGGTTGTTTCTGATCTCTTCATCGAGTAACTTCATGAATTCTTCTTCTGAAGTGACCTTCCCTTCCCCGTAAACCCTGTCAAAAAGTTCCTGGTTTACATCAGCCATTTTAAACCTGTTGATTTCATTGATTGTGAACCTGTATTTACCGTCCACACCATCCAGCTTATCATGTTCGGTCTGCAGGAGGCCTGCTATTTCATGTTCATTCGGGAAAGACTTACGGATGTCGAACTCTACATAATCGCCCGGTTTGCTGCCTATTAATTCTTTTTTTACCTCTTCATCCTTAATGACCTTTACCGACATTGTTGAATCCTGCTTCAGTGTTTCATCAAGGGCTACACCCTCCTCGGATAACTTAACTATATCACCCTTCAGGAGGTCGTCTTCGCTTACTTCACCGGCCTGTTCATACTGGCCATACCTTCTCCGGTAATTATCAAGGAAGTCATTGCGCAGTTTCCCGTCTATTTTTATTTCGTAATAGGGCACTTTATTCCTGCCTGAAAGCTTTACTTCAAATTCAGGGGCAAGTCCTATTTCAAATGAAAAAACAAAATCATCCTGTGTTTCCAGGCCTATATTTTCATTATCATCTGTTTTCGGCAGTGGATCTCCGAGTATTTCCAGCTTCTCCTCCGTAATATAATCATGCAAACGGTCAGAGACTACTTTATTTATTTCTTCAAGTTTCACATTGCTGCCGTACATTTTCCTTATGAGGCCGAAAGGGACCTTCCCCGGTCTGAAGCCTTTTATATTGGCTTTTTTCTTATAATCTTTAAGCACATCATTAACCTTTTCTTCATAATCACTTTTTTCTACCTGCACGGTAATCAAAGCATTCAGGTCATCAATACTTTCCCTTGTAATATTCATATCAGTATTTGTTTTTAACAGATAAAAACCGCCCAACAACCGGTACTACCATTTGTTTAAGCGGTTATTCACTCTCAGTGCGGATGAAGGGACTCGAACCCCCACGCCCGAAGGCACTAGATCCTAAGTCTAGCGCGGCTACCAATTACGCCACATCCGCGTGAAATTCAGCGCAAAAGTAGTAATAATAAAATAATCTGGCAATATATTGCTTAAACTGAAGGCATGAGACTATCGTCTCAGTTCGAAGTTTTTGCCCAGGTAAAGGTTTCTTACCTGTTCATCTTCGGCCAGTTGTTCGGAGGTACCTGATTTCAGTATTTTACCCTCGAACAGGAGATAGGCCCTGTTGGTGATCGAAAGAGTCTCATGAACATTATGATCGGTAATGAGGATGCCTATATTCCTGTCTTTCAGATGGGATACAATTCCCTGTATATCTTCCACCGCTATGGGGTCAACACCTGCAAATGGTTCGTCGAGCAGTATGAATTTGGGTTTCAGTGCCAGTGCTCTTGCTATCTCGGTTCTTCTCCTCTCTCCTCCGGAAAGCTGTATCCCCAGGCTTTTTCGTATTTTCTGCAGTCCAAACTCGCCGAGGAGTGACTCTCTTCTTTCTGCCTGTTCCTCTTTCGGGAAGCCTGACATTTCAAGGACAGCATTCAGGTTGTCTTCAACAGTCAGCTTCCTGAAAACTGAAGCTTCCTGCGCCAGATAACCGATACCCAGCCTTGCCCGTTTATATACCGGCATACCCGTGATGTCCTTCCCGTCAAGGAATATTTTGCCCTCATCAACCTTTATCAGCCCTACGATCATGTAAAACGATGTCGTTTTTCCTGCTCCGTTGGGCCCGAGAAGGCCAACAATCTCACCCTGCTGTACTTCAATGGAGACTTTATCTACAACTGCCCTGTTTCGGTATCTCTTAAGCAGATTTTCAGTATGCAATTTCATGTCAGGCGATTTAAGGTTTGCTTTCGGAATTATTCTGATCTTCGTTCCAGTCAGCTTCCAGTCTTTCCCTGTCCTTCCTTATAACCCTTCTCGATATAACTATACCCAGCTCATAGAGGAAGATCAATGGGAAACAAACCATTACCTGGCTGAAAATATCCGGTGGTGTAATGATCGCCGACAGGGCGAGTATCACAATTATTGAGTGCTTCCTGTATTTTTTCAGGAAATGGGGATCAACAAGGCCTATCTTGGTAAGAAAGAAGGACAGTATAGGCAACTGGAAAATAATACCGCTTGCCAGGGTTATGGATGCCACTGTGCCGATATATGATCTCAGGTTTATCTGGTTTGTAACCTCGGCACTCACATTATAAGAGCCCAGGAAATGAACCGAAAGGGGGACTATTAAATAATAACCAAAGAGCACACCGCTGACAAAAAGCAGGGAAGAAAAAAACACGGCACCCCGGGTATATTTTTTTTCGCTGGAATAGAGGGCTGGCCTGAAAAACCTCCAGAACTCCCAGAAAATATAAGGGAAAGCAAGTATTATGCCGGCTATCAGTGATACGGCTATATGGGTGGTAAACTGCCCGGCCATCCTTATGTTGATTATCTCAAAAGGGTGGGTGTTGATGCACAGGGCGTTTATGTTAACAAGCTGACCAAGCCTGCACAATAACCTGTTCGTGAGGAAATCAGGGTTCTTCGGGGCTATAATGATAGTATCAAAAATAATGTCATTATATATAAAGGCAACTATTGCAACAATAAATATTGCAGCTACTGACCTTACAATATGCCACCTCAGTTCTTCAAGGTGTTCAAGAAATGACATCTCATTCCCGTCTTTCGCCTTCTTACTTCTTTTCTTCATGTGCAAACAAAACCTAAGACCCGTAAATTTCAGGCTGTAAAGATGATAAAACAAATTAATCAAAGCAAGTGTAAAATATTTATTATTACGAGCCTTAAATGACGGACTGCTTTCTCTTTTTGTGTTAAATATTGTTATTTATAAAAAAAAATGATGAAAAACAAAGTGATTATCGTAAATTGTAATGATTGAGATAATAGGTGATGATAATAATCATCTAAGCTTTTTGGCAGCTTATCAAAAATGATTTAAAAAAATTGATAACTTTATAATACTTGATATAAAATTTTGTTATTGGGAAAGAAAGAAGTGTAAAGACGGATGGAAGACAAGAGAATAATTCATGATTATCTGAAAAAATATTTTGGTTTTAATACATTTAAGGGTAACCAGGAAGAAATAATACAGAACGTGCTGTCAGGAAGGGACAGCTTTGTCCTCATGCCAACAGGCGGGGGCAAATCATTATGCTACCAGTTACCGGCAGTTATAAAAGAGGGAACCGCAATAGTAATTTCGCCGCTTATAGCATTGATGAAGAACCAGGTTGATGCCATGAGGAATTTTTCAACCAGTGATAACATGGCTCATTTTTTGAATTCTTCATTAACAAAATCGGCAATAAACAAGGTTAAGCAGGACGTGCTGAAAGGCCAGACAAAATTGTTATATGTGGCGCCGGAATCACTGACAAAGGGGGATAATATTGATTTTCTAAGCCAGGTAGAAATATCTTTTTATGCAATAGATGAGGCTCACTGTATTTCAGAATGGGGTCATGACTTCAGGCCTGAATACCGCAAAATAAGGCCCATAATAGATACCATAGGGCGCTCACCGATTATTGCCCTTACTGCAACAGCCACGCCCAAAGTACAGCATGACATACAGAAAAACCTTGGAATACTCGATGCCAGCGTATTTAAATCATCCTTCAACAGGCCCAACCTGTATTATGAAGTCAGACCCAAGGTTAATACCGCAAAGGAAATACTCAAATTCATAAACAACAACCAGGGTAAGTCAGGGATAATATATTGCCTCAGCAGGAAAAAGGTGGAGGAAATTGCTGAAGTACTGAAGGTAAATGGGATTAAAGCTCTTCCCTACCACGCAGGAATGGATTCGGCCACCAGGACGGCCAACCAGGATAAGTTCCTTATGGAAGAGATTGATGTTATCGTGGCAACTATCGCTTTTGGTATGGGCATAGATAAGCCTGATGTCCGTTTTGTTATTCATTATGACATACCCAAGAGCCTTGAGGGCTATTACCAGGAAACCGGTCGGGCTGGCAGGGATGGAAGTGAAGGAAGGTGTATAGCATATTATTCCTATGATGACCTTCAGAAACTGGAAAAATTCATGCAGGGCAAACCAATTAATGAACAGGAGATTGGCAAACAACTGCTGCTGGAAACTGCATCTTACGCCGAATCATCAATATGCAGGAGAAAATTGCTGCTTCATTATTTTGGAGAGGAATACGAACCTGACAACTGTGAATCATGCGATAACTGCCTGCATCCCAAAAAAGAGTTTGAGGGTAAGCATTATGTGGTTAAAGTCCTGAAAACCGTGGAGACAGTAAAGGAGAAATTCAAGGCCGATCATATTTCCAAAGTGCTGACAGGAGTGAGTAATTCCTCCATAAAGTCATATAAGCACCACAAACTTGAAATTTTCGGCAATGGTGATGAAAAGGATGAGAAATTCTGGAATATGGTAATTCGCAGGTGCCTGATAGCTAAATTTCTTGTAAAGGAGATTGAGAATTATGGCATACTGAAACTTACCGACAAGGGCAGGGAGTTTATGGGAAGACCTGAATCATTCATGCTGGCCGAGGATCATGATTACGGTGAAGTTATTGAAGAAGATATCGCCTACAGGGGAGGTGCCGGAGCAGTAGATGATGAATTGTTCAGTATATTAAAAGACCTCAGGAAAAAAATATCAAAACAGAAAAACGTACCTCCTTTCGTTATATTCCAGGATCCCTCACTTGAGGATATGGCCATACAATATCCCGTTACAATAGAAGAACTTCAGAATATATCAGGTGTGGGAGTGGGTAAGGCACAGAGATATGGGAAGGAATTTGTTGAAGTTATAGAAAGGTATGTGGATGAGAAAGAGATTGTCCGGCCACAGGACCTTATTGTTAAATCGGTAGTAAATAAATCAGGGCTGAAAGTATATATTATTAAAAGCATAGACAATAAACGTTTGCTCGATGATATTGCTGATGCCAAAGGCCTGGAGATGGATGATCTTATCAGTGAGATCGAATCAATAGTAAATTCCGGAACCCGCCTGAACCTTTCATATTATATCGACCAGGTAATAGATGATGACCGCCAGGCTGATATTACAGCTTATTTCAAGGAAGAAGCAGAATCAGATTCACTTGAAGCAGCCCTTGAGGAACTGGGTGACGAATACGAAGAGGAAGAAATACGACTGATGCGTATCAAGTTCCTTTCCGAATTCGGCAACTAAACAGGAAAGCGTCAATCCAAATATTTTCCACTTAGTTTTCTTTTATCTGCCACATTGATTATTTTCACACGTCTTTACAGTAAATCCTCAATTAACAATGATCCTTGAAACAAATAATTTAAGTAAAAGTTACGGTCCTGTCAGGGCAGCGGAAGATATTTCCCTTTCGGTTGACAGTGGTACCGCTTTTGGCCTGCTGGGGCCAAACGGAAGCGGAAAGACAACCACGCTGGGGATAGTGATGTCTGTACTTAAAGCCGACAAGGGCTCCTACAGGTGGTTCGGGCAGGAAGCTGAGCCTGCCACTTACAGGAGAATAGGCTCACTCATAGAAATCCCGAATTTTTTCAGCTACCTCTCACTTAAAAGGAACCTTGAAATAATAGCCCGAATACGGAGAACCGGTACTTCGGATATCGGCAGGGTACTTGATCTGACGGACCTGCGTAAACGATCATCATCAAGATTTGACACCCTGTCCCTGGGAATGAAGCAGCGGCTGGCACTGGCGGCAGCCCTGCTGGGAAACCCTGAAGTGCTGGTACTCGATGAACCGGCCAACGGACTCGATCCCGAAGGTATTGCGGAAGTGCGTAAAATAATTATTGAGCAGAAAAACCGGGGTAAAACAATTATTATGGCCAGTCATATACTGGATGAGGTTGAAAAGGTATGTGATCATGTTGCTATACTTAAAAAGGGAAAGACCCTTGCAGCAGGTAAGGTAAATGAATTACTCGTTACAGATAATATAATAGTAATAGATTCCGATAACAATGACAGCCTTAAAGAAGGCCTCGTAAAACAGGCACTGGTCAAAAGTGCCGAACTGAAGGATAATGTTCTTGAAATAGTCCCTGCCAGCGGTGTCAGCTCAGGCCATATTAACCGGTATGCCGCCGGCAAAGGGATTATAATAAACCAGTTATACATAAGAAAAAGCAGCCTGGAGGAACAATTCCTTAAGCTGGTAAAATAAAAAGCCGAGACAGATGAAGCGACTGATTAAATTGGAATGGGCCAAGATCTCAACATACGGATTTTTCAGGCTTGTGCTTATACTGACAGCAAGCCTTTTTTTATTAACGGTATTTGTTTTTTCGCGTATTGATATCTCCATCCCTGGTTTCACATGGAGAAATCTTTTCAGGTTCCCTGATGTATGGCCCTCATTCGCATGGGTGGCAAGCTGGTTTAACCTGCTGCTTGCCATACTTGTAATAACCATTGCAGGTAATGAGTTTTCCGGTAAAACACTCAGGCAACAGGTAATGACAGGCCTCAGCAGGGAGGAGTGGCTGGCAGGGAAGGGAATTCTGATCTTCGGTCTTGCCCTTTTCGGTGTCCTGATGGTTTTCCTTACAGGGCTTGTCTTTGGTTTCATTTTTACAAACGATCTCAACCCGGGCATCATATTTCAAAAAATGGATTTACTCTTAGTCTACCTTCTGCAGGCAATTGCTTATATGGTGCTGGGCCTGCTTTTCGTCTCGGTGTTGAGATCAAATGCCCTGTCAATAATACTCTATCTTCTTTATTTTATGATGATAGAGCCTGTTATACGAGGTTTGTGTCCTGTGGAAATACGGCCATGGTTCCCTGTCAAAATAATAAGCCATCTTACTCCCTTCCCCGAATTTCTGCAGATAACTTCAGGTGATGCCCTGGAGAATAATGCTATGACCTTTGAAAGTATTGGCATTATGCCCAGGCAGCTGGACGGACCCACAACACTGATAATGGCACTGGTTTATATTTCTGTTTTCGGGACTCTTACCTACCTTGTGGTGAAGAAAAGAGACCTTTAAGAAAACCGGCTGTACCGGTAAGTACAACATAAAAAGGATAGAGCAGCTGGACAGGAAGAAATAAGAGCAGCAGTTTTTTCTTTCCTCTTTTTGCGGCTGTTGATGAAAGAAGCATAAAATCGGGAATTGATTTCATTATCAAAAGGGAAAAAAAGATTATCCATAAACCGGGTAAGAAAAATGACGCAATAAAACATGCAGCTATAAACATATTGCTGGCAAAAACAAGAGCGGCTATTGCAAGTAACAGGTAATCAGAATAAAAAGGGCTCTTCGACGTCCACCTCAGCCTCTGCTTTAAGAACGATTTTAATGAGTCCGGCCCGTGGGTATGAACAATGGCCCCGGGTGAATCAATCCATGTTATAATCTTGCCCTGCTGCCTGAAACTTTCCATAAGAAAAATATCATCACCGGAGGAGATATTCATTTTTACCATAGCTTCATATTCAGCAGCTCCGGGCTTTCTGAAGCACAGGTTGGCTCCATTGCACAGAAGAGGTTTACCCTGCCTGGCAAAAATTTCTGTAACAGCCTGCATGGCAAGAAATTCAAGTTGAATTATCCGGTTCAAAAGACCGCCACTGTCTATTATGTCGACAGGCCCTATTATCATATCGGCATTGCCTGTTGAAGCCCTTCCGTAAATTTCCTTCAGCCAGTTCTTGCCGGCGCGACAGTCTCCATCGGTAGTGACAATGTAATCGCCCCTGGCATGTTCAATTCCCAGGGCAATAGCTCTTTTTTTGCCGGTACCGCCGGTACTCAGTATGATCGATTGATGCAGAAGGTCTGATGAGGATCTTAATATTTCGGCAGTTGCATCACTGGAGGCATCATCAACGAAGATCACTTCGAAAAGCCCGGGCTCAAGGTTTTGGGCAGCGAGGTCGTTTACCAGTTTTTTAATATTGGCTGCTTCATTCCTGAGCGGGATAACCAGGGACAGAATTTTCAGCCCTTTTCTGTTATTCCTTGCGCTCTTTTCAGGTCTCTTATTCCTTTGCAGCCGCCAGCTCCGGAGAAAGAGGAAGATGAGCATATAAGGTACCAGGGCGGTCAACAGCCAGTACATAGATATGTTATTTAAGCCATTCGTACATCCTGTAATGGGCACTGGTCATTCCCATGGCCTCATATGTTTTCCGGGCATTAATATTTTCACGTTCCACGTACAGGCGCAGGCCGGCCACACCGTTTTGCAGGGCTGTTTCCTTCACATGCATGTACATTTCCTTGAAGAAGCCTTTACGCCTGTGGGCAGGCTGGATATAAACCGACTGTATCCACCAGACGAAGCTGTTCCGCCAGTCGCTCCACTCATAGGTAATGAGCAGTGAACCAATGACTTCATCGTCATATTCGGCAACGTAGTACCTGCCCTTATGCGGATCGGCAAAGACGGCATGCACTCCCTGGTAAATGGTATCATGGCCGAGTTTCATATTTTCAGTTTCCAATGCCATTTCCTTTTGAAAACCGATAATTTTTTCAGCATCGATTATTCTGGCTTCCCTGACAAAAAGTTTTCCCATTTTTTAATTTTTTATTTTTCACTGTATTCATCCCAGCTGTATATACCCAGGTCTTGAGTCCTGATCCTGCAAAAAGCGAGGATAAAAGCGCTTGCCAGCCTTGAATTGGTAAGTAGGGGAATATTGAAATCAACAGCATTTCTCCTGATGCTGTAATCATTATTCAGCTCATCCTTTGAAAGGTCCTTGGGTATATTTACCACCAGGTCAACTTCCCTTGAGCGTATAAGTTCAATGGTATTGGGTGATTTATCCTCATCGGGCCAGTAGGCCGTTTCGGCTTCTATCCCTGCATTTTCAAGGAATTGCTTTGTTCCTCTTGTAGCATACAGCTTATATCCTTTTTCTTTCAATGCCCTGGCACTGTTCAGCAGTTCCACCTTTGACCGGGCAGGTCCGGTTGACAGGAGGATGGCTTTTTCAGGGATGGTATAACCCACCGATAGCATAGATTTCAGTATGGCTTCATAAAAACCGTCGCCTATACATCCCACCTCACCTGTTGATGACATGTCGACTCCCAGTACCGGATCGGCTTTGGCCAGCCTGGAGAATGAAAACTGGGGTGCTTTAACACCAACATAATCAAGGTCAAAAACCGATTTATGTGGTTTGCTCACTTCGGCGCCCAGCATTACCCTGGTTGCCAGCTCAATAAGGTTGGTTTTCAGCACCTTGGAAACAAAGGGCATACTGCGGCTGGCCCTGAGATTGCACTCAATCACCTTTATATCATTATCCCTGGCCAGAAACTGGATGTTAAAAGGACCGCTGATCTTCAGTTCACCGGCTATTTGCCTGCTGATACGCTTTATTCGCCTGACCGTTTCAAAATATATTTTCTGGGGAGGGAAGACTATGGTGGCATCACCCGAATGTACCCCGGCAAATTCCACATGCTCACTTATGGCATAGGCGATAATCTCTCCCTCCCGGGCAACGGCATCTATTTCTATCTCTTTTGCATTTTCAAGAAATTCTGAAACCACAACGGGATATTGTTTGGATACGCTTAGTGCAAGGTCAAGGAAATGGCTCAGTTCATCACTGTTCGAAACCACATTCATTGCCGCCCCTGAAAGAACATATGAGGGTCTTACCAGTAAAGGGAAGCCAAGCCTCTCAGCAAATTCATTGATGCCTTTTACGCTTGTCAGTTCCTTCCATTCAGGCTGGTCTACCTTCAGTATGTCAAGCATGCTTGAGAACTTATGCCTGTTTTCGGCACGGTCGATTGATTCGGGGGGAGTTCCGAGTATATTTACCCCCTGTCCGTGCAGCCTCAGGGCAAGGTTATTTGGTATCTGACCTCCCACCGATACAATTACACCCCTTGGTGTTTCAAGATCAATTATGTCCAATACCCTTTCAAAGGACAATTCATCAAAATATAACCTGTCGCACGTATCATAATCGGTGCTTACCGTTTCGGGGTTATAGTTAATCATTACCGAGCGGAATCCCTCGCTTCTTATTGTATCGATAGCATTAACCGAACACCAGTCAAATTCAACACTTGATCCTATCCTGTAAGCTCCTGATCCCAGGACAATAACCGATCTTTTGTCATTTTCATACCAGATATCATGTTCGGCACCGCTGTATGTCAGGTAGAGGTAATTGGTGACTGCAGGGTATTCGGCTGCAAGGGTATCTATCTGCTTTACCCATGGTATTATTCCTTTTGATTTACGGTATAACCTTACCTGGTGCATTTCTTTCTCTATACGTGAAGGAGGGGGATCACAGGTATACCTGGCTATCTGGAAATCAGAAAAACCAAAGATCTTAGCCTGCAATAGCAGCTCATCCGGAACCTGCCGGATTTCGCTGTATTCCATCAGGTCGTTGCGTGTATCAATGATATTTTTCAGCTTATACAGGAACCACTTATCTATTCTGGTCAGGTCGTATATTTTTTCTATCGGGAATCCCTGTTCCAGTGCTTCTGCAATAACGAATATCCTCATATCCGTGGGCTCGGATAATTCCTTTTCAAGATTACTGAAGCTCAGGTTCCTGTTCCCGACAAAGCCGTGCATGCCCTGTCCTATCATCCTGAGTCCCTTTTGTATTACCTCCTCGAATGTTCTTCCTATGGCCATTACTTCACCCACGCTTTTCATGCTGCTGCCTATATGGTGGGACACCCCCTGGAATTTATTAAGATCCCAGCGTGGTATTTTGCAGACAATATAGTCAAGGGCCGGCTCAAAGCAGGCAGTAGTGGTTTTTGTGACGGAGTTTTTCAACTGGTGGAGGCCATAGCCAAGCGCCAGTTTTGCAGCCACAAAAGCCAGGGGATAGCCTGTTGCCTTTGAGGCCAGGGCGCTCGATCTTGACAGGCGGGCATTAACCTCGATAACACGGTAATCTTCTGAGGCAGGGTCGAGGGCATACTGAACATTACATTCACCTACGATGCCAATATGCTTGATAATCTTTATTGAAAGCTCTCTAAGCTTGTGGTATTCCCTGTTGGTCAGGGTCTGGGAGGGTGCCACCACTATGCTTTCACCAGTATGTATACCCAGCGGATCGAAATTTTCCATGTTACACACGGTGATACAATTGTCAAAGCGGTCTCTTACAACCTCATATTCAACTTCCTTCCATCCTTTGAGCGATTCTTCAACCAGTATCTGGCCGGTGTAGGGAAATGCCCTGCCCGCAAGCTGTACCAGTTCATTCCTGCATGTACAGAAGCCTGATCCCTGTCCGCCAAGAGTATAAGCGGCCCTGATAATGATGGGATATCCCAGTTTGCCTGCTGCGGCCAGGGCTTCATCAACAGACTTAACGGCTATGCTCTCAGGAGTCCTGACATTGATCTGTTTAAGTTTGTTAACAAATAACTCCCTGTCTTCGGTATCAATTATGGCCTGCACGGGTGTTCCGAGTACACTGACCTGATATTTCTCAAGTGTTTTTTCCCTGTACATCCTTGTCCCGCAGTTAAGCGCTGTTTGTCCCCCGAATGACAGCAACATGCCATCAGGTTTCTCCCTGGCTATAACCTGTTCCACGAACCACGGCGTAACAGGAAGGAAATATATTTTATCGGCAAGCTTTTCAGATGTTTGCACCGTGGCAATATTCGGATTGATAAGCACTGTTTCAATCCCTTCTTCACGAAGAGCCTTAAGGGCCTGTGAGCCGCTGTAATCAAATTCACCGGCTTCTCCTATCTTAAGAGCCCCCGAACCGAGTATGATTACTTTTTTTATCTCTTTCTGCTTCACGGTGCTTTTATGTGTCTTTTCTTTCAGCCTTCCTTCCGCCACTTTCTTATATTGTCTATAAAGATATCAAATAAAAAATCAGTATCAGTTGGTCCGCCTGATGCTTCAGGGTGGAACTGGGTGGAGAAAAAAGGTTTTTCCCTGTGCCTCATTCCCTCATTAGTTCCATCGTTTATATTAATAAAAAGAGGTTCCCAGTCTTTTCCAAGGCTAATATTATCAACAGCGAAGCCATGATTCTGTGAGGTGATATATGCCTTGTCGGTTCCTGCCTGCAACACCGGCTGGTTATGGCTCCTGTGACCGTACTTCAGCTTATATGTGTCGGCACCCTGGGCCAGACCCATGAGCTGGTTACCAAGACAGATCCCGAATACCGGAATATCCTTTTCCAGGGACCGGGCAATATTTGCTATGGTCTCACCACACATTTTTGGGTCGCCCGGGCCATTCGATATAAACAGGCCATCGTATTCGAGCGTATGGAAATCGTAGTCCCAGGGCACCCTTATAACCGTAGTGTCACGCTTTAGCAGGTTTCGGATAATATTGTATTTAACACCGCAATCGACAAGAACTATCCTGTATTTTCCCTTACCGTAGCTAAGGGGTTTCCTAATGCTTACTTCCCTGACAAGATTATCCATGTTCGGGTCATAAAAAGAGGTTTCTGCTCCTGAAGGTTCAATCTTGCCGAGCATAGAGCCCTTTTCCCTGAGTCTCTTGGTGAGTGCCCTGGTGTCAATCCCATAGATCCCGGGGATATTATTTGTTTCAAGCCATTGATGGAGGCTTTCAGCCGCACTCCAGTGGCTGTATTCAAAGGAATAGTCAGAAACTATAAGTCCTTTAATATGTATTGATGATGATTCATGAAAAATATGAAGTTCATCATCAGGGTCTTTTCGGGGAGCACCGTAGTTACCTACCAGCGGGTATGTAAGGCAAAGTATCTGCCCCCTGTAAGAAGGGTCGGTCAGGCTCTCCGGATATCCGGTCATGGCAGTATTAAAAACTACCTCTCCGGCCGAAGTTATTAGTTTACCGAATGATTTGCCCCTGTAAACGGTACCGTCTTCGAGGCTAAGTTTTACCGGTATGGATTTCTTCATTTATTTTCCAGTTTTAACAGGGCTGTTTCCATATTCTCAACAGCTTCTTTTACTGTATCAAGTCTGCAGGCTACGTTCATCCTCATAAAGCCTTCACCCCCGGGACCGAATACTGATCCTTCACTCATTCCTACAGCAGCTTCATCAACAAAGAATTTATTCAGTTCATCAGGTTTCATACCCATAGCCCTGCAATCGAGCCAGATCATATAGGTGGCTTCGGGAGGCACGGGCCTGATCAATTTATTATTCCTGAATTTCTCAAGGACGTATTCAATATTACGGTTTACATATGACAGCATTTCATCAAGCCACTCATCGCCATGGGAATAAGCCGCAATTGATGCCTCATTGCCGAATATATTACCTCCCGTGATACGGAGGCTTTGCATGCATGTATCGAATTTCTTTTTCAGGTCAGGATTGCTTATAATGACTGAGGAAGTTGAAAGTCCGGCAATATTAAAGGTCTTGCTGGGAGCCATGCATGTAATGGTTGAGGCGGCTGCCCTCTCCGAAAGATCTGCAAGAGGAATATGTCTGTATGCCGGCAGTACCAGGTCCGAGTGTATTTCATCGCTCAGTATCAGGATATCATGCCTGAGGCATATGTCGGCCAGCTGTTCAAGTTCAGCGGCGGTCCAGGCCCTGCCCACGGGATTATGAGGGTTACAGAGAATCAGCATCTTTACTCCTCCTGCAGCTTTATGTTCAAGATCATCAAAATCTATTTTCCAGGTCCCTTTTTCTTCAATGAGCCTGTTGTATACGGGCACGCGCTTATGATCGGTAATAGCATTGAAGAAGGGGAAATAGACAGGTGGTTGTATAATGATTTTATCGCCCTGACCGGTAAAGGCGAGTGTGCATATGTTCAAGGCAGGCACTATGCCTGGGCTGAAGGATATCCAGTCATTTTCTATGTCCCATGAATGTCTTCTCCTTATCCAGTCGCTGAGTGATGTGAAGTATTCCCTACGTCTTATGGTATATCCCAGGATTTCGTGATCGAGTCTTTTTCGCAGCGCTTCGACTATAAACGGAGGGCAAAGGAAGTCCATATCAGCAAGCCACATCGGGATCACATTATCGGTGCCAAAAACTTCTTTTCTGGAGTCGTATTTTACGGAGCTTGTACCCTGCCGGCTAACAGGTAAATCAAAATTATATGCCATATCCCAGGTTGAATTCCGGGGCTCAAAGGTAAGCATAATTATTGCGAATCCAACGCCAGTAATGCAAAACTGGCCAGCCAGTGTCCTCCCTCATAATGACCGTCGGTTATATTTGGCAGTGAGTACCTTATATGTTCATCGGCTATTTTTGCCAGGTGGCCGTAACCGGGTAGTGAAGAAGCTATTCCATATAAGCACCAGGCACGGCTGAAATTCAGGCCGTCGAGATGTGCAAGCTGCCCGTCGGCCCTGTCGCCTACAATGCCGGGCTCCAGTGTATAGGACGGGTCAGCTAATTCAGGAAGAAAGTTTTTGAGCCACTCTCCATATTCTTTTTGATCGAGGATCTTTCTCATGATATCAGCCTCCTCAAGGCAGGGTGAAAGAAAATCATTACCTCCGGGTTCCCATGACATGGGACATTGTGTATCGTAAAGATAAAAATCCCCCGCTCTTTTCTTAATGCTGAGCATAAGGCTGTCATTCCCGGTGGCGATGGCATAATCCCAGGCAAAGCTCAATCCGAAAGCAGTGTTGTTATGTGTGCCAACTCGTATAGGATAGCTTAGCTTTGGAAGGAAGTCTATGTACATGTCTGATATGAGTTCAGCAAGGGGATATAGCTTAGCGTACAGATCCCTGGCAAAATCTGTATCCCAGGTGTATAATTCCTGGGCCAGTTTTAAAAGCCAGGCCCAGCCATAGGTCCTTTCAAAAGTTTTGTTTTGTTCCTTCCTGAAATATTCCACTTCCCCGGCAATATTTTCTGCTGTCAGTCTGTCTGAAAGAAACTTTTTCATCTCTTCCGGCTTATCGAGGCCGGGAAAGTTTTTGAGAAGCATAACCAGTGACCAGTGACCATGAACTGATGAGTGCCAGTCGAAGCAACCATAAAATGATGGATGCAGATTGCGGGGAGGAAGCAGGTCTTCATCGCTGCTGAGTGTTTGATTCAGCTTGTTCGGATATTCCTTTTCAATGCATGCTATCGGTAATTCGGCAAGCCTGTTAGCCTCATCCAGGTCAAGTAAAGGACGTTCTGCAGGCTCCGGGGTACTGCTGTCAACCTGATTGTCCTGCCTCTTGTCCTGGCAGGCGAATAAAAGTGATGCTGCAAATAATAGAATAATATATCTCATAATGGTACAATTTTATAATTTTTTTATTACCAAATCTACAATAAACTGAAAATTAATACTTATGATTTTTCTTAATATTGGCCGCTTTATAAATATATTTTATAATTTTACGCCTATTAATAAGGTACTAAATGAGATAAGTTTTTTGAAAATGAATAATCAGATTAATTAATAAACAATTAATTACCCATGAAGAAAATCTTTTTACTTGTAATTACCCTGGTTCTGGCATTTTCGACTTTATTCACTTCCTGTAAGAACAGGAGAGGGGATAGGGAACAGAAAAAAATAAAAATTGAAGATGCCCGTGCCCTCACAGATGAAATTGAAAAGCACGTCTATCCTTTACCTACATCTGTGGAGGTTATTAAAATGCTGACCGAGCTCGAGGTTGGGTATATCATAGGAGTCTCCAACCCGGTGGATAATGCAACAAACTACATAACAAGCAAGAGTCAGGCCATTAACCTCGGTATTTATGGAGCAGACCTCAGCTATGCCACCCTCTATAATATGAACCAGGATGTAATAAACTATCTGGATGTAATTCGTGAGCTTACCAATAGCCTGAAAATGTCAAAGATATATTCAAGAGAATTGTATGACGACATTAAGAACAGTTTTGATAACAGGGACAGGCTCGTGGAAATACTGACGAATGCCTTTAACCGGACCTACGCCTACCTCGCCGATAACGATCAGGGTTCACTTGCCCTCCTCGTGGTTGCAGGAGCCTGGGTTGAAGGCATGTATATAACAACCCATATATCGGAGTCAGTTTATCACGTTGAAGGTATAGTGAAAGTATTACTTGAACAGAAAGAGTCGTTTGAACTTTATCTTGAACTCGCTGAACCTTTATCTGATGACCCGGTTGTTGGTGAGATGCTTGAAATTCTGGGCCCCATAAAAAAAGTATATGAAGAAGTTGAAGATGGCAGTCTGACTCTCAGTAATGTTGAGGACATTACTGCCGCTATTGAATTGGTAAGGGGGAAACTGGTATCATAAAAATTACCTGATATTTTTACCGTGAAAGCAGGTACCAGTCTATTTGCTTCACGGTTTTTTATTAAATAAAGTATATGAGAGAACCCGTATTATTTGCATTAATACACATATTCGCAATACTCTCACAGGTAACCCCCGGTGGTATTACAACCCGGGGAAGGAAAATTTTACGCGGATATCTCGCAAGATATCTTAACCAGGAGCTTGAAGAGGAATATTATAAAATTTTTGAAACAACCCATGAATTTTATTCAGAGGAGCTTTCAGGACTTGATGATAAGGAGTTAAAAGACGAAACATCACTTATCAATTTCCAGATAAAAAATATATGCAGGCAAATACGTAAGGGACTCTTTCTGGAAGAAAGAATGATTGTGTTTCTTCAGCTGCTTGAATTCGTTTATGAAGACCGCGAGGTAACATCCCAGGAAAGGAAGATAATAGAAATAGTAGCGCGAACCTTCAACATCAATGAAAAGGAATATAACAATTCCTGTTCCTTTATGATAGGGAATGCCATGGATAAGGTGAGCCCCGATTCAATAATATTAATTGAAGGACCGGGGGATGAGGAAAAATTTTCTGACACTTTCGGGAACAAGAAGAAATGGAATAAAATACCTATACAAGGCCTCCAGGGCAGTATTTTTGTTCTTCATATTGAAAGCATCCATATCCTTCTTTTTACCTACCATGGCAATCAGTCATTATACTTCAGGGGCAAGCCGGTAATAAAAGGAAGGCCTTACCTGCTGGATCCGGGTGTGAGCATAAAAGGCAAGGATATTGAACCAATTTATTATGCGGGAATATTGAGAGAGTTTCTCAGACTCTCATATGTCGATAAAATAATTTTCGAAGGTCATAACCTTGAGTATCGGTTTAAAAAGTCAGATCAGGGTTTGAAACCAATGAGTTTCAGGGCTGATTCGGGTAATCTGATAGGTATAATGGGTGGCAGCGGTGTTGGCAAATCAACAATGCTGAACATACTGAACGGGAAGATGAACCCTGACAGGGGCAACCTTTATCTGAACGGATATGATCTTTTTAATGAGAGTGATGAACTCAAGGGTTTGATTGGATATATCCCCCAGGATGACCTGTTGATCGAAGAACTTACAGTATTCCAGAATCTTTATTATAACGCCAGGCTATGTTTTGGAAATTATTCCAGGAAGAGGATCAGGACTATGGTGAAAAAGATACTGAAGGGCCTGGAACTTTATGAAATAAAGGATTTACAGGTTGGTGACCCCTTAAACAAGAAAATAAGCGGAGGTCAGCGAAAAAGATTGAATATCAGCCTTGAATTGATAAGAGAGCCGGCTATACTGTTTGTGGATGAGCCCACATCCGGACTGTCATCATCTGATTCACACAAGGTAATGGAGCTCCTGAAAGAGCAGGCTAACAAAGGGAAACTGATAATCTCAATCATACACCAGCCCTCCTCCGGCGTACTGAAACTTTTTGACAGGTTATGGATACTTGACAAGGGCGGGTATATGGTTTATGACGGCGACCCTGTCGATTCACTCGTATATTTTAAAACTGAAACTTCCCAGGCAAATGCGGCTGAATCAGAGTGCCCTAACTGTGGTAATGTCGACACTGATGATATCCTTGACCTTATAGAATCAAAGCAGGTTACCGAAGAGGGGTATAAGAGTGAAAAAAGGGTGGTGGAACCCAAAGAGTGGTATGAGAGGTATAAGAGGACGATGAAACCCAATTTTAAATCCAGGCCACAGAAGTTCAAACTACCGCAAACTAATTTTTCTGTTCCTTCCAAAATATCACAGCTCAAGACATTTTTTAAAAGGAATATACTTAGAAAGCTTTCAGACAGGCAGTACCTGACCATTAACCTGTTCGAAGCCCCGATGCTTGCCGTCATTCTTGCCTTTCTTTCGAAATATATTACAGACGGGGTTTACCTCATGTCCGAAAACAAGAACCTTCCAATCTTCCTCTTCATGGCAGTAGTGGTTGCCCTCTTCCTCGGTCTTACGGTGAGTGCCGAAGAAATATTCAAGGACCGGAAGATACTCGAAAGGCAGAAATTCCTGGATATCAGCCGTTCAAGTTACCTGGTATCAAAAATTTCTTTTCTCTTCATGCTCTCAGCCTTACAGTCATTCCTATTTATTTTTATATCGGATATTATACTTGAAATAAACGGGCTGCTTTTCAGGCAGTGGCTGGTTTTATTCTCCATTTCCTGTTTCGGGAATATAGTGGGACTTAATATCTCGGCAGGTATGAGATCGGTTGTAAGTATATACATTCTGATACCCCTTATTCTCGTACCACAACTCCTGCTTGGTGGTGCCATGATAAAGTTTGATGACCTGCATAAGAGCTTTACCAATAAGATATATGTTCCTATCATCGGCGACGTTATGGCTACAAGGTGGGCCTATGAGGCTATTTCCGTAGACCAGTTTAAAAATAACCGATACGAGAGACTGATATTTGATAATGAAATGAATTTAAGCCAGAACGACTGGTACGATTCCTTCCTGATTCCCGAATTAAAAAAGAAAGTTAAGGAATGCGAGTTTGCAAAGGGAAGAGCAGAATATGCCAGTCACTTTAACAATAACCTAAATAAACTTAACAGGTATATCGGCTTGCTTTCATCACTCTCGGGAATTGAGTCTGATTCACTTCTGTCTGAATTAAATGTCGGAAAGTTTGATTCAGCAACCGTTAAAAGGGCCAATGCAAGGCTTGACAGCCTCAGGTCATTTTTCAGGGCAAAAAGAATAGATGCCACCAGCCGGAGGGATTCAATACTAAATGAACTGGAAAAGAAAATAGGCCGTGAAAAAATACTTGAGCTGAAACGGAATAATTATAATAATTACCTGGCCGATATCGTGCTTAACGTATCAAGTATCGATAAGATATATGAGACTGAAGACCAGATGATACAAAAATCTGACCCGGTTTACATGGCACCTACCTCAAGGATTGGGAGGGCACATTTTTTTGCACCTTTTAAATATTTTGGAAATCTTAAAATAGATACCCTCTGGTTTAATATAATGGCCATATGGTTAATGTCTGCCGCATTTATGCTGAGTCTTTACTTTAATGTTCTCAAGAAGATCATCGATCTGCTTGAATCAATCAGTTTTTCCTGGCGCAAAAGAGAACCAAGGGTATAAATAATTTATCACCAGGTTGTTTTTATCGCTCTGAAAAGCTTATTTTGCCTTCGCTATGAGTGAAGTAAGGGCAAAAAAGCATCTTGGTCAGCATTTCCTGACCGACAGGAATATAGCCGGGAAAATATCCCTGGCGCTTGAAATGAAAGATTGTTCAAATGTCCTGGAAATAGGACCCGGGATGGGGATGCTAACTGATTTTCTCATTGAAAGGGGCTTTGAAAATTTTAAGGTCGTTGAAATAGATCGTGAGGCAGCAGATTATTTAAGAAGAAAATATAATAAACTTAAATTAATTGAAGCGGATTTTCTGAGCCTGGACCTCGATAGTCATTTTAAGGGGGATATGGGGATAATTGGTAATTTCCCCTATAATATATCAAGCCAGATTTTCTTCAGGGTGCTTCAATACAGGGATAAAGTCTGTGAACTAACCGGTATGCTTCAGAAAGAAGTTGCAGACAGGATAGTTTCAGGGCCCGGATCGAAAGTCTATGGTATACTGAGTGTACTTTTACAGGCATATTACAGGGTTGAATACCTGTTTGCAGTTCCGTCAGGTGTTTTCAATCCCCCTCCAAAAGTCAAATCAGCTGTAATAAGACTTACGCGAAAAGAGGGGGGAGCTGTCAACTATAATGAAAATTTGTTTTTCAGGGTGGTTAAGCTAACGTTTAACCAGAGAAGAAAAACCATAAAGAATTCGTTAAAACCACTGGTGGATGCTTCAGGTATTGATAATTTATTGCTCAGGAAAAGACCTGAGGAACTGGGAGTGGATGATTTTATCAGACTAACCGAACTTGTTGAAGCTTTAATGAACAAAAATACGAATAGCCATGTCCAGGACAATTGAAATCAGCAGGGAATTTATTGATGAACTGAGGGAAGCCATTAAGGAAAATGATGAAAAGAAAGCACTTGAGCTTATAACTGATTTCCATGCAGCTGACATAGCCGATCTGTATGACGATATCAGTATTGAAGAAGCTCGTTACCTTTATCTTCTTCTTGACGGGGAACGTGCATCCGATGTCCTGGCAGAGCTTGACGAGGATGACAGGGAAAGATTCCTTGAGGTCTTGCCGGGTGAAGTGATTGCACAGAAGTTTATTGACCATATGGACTCCGATGACGCTGCCGACGTAATCGGAGATCTTTCAGAGGAGAAGAAACAGGAAATACTCCTGCATCTTGATGACCTGGAACAGGCGGGTGATATCGTAGACCTTCTGGGCTATGATGAGGACAGTGCAGGGGGACTGATGGCCAAGGAGATGATAAAAGTCAACGAGAACTGGACAATACTAACCTGCCTTAAGGAAATGGCGAATCAGGCTGATGAGGTTGATGAGGTATATTATGTTTACGTTGTAGATGACAATAATAAACTCAGGGGCATAGTGTCACTCAAGAAGATGCTGCTCAGCAATAATGCCACAAAGGTTAAAACTATTATTGAGGATGATATTATCTCGGTTAACACATCAACACCGGGGGAGGAAGTTGCACAGATTATGGTAAAGTACGACCTTGTGGCAATTCCGGTAGTAGATTCACTCGGACGCCTTGTGGGACGTATTACCATTGATGACATCGTTGATTTTATCAGGGAAGAGGCCGAGAGAGATTACCAGATGGCATCGGGTCTGACAGATGAGGTTGAGGCCGGAGATAAAGTACTGTATATTACCAGGGTCAGATTGCCCTGGCTTTTTATAGGATTGCTGGGAGGTATACTGGGAGCGCTGGTCCTCGGCAGATTTGAGGGAAGCCTGAAAATGTACCCCGAGATGGCTTTCTTTATACCTCTTATTGCTGCTATGGGTGGTAATGTGGGGATACAATCATCAGCCATTATAGTACAGGGCCTGGCAAATAATACCCTTAAGGGGGAAAGTACCATCAAAAGGCTCTTGAAGGAATTCCTGGTTGCCCTGGTAAATGGCCTGATCCTGGCAGCAATAATTTTTGTCTATAATTTTTTTGTAAACGATTCCTTTGCCCTTACACTTACAGTGAGTGCTTCGTTGTTAGCTGTTATTCTTTTTGCAGCCCTTTTCGGAACCTTTATTCCGCTTATACTGGACAGTTTCAAGATTGACCCGGCACTGGCCACAGGACCCTTTATAACAACAATGAACGATATTATAGGTCTTTTTATGTATATGATTATTGGGAGGCTGCTTTACGGGGTATTTGTATGAAAAGGGCCCCGGTTCAGAAAGAGAAGCCTATGGCATCAACAGGATTCATACGGGATGCTGCATGGGCAGGTGCATAGCCTGCAACAATACCTATTACAGCCGAAATAATTATCCCGAGAAAAATATTTCCAAAGGTCAGATGCATATTCAACTCCCATAAATAATTTACTATGCCGGTGCCCATTAAAATAAATATCAGTCCGATAATACCACCTGTTATTGAAAGCAGCATCGACTCATACAGGAATTGCCATAGTATAAACATTCTTTTGGCTCCCAGTGCCATCTGTATTCCAATTATGCTTGTGCGTTCCCTGACCGATACAAACATGATATTGGCTATACCAAAGCCTCCGACAAGAATGGAGAAGCCACCAATTATCCATCCCCCCACATTTATACCTGCAAATACGCTCTCAAAACCCTGTGTAAGTAGGCTTGCGCGGTTAATTGAAAAATTATTCGTTTCATCGGGTTTGAGCCTGCGCGCTGCTCTGAGTATCATTGCGGCTTCATCGCCCAGTTCCTGAACAGCAACACCCTCGCGGGTTTTTAACATTATATTCGAATTGATAAACCTGTTACGCATATTTACTAACTTTTTTGCATAGTTTACAGGTATCACGGTCATCTCATCCATGCCACTGTCGCTTATCCCTCCCTGTCCTTCAGCCTTGAATACACCTATTACCCTTGTCTTATACCCTGATATAATCAGGTCTTTGCCAACAGGATCAAGGTCTTCGAAGATAGTTTCTGCTGTTACCGCACCAATTACAGCAACTCTTTTTCCTGTCAGAAGCTCATTAGGAGAAAAATATCGTCCCCTGGCTATCTCAAATGAACGTATTTCATCAAAACCTTCGGAAACACCCCATAAATAGGCATCATTTACAGCATTATCCCGGTACTTGAAATTGCGTGTGAAGATCACTGAAAAGGAAGCTGAGGCAGATTTAGTGGAATTCCTTAAAATAGCCTCGTAATCGTCAAGGCTTACTGCAGGCCAGGATATCAGATCCCACCAGGGCAGGTTAGGATCGAAGGACCATGGCATCTTTTGTACATATACCACATCATCGCCAAGAGTGGCTATACTGTCCCGGACAGAACTTTCCATCCAGTCGAGAACAGTGAATACAGAAATAATGGCAAATATCCCTATGGTAATCCCAAACAAAGACAGAAAAGTCCTTAGCTTATTTACGATAATTGAATTGATCGCAAAGAGGAATCCTTCCTTTATCAATCTGAAAAAAATCATGACTCAAATATACTTAATTTATGGATTGATTGAAACGAGCAGTTCCCAAATTACCTGAAAAGTACGGAATACATTGTACGACAATAAAAAAATATATATTTTTAAGCCTGTTAAATCATCCCGGGTATTAGGTCTAATTTATTGAATATGAGGGAAAAGAAGATAAAATCCGCTTTATTGTCTGTATATCACAAAGATGGACTTGCAGATATAGTCAAAAAGCTTGATGAGCTGGGAGTAAAAATTATTTCCACAGGTGGGACTCACAGCTTCATATCCGGACTCGGTATTGAAGCTGAAAAGGTTGAAGACCTTACATCATATCCTTCAATACTTGGTGGCAGGGTAAAGACCCTTCATCCGAAAATTTTCGGGGGTATACTGGCACGAAGGGATAATGAAACAGATATCGCGCATCTGGCCGAATATGATATACCTGAGATTGACCTGATAGTGGTCGACCTCTATCCCTTCAGTGAGACGGTGGCTTCGGGTGCCGGGGAAGAGGATATAATCGAGAAAATTGATATCGGGGGTATATCACTGATAAGAGCAGCAGCAAAAAACTACAGGGATACAGTTATTATATCACACAGGGGTCAGTACAAGCGCTTATATGAATTGCTTGATTCACAAGGGGGTATGATTAGCCTGGAAGAAAGAAGACGGTTTGCAGCAGAGGCCTTCAGTGTAAGTTCCGAATATGACACCCATATATTCAATTACTTTAACCGGAAAGAGGGTCTGGATTTGTTCAGGGAAAGCTTAAGCGAAGCGAAATTGCTGAGATATGGCGAGAATCCGCATCAGAGGGGTATATTCTATGGTAAGCCGGGGGAAATATTCGAACAATTACATGGCAAGGAAATATCCTACAATAATCTTCTTGATATTGATTCGGCAATTGCTCTTATTGAAGAGTTTGACGAAACAACATTTGCAATAATAAAGCATAATAATGCCTGCGGTCTGGCTTCACGATCAGGGCTGCTTAATGCATGGAAAGACGCGCTTGCAGGTGATCCTGTTTCAGCTTTTGGAGGAGTTTTGATTACGAACAGGGAAATTGATGCGGAGACAGCTGCAGAGATTGATAAACTTTTTTTTGAGGTAATAATAGCACCTTCATACAGTGAAGCTGCCCTTGAGGTGCTGAAGCATAAAAAGAACCGTATAATTCTTAAGCAGAAGGGCAGTAACGAACAGACTTACAGCTACAGGACGGTTTTAAATGGCATCTTACTACAGGATAGGGATTTGAAAACAGAGAAGGCGGAAGATATGAAAACAGTGACCAGGGTCAGCCCTGATAAGGTCCAGCTTACCGACCTTGAGTTTGCCAACAAGATAGTTAAGCACAGCAAATCCAATACCATAGTGCTTGCAGGCAACAAACAGCTTTATGCCAGTGGGGTGGGAATGACCTCCCGGGTTGATGCCCTGAGCTTTGCTGTTGAGAAAGCCAAAAATTTTGGCTTTGATCTCAGCACTGCCGTGATGGCTTCAGATGCATTCTTCCCCTTTGCCGACAGTGTTGAAATAGCACACAGGGAAGGGATTAAGGCAGTGATTCAGCCGGGAGGATCAATAAGGGATAATCAATCAATTGATTTTTGTAATGATAAGGGGATGTCAATGGTATTTACGGGAACCAGGCATTTCAAACACTAATACTTACCAATAATAAATATTCAGATGGGGATATTTTCTTTCTTGACACAGGAGATAGCTATTGATCTTGGAACAGCCAATACAATAATCATCCATAATGATAAAATCGTAGTAGATGAGCCTTCAATCGTTGCTGTGGATAAAAACACCGGTAAACTGATTGCTATCGGGGAAAAGGCAAGGCAGATGCATGGAAAAACCCATGAGAATATCAGGACGGTACGACCCTTGAGAGATGGTGTAATTGCAGACTTCAATGCTGCTGAACAGATGATCAGGGGCATGATAAAAATGATAAACAAAAAACCCGCCCTTTTCTCTCCTACACTGAAAATGGTTGTCTGCATTCCTTCAGGAAGCACGGAAGTGGAAATACGCGCGGTGCGCGACTCTTCCGAGCATGCAGGAGGAAGGGATGTCTACCTCATTTATGAACCCATGGCAGCGGCAATAGGCATTGGACTGGATGTAGAGGCGCCAGAGGGTTTTATGGTGGTTGACATTGGCGGTGGAACAACAGAGATAGCCGTAATAGCCCTGGGAGGTATAGTCTGCAACAAATCCATCAGAACGGCCGGTGACGGGTTTACAAATGATATCCAATCATATATGAGGCACCAGCACAATATTAAGATTGGTGAACGTACAGCAGAGGATATTAAGATAAATGTGGGTGCTGCCCTGCCTTCAATTGAAGACCCTCCTGCTGATCTTATTGTCAGGGGCCCGAACCTTATGACGGCAATGCCTGTGGAAATACCTGTCTCTTACCAGGAAATAGCACATTGCCTTGACAAGTCCATCTCAAAGGTGGAAACAGCAATTTTAAGTGTGCTGGAACAAACACCACCTGAACTGTATGCAGATATAGTAGCCAGGGGTATATTTCTGGCAGGCGGAGGAGCATTGCTCCGCGGGCTTTCAAAAAGATTAACAGATAAAATAAGTATACCGTTTCACATAGCTGAAGATCCGATTCATGCTGTGGCAAGAGGAACGGGAGTAGCTTTAAAGAATTCAGATAAATTTTCGTTCCTCATGAGATAATACCGGGGGTAGTAAATGAGAAGTCTTTTAAACTTCCTGAAAAAATTCGGTAACGTCCTGCTCTTTATCCTTCTGGAGCTGATAGCCTTCTATCTGCTGGCAGCAAGGCCTAATTATCATAATATTAAACTGACAAAAGCAATTAATGCCACAAAAGCTGCAATGAGAAAAAAAATTAACAATGCTGTTGATTATTTCTCATTAAGTGATATTAATAAGCAGCTCGTAAGGGAAAATGAAGAGTTGAAAAACACACTTCAGAGAATATATAAAAGTGAGGAGTTGACTACCTTCAATGTTACCGACAGCATTTACAGGCAGCAGTATGTTTATATATCTGCAGCAGTAGTAAACAACAGTGTAAATAAACAGAAAAATTATATTACTCTTGACCGGGGAAGGCTCAGCGGGGTGAAAGAAGATATGGCAGTGATATGTCCGGAAGGAATAGTTGGAATAATTGTTGAAGTTGGAAGGAATTATTCCATTGCCATGTCGGTCCTTAACCTTGAATTCAGGTTGTCTGCCAGGCTGAGCAAAAACGGGTATTTCGGCTCTCTGACCTGGGATGGGGGGAATGTGAACAGTTTAATACTAAAGGAGATACCCAATCATGTAAATGTTTCAGTTGGCGATACTGTTGAAACAACCGGGTATTCGGCTGTCTTTCCTGAAGGTATAATGATTGGAACCATCAGCGATTTTGACGAGAGGGGAGGTGATTTCCTGGATATTAAAATACAACCTTCAACGGATTTCAGGAAACTCAGCAATGCCTATATTATAGCTAACCTTAAAAAGGATGAGCAATTAAAAATTGAATCGGGAATACAGGGAACAAGATAAGTATCATGCTAAACACAATTCTGAAATATACAGGTCTTTTCATTCTCCTGCTTGCAATCCAGCTGCTGCTCTTAAACAATATACAGTTCAGCGGCTTTGTTAATCCCTATATCTATATTTTATTTATTCTGCTTCTTCCTTTTGAAACACCTTCATGGCTGCTATTGATACTTTCCTTTGCCACAGGGATGGTAATGGATATAAGCTCGGTTACCCATGGCATTCATACCTCTGCCACGGTTTTTGCCGGCTTCCTGAGGCCCTATGTACTCAACTTTGTAGCACCGCATGAGGGTTATGAACTGGGCGACCTGCCCGGTATCAAGGCCTATGGTTTCAGATGGTTCATTACCTATGTGATTATTATTGTTGCACTTCATCACTTCTTTCTTTTCTATATAGAAGTATTCAAATTCGAATACTTCTTCAGAACCTTGCTCAGGGTACTCCTCAGTACAGGATTTACCCTTATGTTTATTGTTATTGTACAGTCGGTAATTATCAGGAGGTAGCTTTGAACAGCTTGAAAGATATATATAGCAGCAGAAAGATCTTTTTCTATGCGATTGTAATTATTGCTGCTCTTATTCTTTTATCCAGGCTTTTTGCCCTCCAGGTGCTTAATAAATCATACCGTGTATCTGCCCAGAATAATGTTTTACGTTATGTAACCCAGTATCCGGCCAGGGGTCTTATCTATGACAGGAATGGTAAGTTACTGGTTTATAACCAGGCTGCCTATGACCTGATGGTTATCCCCGGTCAGACACGGGAAATCGATACCCTGGAATTATGTACTATCCTGGGTGTGGACCAGGAGTTTTTTGCCAGGAGGATGCGGGCAGCAGTTCAATATTCAGAATATGCACCCTCGGTTTTTCTCAAGATGGTTTCTTCGGAAACCTATGCCCGGCTGCAGGAAGTTCTGTATAAGTACCCGGGCTTTTACGTTCAGGTGCGTACACTCAGAAAATATACTTACCCTTCTGCTGCCCATGTGCTGGGTTATGTAGGCGAGGTGAATAATGAGGAAATTAAGTCTGATCCATATTACAGGGCGGGTGATTACATAGGTAAAAACGGCATAGAAAAATCCTATGAATTACAACTTAGGGGACAAAAGGGACTGAAGATTTTTCTGGTTGATGTCCATAACAGGGTGAAAGGTTCATACCAGGGTGGCAGGCATGATACCATCCCCGTCACCGGGAGCAATCTTGTTACAACACTAGATATTGACCTGCAGCGTTACGGGGAGAAGCTAATGGGCGATAAAAATGGAAGTATAGTGGCACTGGAACCGTCTACAGGGGAGGTACTGGCACTTATCTCCACACCTGATTATGATCCTTCACTGCTTGTAGGAAGAATCCGTTCAGAGAATTATACAAGACTGCAGAATGATACGCTGGAGCCTCTTTTTAACCGGGCCCTTATGGCTTCTTATCCTCCCGGTTCAACTTTTAAGCCCGTGAACGGCCTGATAGCACTGCAGGAAGGAATCATAACAAGGAATTACGAATATTTCTGTGACAATGGCTATTATGCCCCGGGGATACATGTCGCCTGTCACCATTTTGCTTCATTCAATATGCCTGAAGCAATAACAGCTTCTTGTAATGCTTATTTTTGCAATGCCTTCAGGCTCTTAATTGATAATCCCAAATACGGATCAACAGCAGAAGGACTTAACAGGTGGCGCTCCTACCTGTCTGAATTCGGTTTCGGATCAAAGCTGGGCATCGATTTTACCAATGAGCTTGCGGGATTTGTACCCAGGCCATCATTTTATGATAATATCTACGGTGAAAACCGCTGGAGGGCTCTCACCATAATATCTATGGGCATAGGACAGGGTGAACTGGGCACCACACCCCTGCAAATGGCCAATATGACTGCCATAATAGCCAACAGGGGCTACTACATGACACCACATATCATAAAGGCAATAGATGATGATACTCTTGCTGTTGATCAGTCTTTCAGACAAAGACACGAGGTAGGTGTTGACTCATCCCATTTCGAGGTAATCGTCGAAGGAATGAAGGGTGTTGTAAACGGTGGTGAGGATGCAACGGCCAGATGGGTGGCCATAAAAGACATAGTGATGTGTGGAAAAACAGGTACGGCGGAAAATCCGCACGGCCCTGATCATTCTATTTTTGTTGCCTTTGCCCCAGAGAAAAATCCCAAAATTGCACTGGCAGTCTATGTTGAAAATACAGGCTTCGGTTCAACTTATGCTGCTCCGGTAGCCAGCCTTATGATTGAAAAGTACCTCAAAGGTAAGATTGAAAATACATGGCTGGAGAATTATATTCTTAATCCTCCCCGGCCTCAGGTCAGGGAGGAGGTTGAAGAAGAAAAGGAAGAGGAAATAAAGGAAGAAGAAATTGACGAGAAGAATTAATATATGGGCCGGTATAGACTGGGCAGTGGTGGTAATCTACCTGCTGTTCGTATTATTTGGTTGGATTAATATTTATGCAGCCGTATATAACGAGGAGCATTCATCCATATTTGATCTCAGCCAGAGATACGGGAAGCAACTCATCTGGATTATTGCAGCCCTCTTGATTGCTGTTACGATAATATTGATTGACAGCCGTTTCTATATTTTCTTTTCTTATATCTTATATATTGCTGTACTCTTATCTCTCATAGCCGTTCTGCTGTTCGGGAAAGAAGTTAATGGCGCCAGGTCATGGTTTGAAATTGGCAGCCTGAGCCTGCAGCCTGCTGAGTTTACCAAATTTGTTACGGTACTGGCGCTGGCACGCTATTTTTCCGGGGAGGGAAGGACACCGGCTTCATTCAAAAATCTTGTTTTTCCCCTGGTGATTATTTTTTTACCTGCCCTGCTAATTGCCTTACAGCCCGATCATGGCTCAGCATTAATATTATTTTCGCTTGTCCTTGTCCTCTTCAGGGAAGGGCTTTCACCCTATTTATTTGTTACAGGAATACTGGCAGCCATACTTTTTATAGCTACACTGCTTGTCGACAGTGTTATAATATATGCCACTATCATTATTGCAGGCTTTATTATACATCTTTTAACAGGAAGGGGGGCCAGGATAAGTTTTGGCGGCCTGGGTATCTATCTGCTTACAGGCGGAGGAGCATTTGCCCTCATATATTTTATTACCGGGAATGCCATGCTTGAAATGGTTTTCATTATTGCGCTGGTAGTATCAGGATTTATTTATGCTTATTATATCTACCGTTATAAGGCCACGAATGTTCTGATTCTGCTTGCTTTCCTCTTTGGCAGCATGATATTTACATATTCCGTTGACTATGCCTTCAACAATATTCTTCTGCCGCATCAACAAACCAGGATAAATGTTGTCCTTGGAATTGAATCGGATCCTTCGGGGGCAGGATATAACCTGAATCAGTCAAAAATATCAATTGGTTCGGGCGGATTTTCGGGTAAAGGTTTTCTGCAGGGCACACAAACTAAATTCAAGTTTGTCCCTGAACAAAGCACCGATTTTATTTTCTGTACCGTTGGAGAGGAATGGGGATTTATGGGCACCTCACTGGTTGTTATTTTATATTCCATACTGCTGTTCAGGATCATAAGCCTGGCCGAGCGGCAGCGTTCGGCTTTTTCAAGGATATACGGTTACGGGCTTTTTTCCATTCTGCTTTTTCATTTCCTGATAAACGTGGGGATGACAATCGGGCTGGTCCCGGTAATCGGTATCCCCTTACCCTTCTTCAGTTACGGGGGTTCATCACTGTGGGGATTTACAATTTTGCTGTTCATATTTTTGCGGCTGGATGCGAGCAGGAGCGAACACCTGGTGTAATCAGAATGGTAATGTGATTTGCTGCGACAGCGGGATGCCGAAGTCGGTTTCAACATATTCAATAAGCTGTGGAAAGAACTCCATGAAATCCTCTCCCAGGATGTAATAATTTTTTTTAAAAGTCTTGATGGCATATTTTGACTCGGAAGGCAGGCTGGTCCTTTTACTAAGGGTTGACAGTACGTTTTTTAAACCCTTGCTTGTTTTATAAGATTCGATCCAGTTATTGATAATAAAAAAGGGGAACCTGTCCTGTACTTTCGGTGGTAATATATCATAGTTATTTACCATAGCCCTGTAAAACTGGTAGGTAACGCTTTCAATAGGCCGGCGCGAGAAAGTGTCCCATTCCTTCGTAAGGTAATGGTCATAAATTATGTCAATAACAACACCGGCATATTTATGATATTTGCGTGTGAAGAGGATCTTACTGCGCTGAACAACAGGGTGTTTGTCCGTGAAATCATCTATGTGCCTGTGCAGTATTATCCCTTTCTTTATAAGCTCCGGGTATTTAAGATAATCTCGGCCTTTGACATAATCGCCTATGTAGTTGCCAATAATTATCTCATCAGAATCACCTGACAGATATATATGGGCAAGTACATTCATCTTTTAAATCAGTTTACTTTTATTCAGTATTTGAAAATAATTATTTAAGCCCGGGGATAAAAACATTTTCTTTAACATATCGGGAGGATAGTGCAATAAACATACTAAAGTTCAGCATACCAGCCAATTGACCTGGCTTGCTCCCTCCTGTAAAAATTTACTCAAATATAAGGAAATTAACCAGTTAAATTATAAATTTGGGGATTCAATTTCAGGATTAAGTCTCATTACTGAAATCATTAAAAATCAAAATAATATTATGAAAAAAAATGTTATCATAATTGGTGCTGCGGGCAGAGATTTTCATAATTTCAATACTTATTACCGCGACAATGAAGATTATAATGTAGTTGCTTTCACGGCAGCCCAGATCCCTGATATAGAGGGAAGGAAATATCCGACGGAGCTGGCCGGCAGTCTGTATCCCGATGGAATACCGATATATGCTGAGGAAGAACTTCCATCACTTATAAAAAAGCTCGATGTTGATGACTGTGCCTTTTGTTACAGCGATATCACCTATAACAAGGTGATGTCAGTAAGTGCCATTGTTAATGCTGCAGGTGCAAATTTTGTTCTCCTGGGGCCCAATGACACCATGGTAAAAAGTACAAAACCGCTAATTGCCGTTGGCGCAATACGTACAGGGTGCGGCAAGAGCCAGACCTCAAGGAGGGTTATTGAACTGCTCATGGAGAAGGGACTTAAGGTGGTGGCCGTACGGCACCCCATGCCCTATGGTGATCTGAATGCCCAGAAAGTGCAACGGTTTGCAGAAATCAGTGACCTGGAGAAGCATAAATGCACAATTGAGGAAATGGAAGAATATGAACCTCACGTGGTTCGGGGGAATGTGATTTACGCTGGTGTTGACTATGAGGCTATTCTGAGGGAGGCCGAAAAGGATCCCAAAGGTTGTGATGTAATACTTTGGGACGGTGGCAATAACGATTTCCCCTTCTATAAGCCCGATCTTACAATTACTGTGACCGATCCACACAGGGCAGGTCATGAACTGAGGTATTACCCCGGAGAAGTAACGCTGAGGCTGGCCGATGTGGTTGTTATCAACAAGATGGACAGTTCTGCCCCCGGGGATATTAACACGGTCAGGGAAAGCATCCAGAAAGTAGCTCCGAAAGCTATTGTTATCGATGGAGCTTCTCCGATAAAAGTTGATAATCCGTCGCTTATTAAAGGAAAGAAAGTACTGGTTATTGAAGACGGACCAACACTTACCCATGGTGAGATGAAAATTGGCGCCGGAGTGGTAGCAGCACAGAAATTCGGTGCAGCAGCCCTGGTCGATCCAAGGCCATATACGGTGGGTAAACTGACAGAGACCTTTGAAATATATCCCAATATAGGTACATTGCTGCCTGCTATGGGTTATGGAGAACAACAACTCAAAGACCTGGAAGCAACAATCAATAATACCGAATGTGACTCAGTGGTTATCGGAACTCCTATCGACCTTAACAGGATAATTAATATCGAGAAGCCCAACACAAGGGTTTACTATGACCTGCAGGAAATAGGATATCCAAACCTTACGGAAGTAATTGATGATTTTGTGAAGAAACACGGATTATAAGAGACTGGTTTTACGGTTTTCCCAGTAAGCCGGACATATTCTTCTTATAGGCTTCCACCCCGGGCTGGTCAAAAGGATTTACACCGAGGATATAAGCGCTGAGGGCACAGGATATTTCAAAAAAGTACAGAAGCTGGCCCAGGTACCGTTCATTTATCCGGGGTATCTTGATTTTTATCACGGGAACACCTCCGGAAACGTGGGCCATTATGGTACCTTCTTCTGCCCTGGCATTAACCTCTGATAACCGTTTGCCTGCTATATAATTGAAGTTATCGAGGTTATCTTCATCATGGGGTATAAGCAGCTCTGAATTTATTGATGACACCGACAAAACGGTTTCAAACAATATCCTTTTGCCGTCCTGGATATACTGGCCCAGTGAGTGCAGGTCGGTTGTCAGGTTTGCTGATGCGGGGAAGATCCCTTTGCCGTCTTTTCCTTCACTTTCACCAAAAAGCTGCTTCCACCACTCGCCTATATAATGAAGCCCGGGCTCATAGTTAACCAACAGCTCAATAAATTTCCCCCTATCGTAAAGAAGATTTCGTACAGAGGCATAAATAAGGGCGGGATTGGTTTCCGGAGAATTATTATCCCTTGTTTCCTTTGCCATTTCTGCAGCCCCCCTGATCATTTCCTCTATGTCATAGCCTGCAACAGCTATGGGTAAGAGCCCTGCAGGCGTCAGCACAGAATATCTGCCACCCACATCATCAGGTATAATGAATGATTCATAATCTTCACGGTCGGCGAGCTTCCTTAGAGCCCCCTTGTCTGAGTCAGTAACGGCAACGATGTGTTTATTGATCCTGCGGCCTTGCATGTTTTCTTCAAGCTGCTTTTTAAGTAACCTGAAGGCTATGGCAGGCTCGGTGGTCGTACCTGATTTTGAGATTACTATAATATTAAAAACTTTCCCTTCCAGGTAAGTCATCAGCTTGTAGTGATAATCCTCACTTATGTTCTGTCCGGCAAACAGTACTTCATGTTTCCTGTCCTTATTATCCTGTTGAATAAAGTCATCAAGAGAGTCAATCACTGATTTAGACCCGAGATAAGATCCTCCTATGCCTGTTACAACAGTTATATCAGCCTGTTCCCTTAGCCTGCCAGCTACCTTGTTTATTTTTTCCGCCTTCTTCACTGACTCTTCGGGGAGATTAAGCCAGCCGGTAAAAGTATTCCCTGCACCCGTCCTGTTTATAAGTTCTTCATAATGGATAACTGATGTCCCGGCTTTTTGTGCAATCTCCCCGGCGGTGATAAAACTCAGGCAACTGGTGTAATCAATGCTAATGTTCATAATTTCTACTTTAATATTTCTATAAGTTTTCTGAATTCATCTGCCGGATCCGCTTTTTGATATAATATCCTGTAAACAGAATCAGCGATAGGAATATCCACTTTTAATTTCCTGCTAATTTTATTTATACAATCGGAGGCATAATAACCTTCTGCCACCATTTCCATCTCCATCAGTGTGAATTTTACCGAATAGCCTCTTCCTATCATATTCCCGAACATCCTGTTACGGCTGAATTTCGAATAGGCCGTAACAAGAAGGTCCCCGAGATAAGGGGAGCTGTTAAAATCGCGTTCGTTCCGGTAAACAGCCTTTATAAACCTGCACATTTCATTGGCTGCATTCGACAGCAGCACGGCAAGGAAATTATCACCATAGCCCAGACCATCTGCCATACCGGCAGCCATGGCATAAATATTTTTTATCACTGCCGCATATTCTGTTCCCTGTATGTCATCTGAGATGATTGTCTTAAGGTAGTGATTACTGAGCAGGCGTGAGACTTTTTCAGCTGCTGATTTTCCCCGGGAGGCAATGGTAAGATAGGTTAACTTCTCCATGGCGATTTCTTCAGAATGAGTAGGGCCGGTAAGCACAACCATTTTTTTTACAGGTATATGAAGCCTTTTCTGGAAGTAATCGCCAACGATATAATTATCTTCAGGTACTATTCCCTTTATTGCAGTGCAGATAATTTTTCCTGATATATCCAGTCTTAATCCGGCAAGACTTTTTTTCAGGTAGGCAGAGGGGATAACGAAAACAAGAATATCAGCCATGCCGGCAGCTTCATTAATATCCGTGGTCATAAAAAGTTTGCTGCTGTTGAGATTGACAGTACTGAGGTATCTTGGGTTGTGCCTGTATTGCCTTATATGTTCTATGATTTCCCTTTCCCGGATATACCAGGCTATACCATCAGCATTGGAGCTGAACATTTTTACCAGTGCTGTTGCCCAACTGCCTGATCCCAGCACCGCAACTTCCGCTTGTGTTTTACCCATGCCTGAAGATTTGCATAAAGGTAATCATTGCTTATAAAAACAAATAGCAGGAGCACTTAAATTTGTGCTCCTGCCTGAATAATTTAAATGTATTAAAATATATAGTGAAGCCGGTGAAACGGTATAAGGAATGCTATTTTTTCACTACATCACCCCCACTGGAAGATCTGGCGTCAACATATTTAGGATTGCCATAATAATATATATCACCGGCACTGCTTGCCCTTGCTTTAAGACGTTCGCTTACGGTAATTTTTATATCCCCTGCGCTTGAAGAAGAAAGTTCTGCTTCCTTCACTTCAAGATTATAAGCATTGATATCACCGGCACTGCTTGCTGAGGCTTCAACAAAATCAGCTTTCCCTTTCAGGATAATATCCCCTGCGCTGCTTGTTCTCAGCGATAATTTTTTTGCATAAACCTCCAGCTTGACGTCACCTGAACTGGTGGCTGAAATTTTCAGGCTCTCAGTTGTGACGGGTGTCTCTCCAATTATATCGCCGGCACTTGATGTGGATAAATAGTCAACATCTTTCATGGTGACATAAACCTTCATCATTTTAGCCCTGCGTATGTTTACATCATCGGGATAAATATGCAAAATGCCATCTTTAATTTCTGTAACAATATATTCAAGAAGGTTTTCATCGGCCTCAACCACTATCCTGTGGCTGGAGCCTTGATTCAGATAAACATCAATGGCCGAGCTGGTTGTAACACCGGTAAATACAGTTGCCTTTCTCTCCTCTTTCTTCACATTCCCGTTACCTGTGACCCTGTTTCCCCATTGGGCATCGGCACATGCTACCGTCATAACGCATAAGGATGCGATCATTAATAATTTCAGGTTTTTCATTTCTGATACTTTTTGTTTGACTTGTTTATTCTAAAGACTCTGAAATTTGTATGATGATGCATATGAGGATTGTTAATCCGGATACTGAATAAGGATCCGTCTAAGTCTTCAAAAAAAGGCCGTCTCGGTTTTTGAGACGGCTCCTTCGGAATAATTATTTTTTAAGACCCTGGTCTACAGGCTCAGTGCTTTTTCAAAACGTTTGTTTACCTCGTCCCAGTTAATCACATTCCGGAATGCTGATATATAATCAGGTCTTTTGTTCTGGTATTTAAGGTAATAGGCATGTTCCCAGACATCAAGGGTCAGCAGTGGGGTGCCTCTTAATTCAGACACATCCATAAGTGGATTATCCTGGTTTGCCGTGCTGCCAGCAAAAAGTTTTTTATTGGCATCCATAACAAGCCATGTCCAGCCACTGCCAAAGCGTGTTGCAGCAGCATTATTGAATTCATCACGGAATTTCTCCCATGAACCGAAATTTTCATCTATGGCTTTCTTCAGCTTTGATGATGGCTCAGATTTATCCGGGCTCATATTATTCCAGAAAAGGGTGTGGTTATAATAGCATCCTCCGTTATTCCTTATAGCTGCTGAAAGCTTTGATACCTTTGAGAATACCTGTGATAAGGGAGTTGATTCGTGATCGCTGCCTTTTATTGCAGCAAGATACCTGGTATAACATCCGCTGTGATGCCTGTCATAATGTATCTCCATTGTCATCTTATCAATATAGGGTTCGGGGGCATCATATGCATATGGCAGTTCAGGGAATTCATGGCCTTTGAATTCACCGTTTTTATCTATAGAAAAATCAAATACCGGAGTAGCAAGAAGTTCGGCGGGAATAGCCATTATTACTGCTCCCAGTCCTACTGTGCTTAAAAATTTTCTTCTTTCCATAGTTTATAGTTTTTATTTTACTAACAAACTACTGGGAAGAATGTATATATATGGAATATTGGAACCGAACCTTTATTTCCCGGGGCTCGGTTCCAGTTTTCATTTTATTTCTTTATTTCAAAATAAGCAGGTCTTTTCCAACGTACTGGTGCTTCCGGTTCCTTTTTGAGTTCAATCCCTTCTGTTTCGACAAGCCTGAGGGCTTCTTCAATAGCTTTCAGCAGCTGGGGATCATTACCCTTTGCCTCTTCGGCAGGGTCCTGCAATACATGAATATCGGGCGCTATTCCAACAGCTTCAACAGCCCATTCGCCATTGGTATCGAAGAATCCGCCCCTGGGAGCTACCATACGGCCGCCATCAATAAAGGGTGGTGTATCCCATGTCCCTACCAGGCCACCCCAGGTACGTGTGCCAATAAGCGGGCCAATACCTTTCTTTTTGAACATGTACGGCATGAGATCACCACCCGATCCGGCCCTTTCATTTATTATCATAACCTTTGGGCCCCACAGACCTGCCATAGGTGTTGTGAAAGGCCTCCTGTCAGGGGTCTTTGAATTGAAATAGCCCAGGAGGTCACGGGAGAGAATATCGATTATATAATCGGCTGCCGAGCCTCCGCCATTATTCCTTTCGTCGATTATCGCTCCTTTTTTGTCCTGCTGGGCAAAGAAATAACGGTTAAAATACTCATATCCGCCTCTTCCGGTGTTGGGAAGCCAGACATATGCCAGCTTTCCTCCTGATAATGAATCAACCAGCTTCCTGTTACTCTCTACCCAGTCGGCTGTCCTGAGACCGGATTCACGGGGCACCGGTATCACCGTTATTTGCCGGGAGTTATTGCCGGAAGGATTATCGGCTACAGTAAGTATTGTATGTATTCCGGCTGTGCCTTCAAAGTACATGTAAATATTATCTGTAGCCCTGACCTCCTTACCGTTTACCTTTATAATATAGTCTCCTTCATTTACCTTCATCCCTGGTTGGGCCAGTGGCCCCCTCAGATTTGGATTCCAGTCCTCCCCGGTATAAATTTTCTTAATATAAAACCTCTTATCCCGTATTCCGTAATCTGCTCCAAGCAGGCCAACAGGTACCCTTTCAATATCCGGGAAGTCACCACCGCGTGTGTAGGAATGTCCCACCGCAACTTCTCCACCAAGTATATCAATGATATAGTTCAGTTCGGAACGGTGTCTTACATGATCGACCCACGGTTCATACCATTCATAAACCTTATCCCACGGTGCACCATGCACATTGTCGACATAGAGGAAATCCCTCTGGTAACGCCATCCTTCCCTGAAAATTTGTTTCCATTCTTTTACCGGGTCAATTCTTAGACTTATCCCTGCCAGCTTAAGATTTTCCTCTCCCTGGCCTTTCACCGGGCTTTTCGTTGATGCAATGGCCCAGTTGTTACCCGATCGGTAAAGAATACTTGATTTATCTGCCGATATGCTTGCATAGGAGATATTCTTAATGAATTCCACAGCTTTCTTTTCACCTAAGTCATATTTGTGAAGAGTGATACTTCTTTCCCCCTGAGGGATTTCTGAAATGAAAACAGTATTCTCCGGACCGGGCAGGAGGGATGGGTAATTCCTGTCGGGCATATCAATGGCAATAATCCTTTCAGCTATATTTTCAGGATCTATCTTTACTATTATTTCTTCTTTTACCTTATCTGTTTCATCCTGTTTACCTCCTTTTTTAGGCTTGACTGCCTCTTTGTCACCCACCTGCTTTTCTTCTGCTTTTTCTTCATCACTTTCAGGAAGGAAGGGGTTTTCGGCTTCTTCCGAAAGGAGGATCATATACACTGACCTTGTGGTGACAATATCATATCCGCTCATATCCAGCCATCCTGTTGCCAGACCGTAATTTGTGCTGGCAAGGAAGTACAGGTATTTTCCTGACTCATCCCATACGGGACTGATGGCATCGGCCATTCCGTCTGTTAACATATGCCTGCTGCCGGTTTCAATATTATATACAAATATTGCCTTGTACTGGTTACCAAGCAGTTTGGCATAGGCTATCCATTTACTGTCGGGCGACCATACGGGGTTCATTGTCCTGTCAGGGTGAGCATAGGTATCTGAATCAGCAATTTTCACCCTGCCTGTTTCCAGATTTATGTAGTGAAGTTTATAATGTGTATCAGTAAAAGCTATATATTTTGCATCAGGCGACCATGCCGGTCTGAAGAAGAAAGAAGGATCAGGGATAGTGTATATTTTCTTTCCTGACATGCCATCCTGGTCAGATACAACAAGCTGATACTCCCCGCTTTCGTCGCTGAACCATGCCACCTTATCTCCTTTCGGGGACCATACGGGGTACCTGTCAGCTGCTCCGGGAGTATTTGTAATGTTTCTCCAGCTTCCTTTTTCCCTTGGAACGCTTATTATCTCACCTCGATATTCAAATATTGCTCTTTTCCCTGTTGATGACAATTCTGCATTGCTCAGGTCCCTTGGCTGTACATCTTCCCACCGTATCCTGGACCAGTGGAAATCTCCTTTAACATTTATTTCCAGTGTTTCGGTTTCATCCGTCTCAGGCTTGAGTATATGAAGCAGGCCACCCTGTTCATAGATTATTTTATCTTCACCGGCATCAAGACTTTTCACGTCAAAGTTGTCATGATAAGTATGCTGCTTGAGGTCTTTTGTATTAATATCATAGGACCAGATATTTGAAGCGAAGTCTCTTTCCGAGAGGAAGAAAACCCTGGTGCCAAACCACACAGGGTTCATATGTCTTTCATTATCAACCCGTGGTGTTTGTTCGAGGCTCAGGGTTTCCATATCCACAATCCATATGGGTTGTGCCTGTCCACCCCTGTAATTGCGCCATTCGGGATCCCAGAAGGTAATGGGAGTGTAGGCCAGGTAACGGCCGTCGGGCGATACTTCCCCGTAGGCAGATCGTACCACCGGCAGGGGTTCGGGCATCCCCCCTTCAATTGAAACAGTATACAGCCTGTTTGACTTTGTTGGCATGCCTTCCCTCCCCGAACTGAATATTATGTTCTTGCCATCCGGCATCCACCCCTGTACCTTGTCAGCACCCGGGTGAAAGGTAAGACGTTCGGGCTCTCCCCCTTCAGCGGGTATGAGGAAGACGTCGGTATTCCCGTCGTAATCACCCGTGAAGGCTATCATCTTACCATCCGGGGAAAAGTGAGGTTCTGTTTCTGCTCCAACTGATGACGTTAACCTGTGGGCATCACCACCTTCAGCATTGCACAGCCACAGGTCGTTAGCATAGACGAACACTATGTTGTTTCCACTTATTGTCGGTTGCCTGAGAAGCATCGTTCCCTGTGCATTTACAATCAGTCCTGTTAGCAGGATAACGAGGATAATAGAGAGTCGTTTCATGAGTAATGGATTTTAAATAAAATTTATATTATGCTGTTCTGTGTTTTCCCCCGGAGTTATTTAAAAGAATATAAATATAAATAATATGGCTAATTTATTTAACTTGACCGGGGAATATAAGTGTTAATAAAATGAAACGAGCATGAATAAATCAGATTTGATATTAGACTGCCTGAAGGAGATACCCGTGCTTGAAATGTCAATCCTGCCTACTCCACTGCACAGGCTTAATAATATGAGTGCCAGACTGTCAATCGATCTCTACTGCAAGCGGGATGATCTTACCGCTTTTGCTTTTGGTGGTAACAAGACAAGAAAACTGGATTACCTGGTAATGGATGCTATCAGCACCGGTTATGACTCCCTTATAAGCTTCGGCGCCGTTCAATCAAACTGGTGCAGGATGACAGCAACGGCAGGCAGTGTTAACGGTCTGGATGTTTTTCTTGTACTGTCAGGTGAAAAACCCGGAAAAGAGACGTCAAATCTTCTGCTGGACAGGCTTGCAGGTGCGAATATTACATTTATTGAAAGCACGGAGAGGGATGATATAATAAAGGAGGTTAACAAAAAGATCCTGGAATTGAAAAATAAGGGAAGGAAACCGTATTATATGCCTGTCGGGGGTTCTGTGGCAAGGGGATCACTGGGATATATCAGGGCTATGGCTGAAATAATGGAATATTCAGAGACCAGTGGTGTTGATTTCCGGGAAATTATTTTGGCTTCAGGCTCGGCCGGTACCCAGGCAGGCCTTTTGGCAGGCCAGGTAATCTGTGGATGGCAGGGGCACATAAGAGGGATGGCAGTGTCAAGACCCAGGGATGAACAGGAGCAGATAGTGCTTGAAATAGCAAGGGACAGCCTCGATTTTATTGGCTATGAATATGAAGAACAAAGCTTGACTTCCGGGATTCATGTGGATGACAGCTACCTTGGCGATGGTTACCGTCTCATTACTCCCGGATGCCGTCAGGCCATACAGGACTTTGTCCGCTATGAGGGCATCTTCCTGGACGAAGTATATACGGGCAAGGCTGCTGCCGGGCTTATCGATTATGCAAAAAAGGGAAAATTTTCATCCCAGGAACCTGTCCTCTTCATACACACAGGAGGCAGCGTACAGCTCTTCGAGTAAGCAGCCATTCATATATTCCAATATTCCGTTGCTTTTATACCGGTTTCTCAGAGGCTTTTTTACCGGATCATCGCAATGCTTTCCTCAATTTCTTTATCTGTGAGTGCATGATCTTCAAGCTCTTCCGAGAAGTACTTGTCGTAAGCACTGAGATCAAGGTGGCCGTGCCCTGACAGGTTAAACAGTATTGTTTGCGGTATGCCGGCCTCATCACATTTGCGTGCCTCATCAATTGCGCCCGTTATGGCATATGTTGATTCAGGGGCAGGTAAGATGCCTTCGCTCCTGGCAAAAAGGACGCCGTTACGGAAACAGTCCTTCTGTAGTTTTGACCGGGCCTCCATAAGACCGTCTTTGAGCAGCTGGCTTACCAGTACTCCTGCTCCATGGTATCTTAATCCACCGGCATGTATTTTTGCAGGAACGAAATTATGCCCCAATGTATACATGGCCAGCAATGGTGTTAGTCCCACTGTATCGCCAAAGTCATACATGTACTTTCCTCTCGTAAGTTTTGGGCATGATGCCGGCTCTATGGCAATTGCACGGGTTTTATTACCATTAAGCAGATTTTCCCTTATGAAGGGGAAAGAGATACCTGAAAAATTGGAACCACCACCGAAACAACCAACTACGATATCGGGGTAGTCACCGGCCTTATTCATCTGTAATAATGCTTCTTCACCAATTATTGTCTGGTGCAGAAGGACATGATTGAGAACTGAGCCCAGTGAATATTTAACTTCAGCATCTGCGGCAGCTCTTTCAACTGCCTCGGAGATAGCTATTCCAAGACTCCCGGGGGAAGCAGGGTCTTCAGCCAGTATTTTCCTGCCGGATTCCGTCAGTTCACTGGGTGAAGGTACCACTGTTGCATCATAGGTATTCATCATTATCTTACGGTAGGGTTTTTGCTCATAGCTTATCCTTACCATGAATACTTCCAGCTCAATCCCGAAATGCCGGCACGCAAAGCTCAGGGCAGTTCCCCACTGGCCTGCACCTGTTTCAGTAGTCATCTTCTTAACACCCTCAAGCTTATTGTAATAAGCCTGGGCAATAGCAGTGTTTGCCTTGTGTGAACCGGCATAACTGCCACCCTCGTATTTATAATAGATCCTGCAGTTTGTGCCTATGGCCTTTTCCAGCGCTGATGCCCTGAATAGGGGACTGGGCCTGTAACTCCTGTAAAGGTCGAGCACTTCCCCGGGTATGTCAATATATCTTTCTGTTGAAGCTTCCTGTTTAATAAGTCCCATCGGGAAAAGTGCTGCCAGGTCTTCAGGCTTTATGGGCTCCCTCGTTCCCGGGTGAAGAGGTGGCAGGGGCTTATTGGGCATGTCAGCAATAATGTTATACCACCTTGTTGGCATCTCCTGTTCAGTTAAAATGAATTTTTTTGTCGTTTTCATGATTTTGAGTATTTATGGTTTATAATTATTCCGTGTAAAAACAAAAAAGGCACGCTGTGACCAGCGTGCCTTTTTATGATAATCAGTTATATTATTTACATAACAGCATGGTTCACAGTATGGTTTTTAATACTGCGCCACCACCAGCTATGTAGAATTGTTCTTTTCATCGTGACAAATCTAGATATTATTTTCAAAAATACAAGTCATGACAAAAGAATTTCTGTAATTTTAATTTTGTCCCAGAAGCTCAATTTTTTTATCAGACTCTGAATTACCAGGCACCCGGGACTCAGGAACGAACCACGAGCATGATTTCATTTACCTTCCTGTCTGATAATCAATAAGTCCCTGTTCCTGTATCCTGCGTGTGAGAATATAGCCATAATCCCTGGATTTTCTTATTTTGCACTGCCCCCATGCAACAGTGGTCCATTCTTTAGCCTGGTGCAGGTTGCCCAGTATCTCGTTTATCACTGCCAGGTTATGGGCGGCACGGCCCCTGACCTTTCTCTTATCCGGCTCCAGGGCTCTCTCAAGTGCTGCAATGGCTCTGTCCCAGTCGTTAAGTTGCATCATTCGCGCTCCTTCAGCAAGGTCATAATTACCCTTTCCTTTTTTAAAATAATCCCTGCCTGCATATATCCAGTCAGGTGTCAGCCGGCTGCCGTAAAGGGCACCTGCTTCCAGGCTGGCCCGTTCTATAGCTCTTTTCTTGTTAATTATGGCATCAGCTGCCGCTACCACAGAGAGGCCGCTGCCACCCCAGTTAATCTGGTGCCTGTACATATATTCGTCAAGAATACTCCTGCTGGCAGGATGATACATCCTGAACCCGCAATTCACAGTAACCAGTCCGCGGGCTTCAAGGTTCAGCAGGTTATCAGAAACTGCAGCTCCCGTGATTATGAAATCTGAATCGTAGGCCTCCAGTGCTATCAGTGCATCAGAATTATATTTTTCACATAAGCTTTCAACTGTTTCCCAGGATAAGGCCCCGGGGAGAAGAGTCCCGATACCTGATCCTTGTAATAATTCAGGGGTTTTTACTACCCTGAACAGGGCCGAGCCTCGCAGATTTTCATCCAGTCCCCTCAGGACAAACCGGGTGTTCAGGCTGTCCTGTTTCAGACCTTCACCTGTGAGCAAACCTTCCAGCTTGTTGGCATCAGTGTTGGAAGGTAGTGAACGGTTGACAATGGCTATTGATTTTATTTCATCAGGTACTGTCTTTACTGCCGGTACCAGTACATCAAAACTTATTCTTGATGCTCCGCATCCCGTTAAGAGGAGAAGGGGAATAATGAGGGCTGTAATTGACGGATTCTTCATGATTACTGCAATTTTTTGATAAATGTACAAATAAAATGCCACAGAACTTCAAATTATGATACAGACTGGCAGAGCAGTTAAATTTTGTTAATAAATACATAATCATGGTTTATTTCTGAGAATATTTTATATACTTTAAAAGTAAAACACTAAAATCTTAGCTATGAAAAGGAATATCGTACTCTTATTAATTCTTGCGGGTCTGTTTTTCTCAAACGGATTAATTGGCCAGCAAAGCCCACAGGATAAAGGGCTGGAAGTAATAACAATGAATGCTATCAAGGCCCAGCTTGAGTTCCTTGCGTCTGACTGGACTGAAGGGCGGGAAACAGGAACAAGGGGTATTTTTTTGGCAGGTGACTATGTGGCCAGCATGTTTAAATTCTCCGGCGTACCCGGTGGTGGTGATATGGTGAGGTCAATGGGAAGGAGATTAATGATGCGTAGTGGAGAGATCCCGCAACCTGAAAGGTCATATTTTCAGAATTTCACCCTTCTCGAAACATTGCCCGGAGGCGAATCAACATTATCAGTTGTCAGGGACGACAGGACCTATATGTTCCAGGAGAATATTGATTTTACACTCCAGGCTTCATCAACAGCAAACATATCTGGTGAGCTTGTTTTTGTAGGATATGGAATACAGAATGATGAGTTAGGGATTAACGAGTTGTCAGGAGCTGATCTCAGAGGGAAGATTGCTGTACGCCTTTCGGGACTCCCTGGTATGGGAGACGAAAATTCCCCGGTCGCCAAGAAGCTGATGGAAGACAGGATGGCAGCCTACAGGTTGATGAGGGGCATAGACAGGAAGCTGAAAGAAATGGGAGCTCTGGCGGTAATACAGGTGAGCACGGCAAACAGCCCGGTCAATATGCCGGGTGAATATGTCGATGATATGGATATGTCACCGAACGAGTCGACAAGGAATACCGAATTTACCCGCCTGAGGCTTGATGATGAAGACCTTTCGCCGGAGATGATAACGGTTAGTGCAGGTCCAAAGTTGGTTAAGGCAATAATGAAAGATAGCGGGATAGATATTGAAAAGTATGCAAAAGATGCCGCGAATGAGCTGGGCAAAACCCGGCCCGTGGAAATTAAGGGCACCAGGTTAAATATTAGCGCCGAAGTCAGAAAAAGAAGGGTAAGGGTGCGTAATGTTATCGCGATGATAGAGGGAAAGAATAAAGATGAATTTGTTGTTATCGGAGCCCATATGGATCATATGGGAATGTCAGGCGGAAGGATATGGAACGGAGCCGACGATAACGCCTCCGGTACTGTTGGAGTTATGACAATTGCACAGGCTTTTGCAGCAACCGGTGTGCAACCTGAACGGACAGTTATTTTCTGCGCATGGACCGGGGAAGAGAAAGGCTTACTGGGTTCAGAATATTTCACCAGGAACCCGGTTTTCAGCTCCATGGATCATTGCAAGTTTTATATTAATTTTGACATGATAGCAAGGGATGCCGAAAAAGATGAGGAAGGAATTAATGTAGGTGTAACCTACAATAGCAAGTACCCTGAAATACTTGATATGTGCAAGCGTAACGTCACTGATTACGAACTGAAGATGAACTTTGAATACAGGGGGCAGGAAGACCCGACGGGAGGAAGTGATTATACTGCATTTACTGAGAATGGTGTCCCGGTAATAGCATTTATGGCTGCAATGCATCCGGATTATCATACACCTAACGACGAGACGGAATATGTTAACTGGGGAAAGATGCTCGATATAATAAAACTTGGATTCCTGAACCTCTGGGAGGTGGCTAATAAAGAATAATCCCTGTAAAAACTATTTTTACTTATAAAATTTTGTATTTTAGTGCTTCCAAAGGGGTATATTTTATATTATTTGATAACCAAAACCTATTATCATGAGTAGTGAATCATTCAACTTCAACCAGTTTTTAAAAGACTCAGTCAATTCTTTGACCAGGCCCAGGGCGTATTTTGCGGAAATGCCTACTACAGGAGGCTTTGGCGTGCCTATTGTGAAAGCTCTGATCTACGGAGCACTTGCAGGTATATTTACCTTCCTGTGGAGCCTTCTCAAGATAGGAGGAGCAACAAGCGGACTGTTCGGCGGGGCCGTAGGTATTATGGCCTTTATATGGGTAATTATCGGTGCTCTTATAGGCTTGTTCATCGGAGCCGTGGTGCTGCTTATCATCTCAGCTATCTGTGGCGGATCAACCGATTATGAGGCCAATGCAAGGGTTACAGCCTCACTGATGGTACTTATGCCTATTACTGCATTGTTTGGATTCATAGGTGGTGGAGTAGGTTCTATAATTGGATTTATTATTAACCTCTATGGCCTGTATATGATATACCATGCCCTTACTCAGACCCTGAAAGGTAAGGAAGGTACTTCCAGGATAATTGCAATCATCCTGGCGATTCTCCTTGTCATCTTCCTTATTATAGGATTCTTTGCCAAGAAGACGGCAAAAAAGTATATGGATAATTTTGGAAGTGAATGGGAACAGACTATAAAAGAATCGGGAGAAGACCTTGAAGAAACCCTGAAAGACCTCACTGACGAATTAAAGGAAGCACAACAGGAATCAGAGGAAGGAGAAGAAGAGTAAGACTCAAATAGTATAGCCTCCATAAGAAATTAGAAGGGGCTGTCTCAAAAGTACACCATTTCAGCCAGAACGATAGACTAAAGACTGGTTGGTACCGTGAATTTGAGACAACCCCTTTTCTTTATTAAGCCAGGTTTAATATTTTTCGTTCATTGTATTTGTCAATATCAAAACCGGATTGATTTTATTTTCATAACCTAATACTTCTAACCAGAGTACCATAAAATGAAACTTCCCTCATCTTTTTACAATCCAATTACTTTAACTGGTAGTATTCTTGCCGGCTTAAGTCTTTCAATTATTGTTTTTTTTCTGATAGCAATGTCAATATTTGACTTTGGAGGCTCATATATAGGCCTGTTTATTTATATAGTCCTTCCTGTCTTCCTGATAATCGGGCTTATATTGATCCCTGTTGGTATGATCCGTAAAGCGCGCAGGCAAAAAAAAATGGGCAGGGGGGAATTATCAAAAAGGATAATAATTGATCTTAACAATAAAAAACACTGGAATGCTGTCGCATTTTTTGGCTTTGTCACACTAATCTTCCTTTTCCTTACCGGAATCGGGTCTTATGAGGCCTTCCACTATACCGAATCGAATGAGTTCTGTGGCATGTTATGCCATAAGGTGATGAAACCAGAATACGTTGCTTACCAGGATTCTCCTCATTCAAGGGTGGCATGTGTCGATTGCCACGTAGGGCCGGGCGCCGACTGGTTTGTCCGGAGTAAGCTCTCGGGAGTTTACCAGGTATATGCTGTTCTTGCAAAAAAATATCCGCAACCAATCCCGGTCCCCGTGGAAAATCTCAGACCTGCCCGTGAAACCTGCGAGGAATGCCACTGGCCCAATAAATTTTATTCCTGCCGCCTGCACAATGAGAAACATTACCTGGCTGATGAGAATAATACCGAATGGAATATACAACTGAAAATGAAGACAGGTCCTGAACATAGCACAGAAGGACTGACTGCAGGCATCCACTGGCATATTAATCCTGATATAAGAATTGAATATATTGCGTCATCACACGACAGGGAAGCCCTTCCCTGGGTAAGGTATATTAATATAAACACAGGAGATACTGTTATCTATGAAGACATGATTGAGAAGCTTAATGCAGAGGCACAGGATAATCTTGAAATGAGATTGATGGATTGTATTGATTGCCATAACCGGCCCTCTCATCATTACCTTCCCCCGCAGGAATTTACAGACCTGCTTATCGCTTCAGGCGAGATACCGGAGGAACTGCCAGGGGTAAAAAGCCTTGCCATGGAGGTTTTTAATATACAGTATGAAACCTTTGATAGTGCCACGATTGCAATCGAAAGAAGGCTTCCGGAGTACTATAAAGAGAATTACCCCGGAATATCCATAGGTGAGCCCGGGCTTATCGAACAGGCAATTACAGGCTTTAAGACAGGTTTTCAGAGGAATATTTTCCCTGAAATGAAAGCCAGCTGGGATGTATATCCCCATCAGGTCGGCCATGTTGAATTCAACGGATGTTTCAGGTGTCACAACGGGAATCACCGCACCAGTGACGGGAACTTAATATCACGGGATTGCAATCTTTGCCATACAATACAGATGCAGGGGCCAGTTGATGACCTTCAGGTGGCATTATCCAATCAGTCACTTGAATTTATCCACCCTGTTGATATAGGTGAGGTCTGGAAGGAATATGCCTGTACCGAATGCCACAGGTACCTTTATTAGGCCTGTGCTATTTTTCATTAAATACCCACTGCGCTGTATTTACAAAAAAAGAGCCTCTCACGGGACTCGAACCCGCGACCTGCTCATTACGAATGAGCTGCTCTACCGGCTGAGCTAAAGAGGCTTTTTAGATTCTGCAAATTTATAAAAAACAATAATTAGCGTGTCAAAAATGAATATTTTATTCCCATAGGTGCTGATGAGACAGGGAATAGCATGTATCTTTAAGCCCCATTATTCTTATTGGAAGCCACATGATCAAGTATTATCCATAGCAAATATGAAATAAGAAAAATGAAACCTCCATAAATGGTAGTTATCATTGAGATTTTGAGTCCGCCGGCAATAATGGCCGGGGAAACATCCATGGCTTTCTCTATTGCACCAAAGGCATGATATAGTCCAATTAACTGTCCAAGGATACCTGTAACAAAAGCAAAAAGCCCCAGGCTTTTTACGTATTTTAGTTTCTTCCTGGGTTCATTAATATCCTTGAAATCTCTTTTCAGTATTATCACCAGGTGATATATAGCAATTGCCAGGATAATGAAGAACAGGATGGTAAGGATTCCCATAAATAAGGGTCCGCCTTTGTAGAATAATTCAAACATGATAATAAAATTTTGGTTAATATTCATTAATCTCAAAGTTAGGTAATGGCAGCATGTCAGTGCAAGGTAGAAAACCTCCCAAAACATGCATTCCGTCGATTTTCAGGGCGGTAGTTTGGTGAAATACCCATTTTTGATGCATTTTTATACCGTGAAAAGGTACTTCGATATAATATTCTGGCTTGCTGTTTCCATAATACTTGTAATTGTATTCGGGAATTCAGCAGGAAGCTATATCTATGCTTTCTGCTACGTGTCTTTTTTTATTCCGACAATAATTACAACCTCATGGGTCATTAATTCAATCCTGGTTCCCGTCTTTCTGTTAAAAAAACAATATTTAAAATTCTTCATTTACCTCGCATGTACTTTCATAATCTCGATTGATCTTGTATTAATCCTTGTATTATCTGCCTTCTTAATCCTGGCATATTATGACTTTAATAATCTGTGGTCCATGATGACCGATTTCCGACTGATGCCATTCATAACCTATCTGGTAGTTTTAGTCAACGCATTTATATCCTTGGTACGGCAGTACAATAAATTGCATTCGCTAACCGGATCAGACAACGACGGAAGGAATGAATTCATTACCGTCAGGGCAGAAAGGAAAAACAGGAGGATAGAGCGTGAATCAATTTTATATATTGAAAGTATGGCTGACTATGTAAGGATTTTCCTTGAGGGTGGAGAAAGAATTATCACAAGGACAAAAATAAGCCTGTTCGATACCATGCTTGGTGATAATTACCTGAGAATACACAGGTCTTATATCGTGAATGTCAATAAAATTGAATCATTTACCAGGGAGAATATCATTATCTCCGGTAAAGAAATACCCGTAAGCAGAACCTACAAGGACAGGGTCATTGAGGTACTGAGTAAATAAGAACCTGCCTCATTATTACATCAGCATCTTGTCAAATGCGTGATAAACAAGGAAAACAGGCCATACAAGAGCCTTCAGAAAACCCAGCACCCCCATCCAGAAACCTGTGGCGACTGAAATAAAATAGATTGCTGCTCCAATGAAGCCAAGTCCGTAAATGGCACTTGCGGGAGCACTCTTTTGAACGTCTTTTGCCATGATCAGTAAGTTTTATGTTAAATGAAATATATTAAGAAAAAAGTGAGTGGCAACTGTCAGCGTCTTGTGAACGGCAAACAGAGCCTTTTTATATGGCCTTGATTTTATTCTGAGATATATGCCGGATATAATAATTATCGGCAATAAAATGACGGCTATGAGCATTCTAGGAAGTATTGGCTTCATAAAGACCTGTATAATTAATATCAAAAATACAAATAAAATCAGAATACACTGATTAAATGTCAGGGCAGGCCGGCTTTTTGTATAAGATTAAAAAATATTGTATTTATGTCCTGGTTAAATCCCGGCATATAATGAATAAAGGGCGAATTGCTTCCATTGACATTTTCAGGGCACTCACCATGCTGCTGATGATTTTTGTAAATGACTTCTGGACTCTGCATGATATACCATCATGGCTTGAACATGCTGCAGCTGGTGAAGACAGACTGGGCTTCTCTGACATTATCTTCCCTGCCTTCCTCTTCATAGTGGGACTATCCATCCCTTTTGCAATAGATGCAAGGTTCAGGAAAGGACAAAGCAGAATACAGGTTTTTATTCATATACTCCAGCGTAGTGCGGCACTTGTAATAATGGGATTTTTCATGGTTAATCTGGAAAATTTTCATCCCGGTGTTCCCCGCTACTTAAAAGCAGTCTGGGAAGTGTTAATGGTAACAGCCTTTCTCCTCATATGGAATAATTATAAGAACCCGGGATGGACAAAAAAAATACCGGTCATCTACTTACAACTCGCCGGTTTTCTATTATTGGTTGTCCTGGCAATTACCTACAAAGGGGGTATGCCTGGCGACCCTCAGTGGATGAAAACTCACTGGTGGGGGATACTGGGCCTGATAGGCTGGGCCTACCTGCTGTGTGCCCTGGTATACCTGCTTGCAGGAGCCAGGATATGGCTGATAATGCCAATCTGGATAATATTATATGTTCTTAACGTCCAGGAGTTTACCGGCCTGCCATGGACCTCTTCGCCTGTAAGGCTCGTTGTAAGTGCATCCAACCATGCCCTGGTAATGAGTGGGGTACTTGCATCTGTATTCTATAAAAAACTGAATGAGTCGGGCAGAATAAAGCTGTTCATAAGTCTGTTAATGATTCTGGCAACAATTTCCTTATTGTACGGATTTGCTGCAAGGCCTGAATGGGGCATATCAAAAATACGGGCCACGCCATCATGGACCGCCATATGTGCCGGTATAAGCCTTGCCTTTTTTGCCGGTATGTATTGGATTGCGGATATCAGGAACAGGACAGGCTGGGCAAGATTTATGATGCCTGCCGGAAGAAGCACCCTTACCTGTTACCTTGTTCCTTATATAATATATCCTACCCTGGGATCCCTTATCATGATGATCCCTGCTTCCCTGGCAGGAGGTATTATTGGCCTGATAAAATCTATGATCTTTGCCCTCCTTGTGGTCTGGATCACAGGGTTACTGGAAAAAATCAATATACGGCTGAAAATTTGACAGGCAGATTCATTTTGCTTCCCTCATCAGACCGGTATCTGCAGTGTATATGCCCGGTCATTAACTAAAAAGTAATCAATAGATTTCAATTATGTTCAAATTTATTTAATAACTTGGCATCAGATTATTAAACCTGACACAGGTTTGATGTTACAGGTTACAGGGTAAAAGCACTTAAGAATCAAATACATATATGGGGTTTACCACAAGGATATTTTCGCATATCAGGTCTGGCATGTCAACTGAAAAGTATTATAAATCCATGAACCAGGCTCTGGCACGACTGAACCAGGAATACACGATGTTACATTATCCCTACCATGTAAGAAATGATGAAAGTTTTTTTGATGCACAGAAAAACCTGACAGATTACTGTATGTCACTCTTACCCCCGGTTCAGGGAAAGGATATTCTCGAGATTGGTTGTGGTAACGGTATACAGGCCAATTACATTCTTAAACAATATTCCCCGGCATCATTGACGGCTATCGATCTGAATAATTCAAACATTGAAATTGCCAGGCTTGAAGCACAGAAAGATGGGATTGCAAATATTAAGTTTCATATAGATGATGCTCAGAAATTAGCCACAATAGAAACTAATTCCATAGATTATATAATCAACATTGAAAGCGCCTTCCATTACCCTGATAAGCCATCTTTCTTCAGGGAGATATTCAGGGTGCTGAAGCCCGGAGGAACTTACCTTATAGCAGATGTACTGACCACCCGCAGGAAAAGAAATTTTATTAAAAACTACTGGAAAAGAAGGATGCATTTACATCACTGGTTAAAAAGCAATTATGAAGAAGAACTGCCAAAAGCCAATTTGAGAATTGATTCTTTTGCAGATATTACTCATAGTGTAATACAAAGTTTCAGTAATTACCGGCACTGGCTCAGGACAATGGAGAGAGATAATTTTATTGAAGATCTCCTTCTGAAATTGTACTATACCATCCATGTACGATTAAATATACACCTGCTTCGAACCAGGAGAAAATATTGTGTTATTGTTGGAAGTAAACAGGCTATCTAACTAATATATCCCAGGAAGAGGTATATGAGGGCTGTTGCCAGTCCGGCTGTGAGGGCATAGGGGAGCTGTGTCCTGACATGGTCTATATGGTCACTGGCAGAAGCCATACTGGAAATAAGTGTTGTGTCGGATATCGGAGAGCAATGGTCACCAAAAACACCCCCGCCCAGTGCTGCGGCTATAACCAGCGGTATGTGGGCATCCATGCTATGGGCAACCGGGACGGCAATAGCTATCATGATGGCAAAAGTACCCCAGGAGGTGCCTGTTGAGAACGCGATAAAACAACTTGTAAGAAATACCAGCAAGGGTGCAAGCGAGGGTGAAAGCCAGTGGTGGGTGATCCTGGCAACATATTCACCTGTACCCAGTTCATTGCAGAGGTTGCCAATGGCAAAGGCAAGAACCATAAGCAAGGCCATGGATACCATGCCTGACATACCCTTCAATGCTGTAGATGCGAGCTCTTTCAAACTGAGTATCTTCTGCAGTCTGAAAGCAATTGCACTTATAAACAGGGAGATAAGCACTGAGTAAAGAACCGATTCGGCTCCTGATGATTCCCCGATGGCCTTTATTGCATGATTGAGAAAGGTGACAGAGGCATCAGCCCCGATATAAGGCCATCCGGTATATACAAGCATGAGAGGCATTGCCAGCACCATTATTCCCACCGGTAGAAGCATGTTTATTGCCCGTTCAGGCCTGTCCTTAATGGCTTCCATCATGGTTATATCTGCTGAGACCATTGGTGTGGCCCCGTCGCGCAATGGTTTTCCTTCATCCCGTGCCCTTTTCTCTGCCTTCTTCATGGGCCCGAAATCGCGGCCTGTCCTTATAATGATAAATACCATTATCACTGCAAGAATGGGATAAACATTATAGGGTATGGCTGAAACGAGTGTAAGGAAGGGTTGGTCAAAACCCTGTACCAGCAATAAACCCATTATAAATCCTCCCCAGGCATTCAGCGGGATCAGGATGCTTGAAGGTGCTGAAGTGGAGTCGGCCAGGTAGGCCAGCTTCTCGCGGGATATGCGCAGTTTGTCAGTCAGTGGCCTGAAAAGAGTGCCAACGGTGAGTGCTGAAATATTTGATTCAACAAATATTAACAGGCCGGTCAGGGCTGCCCAGTATTGTAACTTACGGGTCGACTGCTGATGGTTTTGCAGCCTGGCATTTATCCATTTTGTAAAACCGCTGACCCCGCCTGAACGCTGCATGAAAGCTATAAGGGAGCCAATCAGCAGTGTGAATATGACCGTCTGTGTACTGCCCGCATTCTTGAATACATCAACGATGGCTGTCACGGTGGCAGTGGAACCTGCAAGGAGATTACCGCCTTTAATGATCACCCATCCGGCCCATATACCAAGGCCAAGGGAGATGAACACCTGGCGTGTTCGTATGGCAAGGACAATTGCCAGGAGGGGAGGTATTATTGACCAGAAACCGTAATCAGTCATAGCTTTTCAATCTGTTCAGAACCTGTGACCTAACTTCAGACTAAGCATAGGCCTATGGTAAAATCCGGTTCTGTAAGGTTCATAATCGCCCTGGTGGTAATCAGCAATCTTCTGCAATGAGTAAGCTGCATCAACAGCTATATTCATACCTCTGGGATTCAGATAATGCAGTCCGATGGGAATATACACTACAGTATAGTCTGTGCGGGTGAGAAGATTTAATACAAAATACCCTGTATGCAGGCCGGTGTATGGCGACAATCTGCCTGCTGAGGTCTCCGGTGGATTTTTTAGAAAGTGGTAATTTAAACCACCTTCAACTCCGGCTGTAAGAAATATCGATCCTGATATTTCGGCACTCAGCCCGGGACTGATAAAGGCATCAAAAGCAATACCTCCTGCCAGCAGACTGTTTCCTTTGGCCGCGATCCCAAACCGTCTGCTGCGCCTGGTAGTCTTTCTCATGGTCTCCGGTGACACCTTTGCAAATACAATTGACTCATACGGATTATTTATACCGGCTTCATACAAAACGGCAACATGCCCCTCATCGGTAATGTCCAGGTCGGAATATGCTGAGGGTCCTTTATACAGCACAATGCTGTCAGACCATGATTTTCCTTCATTATAGCTCGCTTTGAGGGTCATATTCTCACGTCTCTCCCCAGAGGCGGGGTTACTGAAAAAGATGATACCATTTCTCCCATCTCCGGGCCTGCTGTAGCCTTCAGTGGCTGCCTGGCATATGGGTTCAACAAGAGTCTTGTCAAACCGCTGCTTATACCATCGAATTCCACCGTTGTCACTGAAGGCTATCTGCCTGTGCCTCATTGACGGATCATAGTTACGCATATTCAGCATGATTCTTCCACCGGATAATTCAACAACCTGGCATTCATTCACCATATGTTCAGGAGTACGTCCTCCAAGCTTCCATGTTTTACCCTTATCATCCGAATAAATGATATGAGAGTAGTAATGTTTTGTTTCGGCCTCAATATGGTCACAGGGTATTATTAAGCGGTTTTTAAAAGGTCCGTTCTTAATTTGAATCCCGCTGCCGGGACCTGTGGCGTACCAGGTCCATGCTGACTTTTTTACATATTCTGTTATTTCAACAGGCTTGCTCCAGCTTATTCCGTCATCCGATGAAGACAGTACGAATATCCTGCGTGTATCAATTGCGGTCTGATTGATGATTTCATGTTCAGTATCCTCACCATTACTCCATGTACCCAGCAGCCATATGGTTCCTGTCTCCCTGTCTGCAACCATGCAGGGATTGCCGCATGTATTGCTGCCATCATCCCATATTACCTCCTGCCTGCTCCATGTTTTTCCATGGTCTTCTGATCTCTTAATGATGAGATCAATATCCCCGCTGTCACCACTGCTGTTTTTTCTTCCTTCACATACCGCGAGTATTGTTCCATGGGTGCTAACAGCAATAGAAGGGATCCGGTATGTATGATAGCCGTCCAGGCCACTTATAAATAATTTTTGTCCGGAAGGACCTGTACTGACCTGTCCGGGCGCAACTGCCGATAGTATTATTGATATTAAATACAGCAGGATTATAGCGGGTTTAACCATTTCTTCAGGTATTGGTAAGTAGCTAATATAGTAAAATTTATAACTTCCCCGCCTTTATCTGTCTTCCGGCATCAACGGATTTAATTTCAAACCGGTTATACGTGCGGTGAATAACTCAACTGCCGGGACGGTGCAGGGAATTGCGAGTGATACCACAGCGGTAGCCCTGAAAGATGCATCAGTCTGGACCATGGCCGATACAACAGTATCAACCGCTTACACTGATACAACCGGCTTTTACGCCCTGCCGGGCATACCTGAAGGGACATACTCCCTTCATGCCACGAAGGAGAATTATGATACGGTGATGTATGATAATGTCGTAGTGAAAGCTGCCAATCTTACGGCAAGGGATTTTGTACCGACTCCCTAGGGAGGCGGCGGGTAAGCCATGAATGTCTGGTATCTGGTTATGGTTTTGATATATAAATATAAACCAAGTGATTATCAATGGCAAATATTAATTGCCGGTATGGTTTCGTTTAGCTGTTGTTGAACCGAGCCGGGTGAGTCCCCGGGTTTTCGGGAGAGAACCCTGACAACTCGGCGAAGCCAATCGTTGATCTTCTATCTTAAATCAAACGGGTTAAGGGGGTGAATAATAATTTCCAAATAATGGCAGTTTGTAATGTCTTTATTATCAACATCTAGCAGCCCGGTAACGGCAATTGGTATAATTTTATTCTAAGAGTTCACGAATTGGATATTTATTTTTTGCATAATATTAGTTTCTAAATTACTGAGATTTAGTCTGGACACTCTTGAAATGGGGGGAAGCTAATCAGGCTGGTCATTTATTTGTGTGAGTAAGGAAATTTAATTATTAAGGCATGGGACTTAAACAGAACTCTCCGGAAAAATATAAATGTGACTATTGCAATAATGACATATCAATACTGACAAAAAAATTGCAGAAACATCACACATCCGATCTCTGGATGAAACATGGACAATGTTGCGCTGCCTGCGTTGCGCCAAAAGATATTACGGGCCTTGGCAAGACCTCATTACAACAATATATAAATTACAACTCACGCGAGATGGGTAAATCCCTGCCGGGGGATCATAATACAAATATAGCCGGGGGTCTTGCGAGGGCCGGTAAGATAGAAGAGCAGAGTGAAATAAAGATCAAAAAACTGGCGCAAGGATATATTACGGCAGGTAATATAATTGCTATATCCTGCCTGGTAACAGCTTTTATCTCCTTCTACTATGAGTTATTCACACTTGCCCTTGTTTCTTCAGTCCTCTGTCTTGCAGGAATTTTCTTATGCCGCCTTGGCGTTTGGAAAAAATGCCGCACCCGCTAAGAGGCACCCATCATAAAAACTCATTCTCAGCTCATTTTCAATTCATTCTCAACTTTTCTTACATACAACTCTCATCACTTCCCGAATGATTTATATTTAAAACTACAATCATAATTAATTACCCAAAGGTCCTGTTTTTTAAATGAAATAATATAAGTATATTTCATCCTGGATAATACATTTTATGATCTGCAGTTTTTTTACAAAACTATGTCAGACTGTAAGGAATATCAAATTCACAAGAACAGGTAAAATCTCTAAAACCAAATTATGGATGAATTAACAATAGTATCGTCCGAAAATATTGGCAGGAATTTTATACCCTCCCAATATATTCCCGAAGGCAAAGATGAATATTTTCAGCGTAACAAGCAGGTCACCCCGCCCGGTGCAGGATGGAGACACCTGCAATCGGATGAAATTGAAAGGCTGGTAAAAAACGATAACACAGCTGATGACTGGGATGACCTCCTGGTAACCGACCAGTTTGATCCGGGGCTGATCAAGAATACGAAATTTTTCGGACTGGTAAGGATTGGCAGGCTGAGGGATGTGGTACTTCAGCACCATGATCTCAGGGTGCCTGCAGGGATAACCGACAGCCTGATTATCTCATGTGATATTGGTGATGATGTGGCTATTCATAATGTGCATTACCTGGCACATTATATTATTGGCAACAGTTGTATCCTTTTTAATATACAGGAAATGCATACCACCGATCATGCCAAGTTCGGGAACGGGATATTAAAGGAGGGTGAACCGGAGAATGTCCGGACCTGGATCGATTTGATGAATGAAACGGGCTGCCGCCAGGTATTGCCCTTTGATGGCATGATCACGGCAGATGCTTACCTGTGGGCAAAATACGTTGACGACCTGGCTCTCCAGGCTAATCTCAAAGAGATAACGCAGAACAGCATGGATAAGCATCGCGGTTATTACGGTACGACAGATAACCGTTGTGTGGTAAAAAATTCACTGATCCTGAAGGATGTTAAGATTGGATCAGATTGTTATATAAAGGGAGCCAATAAATTAAAAAACCTTACAATTAATTCTTCTGAAAAAGAACCCACACAGATAGGGGAGGGAGTGGAACTGGTAAACGGCATAATTGGCTATGGTTGCCATATATTTTACGGCTGCAAGGCAGTGAAATTCATCCTGGGCAATAATTCCAACCTCAAATATGGGGCAAGATTAATAAATTCATTTCTGGGAGATAATTCGACAATTTCATGTTGTGAAGTGCTAAATAACCTAATCTTCCCCGCCCATGAACAGCATCATAATAATTCCTTCCTTGTCGCCTCGGTAGTAATGGGGCAGAGTAATATTGCTGCCGGTGCAACAATAGGTTCCAATCATAACAGCAGGGCTAATGATAACGAAATACAGGCCGGACGCGGATTCTGGCCGGGATTGTGTACCAGCCTCAAGCATTCAAGCCGCTTTGCCTCCTTTGTTTTGCTGTCAAAGGCTGACTATCCGGCCGAACTGGATATTCCACTGCCTTTTTCACTGCTCAACAATAATGTGACAAAAGACAGGCTGGAAGTGATGCCCGCATTCTGGTGGCTGTATAATATGTATGCCCTGGCACGTAATTCATGGAAATTCAAGACCCGTGATAAAAGAAAAAATAAAGTACAAAACATTGAATTTGATGCATTTGCGCCAGACACCATAGAAGAAATAATTCATGCAAGGAGATTACTGGAGATATGGACCGCAAAGGCAAGCCCCGGGTCGGAAGGTCTGAAAAATGATGATGTACTGGCAGCGATGGGACGCAAATTGCTGTCGGGGGAAGAAGATGTGATTAACGGACTGGAAGTGCTGGGTGAAGACATGGAAAATACAAAGAGAAAGGTCCTTGTCCTTAAGCCTTATAAAGCATATCATGCCTACGGCGACATGCTCCATAATTATGCGGTGAAGAACCTCATTGCATATATAAACGCTAATCCGCAACACGACTTCAGGAAAATGGTCAGTGATCTGAAAAATAAAAGATATACGGAATGGATTAATCTTGGCGGACAGATCATAAAGAAGAGTGATGTGGACAGGCTACGTTCTGATATTGGCAAGGGGCAACTGAAAACATGGGAAGAGATCCATAAGAGGTATGATAAGCTATGGATGAAATATCATGTTGACAAGCAAAAACATGCATATGCAGTACTTTGTGAATTATATGAAACGGAAAACCTGACAATATCACAATGGAAATCAGCCCTTGATAAGGCAGTTAAAATACAGCAGTTTATAAGTGACCAGGTGTATTTTACAAGAAAGAAGGATTATGATAATACTTTCCGTCAGGCTACATACCGGAATATGGATGAAATGACAGCCGCAATAGGTAAGGTTGATGAAAACAGCTTTATTATCCAGGTAAGGAAGGAAACAGAGGAGTTCAGGAGCATGGTAGAAAAAGTAATGAAAAGAGTATCATAGTTGTTGATTAGTTGAAAAGTGTAAGCATTAAACCGGGATTTTGGCAGATGGTTTTTTCATACGAAGCCATTCAATCCCAATCCGCTACTCCTGCAGATACTATGAATTTCATTACTTCGGCAGCCGGGACCTCTGTTTCCCTGAAATATTTTTTCGGGACAAGGAATGATTCATCTTACCAGTTGTATGAGTGCGGGAAGCAGACTGCAACCTTATCTTTTTCATGATGATATATCTCAATATGAATAAACCTTCTCCGTACTCAGCGTTCATTAGTCAGTTCCGGCATGTCTATTTCCTCTCCCCATACATACTTGCCGAACCACTGCCAGTTGTGCCACATTGCAGCAGGTCGCTCTTTCGGTTTGGTAATGCCATGACCGAATCCTTTATATACTATTAGCTTTGTATCAACACCGATATCCTGTAACCCCTGGTACAGTTCATATGTTTGGCATTGGAACCCTTTTGTCAAATTCACCATGCTGGATAAGGGTGGGAGTACTGGCATTATTTATATTTGTCATGGGTGAAGTCTTGCGGTATATCTCTTCATTCTCCCACGGGGTAGCCTTCATCTTCCTCACCTGCGTATGCCATAGTGTTTCCATCTTTTGAAATAGATAATCCATATATCCTCGGAGGGTAATCAAGCACTCTTTCTACCCTGCCGTTATCAGGATTCATAAGGAACAATGGCCTTATTGTTTTTTGATATGCAGTGGCATATATTCCTTTATCGGTCCATATCATTCCCGGGAGGTTTTCATCGAAGTCCTTACCCAGTCAGTCCGGGTAAGGGTAAATAGTACCTGACTTACATCGGAGGATATTACGGGAGCACCTGCACTTTGCAGGGATAAGACCTGTTCAAAGGAAGGTACAATCTTTTCATCCTGGGCATTCATATAACATGCAAATAACATTATGATGACCGGTAATACTATCTTTTTCATTATGGCACGGGTATTTGTCAATAAGAGGCAAGTCAAGGAAATCCTTTGGATAAAACAACTATGTAACAAAATCCTGCAATTATTACAATACTAACATAGGTGGCGATCTTCCAGATGTTTGACGGAGAAGACATCTCTATTTTTTGATCCTTAGCTGGAGGATCTGTTTTCTTTACTCCTTCCAGAAGTTGAATGGACCACCAGGCATTTAACTTTAATTTTGTGCCTCTGCTTCCTGCTATTTCCTCACCCGTACCGGGTATGGCGGTCTTTCGGGTTCGACGGGCGGATTCTTTTTCAACTCTTCCAGTGCAATTTCAATTGCTTTCTCGAGCTGGGGATCGTTTCCTTTGATAACTTCAGCTGGCCATTGCTCAACTTCAATATCAGGTGGCACCCCAACATTCTCAACGATGAAGCCCTCGTTGGTCCATATAGCCAGGTTTGGTGAAGTAACCGATGCCCCGTCAATGAATTCCGGGAATCCAAGCACGCCGACCAGCCCTCCCCAGGTGCGTTTGCCTACCAGTGTGCCTACCTTGAATTTTCTGAACATCCATGGCAACATATCACCACCTGATCCGGCAGTTTCGTCAATAATCATAACCTTGGGGCCCTGTATAGAGGCACTTGGGGTTTTAAGGTCTTTGCCATAACGGAAATTCCAGTGGGACTGGTACGGCCTGAGCAGTATATCAATATAGTAATCGGCAATTGAACCACCGCCATTAAAGCGCTCGTCAATTATTATTGCCTTCTTTTTAGCCTGCGGGAAAAAGTAACGCTTGAAATATTCGTGACCGGCCCCGGCAGTATTTGGTACATAAACATAGGCAACCTGGCCGCCGGTAGCCTCATTTACTTTCTTCAGGTTACCTTCAACCCAGTCACGGTTCCTGAGTGCTGATTCATTATTTACCGGGACTACCTTTACTTCTCTTGATCCCGGATAATCAGGGTTGGGGCCAATTGTAAGTTCAACAATTTTACCGGCAGTATTCTCAAAATAACTGTAAATATTCTGATCTGCGGTCAGGTCTTTCCCGTTAACAGCCAGTATATAATCACCAACCTTAGCATTTATGCCCGGCTCCGTCATAGGGGAGCGCAGGTCGGGGTTCCAGTTCAATCCACCATAAATCTTCTTCAGGCGGTACCTGTTATTCGAGATTTCGTAGTCCACTCCCAGCAGTCCGCCACTCACACGCTCCGGTTCACCGAGTTGTTCACCCGCTCCCTGCAGACGGTGGTGGCCCACGGATAATTCACTGCACATCCACTGGATGACCCGGTTAAGATCATTTCTGCAGGAAAGATCCGGAAGGAACTGTGAATACTTTTCCTTCATGGCTGCCCAGTCGGCGCCATGCATGCCAGGATCGTAGAAATAATCCCTGTTTATCCTCCAGGCCTCGTCAAAAATATGCGGCCACTCTGCCAGCGGATCAATCTTAACCTGGAGGGAAGCTGTGTTTATTATACCCTTCCCTGGCTCGGGCTTCGATCCTGTACCGCTTATGCCATAGGTCCTTCCTTTCCTGTAGAACATCTTTTTGCCATCAGCTGATATCTCATAGTTGTCAAGGCTCATAACTTCCTTATCCTTCTTTTCCTTTATATCATACATATGCAGTGTGCTTTCACCTCCGTACGTTACAGGCCTCATGATATAGAATACCTTACCCTCTTCGCCGACTCCCAGACCGGTATAGTTTCCGGCATCCACAGGCAGTGCAACAATACGTTCCTGCAGCCCTGCCAGGTCAATTTTCATATCATCAGCTTTTTGCTTATCTTCATTTTTACCCTTCCTGTCCGGCTTCCCTTCAGGTTCAGCCCCGGAAATTTTTTCATCTTCAACCTTTTCTTCATCACTTTCTTTTGCGAAAGGGTTTACCAGGTCTTTCTGAAGGGTAACGAGATATATTGAAGAGGTGGCTGACATATCCGCATTCGACATGTCAAACCAGTTCACAACCGGACCGGCATCAGTTGATGCAAAGAAAAACAGGTATTTACCCCCGGCATCGAAAACAGGCTCTGAAGCATCGCTCATGCCATCGGAAACGGGATATGACTTTTCCTGTTCTAATGAATAGATGAATACCTGTCTGAAGTGTGATTCAAGGACCCTGGTATAAGTCAGCCATTTTGAATCTTTCGACCATGAACCGAAAAGTTCCCTGAAAACCCCGGGGATATACATCTCATCCGAATCGATTTTTTTTACTTCACCTGATTCAATATTTATAATATACAGGCTCCTGCTATTATCAACACAGGCAATATTTTTGCTGTCAGGCGACCAGTGCGGATAAGCATAGAATCCTGCCCCGTTCAGTTTGTAAGTCTTTGCTTCTCCCGATCCGTCCTGGGATTTGATATGAAGCATGTATTCTCCTGAAGCATCTGAGAAATAAGCTATAGATTTGCCGTCGGGTGACCATGCAGGATATTTCTCATGTGTCCCAGGGGTAAGGGTAATATTTCTTGGGTCACCCTTTTCAGCCGGGACAGTCATTATATCGCCCCGGAAATCAAATACCACCCGGGCACCTGTAGGCGAAATACCTGAGCTTCTGATATACTGGCTGCCTGAAATATACCGGGGTCTTAGTTCAAGCAGGTCAGTTGCTATGCCTGCTGTTATCTTTTCAGATGATTTTGTATTTAAATTATAATGATGTAAATACCCGGCCTGCTCAAATATTATCCGGCCGTTCCCATGCGTTGCTTTTATAATCGGGAAATCTGAAAAATAAGTTAATTGCTCGATATCTTTTGTGTCAGTATTATATGCGTAAAGATTGAATTCACCATTACGGTCACTTCTGAAATAAATCCTGTCTCCAATCCACATTGGATCTGTATCATTACATCTCTCTTCCGGTTGTGGTATCTTTTCCACGGAATGATCTTCGAATGAAAATATCCAGATTGTAGCCACAGTACCACCCCTGTAATTTTTCCACTGAGCATACCTCCCCGGTATAGGGGTATATGCCATGTGTGTACCATTAGGTGAATATGATGCACACCAGCCATTAGGAATCACAAGACGGGTAGGGAAGCCTCCGTTGACCGGGACAGTAAAAAACTGCATATAGCGGTTTGTATGAACCTCCCTCCGGGATACAAAGAGAACCGCTGAACCATCAGGTGTAAATCCCCTGACAATATCTGCGCCGGGGTGCCAGGTAAGTCTTTTCGGCACACCACCTTCAATCGGGACTATGAATACATCGGTATTTCCATCATATTGCGCACTGAAAGCAATGTGCTTCCCGTCAGGAGAAAATACAGGATCGGATTCCACTCCTTCATCAATTGTTAGGCGCCGGGGGAATGTGCCATCAAGATTGGCGATCCAGAGATCATTGGCATATACAAAAGCTATGTTCTCCTGACTTACGGCAGGTTGAGACAGTAACCTTGTATCTTTAGTGTCAACTCCGTTAGAAGTACCTGATATCAGCAAAAAGGGAATCAGGATAAATAGTAATTTTCTGAATTTATTTTTCATTATAGTCAGGGTATTTGTTAACAAGCGACAAATTACAATTTTGTAAAATGAAAATCAAAACAATTTTGATTACGAATGCGGCGAAGCCAATCGGGATAATACATAGTCCTTATAAACCATGTCGCAACCCAGTCTCCCCCGGCTTAATCGTTCCCCCTCCCTGACCACGACCTGCTCGTGAGGTTTTGCCTTCATTACAGTCTGGTAAAATGTTCTTCGCTTCCTTCAGGTTTTCAACCGAATTATAACCAGTGTTAAACGCAGTTTTCCAGTTGTTGATTATGTTTGCGACAGTTATTTATTTTGAGTAATATTATATTTCCATAAATACAGCGGCGAGATGAAAAAAGGTATTTGCATTATAATATTCTTCTTATCCCTTCTGGCAACGGACACCTTCTCATGTACGATAATAATGGTAAGAGGTAATGGTGTAGCTATCGCAGGCAGTAATGAGGATTTTTTCAGTCCGTTAACTTTGATGTGGTACATTCCGGCTTCTGAGAAATATTATGCAAGAGTATGCTTCGGGTTCAATATGATTATGAATTCAACACAGGGTGGAATGAACGAGCACGGGCTGTTTGTGGACGGGAATTCTCTTGGAAACCAGGGGTGGAAGCCGGATAAAAACAAAAAGAGTATCATTGGTTCTATCCTGGATCAGTTACTGGCAACCTGCAGAAGTGTTGAAGAGGTTAAGGATTTTTTCAGGGATCACAATTGCCCGGCCCTTGATGTGGCAAGAATACCTGTTATGGATAAATCCGGTGCATCTATGATAGTAGAATGGTATAATGGTGAAGTTGTATTCCTGGAAACGGAGAAGGATTACCAGATATCTACGAATTTTGTTGGCTCAAAATATGTTGGTCAGGAGAAGCCTTGCCGGAGATATAATACAGCTGATAAATTACTGAGTCAGCAATCATCTTTTTCAGTAAATACTGTTCAGAAAGCCCTTGACGAGACTCATGTTGAAGGGCCGGGATCCATAACTCTGTATAGTTTTATCTGTAATCTTAAGTCAGGAGATATTTATGTATACAATTTTCATGATTTTTCCAATCTCAGGAAATTTAATTTCAGCGAGGAAATTAAAAAAGGACAACATTTCCAGTACATGGCTGAGGTATTCACAGAGAGGAGTCCTGCCTATAATAAGTTTATTCAGGACGGGCCTTTGGAGCTGGTAAATATGGGTTTAAGAACCAGCAGATTCCAGGCTACTATTTTTTATCAGGTACTTAAGGCCAATTATCCCAGAGTATTTGAGCGGGAGATTGGTCCGGAATTGCTCAGTGAGCTTGCATCCGGACTCCTTACTGAGGGGAGGGTGGAAGATGCAATATTCTTCCTGGAAAGAAACGCCAGTGATTTTACCGGTATTCCATCAGTTCATTATGAACTGGCACAAATATATCACAAGACAGACAATAGAGAGAAAGCTATTAAAGAGTATAAACTTACTCTGGAACTTGATCCGGAACATGAAGGTGCCAGGAAAGCTCTGGACATGATTATGAGTCACGGCACTGCCCGCCGAAGCCCGCAGGGCGAAAGTGGGAGCCTATGCTCCAGCACCCGGTTACCCGGTACCTATTTAAGCCATTCCGCCACCTGCTCAGGGCTCAGTCCCGGCAGGTCAAGCTTGTTCTTTTTCTTGTAGCCGTTGAGGTCATTGGCCAGCTTGCCGGGTTTTTCCACTTCCTTCAGCTTCTCAACCGAATCATAACCAAGGATCACCAGCGGCTCAATCCATTCTTCGGGTATACCCAGCTCAAGGAACTTTTCCGTTTGTCGTTCGTCGTTCGTCGTTTGCCGCGCCTCAGGCCTCATCTGCGGGAAGAAAAGCACATCCTGAATCGATGGCTGGTTGGTCATCAGCATGGTCAGCCTGTCAATACCCACCCCAAGTCCCGAGGTGGGAGGCATACCGTATTCAAGAGCCCGTACAAAATCCATATCAATGAACATAGCCTCATCATCTCCCTTTTCGGAAAGCTTCAACTGTTCCTTGAATCTTTCCAGCTGGTCTATGGGATCGTTCAGCTCGGAATAGGCATTACACATCTCCTTGCCATTGATTATAAGCTCAAAACGTTCCGTCAGTTCGGGATTCTTACGGTGTTTCTTTACCAGCGGAGACATCTCGATTGGGTAATCGGTGATAAAGGTGGGCTGTATGAAATGATGTTCGCATTTTCCCCCGAATATTTCGTCGATAAGCTTGCCCTTGCCCATGCTGGGATCATGTTCTATATCAAGTTTATCACATACTTCCCTTAACTGTTCTTCAGTCATACCAGAAATATCAAAACCCGTGTATTCCTTTATGGCATCCAGCATTGTCACCCTGGGGTAAGGTTTTTTGAATTCTAATTCTGTGTCGCCATAGGTAATGAGAGTTTTGCCATGCAGGTCAAGTGCAACTTTCTCAAACATTTCCTCGACAAACTCCATCATCCAGTTATAGTCCTTATAGGCAACATATATCTCCATCACGGTGAACTCGGGGTTGTGATTACGATCCATCCCCTCGTTCCTGAAGTCTTTGGAGAACTCGTAAACTCCTTCATACCCGCCCACGATAAGCTTCTTAAGGTAAAGCTCGTTGGCTATACGCAGGTATAGCTTCATATCCAGGGTATTGTGATAAGTGATAAAGGGCCTCGCGGCAGCACCTCCCGGCAAGGGTTGTAATATGGGCGTCTCCACTTCAAGGTAGCCCCTTGAATTAAACAGTTCCCTCATCGACTGTATCAGCATGGTGCGCTTCCTGAAGGTTTCCTTTACATGCGGGTTGACTATCAGGTCGACATAACGCTGACGGTAACGCATCTCGGGATCAGTGAAGGCATCATACACCTTTCCTTCCTTTTCTTTCACAACAGGAAGGGGACGAATCGATTTGCTCAGTATCTTCAATTCTTTGACATGAACGGTTATCTCTCCCATCTGTGTGCGGAAAACAAAACCCTTCACTCCGATAAAATCACCTATATCAAGGTGGCGTTTGAAAACGATATTGTAGAAATCCTTATTCTCACCCGGGCATATATCATCCCTTGTGATATAAAGCTGTATCCTGCCGGCGGAATCCTGTATCTCTGCAAATGATGCCTTGCCCATTATCCGCCGGCTCATTATCCGGCCGGCCATCACAACTTCCTGGTAGTTCTTTTTGACATCATCAAAACCGGCAAGAACATCCTCGGATAATACATTCGTTTTGAATTCCTCGGCAGGATAGGGGTCAATGCCCATTTTCCTGATCTCTTCAAGTGACTCCCGTCTTATCTGCTCCTGTTCGCTGAGTTGCATAGCTTCTGTTTGTTGGAATAAAATGCAAAAATACGGAAAAAAAAGAGTTTATGAAGTTGATAAGGTTGATATGGTTTATAAAGTTTATAAGGTTTATAAGGTTGATAAATTAGTAACGATTTTTAAGATGGGCAATTCCAATGGAATAATGGAACATTTGAATAATGGATTAACGAACAGCTATTTGATAGTATACCATTATTCCAGTACTCCAATAATCCCATATTCCAACATTCCAAACGGGCATTTTAGTATATCTACGTAAAAAATAGTTGGTTTACTTAAAAATTAGTTTTATATTTGTAGCAAACAATGAAATCATGATGCAGAGACTTACAAAGGCTGAAGAGGAAATAATGTTGATCCTGTGGAAATTAAAGGAGGCAATTGTGAGGGATGTTATTAACAAACTGGAGGATCCTGATACACCTTATACCACGGTTTCGACAGTTATCAGGATACTTGAGAAGAAGGGTTTTGTGGGACACAGGGCAGTGGGTACCACCCACCTTTACTACCCCCTGCTGTCAAAGAAAGAATACCTTAAGGGTTACCTGAGCGGTATAGCAAAAAATTATTTTGACGGCTCATCATCAAACCTGTTGACTTTCTTTGCCAGAGAATCTGACCTGAGTGTGAAAGAGCTTAAAGGTCTCATAGAAGAAGTAGAGTCGGAAATGAAAAAAGAAGGAAAACATGGCAAATGAAATATTAACATACCTGCTGAAAGTATCACTCGGGCTGACCATTATAAGTCTTTCTTATTTATTGTTAAGAAACGATTACAATCTCAGGATAAAGCGTTTTTATTTATTATCAGGGCTTATTGCAAGCTGGAGCTTTCCCTTTGTGAGATTTCCACAGTTTATCGAAATGGGTGGAATCAGTCAAAGTCCCGTACAGCCGTCTTCGTTTGTTGTTGAGCCTGCAGTCAACCTAACAGGCGCGGTGGCCGAAGGTTCCGGTTTTAACTGGTTACTTATTATACTGATAATTTATTCAGCCGGAGGAGTATTCATACTTTTCCGCAATCTTGTTATCATACGCTTGTGGAGAAACAAGAGGGGTGCAAGATCAGCTTATGGCAATAAGATATTTTTCACTGACAGTAACCAGGCTTTTACCTTGTTTTCATGGATCTTCCTGCCGGAGAGATACAGGAATGACCCTTATATTGAGCCTATTATTCTTCATGAACGGGCTCATATCAGGCAATTGCATTTTATCGATCTTATCATAGTCGAACTGACAGTCCTTTTTACATGGTTCAATCCTTTTACATGGCTTATTTCCAGGATGATTAAAGAGAATCATGAGCATCTTGCCGACAGGGAAGTGCTGGCAGGGGGTGTTAACCCGGCTCATTACAGGGCCCAGCTGCTTAATTTTTCCCTCGGGACAAATTATTTCAGGCTGGGGCACCAGTTTAGTCATTCATTAACCAAAACAAGATTCAAAATGATGAAAAGAACAACAGCAAGAAAGACTGGTATTATTAAGTATCTCTTAATGATACCAGTTATTATCCTGGCACTCGGAATGTTAACAGGCTCAGAGGTACAGGACTGGGATGGCAGGGTCAAAGGACAAGTTATATTTGCAGATACAGGTGAACCGGCCACCGGTGCGTCAATTATTGTAAAAGGGACCACCAACGGAACAACGGTTGACATTGACGGCCGGTTTGAACTGGAATGTAAAAAAGATGATATCCTCGTTATTTCATACGTGGGTTATAAAACCATGGAAATGAAGGCATCATGGATTACCGGGAAACCCTTGGAGCTTGAATTCAGATCCTATGAGCTTGATCTCACAAAAGTAAAGGAAAAGCAGAAATTGGAGCTGGTGGAAGAAAAGGATAAGATAGGGATCCGTATCGTTGAATCAGATGATAATAAGATTGAGCCGGTAATAGTTGTTGACGGTAAGGTAGTTGAAGACTACAACAATATAGATCCTGAAGATATATGGAGCGTTGAGGTGATTAAGGATGAATCATCAGAGATTGTAAAGAAATATAAGGCCGGTAATGGGGTTATAATTATTACCCTAAAGGAGAAGGTTGAGGCTATGTCTAAGGTTCCCACTTCCGCTAAGGCTACGGTGGACAGGAAGAAGAAGGAAGAAATATTTGTAGTGGTTGAGGATATGCCTCAATTCCCGGGTGGCATGGAAGCCCTGAAATCATTTATATATGATAACCTCGAGTATCCTGAAAAGCCGAAGCAGGAAGGCATTGAGGGTAAAGTTACGGTGGAATTCACTGTGGACACGCAGGGGAATGTCGAAGATATTAAGGTTGTGAAAAGCACTTATGAGGGATTTGATGATGCTGCTGCAAGGGTATTCAGGGATATGCCTGCATGGGAACCCGGGAAACAACGGGGTCATGCTGTGAAAGTAAGATTAAGTGTTCCTGTCGAGTTTAAGCTCAGCGAGGAATAATCCTGGATTTTAAGCCAAACAGGAGGGGGTGCTTGATTTTAAGCGAGCACCCTTTTTATTACTTAAATATCTTCCTGTAGGTTCTGAAATTTTCGCCGGGTTCAAATGCTTCAGTTTTGAAGGAGATCATATTTCGGGCTTCTTCGGGGCTTGAAGCCAGTCCGGCAGCGTACATTATGAACATGGCGGCACCAAGAACAGTGGTTTCTTTCTTATCAATAACAGTTAGCGGCACTCCTGTTATATCTGCCCTTATCTGGTTCCACAGCCTGTTTTTTGATCCTCCGCCAACACATAATATATTATCAGTGGTGAAGCCGCCTGCTTTCTCGAGTGCCTTCATCCCGTCCCTGAGCTTCCGGGAGAGTGCTTCCAGCATGGCGCGGTAAATTTCTTCGCGGGTCGATTCCATACGGAGTCCGCTGATCTGACCGCCGCCGCTCTCCTTACTTTCTTCGAAAAACTCTGGCACCACCCTTATCCCCTTGCTTCCTGGAGGCACCTTTGAAGCCAGTGATATCATTTTCTCATGCATGTCTTCACCGCAGTCGGGGAACATATTCCTCCCGGCCCACTCGAGCATGCCTGAGGCTATCCACTGTTTCCCGATATTATACAGCCCGGGGACAGGATCCAGTTCCGTACTTATTGAATTATCGAGTTGTTCCCTGCCCGACCTGTATTTTCCTGACCTGACCATCAGTATTTCCCATGTGCCGGAGCTCAGCACAGGCTGGTTAATACCGGCCCCTGAACCGAACACTGCAAACTGGGTATCGTGACCGCTTGCAACAAGAGGTATACCCGCAGGCAGCCCTGTGGCCTGTGATGCCTGTTCACTTACCCTGCCTGTTATTTCCCCGGCTTCGGCAAGTTCCCCAATGAGGCCTGGTTCAATCCCGATACTGTCCAGAATAAGACGTGACAGGTCACGGTCAGAAGCAGATGTCAGCATTGATGTGCCGGCCATGCTTATATCATTCTTCATCTCGCCCCCGAGCATAAAGGTAAATATCGAAGGAGCGAAGAGCCACCTGTGTGCTTTTTCAATAAGGTCAGGGTGATTTTCCCTGAGCCATATAAGCTTGTTAATGGTATTGAAGTTAAAAGGCAGTAAAGCTGATTCACGATACAGTTCCGCAAGTGGTATATATTTGTCTATATCCTTCATTACCTGTATTGTACGCTCGCACTGCCATGATATCATAGGGTAGAGCATTTTCCCCTCCCTGTTGAAAAGGGCACCATCAACTCCAAAGGTAGTTACGCTCGCACCAATAATATCTTCTGAATCAAGGTTGGCTGTTACCTCATGTGAAGCCATGCAAAATTTGTCCCATATCTCATCAACATCCCAGATACGGTATTCCGGGTAAAAGGGATCGGGGCGTGTATTATTCGGGTATGAGGCTGATTGTACTATATCACCTTTTTCATCTATTGCGTGCACCTTGACGTTGGTAGCACCGCAATCGAAAACAATGGAGATTTTTTGCCTTGTCATTTCTATATCCTTGGATACATTTTAAATACATATAAACGTAGAGACGTAATATATTACGCTCTACGGTGCAATTTATTGAATATTATCCATACAAAGGGCCATAGACCTTACAGGCCCTGTAATCGCTGCCTTCAGGATCCATACCGTAGGCGTTCCAGGCAGAGGGTCTGTATATTTTGTCAGCAGGCATATTATGCATATTAACAGGGATTCTCAACATTGATGCCATTGTAAGGATGTCGGCACCTATATGGCCGTAGCTTGACGCACAGTGGTTGGCTCCCCAGTTAGCCATGACCGAATAGACATCGTTAAATGCTCCCTCCCCGGTGAGCCTGGGAACGAACCATGTTGTGGGCCATGTGGGATTTGTCCTGTCGCACAGCAGGTTATGCACATCTTCAGGCAGTTCAACCGTCCATCCTTCAGCTAATTGCAGTACGGGACCCAGTCCTTTGACAATATTTATCCTGGAGATAGTTATCGGCATTCCACCAGGGGTATCAAATTGTGAGGAGAAGCCTCCCCCCCTGAAATATTCAGTCACTGCTGCAGGCCATCTTGTTGCTTCAAGGCATGCTTCCACATCTTCATGGCTTATTTCCCAGAAAGGTTTAATGACAGGCTTCCCGCTTTCCTTCTGCTGGCCTGAAAAATCGAGTGCCGAAGCCCCTGAATTAATAAGGTGTATAATCCCATTTTCAGCCAGGCCTGAGGGTTTATGTCCGCTTACCCTTTCAATCGCTTCCGGGCTCCAGTAGGTTCTTATGTCTGAAAACATCTGGGCTGTATTGGTGAGCAGATAGCCGAAGAGCATGGAAACGCCGTTGAGGCTGTCGTTTTCTGTTGCCAGGAGGTAGGGTGGACGTATACCGTTCCAGTCGAAGGAAGAGCATAATATTGCTTCCATAAAATCCCCGTTTGGCATATGGTCGGTCCATTGTCTCTGCCCCTGGAAGCCGGCCAGGATGGCATTATGTCCCATTGCCTCCTCTTCGAAACCTGCCTTCCCCAGACGATCATTGCCAGCCATCAGGTCACGTGCTATAAGGGTCATTTTTACCACTGTTTCCCAGTCCTTCTCTTTCTCTTCCACTGTCCTGGGTTTTTCATTTGTTTCTTGTCCCTCCCTGCACCATTTCTTTGTCCATGCAAGTGCCCTGTCGAATTCTTCCTTATCATATATTTCCTCTCTTATCCTGCGGTTGAATTCGCTCATATCAATATATTCATTTCTCATTCCCAGGTAGTCCTGGAAGAAATTCTCATTGACAATTGATCCTGCTATGCCCATAGAGACGCTGCCCATTGACAGGTATGATTTCCCTTTCATGAATGAGGTTGCAAGTCCCGCCCTTACAAAACGAAGTATTTTTTCTTTCACATCTTCAGGTACTGTTTTATCATCTGCATCCTGCACGTGCCGCCCGTAAATACCAAAAGCCGGAAGGCCCTTTTGTGTATGTCCTGCCAGTGCTGCAGCCAGGTAAACTGCCCCCGGTCGCTCAGTGCCGTTAAAGCCCCATATTGCTTTTGGGATAAAGGGATCCATATCAATTGTTTCACTTCCGTAGCACCAGCAGGGAGTTACAGTAAGTGATAATCCAACGCCTGCTTTTTTGAATTTCTCAGCGCAGAGTGCAGCTTCGGCCACTCCCCCGATGGAGGAGTCGGCCACTATACATTGCACCCTTTCCCCGTTCGGGTATTTCAGGCTTGAACTTATTAAGCCGGCTGCTGTCCTGGCCAGGTTCATGGCTTGTTCCTCAAGTGACTCCCTTACGCCTTTTCTGCGTCCGTCTATTACCGGTCTTATACCCACCTTCGGGAAATCTCCGGCAGGCCACCTGTGATCTTTGTTCACTTCAAATTTATTTGTGCTCATTTTGATTTATTTTTTCTGAGAATCTTCTGAATTCATTCTTCTATTACCGTATTGCTTACGAAAGCAATTCTACTGCTGCCGGGCGAATATTCTTTCTGTTTGAATTTCTTCATAGCAGGTTTTAAAAGCTCCACCTGAATTTTACCCATAATTCATCTCCCAGATCCCACCAGCGGCTGACAGCAGACCTGGCAAAATCATTGGAATACCTGGTAAGGAATTCCCTTGCGAGTATTGGGTCCTCTCTGTAAAGTTCGAGGGCTTTTTTCTCAATAAAACCTACCTCATTGAAGGCCTTATCTTCAAATTCCATTACAACAGGCTCCATTATTTCCTTGCCTTCACCCCAGTTCACCATTGCCAGCCTGTTTGCACGGCGGAAGGCCCACAAGGCAGATTCGGTGCTGAAATGATCCTGTCCGCATATATAAAAGCTTTCAGGCAGGCTCAGGTTTCCTGCATAAATTGGTATCCTGGGACTAAGGCGGGGCACATCAAGACCAAACCATATTCTTCCTCCAATCTCATCAGGTAACCAGTCGCGTAGCTGAACTATGAACGAGTAAGCACAATATTGGACTGCAATTGGCCTTTCTCTTACCACCACACCTTCCTCAAGACTGTTCAGTAGTGCACGCTTATCTCCTGACATCCATGGATGGGCCGCCGGGCTTACAATTGTGTCTGTGTAAGTATTTCCTTCATCATCACTTCTTCTTACAGGAACTTTGAGATTTCTTATCATTTCCCAATCAGTACCGTCATATGTGGTCCTGTAAAATTTCATTATATCACGTATGTCAACTTTCTTTTCAGGCTTGACCGAGAAAGGCAGCTCCTCATCATCATATTCAAGTCCGAGGGAAGGTGCAAGAGAACTGAGAACGAAATACTCACGTGAGCTGAAAGGTTTTCTTCCGGAATATGCTTTCCAGAACTTGAATGTTTCCTTGCCATCCCAAAACCCCATCTTTTTAGCTACCTCGTATACATTATCGGAAACCATAAAATAATCTTCATTATCGGGATCTATCCCGGCTATCCTGCATATATTGGCCGATATACCCACATGGTCATCGGGGATTCGTTGTGCAGCCCATACTCCCCCTGTCTTATCAGGGCCCTCACCCATTATTTCCATGTGCCATACTTCATTCTTATCGGCTATGGTAATACACTCGCCCGAATCACCATAACCATATTTCTTTATTAGCTCGCCAATCAGTTTTATTGCATCGCGCGCCGTTGTGCATCTCTGGAGGGCAATCCTTTCGAGTTCCTCGATCTGGAACATACCGTTTTTATTCCTGAGTTCCCTCCTTCCTCCAAAGGTTGTTTCCCCGATGGCCAGCTGTTTTTCGTTCAGACAGGGATAGGCAGTATTTAAATACGCATAGGTTTTTTCCACCTCTGGTATCTCTCCCTTGGTCTCTATATTTTCCTCACTCCATGCTGAGCTTGTATGCATTGTACCCCATCTTACCGGATGCATTGTTCCGGGTTCATATTCCCGGGCCGGTACAAATTGAAGCCATGTACGATAATATGCATCGCAGGTATGACTGGTCATAACAGAGCCGTCGGTGCTGGCATCCTTTCCAACCATTATGCTTGTGCAACTTTCGTTATAAATATTTTCATTATCCTGTCCTGATGATATTCCTGTAAACAGGAAAAAAGAAAAAAGCAACAGGAACAAAGTGTACAAATTTTTCTTATTCATTACGATTAATTTTTCTGATTTGATGGAATTAATTAAAAAAAAAATAAATATAGAAATTATGCCGGCACCATCAATGACTATTAATATGTTATTTAATAACAAAAGATAAAAGGCACCCTGCAATGATTGAATCACAGAAAAAATATTGATTATTTATATCTTTTTTACAAGGTAAAATCTTTCAATTTTTATACAAAGGCTTATCTATCAGCCCAATTCGTTTAATAGGTAAATATGTCTATTTTAATTAGATTTGTATACTGAAATGGAAACAATGAGCTATACAGATAATAGTCTGAATAATAAGCGTTTACCGAAATGGCTTAAGATGCAGCGGGCAAGCGGGGAGAACTATACCCGGGTCAAGAAGCTTGTTGAGAGCAGGCATCTGCATACCATATGCAAGAGTGGAAATTGCCCTAATATAGGTGAATGCTGGAATGCCGGTACAGCAACCTTTATGATACTGGGTGATATATGTACCAGGTCATGCAAATTTTGTGGCACAATAACGGGCAAACCCCTGCCACCCGACCCGGAAGAGCCTGAAAATCTTGCTGAATCAGTTAGAGTGATGGGCCTGAAGCACTGTGTTATCACTTCAGTTGACAGGGATGACCTGCCCGACAGCGGAGCCTCATTCTGGGCAGAAGTAATAAAAAAAGTTAAAGAATTAGACCCGGGAACAACAATAGAAGCGCTGATACCCGATTTCAGGGGTGTGGAAAAAGATATACAGAAAGTGATTGATGCAGGCCCCGAGGTAATTTCTCATAATCTTGAAACAGTGGAGAGGCTGACTCCTGAAATACGTTCTGCTGCAAAATACAGACGCAGCCTTGATGTGATAAGGTATATGAGTGAGAGGAGTGTAAGGACCAAATCAGGTATTATGCTTGGCCTGGGAGAGAAGGAAGAAGAGGTATACAGGACCATGGATGATCTGCTCGAGGCAGGTTGTTCTGTTCTTACCCTGGGTCAGTACCTGCGGCCTTCGCCTGATCATATGGAGGTGCAGGAGTATATTGATCCCAATATGTTTGAAATCTACAGGCAGAGAGGACTGGGAAAAGGCTTTCTTTTTGTGGAAAGCCATCCTCTTGTACGGTCATCATATCATGCTGAAAAGCATGTCAGAGAGAAAGAATAAATTAAGTATTGATTGTGGAAAGGGAAGGAATTTTTGAAGATCTGGGTTTACGTGATTATATGGAGACATGGGATTACCAGGAAGATTTGTTCAGGGAAATGCTGGACATCAAAATGCAGAATCGCACCCTGAGCCCCGGTGAAAGGATGAAGCAACTGAACAGGCTCCTTTTTGTGGAGCACCCTCATGTATATACGCTTGGAAGGAGCGGATCGGAGAATAATCTCCTGGTAAACCATATCCAGCTGCAGGCAAAGGAAGCATCATTCTACAGGATAAACAGGGGAGGCGATATTACCTATCACGGACCGGGACAGATTGTGGGCTACCCGCTGCTTGATCTTGAGGAATTCGGGCTTACGCTTAAAGCTTATATTCACAGGATAGAGGAGGTGATAATACTTACTCTGAAGGAATATGGGATTGAAGCAGATCGCATGGAAGGAGCAACCGGGGTATGGATTGACGGGCACCGGGGAGGAGGACAGGTAAGAAAAATATGTGCCATAGGAGTAAGGGCAAGCAGGTTTATTACAATGCACGGCTTTGCCTTTAACATAAATACTGACCTGGATTATTTTAATTATATTAATCCATGTGGTTATACAGACAAGGGAGTTACTTCTCTGGCAAAAGAACTTGGTGAAGAACAGGATTTTGAGAAGGCCAAATTAATTGTAAGGAAGAATTTTAAGGAAGTGTTCGGGATAAACTGGAAAAGCTGATAATGGAGAAAAACTGGATCATAAAGGAAGCAGGCGATAATGTTGTGGTAAAGCAACTGATGAACAGTCTGGATGTACCACAATCACTCGCTAACCTTATGGTGCAGAGAGGTATTACGAATTTTGAAGAAGCCAGGAGCTTTTTCCGGCCCAGCCTGGAAAACCTTCACGATCCCTTCCTGATGAAGGACATGAATATGGCGGTTGACCGTATATCCTCAGCAATATATAAAAACGAGAAAATACTTATTTACGGGGATTATGATGTGGACGGAACAACATCGGTTGCACTCTTATATGCCTTCCTGAGAAATATTTATCCCAATATTGATTTTTATATTCCCGACAGGTATAAGGAAGGCTATGGCATTTCATCCAAAGGGATTGATTATGCCCATGAAACTAACTGCAAACTGATGATAACTCTCGATTGCGGGATTAAGGCAGTAGATAAGATAAAATATGCCAGTTCGCTCGGTCTCGATGTTATTATCTGCGATCATCACCTCCCTGGCAGTACGATCCCCGAGGCAAGGGCAGTTCTTGACCCCAAGCAGGAAGGATGCAATTATCCTTTCAAGGATCTTTCGGGCTGCGGGGTAGGCTTTAAGCTGATACAGGCCTATTCAAAGGTAAACGGTATACCTTTTGAAAAACTTGTACAGTACCTTGACCTGGTGGCAATAAGCATTGCTTCAGATATAGTGCCCCTTACCGGTGAGAACAGGATACTTGCCCATTTCGGGCTTTTGCAGCTTAATGAGAATCCCAGGATGGGAATAGCCAAAATAATAAAGGATTCTGAAATAAGGAAGAAGATAACTATTGAGGATATAGTCTTTAAGATAGGACCCAGGATAAATGCTGCCGGCCGAATGGAATCGGGTAATAAGGCTGTTGAGCTGATGATATCGGAAGACGGTCTGCTGGCTGCAGAGATGAGCAGGGAGATAGGGAACTGCAACAGGGACAGGCGCTCTGTAGACAGGAATATAACTACGGAAGCACTCAGGATGATATCAACCGATCCCAGGCATGTAAATTCACGTACAACTGTGTTATTCAATTCCGGATGGCATAAGGGAGTTATTGGCATAGTGGCTTCAAGGCTTATTGAAACATATTACCGTCCGACGGTAATTCTTACCGAATCGAATGGCTTTGCTACGGGTTCGGCACGTTCGGTTACAGGTTATGACCTTTACCAGGCTATTGAAGCCTGCAGCGACCTGCTGGAAAGCTTCGGAGGTCACATGTATGCTGCCGGGCTTACCATGAAAAAAGAAAATGTACCTGCCTTCATTCAAAGGTTCGAAGAGGTGGTGTCAAACACCATCATGGAAGAGCAACTGGTACCTCAGATCCTTATTGACATGGAACTTGACTTCAGTGATATCGATAAAAATTTTTACCGTATCCTTGAACAGTTTCAGCCCTTCGGACCCGACAACCTGGCACCAGTATTTATGACCAGGAAAGTTTATGATACGGGAATGGGAAGGATCGTAGGCCAGAGTGCTGAGCACCTTAAGCTGGATCTCTGCAGTGAATCAACAGGCACCTCAAGTATCCCTGCCATTGCTTTTGGCCAGGGTAATATGTTACCGGTGATCAGGGAAGGACATCCCATCGATATTTGCTATTCGATTGAAATGAATGAATTCAAGGGAATAAGAAACCTCCAGCTCAACATACGAGATATAAGGCCTTCAGATGCTACAGGCTGATCAAAAGCTGGAATTTGAGTTCATCATATGTGTCATAACAGACATCATCCTCAGCTGCCAGACGTGAAACAGCATATTTAAGCCTTATTTTTACCGCCCCCGGCAATTTATATAGTATCATTATGTATGACCTGCTGCCTTCCCCGTAGAGCGCTTTTACCAGGGGGTTATAGAGAAGGTCATCCTCCCAGGCAAAAAGCCTGCTGTCGTATGAGCCCGTTTTAAAAACAGCAAGCCTGGCCCTTATCTCCAGGGGGAGGCTCCGGGCTGAATAAGAGGCCGACTGGTAACACATGAAACCCCTGTCGTGGCTGCCGGCAATAAGGGACTGCTCAAGGCGTGTACGCAGTTGAAAACGTTCCGTGACCAGTATTTCTGCCGACAGCCTCAGGTTGGTCTTTTCCATGGGCATGCGGGTTTTTACACCCTGAAGGGGATTGACCCACCTGTCACTGATACGGTGTTTGATATCTGCCGAGAGGGAAATGGATTCGGCAGGCCTGAAGCTGAGGCTCACCATGTATAGCATTGATCGTGGAAAGCCGCCTGAGATATTATTATACCATAGTTCCTTCCTGTCCATGATACCGGCGGACAGGCTTAGAGCCTGGCTTAACTCGCAGGAAATATTGGAAATAATATTTCTTCCCGGCCTGTTAAAGGTGCTCATGCCAGCGGCTTTTCCATGAAAGGCATTAAAGCCCCTGTTAACCCTTGAATATAAGAGGTTGAACCTCATCCTGCCTTCAGGATTAAGTGATATGCCCTGGATAAAAGCTGTTTTATGCGCATTGTGCAGGGCAAATTCCGCGAAGAGATAGGAATCCTTTAACAGGTAAGCATAATCAAGGGAGAGGGTGGTATTATTTATTCCACTGAAATCGTATATATCCCTGGGGTGATCCGGTGGCCCGACGGGAAGCGAGAAGCCGGAGTGGACAAGACTGAAGCCGCAGTAAAGATTGTTATACATCCTGTTGATATTGATCCCGGCACTCTTCTCGCTCACCTGCTTCCTTTTCATCAATGTATTGGTGGTATTGTGCAGGCCGGAAGAGTAAAATGAACTTACATATTTTGTTTGAGTGTTCTCATCATAAGCCGTGGTGGCGTCTATCATGTTAAGTGAGGCAAAAGCATTGATATTTATCCCGGATGTGCTGATCGACAGGGCTGCACCCCTGAAAAAATCACTCTCAGCGCTGGATGAGTAGGGGATTATGTCACTGTTTCCTTTCATCAGCCTTGCCTCTGTTGGCACCGGCGGGCGTGAGAAACCATTACAGGCTGTCAGTCCCTGTCCGAACCTAACCTTAAAATCGCCTACTATGATTTTGTCAATCACGGTACCTGTCCTGTAAGCCAGGCTGGCTGAGACAAAATCGGGTGTCCTGCCCGGCAGTAAGAGGGGCTCCCCCCTGTCCTTATCCATTGTGAGATATGCTGTAAGGGGTCCTGAAGAATAACGGGCTTTGGAGAGTATTTTGTCGGGACTGCCAATATATTTCGTCTCGTTTTTATCATCCTGCTGAATATAATTAAACAGAAAGCGCATATGCCTTGCACTGCTGCTGATCTTCTCCCTCAGGGGGGGATCAAAAACGGCAAAGGCACTTACCAGCGAAGCCAGTTCAGTGTCGAAGCCCGGCAGGTAGCTCAGTTCCATGGCTGATAATATGCTGCCGTGTTTGTTCCTGTAATCGATGATGCTTCGCAGCTGGAAGCCTGTCAGGAAGAAGAGTCTTTTCAGCTCGTTATCGCCGGCTGAATTAATCCTGACGGGATCTTCAGCAAGCAGTATCAATTCCTCAGCGTATTCTGCTGCCTCGATATCGTCACCTGATAATCCTGCTATATCTTCCAGCAGACTGATGATATGCCCCGGTAATTGCTCCTGCGGGTAAAGGCAGTTCAATGAAATAACCAGGGCTGCAAATATGGCCTGCAGCCTTAATTTCATTGCTTACCTTATAAATATTACAACTGAAAGTGATGGCGTGAGGCCCAGGTTCTCATGGGTAATAAATCCCAGGTTGGCCTGTATAAAACGTCCCGAATATCCACCGCCGAAGGAATAACCCAGGGGCTTGCTCATGAAGCCCCCTCGCAGGAAGAGCTTATCCAAAAACTCGTATTCAACAGCCACCCTTACATTAGTATACTGCCGGTCGCTCGTTTCCATTTCAGCCATAGCCAGGAAGGAGGATGCAAACCTGTAGGATGCACCCAGCCTGAGCACAAGAGGTATATCACTCTCATGCAGCTTTGTTGGCACGGGATTATAAATATGAGCTCCGATAATCAGCTCATTTACAGGTTTAAACTGTATTCCTCCCTCGAAGGTAAGGTCATACCTGTTACGGTAGTCACCTGCTATGCGAGTTGAGTAGAGGTCGGTCTGGATACCGGCAGAGAGTTTTTCTCCAAGCTTCATCCCGTAGGCAAGACCCATGGTATGCCTGTTATACTCGGAGTAGCCGTAATATGAGTATACCATACCCAGTGCGCCACGTTTGCCTGAAGGCAGTATCATCCCGAAGGTCTTGTTGCTCAGTTCCGACAGGCCGAAGCGGTTATCCTGATTAAGACCCACCGACCATTTCTCCATTCCGGCCAGTGATGCCTGGTTATGAAAGGAAGCCCAGAAGCCGCCCGTGGCCACCGTGGCATAAGCTAAGCCCACCTGCCTGGCTCCCGCAGAAAGCCTGTAAGGGTTCTGCGTGTATACAGCAATACTTAATAAGCACAGGGCAGATGTCAGCATAATTTTTTGCAGCGAAATTTTCTGACACATGATTGAATTTTTAATCCTATTTCAAGTTAGGATTTTTCAAGGAAAAAGTAAATAGTAAAAAGGAAAAAGTTTGAATGGAGTGAAAACCCCGGCCGAATGTAATGAGAGCCGGGGACAAAAGACAAAAGAGGGCCGAGCGTAAATAATTAGCCCGGTGGGCTAATTTAGCGAGGAGCCTGATAGAGGGGAGACGAAAGACAAAAGTAGAGACGCGCTACCAGCGTGTCTAAGAGAATTTTGCAGCCAGCGTACAATTTCTACAATTGTAGAGGCGCCAGGCCTGGCGCCTCTATAAAGCGGAAACCCCGGCTGAACGGATCGCAGATCCAGACCGAAGCGTCTGGGGTGAAGACCGGGGATAAAAGAATATTGTTGAAGTGTTGAATTGTCCCGAAAAGCCTTGCTTTTCGAGGATCCTCGAATCAAAGATTCGGGATTGAAGCGGGTTGGTTTTTATCTCCGGGATTTCGTCCGGTGTTATTATTTTATGTTCTGTACGTTGCGCAGGGAGCAGGGAGCAGAAGAGTTTAACAAAACGCGGAACCCGGAACGTGGAACCCGGTACTCAATGTACCAGGAACAAAATTGATATATACATATATTATATACTTTAATAATATACTAAATATATATATATTTGTAATATATTATACTGATACCATGAAAACAATATCCCTTAAAATAGATGATTCAATTTTCATCGAAACCGAAAAGATACTGTCAAAGACAAGGAAATCCAGGAACAGGTATATTAATGATGCACTGGATCATTATAACCGCTTTCAGAGACGCATGATCCTGGAGAATAAGCTCAGGAAAGAATCCGATGTGGTCAGAGAAGATTCAATGGATATACTAAGAGACTTTGAAGATATTGATTATGTTGATTAAGCAATACGATATCTGGATAGCTGACCTTAGTCCCAGAATCGGTACCGAACCGGGTAAAAAGAGGCCTGTTATTATTATTCAGACCGATTTACTTAATAATATTTCCCATCCGTCAACCATTATTTGTCCCATAACAACGAGAGTAAAGAAAAATGCGGACATATTAAGAGTGCACATCAGGAAGGGGACTACACACCTGAACCACGATTGTGATATTATGATTGACCAGGCAAGGGCAATAGATAACAGGCGCCTGGTGAATAAGATTGGCACCCTGCCAAACAAACTTTCAGCAAGAGTAAAGGAAAATCTCCGCATAGTGCTTGACCTGGAATAATCCACTTCGACTCCGCCGGTCGCTGTCCATGAATTTCACTCTCTGTTTAATAATCAATATTTATCTATAATATCCCCGGGTGTGAAAATTATTATATTACCGGGAATAGATTTGGCCTGTTTTTTAAGAAAGAGGACCGGAAGCAAGTCTCTGCCGGAAGCAAAAGGCAAGTTTTGAGCCTTTGATATCAAGTCATCATATACTTTTTTTACCGGAACTGAATCAGACCACTTAGCTTCACCAATAAGCAAGGTTGTTTTATCTTCCGATTCAGCAATAATATCAATCTCCATTGGTCGCCTGTCGATCCCATTGCCCCACCACCTTTTTGATGGATTGAATTCCTGGTTTCCTATCCTGAGAAAAGGAATGGCATCCCTGCACAATTCATCCCATACTCCGGATGTATAATGATCCATCTCACTCTTGATCTCGCTCCACACCCTATCGTGCATACCATATTCCAAACGGCTTTTGTTGGGTACTACAAACCTGAAATAGAAATTCATAAACGGATCTGCAATTTTATAGAGGCTCTTTTTTGTTGTCCTGCCGGAAGTATTAAATGGTGTTTCTCTTCTGAGGTATCCGAGGTCAACCAGCAGCCTTAAAGGCCTGTTTAGCTGAGTTGCAGGTTTCTCCAGTCTGGATGCAATCTCTGACAGACGATTACAACCCATACCTACAAGGGTCAGGATGGAGTAAGCCAATACAGATGTTCGCATTTCATCATGAAACAGCATCTCCGGTTCCTTGTGCAGGACACCATCTTTATCAAGAATATGATATTTTACTGCTTTGGGAAGAGAACCTTTTTCCTTTAGTAACTCCCAGTATCGAGGAACTCCTCCGAAAACACTGTATCCCTTAACTGCTGTCACGGGGTCTGTTTCAAAATACTCGCAGAACCACTTAACAGTCATTGGCTTAATATTTAATATCTCATCACATCTGCCATAGAGGGGAGATGAACTGTTTAAGACCATATCTTCCATCATCTGCTGTGATGATCCACACAATACAAGGTTATATCTTTTATTAATCTTATTATCTATGATATTCTGCATTATGGAAGGCAGACCAGGATCATTTTTCACCAGATAAGGAAACTCATCGATGCAAACGGTGATCCTTTCTTTCAGTGAAGTATTTAAATTACTGAATAATGCATGCCAGTCAGGATAATGTACCGATGAAAATCCCGGGACAGCTAATTCAAGGTTCTTTGCCAATGAAGATATCTGTAAAGACTTCTCTCTCATGTCGGCAACATAATAAACATCCTTTTCTGAAATTATTCTTTTCAGGAGGGTTGATTTGCCACAGCGACGCCTTCCATATAAAGCCAGTAATACAGATCTGCTTCTTGTAAGTGCATTTCTTATTCGTTCCTCTTCTTTTATCCTGTTTACAAACATTCCTTAATTATTATGCATTACAAACATAATGTTTTTAAAGCATAATATCAAATGAAATGTCATTATACCGGCACTTATTAACAATTTAAACTTCCTGTGTTCGACGCCGGAGGCTTTAAATAGTAATAGACACAGTTACATCTATAGGTTAAGATACTAATCCACTGCAACTTCGACGGATGTTGTCCGTGGATTTTTATTTTAATAATCTAGTTATTTTTCGAGCATGCCTGTTTACATACAGGAATGTAAGCAAATATACTCTCCCCTGAATCCGATGCAGATTAATGTAGAAAAATGCAGATATTTTCAGTTTTGTGCAGAAGAATGAAGAAAAATCCTACCGTTATAAAAGATGTATTGCCGAACTTTCGCTACGTAACTTTGTTTCTGTAAAATTGGATAAGTAAAATAAATAAAAGAAAGTCACGGTTGATTTATAGTTTTAAAGTGTAAAACCAAAAAAACAAACAACCATGACTTTCAAAGAACAGGAAC